>FTCU01002538.1_pt1 | contig 27870 bp, 23 predicted proteins | sample 1639521 | NCBI WGS metagenome assembly FTCU01 (sample SAMEA3914864, study PRJEB12502) | metagenome | biome: forest; material: soil | place: USA | collected 2012-03-12 | depth 0.3 m
ATCCAGATGTGAGAGTTGTCTAAGAAAGTGAGAAATGGAGTGTTCTCGTGTGGTTTCTGGCACTTGCTTTTTCTGGCGGCTTAACAATTCTTTCGCGCTCTGGATTGGTCCATTTCACAGCACTTCAACGAATTGGTTCCTCGATTCCTGCAGGGACTCTTCCAGCTTCTGCCCACTTCTGAGAAACCAGGAGAAGAAAGCTTAGGTTTTGAATCGACACAAACAACCCTCCGGCTGGCTGCAGATGGCCCGCGTTGGGTTGTCATTGAGGTTTCTTGCCTTAAATACAACCACCGCCGCCTCCTCTCAGCAGACAACTCCTCCCAAACCTTCCAACTCAATACTCTCAGAGGAAGAACATCACTCAAAACTTCTCATCAATCAAAGTCCACCAACTGAATTGAATTTCCAAAATGGATTCTGACTGTGACTCCGATTTCTATGGTAACCCCCATCTCCCAACGAACCGACCCTCCCACTCCAACACCTCCCAACTCACATCCTCCCAGGCGACGAAGAAACCACCTCAGCCCTCTCAACCCGCGTCGCCAACTTCGACATCGTCTCCTGGTGGGCCCGCCACCGGCCCCTCCCAACCACTACACACCAGCACCAACCCCCACCCTCAACCACCCCCCTTCACAACCCCTACGAACACCTCCCCACAGCCCGCCAACTAACCGAGTCCATCCCCTCCTTCCTCACCCGCCTCCCGCCAGCAACAACCGACTGGCGCCCAGGCCACGACTGGATCTGGATCGCCAACCCCTACTCCTCCCCCCCCCAAAAAACACAACAACTCACCCACTTCCGCCAAGGCGGCGCCGCCCGCCTCGCCCTCCTGACCTCCTTCCTCCAGACCCCCCACATGCACATGCCCGGCGCAACCCAAGCCAAGCTCGCCCGCGACCAGTCCCTCGCGCGCCGCGAGGCCGTCGCCGACCTGGCCGAGCTGGCGGGCGCGTGCGGCGTCGTGGCAGGGAAGTGGATGCTCTTCCCGTCACCCGGGGACGTGAACGAGGTGTGGGCGAAAGTGGCGCGCGCGACGGGCGAGGGCTCGCTGGGGATCTCGGCCAAGGTTGAGACGCGGGTGGAGGCGCACAAGGCGAGGCTGGTGTGTGTGTATACGCGGGACTGGAGGGATAAGGGGGATGTGGCGAGGGTGTTGAAGAGGTTGGGGGAGTTGGAGTTGGTTAGGCCTGGGCCGGGGAGGGGGCAGATTTACTACAAGTGTGGTTAGTTTTGTGGGTGGAGTGGTTTTTTTGGAGGGGTGATGTGCTGACTGTGGTTGCAGATGCGTGGACGGAGCTGGGGATTTATGGAGGGAATGAATGGGGAATTGGGGCGTCGATGGTGAGTGTTTGCTCGATGCTGTCGTTGTCTTGATACCCAGCGGCAACCCCGGGACACAGACTAACGAGGACAGTACTCTTCCAACGAGATTTTCGGGTATCTCAAGACGGTGGCCTCGGGTGGTTCATGATATGGCCTGGAATCTGGAGGTCCTTTCTTGCTTTTTTCTTTCTTTTTTTCTTTTTTTCTTTTTTTTTTTTTTGCCCTGGATTGCTTTACTTGACGACGCGGATACCCCTACATCATACCCTAGACTCGTGTAGATGGAGTTTCGGAGCTAGGCACAAGACAAATCCCAAGCCATATCCTGCGGGCATGAGCATTTTGCCCATTGTACATCCCGAGCCCGCGGTCTGTGTAAGGGAATGGTGGCCCTGAGGTGATGTGCATGGAAGCCCGGCTTGAACCGGTCTAGCCCCAGGCTCAGAGCAAAGTGAAGATTTGGTCCAGCAAACCCACTTGCAGCCTTGCCACTGCCGCATGCCCGGTTATGACCGGACTCTCGCTGCCTCTCACGGTGTGTGACGTGCAGTCGGTTACCCACGACACGGGTTGTTCGGTATCCCTCCCCTCCTTGAAGCACCTCACGCGCTAGCTCAGAGCGGAGTCGTCCTCGTCCAACGCCAGATCCGTAGCACCATCCGAGTCAGGCGACTTGAGAAGCAGCACCAAGCGGTAGGCGCTGTTCCCGTTCAAGTAGTACCTGTGAAGCTTCTTGGACCGCAAGAAGCCGAGCCGCTCGTACAGTCTCATGGCAGGTATGTTCGTCTCTTCCGTCTCGAGCACAATCTCGTCTGCGTTGCGTTTGGCCATGGCGTCGATGGCCATCTTGACTAGCGCCGTGGCTACGCGTTGCCCTCGGTATGCCGCCGAGACGGCGAGCATGGCGATGTACCCGCGGAGGGTGGGAGCGGAGTGGGAGGAGTGCATCTCGAGCTTGCATATTACGACGCCGATGAGGGAAGAGTCCGTGGGGTTCAGGGCCTGGATGGAGAGTAGACATCAGACTCGGCTCTCAGAAGGCACACGGAACCAGGGCGGCGAGACCGACCATGAAGCAGAGGTTGCCCCATTGGTAAAGAAAGTAGCGATAAACATAGATGCTATAAGGCTCGCTCAAGTCCTTGGATATCAAGGCGCGGATGGCTGGCAAGTACTGCGCTTCTAGGGAGTGCTGATATTGGATGTAGGTGAGCTCGCCCGGGAGCGCTGTCTTGGGAGGGGATTCGGCATCGTCTCGTCTCGAAGTGTCGGCGGCTGCCATCGGGGCTGGTTCGGTTTGTGGTTGGGGTTCGGGCTGCGATGGAGGTCAGGTTGAGGTCGAGGTCGAGGTTGGAGCCAGAGGCGGGCAGAGGCAGGCTGGAGTTCTAACGGCAGTGTACGATGGAGGGGGAGCTGAGAATGCCGGGGAACGCTGCTGTGGTTGGAGCACGTGTAAGTGGCTGCATCGGAGAGGGGACGACGGACAGGGCTTGGGCTGACTGCGGGGACCAGAGATCGGATGACGGCCTGCAGAGGCCCGCCGTCATTGATCTTCACATGCAAAACAGGCAACCTTGGCCGCCTGTCATTGGCGCAAATCTGCAGGTGGACCCGCCCCATCTGGAACGTGGGCTGTGAATCGTGATCTCCCTCACGGACAGGGAAGACGTGGAAATGCCGTACCCATGGGGCCTGAGAGCCTGAAAACCCGCGTGGATGAAGAGCGCAGGCTCAAAAGCCGAATCTCAAAAACATCAAGTACATCGTTGTCTAGACACCATCGCAGCGGGCCGGTCTTGTTCTGTCCTCCTTCCCCTGCACAGTAAGCCACTCTCATCAGTGGGGTTCAAGGCCGGCGGGCCACAGACGTCACTGGAATCAGCTGCACTCTTGCGCCTCTGCAGCTCTGCTGCACGACTGACAGGGGTTCAAAAGCTTGGTCCGAAACCAACATCGGAGAGGCCGGCTCAGTCCCTGACTCCCTGCACAGCAACATGGTGGTTTTTTTTTCCGAACTCAGCACCAAGCGCACCATCTGCCTGCCCGTCCAGGGGTACATAGATGGGATAGCAAAGGTCGACTCGCGCCGGCGACCGCGGTTGATCCTCGACGGGACGACAAGAGCAGCCAGTACTCGGAACGCGGGGATACCTGCCACACCACCTCTGACCCAAGCCCTGCGATCGCAGAGATCCCGGCACCACGCCCACGAAACCCAAGATGCCGAGCACCCTCCGCCGTCGGGTGCCCGAAAATGCCACGCCCTCTGAATCACAAACGCTTCACGTCGAAGACTCCGACAAATCTGACAAGCCCGAGAAGATAGCCATCATCCACCACCACCGGCCAAAGACACGCAAGCGCAAAACCACCGCCATCTTCCTGCTCGGGAGTCTCTGCGGCATCATCGCGGCAGGCTTCTTCGCCAAGAGCAATGACTTGATAGACTTTCCCGAGATCGGGGGGCTGAGCATGGACAGTCTCTTCGATGTGCTCCCAGCCGGGCTGGTGAAGGACGTGCGAGAGCTGGTGGTAGGTCACACTGCGGCGCGAAAGAGACTGTTGGCTGATATCTCCCTCCCGACCTAGATTGGCGAACGCGATTTCCTCGAGAGCTACGACGCATTCTCGGTCGGCTTCAAGGTCCGCGCCGAGGGCCTCGAGGCGTACCACCCCATCGTTATGGTGCCCGGAGTGATCTCGACCGGTCTCGAATCCTGGGGAACCTCGAATATCTCCATCCCCTATTTCCGGAAGCGCCTCTGGGGCAGCTGGAGCATGATGAGGGCTTTAGTGCTGGACAAGGAGACGTGGAAGCAGCACGTCATGCTGGACAAGAAGACCGGACTAGATCCGCCGGGGATCAAGTTGCGTGCCGCGCAGGGCTTTGATGCCACCGACTTTTTCATCACCGGCTACTGGATCTGGAACAAGATCATCGAGAACATGGCGTCGCTAGGCTACGACCCGACAAACTCGTACACGGCAGCATACGACTGGCGGCTCGCATACCCGAATCTCGAGAAGAGGGATCAGTACTTCACAAGGCTGAAGGTACACATCGAGCTGGCCGTCCTTCTCGAAAACAAAAAGATCGTCCTCACTTCCCACAGCATGGGGAGCCAGGTCGTCTTCTACTTCTTCCACTGGGTCGCCTCAAAACACGGCGGCAGAGGCGGCGATGACTGGGTGGAGAAGCACATCGAGTCGTGGATCAACGTCAGCGGGTGCATGCTGGGGGCAGTCAAGGATGTCTCGGCCATCCTTTCGGGCGAGATGCGCGACACGGCGCAGCTGAACGCCTTTGCCGTGTACGGCCTCGAGAAGTTCCTGAGCAAGGCGGAACGAGCCGAGATCTTCCGCGCCATGCCGGGCATGTCGTCGATGCTGCCGATGGGAGGCAACGCCATCTGGGGCGACCTCGACAGCGCGCCGGATGACCTGCCCGGCCAGGAGCACAGCTACGGCTCCTTTCTCAATTTCCGGCCCGGCCTAAACTGGACGGCTAGCGACCGGAACTTCACAGTGGACGACGCCATGGAGTATCTGCTCGACACGTCCGAGGACTGGTACCGGGAGCAAGTCACGGGGAGCTACTCCTTCGGCGTCGCCCAGACGACTGCCGAAGTGAACGCCAACGAAGACAACCCAGCAAAATGGGTCAACCCCCTAGAAACCCGCCTCCCGCTCGCACCCAGCCTCAAAATCTACTGCTTCTACGGCGTGGGCAAACCCACAGAACGAGCCTACTACTACCGCACCCCCGAGCTCGGCTCCCTCACCAATCTGAATATGACGATCGACACGGGCCTGACGCAAGGCGCAGCCGACCACGGCGTCGTCATGGGCGAGGGCGACGGCACGGTCAACCTCATGAGCACGGGCTACATGTGCAACCGGGGGTGGAGGATGAAGCGCTACAACCCGGCCAAGGTCAAGATCACCGTCGTCGAGATGCCGCACGACCCGGAGCGCTTCAACCCGCGCGGCGGGCCCAACACGGCGGACCATGTCGACATACTGGGCAGGCAGAACCTCAACGAGTTTATTCTGAAGATTGCTGCGGGCAAGGGGGATACTATTCAGGACTCTGTGGTCAGCAACATCCTTGAGTATGCGGCAAAGGCGAAGGTGTACGAGGAGTGAGGTGCGTCAGGGAGGTCGCGGAGTTGTACGGGGTATGGAAGCATCGTGTGGGCGTTATGGGCCGGCTCTCTGGTTATTTGATAGACGTTTTGGGCGGGGATTTGAGCGAGGGCTAGACCTGGGCGGCCGGCATTGGCTGGTGAGGAGACTTTTCGGGATTTTTGTTGGCGCAGAGGGCTCGATAGCACATCGGGCTGGTAGCAGGTCTATTCTGTGAGGCCGGACGCAGAATGCCGGGCATCCTGTTTGATCGTCGCTGGATGGAGCGAGTGATACAGATGTAATTTACATTTGACGATACGGTATGTTACGCGCCGCATGACGCCCGCACCCCTTCGACGTCATGCCGTGTGTGCTGCGCAGCGCCTGGCCCGTGCATACGAGACGAGCCAAAACAGGACAAGCGTCACGGTACCAGCACACGGTGCGGCCGTGCGGCAGGCTAAAAGATTGGGGGTCGTCTTGGCCGTGCTCGACTTGATCGCCGCCGGCCAACAATGACCCCTCCAACCAACAATCCAATCCTGGAACCAGCGGCGGCAAGGCAGACGGACTTACTGAGCACATGCCCTGCCCGACTAGCCGCCCGGCGTCTCAACCCCAAGGACACAATCGACACTGATGTTGCCGCATTGTGCCGTCCACGACAACCGTGATGACTGAGAGTCGGCTTGGTGCGCCGGTGCCGTTCGTCTGAGAACATGGCCGACTGTAACGGTTCTTGGTCCGCCGAGAAGGAGAAACATTTCTGGGATGGTGAGGCGCCTTCGATTTCGGGTCGCTGCTCCGATGCACATGCCATGGCCGCTGCTGACAATTCCTCTCTCGTCCCGCAGGCTTATGCGGAATCTTGTCCTCGACCTGTGCGACGCCCGACCAGCTCGACGAGGCCCTGCGCTCGTGGCTCGATTCGACTTCCGACGCTCGCGACGACCATCTCGACAGCGAGGACGAACTCGCGCGCTGTTCCCAGCTGCTCCTGGAGAGCCCGATCTTCTGCAAAAACAACGACTATGTGCGGACCCAGCTCATCTACAGCCTCCTGCAGGAGCAGGAGGACGAGTTCGCGAAACTGCACGTGTACACCAACTTTCTGCTGCTCGACGGCCGGACCGAAGAGGAGACGTTCCGCACCATGATAAACGAGGGATGCTTCGGCCGGCTGGTCGAGCTCATCAAGGGGTGCGGGGACAAGGACCCCCGTCTGCACAGGCTGCTGCTGCAGCTGCTGTACGAGATGTCGCGGATCGAGCACCTCCGGCCCGAGGACTTGCTCCAGGTGGATGATGCGTTTGTCATGTACTTGTTCCAGCTCATCGAAGCTCTGTCGGATGATGCCGGCGACCCCTACCACTACCCGGTGATACGAGTCTTGGTGCGTTCCCCGCCCGGTCCCTGACCCACCCCTCGCGGCGACGTCTTGGCTAACGCGTTCTCACAGTTGGTACTGAACGAGCAGTACATGGTTGCGTCTACTTCTGCAGCGGTGGATCCCGAATCCCCCTCGATACCCGTGACGAACCGGGTGGTGAAGGTTCTCAGCGTCCATGGGCCGTCGTTCCGGACGTTTGGAGAGAACATCATCCTCCTCTTAAACCGAGAAACCGAGACGTCGCAGCAGCTCCTCATCCTCAAGCTGCTGTATCTCCTCTTCACCACGTCCGCTACGTACGAATACTTCTACACCAACGACCTTCGGGTCTTGCTGGATGTCATCATCCGCAACCTGCTGGACTTGCCCGCCGAGTCGAACATGCTGCGGCATACCTACCTGCGGGTGCTCGCTCCGTTGCTCGCGCACACGCAGCTCAGCCAGCCGCCGCACTACAAGCGGGACCAAATCGTCAGCCTCCTCGAGATCCTACGCGGCGCGGGCAGCGCCCACTTCATGCCGCCCGAGCCGACAACCCTGCGCCTAGTCGAGCGCGTCGCAAAGACCCCCTGGCTGGCCGAGGACGAGCCCAGCTCGCCAGACCTCAGCCCCGTCGGCAGCCTGGCGCATTCCCAGACCGGCAGCTCCGTTAGCGTCGTGGCAAACGTGTCCGAAAAACCGGGCGTCAAGACCCCGAGCCGGAAATCGGGGCTGGGGCTGGAGCTGAAAGACAGGCCGCCGCCGACGGGAGGCAGCCCGCCCCGTCCGCCGCCGAGGCTTCTCAGACCGAAGATGTCGCTTCCGGAAGTGCCCAAGCACCGCCACGGCGCGCCCATCGTCCACCCCGCTGTCGCGAGCGTGCATGTGAATGGGAACGGGCAGAAGCGGCTGCCGCCTAAGATCCCGCCGCCGAGGAGGAAAGTGAAGGCTTTGGCTGCGGCTGAGGCGGTGCCGACTGGGCCGGCGACGTGATTGATGATCAACTACCTGCGGAGTTTGGTCTTTGAATACCCCGCCAAAAGGGGCATTGGATGGGAAGGGGTAGGGGTGCGTGTTGTGTATTGTTTAATGGTATTGATGGTGTCTAGCAGGAGCATCGGGAGGACGGAATACAAACCACTTCAAATCTTATGGGTTGTATGAGTGTCAGAGCAGAGGATATGGAACTGGCCGAAGCCTTATAGGTTGCACGGCTGAGGGATAGGGAGCGCCGAGCAAGGAACATGCATCGCGAGGAATAGGTCGAGAGATAGTAAATTCCGGTTGTATTTCTTGTGTCTGATTTTCCCACTGATTTTTGTTTTTTCCCTCTCCTCTCCTTTGGGCTCTGTGCTGCAAGCTCAACAAGAACCTTGACGGTCTTCCCTGCAACACGGCGCGGCTCCGTCTGCCCTCTCGCTCTTCCGGCAGGGATCCACAATGCCCGGACCTGGGCATCGGAACCGCTAGGTGGAGCGCAGACCCACTCTAGCCAAACCCCGGCACCCAAGCCGGGCTTTGGTGAACGAAGAAGCCGCCAAATTTTTGGACCTCTGTTCGAGCGCCCACGACTCCGCCAACCCACGACGACCACCACCCCCGAAACACCACGCCCACACTCCTCGCGAGACCGAACCCAGGAAACCAATCGCTTGCCATTCTACGCATCTGCTATCTGGGTGGTTCCATCCAAATTCCAGCCCACAACCCTACGCCTCAACCTCGACCACGCACATCTCAACCTCTACCCAACATGCCACCACCAACGCCAGGCCAGCCGCTCCCAGCGATCAAGACCGTCTTCAAGACCTTCAGAGAGCTCCACGGCGTGGTAGTCTCCGCAGGACTCATCGACAAGACGGTCAAGGTGCGGGTAGGCGGGCAAAAGTGGAACGCCTGGCTCAAGAAGGTGAGCAACCACCCCCCTTCCCCACCACATCTCTCTCCCCCCCTTCAAAACTAACCCACCAACCCCCAACCTCCAGAACTTCGACGCCCCCGAAACCCACCTAGTCCACGACCCCGCCAACTCCCTCCGCGAAGGCGACGTAGTGGCCATCACCCCCGGCTTCCGCGTCTCCAAGCACAAGCGGCACCTCGTCAAGCACATCATCGCGCCCGGGTCGGGCGTGCCCATCGGCGCGCGGCCGCCCGTGCCGACGCGCGCCGAGCTGCAGGCCGTCCTGGACGCGGCGCGCGCGGCCAAGGACGAGCGCCGCGCGCTGGGCAAGACGGTCGCGCGGGTTGAGAATGCGGCCAAGGCCACCGAGGACATGTTGAAGATGGCGAGGAGGGTGATGGTCAGGCGGGCGGGGCTGTTGGGGGTCGAGTATCCGTGGGGTGGGGCTGCTCAAGTTGGGGAGGCGGCTGCGAGGGCATCATGAGAGGGGGTTGTGGGTTTGGGAGGGTGGAGGGGTTTGGAGGCTTGTTGTTCGTGGTGAATGAGGAGGGAAGCTGTTCGCCATTCATTGTATGAATTTGGGGTGAGACGCCGCCCTGTGTATCTGTATGATCAGGCCATGTAGCATGCAAAAAAGCATTGCCGGGCGGTTTAGAGAAGGAATCTGATGTGCTGGATGGACTGAGTGGACCTGACTTGCTGCTCCCACGACAGTATGACAGGAGGACCGGCCGGTGCCTCTCAAACTCGGAGACAAAGGCCAATACAATGCAGAGGGAGCCATGGGTTAGACCGACTAGGGTGTGCTATTTGTTGTTATTGTAGAGCGGCTTTGGCCTCTCTCCTCTAGATAAGCATATCTCGAGTTCTCGTAAGGCATGATATGATGGCATCCAACTCCTACCCACCTCGTTCCCCAAACTCCCTTGCCCAATCCTCATATTGCTTGAGACCCGCCTTGTTAACGCTGGGCCGGATCGTGGTTAGGCTAGCAACAAAATCTGATATTTCGATGGGCCGTATCTCATCCATGGTCATGTGTAAGAGAGCCTCTCCGAGGGACCGCAGCGGCCCCATGGCTGCGTCCTTGGCCAGCGCCGTGATATCCGAGCCTGAGAACCCTACAACGCCAGTCAGATTTGTAAGTGCTTTGCAGAATGCGGGGGAGGAGGTACTCGCCATCGGTCATGCCGACAAGAGAGCCAATGTCGGCATCGCTGAGGGTGTGTTTCTGCTGCTTGAGCAGCGTCCTGAGCTGCACCGCTCGCGTGTCAGCCTCGGGCAGCGGGATGTACTGGCGCCGCACGAATCGCCTCCGCGCAGCCTCGTCGATGGCCCACGGCAGGTTCGTGGCGGCGAGAACAAGCACCCTATTCGCGTCCCCGCGCTCCTTGTCCTTCTCGCCGACCTCTCGCCCGGCCGCCGCGCGCTGCAGATCGCTCCACTGGATTAGAAACTCGGTCTTGATCCTCCGCGTGGCCTCGTGCTCGCCGGATCCGGACCGCTGGGACAGGAGCGAGTCGATCTCGTCGACAAAGATGATGCTCGGCGCGAAAACCTTGGCCAGGGAGAACAGCGCGCGGACGAGCTTCTCGGATTCGCCCAGGTACTTGCTGGTGAGGCTGCTGGCCGAGATGGAGAAGAAGGTCGACTTGGACTCTGTGGCGACGGCGCGCGCCAGCATCGTCTTGCCCGTGCCCGGCGGGCCGAAGAGCAGCATGCCCCTTGCGGGTTCGCGCAGGCCCATGAAGAGGTCGGGACGCAAAAAGGGGTAGACGACGGTCTCCCGCAAGGCATTCTTGGCGACTTCGAGGCCCGCGATGTCGGTCCAGTGGACCTCGTCTCCTTGGACGATGATCTCGTTCAAAATTTGCTTCGCCGCGTGTTGGTCGACCCCTGGCGGCAGCTTCTTCAGGATAGCCGCCTTCCGCTTCTTCCATGAATTTGCGGCTTTGGTCTGTTCGTCTTCTGCCGAACTGTCAGAGAGCTCGGCTAGAGAGTCCGCGATGAGCGAGGCCTCTCTTTGCCGCGCGCTACTGAGCTTACGTCTTGACCGTCTTGCTGGGGTATCGAACGATGACGACGAGAGGTCGGAAGTTGGCGGAGAGACACCTAGCCCTGGTCGGGCGTCTCTCTTCCCACTTCCCAGTTGCGTCGTGTCAATGCTTTTACCGGATGAGGTGCGGATGGGCTTCGGTCTGTTGGCGGAGAGCGCAGCGGACACTGCTCTCCGCGAAACCATGGCCGAGTCCGACGAGATCTTCCTTCCCAGAGGACGATTTTTCGGGGATTCCGACAAACCCGCGTCGGCGTCCGAAAGGTCTCTCACCCTCCTTGTTTGAGGTGTCCGTGGAGGAGCAGTCCTCTGGCGCGGTGGCTGCTCCCGGACGGGGGACTGGCGATCGAGGCTGTCTCTCAGCGCGAGCGAGTTCAAAGCGCTTGATGCCGCGCTCACGGATATCGGAGAAGGCCGGGCTTGTAGATATCCATCCGCTTGCCGCACCTCTCCCAACTCAGCGCTGACCCTCCTGTCTGACGGCTTCACCGGGCTCCGATTTCGAGGCGTCGTGAGCCTTCGGGAGTTACTATCCCATGTTTTGAACAGCGACTCGGTGCTTTTTCGCGGTTGTTCAGTCGGGGTTGGCGGGTTGGAAAGCGGGCGAGACAGTTCTTTACCATCCGCCAAGCTCTGGTCCGCCGGATCTCGATGGCCTAGTAAGCCCCATGCCAAAACCGCAGCTTTGCTGGCTCCGGGGCCCTCTGCCGGTTTCTGACTGTGCCGCAGCAAGCTTGTCTTGGTGAGCTTTTCCCCAAGTCGGCTTGACCGCAAAGTAGTACGCAACGTATGTCTCTCCGGGCTGGATGTTCTGGACGGTTTCTTCTCTGGGGAAAGCTGTCGAGGGGTAGAGGAGAGAGACGTCCGCGATGGCGAAGGTGCCGCAGCATCGTCCTTTTGTGGTCCGTTTTCTCCAACGCCGAGTTTCTGGGAGGAGGGAGTGCGAGGGGTCGACCGTCGTCTGAGCACGTCCGGCCTCGCCAGCTCGGTGTACGTGACGGCGGGAATAGTGCCGTTGCCTATCCAGCCCTGGTCCTGCTGCTTGGAAACACCGGGATCCCGAGGCTCCGGAGGCAGCTTGTTCGTTTTGTTTTCAAGTGTAGGCTGGCCATCTTGGACGGCCTCACGACGCGAGATTCGGAGGGCTTCAAGAAGGTCGATCCGCTCTTTACACTGCAGCTCCAGCTGGTGGAGGCTTTCCACAAGTGCCTTTTCTGTCTCGGACCGGGGTGTGAAGTTCGGGAGGACTCGGTTGGCGTTGTGGTCGTAGATATGCTCAAGGGCCTGCTTCCAGCACCGCAGCGCCTCGCCTTCGTTGCCCTGCACCGTGCACATCAGCTGTTGTGTCTTTTGGCGGTGAAGCGAGTGGGCAGATGTGGTGTCTGCTTACCTGGCTCTCGTAGTAGACAGCAGTAGAGCATGTCAGGTAACTCTCGTCGTAGGTCTTTTGTAGGATGGACAGAGCCGTCGCGGTCCTGTTACCGAACATGGTGCTCCTCGGCGCGCGTGAACATTCCGGACGCGGGGCGCGGGTTTGTCAACCAGCAGTGAGATTCAGGCCGGGGATCGGGAGGTGAATAGATCGTAGTAGATCCTCAGACTAGAGGTACTAGAGGTCAAGGTGGTGTTCTCATGGCAGAACACAGAAGAGCAGGTCTCTCGGGCTGGTGTTGTTCACGATTGGCAGGTCTACCTCGGGGGGGGGGCGGTACAGTGCACATTGCGGAATACGGGCAGGGGTCGTAATAGCGTACCGGCTTGTGATAAGGCTGGCGGGGGCTGTGACGTCGGGTGCCGAACAGGCTGTCTTGCCCCGCATAACGGTGTGACTTTGGCGGAAGGGGCCCTGTATTCTGTATGCATGTATGTAATTACAATACGACACCCTTTGAGCGGATACGAAAGACCCTTTGTGGAGGCTCAGGCACCCGGGATGACCCAGGGAGACGGTACATGTGAGGATGTGAGTATCTACGACAGCAGTACGCGGATCTCGCTTGACGTCCGAGGAAACAGGGCGCGGAGGCTCTGGAATTCGTCCGAGTCGCCCTGGTGCTGCCGTTCGGCCAGCTCGTCCGCCAGCATGAGCATCTCCTCGACGTGTTCAAAGTCGACGCAGAACTTCTCGGCCGCCTCCTCGGTGGTGTCCTGGGTCAGCTTAGAGTCCTGTAGGTTCTTCAGCTGCTCCACAGCATCCATCAACGCCGACGGCAGGAAGTCATCCAGCAGCTGGCTCGCTTGCGACAGCGCTGGGGGTTGGACGGCCTCCAGCGACGACACCCTCTCCACGTCCTCCTCGCTCTCCCCGAGCGGCTCCAGGGATGCGATCAGCGCGTCCAACCCAGACTCGGTGCGGAAGAACCGATACTGCCTCTCAACTAGGCGGAGTCTCTCCTCCTCGATTTGCGTCTGCAGCTGGGCCGCGCGTCGTTGCGTAAACTCGAAGGACGATAGAGTGCTCAAGGCAGTCATCAGACAGTTGATGAGGAAAATGGAGTTTGACGGTGTGCGAAGAGCCTTGGCCATATTGGCCGACCCCGATACAAAGGGGTCGAATGCCTCGGCCAGCACAGGCTCAAACTCTTCCTCTGGGTCGCCCGCGGCCGTAAACGACGTCTCGTACGTCTTCATGATGGCCGTCAGCTGCTCCAGAGCGTCAAGGAGAAACTCAGGGGGCCGCAGGTCGGCAGGCGTGTGCTGCAAGTCGCCTTGGATCGCCGCGACGTGGTCCCGGGCCAGTGACCGGAACTGGCGCAGCGCCTCGGATTCCAGCAATCCTAACGTCTCGACCAGAGAAGAGCCCGGGCTGAGCAGCCTCGAGAAGGTGCTCTTGTAAAAGTTGAGCAGGTTGGCGAGCTTGTAGGCCAAGATGGTCTCCTCGTTAGTCTGAATGACTTGCTCGACCCGTTGACGGAGGATGCGCGCCGCCCCAGACATGTCGCGGTCGACCAACTCGTTCAACGTCTTCACGGCGTCAAAGTCGTCTGTATCCTCGCCGTCCTCGGCGACCAGCCGCCAGAGCTCATTTTCCCGGCCGCTCTGGATCCCCTTGGCAATCTCGTCGCCCTCGCCGATAAACAGCCCTTCCAGCGCTTCCCGCTCACCGACAGCAGCCGAATGCATCCAGGCAAGCATGTCTCCGACGTACCTCAGGGTATCATGCGCAGTGAGTTCGATAGGTTTGGCTGACGGGTCCTCCCTGCCGGAGGGTGAGCTTCCCGTCAGGGCCGTGTAGAACGAGTTGGATAGCACCTGCTCTCGGGCTTCGGCGAAGAAGTCGAGGCAGTTCTGAAAAAGGCTGGGGCGCTCGGCCAGCACACGGAGTGCGCGACGGATGGACGACCCAATCTGAGGGTTCTCCAGATTGAGCGTCTTGAACTCCCTTTGGACCCACTTGTAGAGCTTCTGAAAGCCCATGTTGAGCGTGTTGGACGTCCGGTCCATGATCTCCAGGCCCAACGTCTGGTTCTCAAAGCCAAGAAGAATCTCACAGTCGTTGCTGATCCTCCTGGCCTTGGCGAGGGTCGCGAAGAAGAGGTCATTCACCGGCTCCGAGGTCAGCGTCAAGGCCGCTGTCTCGTCCTCGGAAAGCAAGAAATTCGCGTTGAAGGCACTGAGAAGGGCCTGCTTCTGCTCGACTTGGCGCCGCTGGATCATGAGCTGAGATGCCTCGGCCAGAGGCGTCGAGGTCGCCTTGTGGGCTGCGCTGATCTGTGTCTTCATCTCGTTGAAGCTCTCATTCAGCCTGCCGATGGTGGCGCCAATGCGCCGGAGTTGCTGGGCTCATGTTAGTTCAAGCCAGAGCATGTTGGGCTGCAGGTATCATACCTCGGCGACTCTCGCGAATTCATCGATGATCTCGCCATTGCTGTCGATGACCTCTTTCTGCAGGTCCAGCCGTAGTTGCCGGCGCGTCTCAGCCGTATTTGAAACACCCCGCTCATCCAGAAGCGCAAGAGCCTCTCGAAACTCGGTGTCTGCATAAGAGGACGAGAGCACGCTGGTGACCTTGGAGGAACGGGGGTTTGCGGCTTTGGCGGCCGCTGACGACGGCGGCGCTGCCGTGCTCTGCGGTGACAGAGGTCCAGGGCTGGAAGTCATGGCGGGCTATGGTGTGCTATCGGCACATATCAGTCTGTTGTTGGGGCCGGCATGAGGCTGGGAGGTCGAGGTGGCCCCTATTTCGGGTTGTTGTTCACGTTCCGTTACAGGCCAACAAGCTGGGTGTTTTGTTGGCAGCTTCATGTAACTTTGGAAAAATACACGTAATTCACCATCGTGTGACAAAACATGGGATCCTGGACGCGCTGGGGAGCGATAGCTGATAAAAAGTCTTGGCGAACCACCTGAAGAACACACCGCCTGCCCAAAGCGCCTCTAGTGCAGGCAGCTGGAGCAGGCCTTCGTCATTCCGGCACAGACAGTCACCTGGACGGAGCACAAGGCGAGCTGCAAGGCAGCCAATCCATACCGAGGACCTCTCTTGACAGTCCACACCACGCACAGCACAACCAGAACCTCCTGACCGCCAACGACCACGGTCTGCGACATCCGCCGACACAAGAAGCTCGTGACTTCTTTGAACAGGTTCCGGGGCGCACCTCTTCTTCAGTAACAAGTCCGTTCGTTTCTCCCGACAACCATCGCCCTTCATACCCCGAGTGGCACCGAACACGGCTGACCACAACTCGGTCCAACAGACGGAACCCAACATCTCCCAGCCTCTCCAATGCTGCCAAACACCCCCGACCGAGCTGCACCTTGATGCCAATTCGCAATGACGTCCAGCGTCTTTTCGAAGCTTATTCCAACAACCCACGGCGGCCGCTCGTTTTACGAAGACCTCAGACACCACCGGCAAGAGGACCCCGAAGACCGAGCCGGTTTGCTGGACGAGGAGAATCTGAACCACGATTTCCATGACTACGACTTGGACCACGCCGAAGGTCTCGGGGTCGAAGACAGCCGTGCCACATTGGGCGGTGTGAGAAGCCCGGCCGCGAGGGGCCGCAACCGTCTAGGAGGCCGGCGTCACAGAGATGCCCGGCCAACATGGGCGCCACACGAGGATGATGGAGACAACGAGGTTCCCGCCTCTTTGCTGTTAGAGGTCCACGATGGAGAAACGGAGGGTGCCCCCGGACCCTCGAGTAGGGGCGGGAGAGGACAACCAAATGCCGCGGTCCCCGGGTCGTCAGCTGCCCGTAACCAGTGGGAGACGGCTCAGGCACAGCAGAGGTTGCACAACGACGAAGACTTCGGGCCGCCTCGGACGACCGGCGGTCTACCAAACTCTCTTTTCGCGGGGATGGGATCAGGCAACGCCAAGAAGATGGCCGAATGGAGATGGGCTAATGTCTCAAACCTCGACATCTTCATAAAGTATGTCTACGACTACTATCTCGGAAATGGCATGTGGTGTATCATTGTGGAAAGGGGTCTACATCTGGTGTAAGTGGCGGCCTCAGGAGGACCCCGCAGACTGGTGCAGCAGGCCCGATGCTAATGCAGGGACAGGAACGTTGCGTTTGTGGCTTTCCTCTTGACCTTTCTCACCCAGTGCGTCGACTACAGCAAGATCCGCAGCAGCCAGAAGCTTTCCCAGGTCGTTATCCCCCAATGCACCAAAAAGATGTCCGGCTTGTGGAACCTGGGCCTGTGGATAGTCGCATTTTACTTCATCTGGAAGTTGATCCAATACGTCCTGGATATGAGGCGACTGCTCCATGTCCGCGATTTCTACGTCCACCTCCTCAACGTCCCGGACCAAGACATGCAAACAATTACGTGGCAGGAAGTGGTGGCCCGGATTATGGCACTGCGAGACCATAATCCCAAGACTGCGACGAACCTGACTCCGGCGCAACAGCGTTGGCTCGGCAGCCAATCCAAGGAGAGACTCGACGCGTCAGACATCGCCAATCGCATCATGAGGCGTGAGAACTACCTCATTGCGCTTTTCAACAAGGATATCCTAAACCTGTCGATTCCATTCCCGGTTCCGTTGCTGCAGCAGGGGCAGCTCTTCTCCCGCACGATGGAGTGGATACTGACCTTTAGCATCCTCGACTTTGTGTTTAACGAAGGAGGTCAGGTGAACCAGGAATTCCTAAAGTCAGAGCGCCGAGGCGAACTCAGCGTGAAGCTCCGCGGGAGATTCTTCTTCGTGGGAACCATGATCATGATTCTCTCGCCCTTCGTGACCGGGTACCTCCTGACCGTTTATTTCCTCATGTACTTCCATGTATGTTGAATCCGCCATATCCAAAGCCGCGTGTGTTGGCCTCCTCTGACAGCGGCGTACAGGAAGTTCAAAAGAACCCGTCCGTTTTGGCCGCGCGGACTTACACGCCCCTCGCAGAATGGCGGTTTAGAGAGTTCAACGAACTACCCCATCTCTTTCGAAAAAGGCTCGACATGTCTCACCCCTTCGCGAGCCACTACATCGACCAGTTCCCCAAGGCCAAGACGGAGATGTTTGCCCGAGCGGTGGCGTTCCTTTCCGGTTCTCTCGCCACGGTGCTCGGCCTAGCCACGGTGTTCGATCCCGAGCTATTTCTCGGCTTCGAAATCACCTCTGACCGGACCGCTCTCTTTTACACAGCCATTTTCACCAGCATCTGGGCATTTGCGCGGGGCAGCATATCCGCGGACAACTCGGTCTTCGACCCCGAGTACGCGATGGGGAACGTCATTCAGTTCACCCGTTACGAGCCTGACCATTGGAAGGGCAGGCTTCACAGCTTCGACATCAAGCTGGAGTTCTCGGCGCTGTACAAGGTCAAGGCGATTATCTTCGCCGAGGAGATCCTCAGCATCTTGACCATCCCTTTCGTCCTCTTCTCGAGCCTCCCGAAATGCAGCGACCAGATTATCGACTTCTTTCGCGAGTTCACGGTACACGTGGATGGCTTGGGCTACGTCTGCACCTTTGCCGAGTTCGATTTCAAGAAGGGCATCGGGGCCGGCAAGGGGAACAACGACGGGGATGTCCGGGATGACTATTACTCGACCAAGCACGGAAAGATGGAGGCATCTTACTACGGCTTCATGGGCAATTACGGGAATTTCGCCCTCAACCCGAAGACGGGCGCTGCATCACATCTCCCACCAGGGGCTCGGAATCAGTTCCACCCGCCCCCGGTATGGCCGAGCATGAACCCGGGGCTACCAACCACCGACCTGCAGACCTCAAGGATGCTGGGCCGCGAGCGAGCTAAGACGCCCCGCTACGGCCCTACCCACGTCCAACCGTCTCCCATGGCCTCCATGCTGCTCGATCCCCACCACCAGCCGCCAAACCCGGCCCTCGCAAGCAGGACGGCACACGGACCGCGCCAGCAACGCGGCGGCTACCAGGGCGTCATCGAAGAGGGCCTGGAAGACGAGAGCGAGGTGAGCGACATGGGAAGGCGGCCGGATGAGGAGGCGTATGAGAGCGGAGGCGCGCTCGACGAGTCGGCGTGGCAGACGTCGCCGGGCAGGATGCTGAGCAGGGACAACAGTCGGGCGGAGGAGAGTCAGGGGCCGCCGGATGCCGGGGTTGTTCATATGATTTATCAGTTCAACCAGGCGCAGTTGAACCGGAGGCCGGGGAATATGAGGTGATGGGTGTGTGGGCGTCAGAGTGCGATCTTGGGCATGTTTTACTTGGTTTATAGGGAGGGTATGGTTATACATGGATGGGTGAGGCGTTGGGAGAGCTTCAAGGCTCAGGTGTATGTATCTTAGCTGAAAGGGTTTTTGGTATCAGCCAGTCGGGTTGCAAACCGGCGGTGAGGGGGCCATGCCAGGCCGATGGCGTTCAGGAAATGATACCGGTCACACATAACTTCCATGATGCTGTGTTCTCAACCTAAAGTGTTGGTAGGCCCCCCCACACTTGCGCCGTAAACTCAACATAACCATTTGCGATGATGATCTGAATCAAGAAAAGAAGACAGAAAAAGGTCTGTCCTTTGTCAATAGTTTCACATAATCAAACTCGTTCCTCCATTTTTCTTGCTTTTCTTTCCAACACCCTGAAGCACCCAAGATAAGACTGGTCTCGTGGTCGACTGTCATGGAGACGAAGAGTCATTGGAACAGAGACAAAGAGTCATTAGAACAGAGACGTGGCGACGGTAATGTCATTGCTCTGGTCCGGAGGATCTTCTGTGCCTCGGCCGAGAGCTCGGCAACCCGCTTGTAGTCTTGGACTCGGACTTGGCTCCTGCTTTGCCTTCGATGGAGCGGGCGGGAGGGGCTATTGGAGCAGAAACTCCAGAAACAGAGTCAGGATCTTGCCCCTGATGCCTCTCGCACAACACAATGCAATGCGTCATGCCGCCATCAGATAAGGGTTAACACCGATCCCGCGCATCCCGTTCCTCATGGAATTAGCCGCACATACCAACGCAGGTGACAGCATGCCCGTGACGAAACACTTCGTCCCTTGCCTCGGAGAAAGCAGAGGTTGGCCAGTTCGGGGCCGGCGGAGACCCGCCGCGGATCTGATAAGCCAAATCTGCAAGGATATTTTACCGAGGGATCTTGGCTGCAGTGGCTGGCCGGCTGCAGCATCAGCGCCGCCAATGCCCGCTGACTGAGGGGAGCGAGGGTGGGCCGCTGCCGCCGGAATGCAGCAGTCGGGGCATCTCCGGGGCGGCGGCCCACCTGAATCCTCACCAGAAAGACGCACTAATCCCTCTGGGATGCGGGGCTGCCAGGGCTGGCAGTGCTGCTGGCCCGCCCCGCCACCCCTGCTGGCGTGTGGGAAGTCAAGCGTCAATTCCCCGACCTCCGAATCTGCGGCGAGCAACCGGACCGGTCCCAATTTTTTTCTGGGCGCCTTGGACAAAGCCGAGAGCGGTCGTCAGAAAAAATCAGAGGCTTCTGCCAACATATCACCGCGGCATCACCCATCACCACCATCGTCAACCGGACGAGGCCCTGTTTTTGCGCCCTCCCTTCATCGTGAGCGACGACCGGACACCGCCACCGAACCCGGGAGCTGACAGCAGATGCCCCCGTGCTGCTCAGAGTAACAAGTACCAGCACTGGACGACCAACCGAACCAACCGAGCGCCCAGACATTTGCGGTCAGAAGTGCGAGCTTGACGTTTTGTTTTGGTGGTTTGCGGTGACAGCAACTCCGAGCCAGCTTCAGCCAGCCTCTTTTCTGCATTGCGTCACTTGGTGCTTTTGCTGCAGCGCAGAAGCCTCACCTCCGCATCCCGCCCCGCCAATCCCCTCCCACAACCAGCCCAACCTTCAACCTGGCTCTCGACGTAGGCGCGCCGGGAGCCGTGGCTTCCCCAATGGCTCAGCCAAATGCCGAGCCCGAGGACGACTACGAGTACGTCGCTATCCCGCATTGCCGCCGGCCGGCCAAAGGGAAGAGGCCGGAGAATCGCTTGTTGGGTCGCTGACACGCTCCAGCTATGAATCGCTCCCGCCCAACTTCTCGTTGTTGCAGAACATGGCTGCCGGCGCTTTCGCTGGCATTGCCGAGCACTGCGCAAGTAAGCACTCCTTTGCTCACACCGGATATCTCTGGCTGTCGCTCGACCAGTTGCTAACCAGTTGTAGTGTATCCGATCGATGCGATCAAGGTGAGCGGGCGCTGCGTCCTTGCCAGACCGACATCCACGCCGAGCGAACAGCGCAGCTGACTAGTTCCCCCGCAACCCACAGACACGAATGCAGATAATAAATCCTGCCTCCTCGTCCCTCGGGACCGGGGTGTTTCAGGCCACATACCGGATGGCGAGCACCGAGGGTGTTTTGAGTTTATGGCGTGGCATGTCCAGCGTGATAGTGGGGGCGGGTGAGTGCTTCGTCTGGAGCCGATACCACGGGGACTTCATGAGGGCTGACCACTGGGTTCTCCAGGCCCGGCGCACGCCGTCTACTTCGCTACCTACGAAGCCGTCAAGCACGTCATGGGCGGGAACCAGGCCGGCGTCCACCACCCGCTTGCCGCGGCAACCAGCGGCGCTTGCGCGACGATTGCCAGCGATGCGCTGATGAACCCCTTTGACGGTACGCCCGTCACGACGAGATCACTCCCGCTAGCATCTCCGCTGACTCTTTCTAAACAGTCATCAAGCAAAGAATGCAGATCCAGAACTCGGCCAAAATTTACCGCTCCATGTTCGACTGCGCCAAGTACGTCTACAGGCAAGAAGGCCTCGCGGCTTTCTACGTCTCCTACCCGACGACCCTCTCCATGACGGTCCCCTTCACCGCGCTCCAGTTCCTCGCCTACGAGTCCATCTCGACCTCGATGAACCCGGGCAAGAAGTACGATCCCTTGACGCACTGCCTCGCTGGCGCGGTGGCGGGTGGCTTTGCGGCCGCACTCACGACACCGATGGACGTGATCAAGACGATGCTGCAAACACGTGGCAGCGCGGCGGACGCCGAGCTGAGGACGGTCAACGGATTCATGGCGGGCTGCCGGCTGCTGTACCAGAGGGAGGGCGCCCGCGGCTTCTTCAAGGGCGTGCGGCCGAGAGTCTTGACGACCATGCCCAGCACCGCCATCTGCTGGTCGGCCTATGAGGCGTCAAAGTGGGTGTCCCCGAGGCTATTTTGCGCCGGAGATCGAGGTGCTGACAATGTTGCGTTTGCAGGGCCTACTTTATCCACCACAATACCAACCCCACATGACGGAACCCCCGGAGACGTGACGGCTGAATTTGACAAAGGTAACCTTCTCTCCATCTAGAATGCTCCAACCCTCAACGGCAAACACTGACGGGCGCGCAGTGATTTATCAACCAGGATAGGTTGGTCCATCTACAAAAGGGTCTACAAAATAGAATCCTCGTCGCTTCAAAAAAGCAGGGGTGGCCGAGGAGACGGAGGGAAGAAAGAACTGAAAGGGGTGCGAGTCCTCTGGCCCTCGAGCGCCTGACCGGGCGGGAGAAGAAGGAAGCCGGCCGAGGTGGGTGTCTGTGCTGCATGCCTGCATGCGCCGCCGCAGCAGCACCGTGTACATAACATCTCTTGTCGTCTTTGCGCCCGCTGGTTTTCTAGATTTTTGAGAGGGGAGGGGGGCGTTTTTGCCGACTACACCGTACCAATATGGGAAACAACATGGGTTTAGCTGGCCGCAGCAGCGGTTCATGAACCACGCTTTTCGTCTCTGAACTACTCTAGCCCACACGGCAAGCGCCTGGTCGGTGTCGGTCTCCTCTTGACATTCAACGGACGGTCCGATAATCGGGACATGGAGCCTCGCACTCAACATATGTGTCTGACGAAAAGCACAACCTTTTCGGAATACGAAGGATTTTGGTTGTGTCGTGTCAGCACCCACTGACCGATCGGACTGGGCAGGGTGTCAACTTTCTCGGGTCCGACCCGTGTTGGGCTTCAGGGCTGCGGCCGCTGTTACATCGGGCGGCAAAGGCCCGGCTCAGAATGGGGGGATAGATGATCGAGGGAGGTCCGGACTCGGGGTGGCTTGTTTGCTCTGCAGAGGACACATTTGCATGGTTTTTGGTTGCTTTTCTCATGGGTTTGGAGTTGTTGGTCTGAGCTGATTGGGCTCAAGGCATGACTGCGCAGCATGCACCGTATGCATAAACGTTGCGTAAATAAGTATGATATGTACAAGACAAGACGGGAAACGGCTTGACTCTGCTTCTTCGACTCCTTCGCTCTCTCGATGCGGCCCAGTAATACAATCCAACCTTCGGTCCGAGTCAAGACCATGTGCAAATCGGCTTCCCCTCCTCCTCATATATATATCGCAGCCTTCTCGCCTCACACAAACACCTATAACTCCCTTCTTTCCCTTTCCCATGCAATAAAGAGCATACAAAGCAGTGCGAATCCGGTTGCCTACGCCCCGAACGGAAACCCAGACCCGCCGCCGCCGCCAAACTTGAAGTTGAACTGCTGCCCGCCGCCGCCGCCGCCCTGCTGGAACATGAACGGGTGCCCGTGGCCGAAGGGGTTCCCGTGATGCTGCGGCTGCTCCTGCGAGTTGGGGTCGTCGCCGCGGTCGAAGCGCGCGCGCAGCTCCGGGTTGATGAGCACCTCGTACGCCTCATTGATGGACGCCATCTTCTTCTCGGCCTCCTCCTTAGTGAGCCCCTGCTTGGCCGCCTTGTCCGGGTGGTGGATCTTGGACAGCTTGCGGTAGGCCGACTTGATCTGGCGCTCGTCGGCGTCGTGCGCCACGCCGATCACCTTGTAGTAGTCCTTGGTCTTGCTGCGCTTGAGCGCGACCTGCGCCTTTTGCATGAGCGGGTTGATGATGTCTTCCCTGCCCGGGTGGGCCTCGGCCGCTTTGCGGAGGGTGTTGATGCCGGCTTCGAACTCTTCTGAGTCTACGAGGTGCTTGGCGCGGCTGAGGAGGCCGTAGAAGGCGTTCTCGTCCTGTTCGAGCGACTCCTCGCAGTACTCCTTGGCCTTTTTGCTGTTGGACTGTTGTGAAGGTTAGAAAAGAGTAATTCCTTGGGGGTATCATGTTGGCGTGTCAACTCACCTCATAGTATGCTCGGCACGCCATTTCCACCAACCTGGCAATCAGGACATTTCCTGCCGCCTTAGGGATGGTACCGTCCTCCCTCAACATGTGTACTTGGTCCTTAACTTCCTTGATCAAACCCTCGCCCTCCGTCGACGGCACGAGCTGCCGCACCGCCGTCATGTGCTGGTTCTTCTCAAGCGCCTTGTTCACCTTCTGAACAACCTTGTCAACCTGTTTCTCAATCTTCAACAACCTCTTGCACTCCTTGGACTCGGGGTCCGAATGCAGGCACTTGCGGATCGACGCCATGCCCTCCGGTAGCTCGCCCAGCGCGTAGAACTGGATGGCCGAGATCTTGACGTGGGGTGATGTGTCGCCGGGCTTCATCTGCAGGATGTGCTGCAGATCGCCAATGCCTCTCTCCATGGCGCCCCGCTCAAACGCACACCTCGCGCGCAGCTCGCGTAGCGACAGCGCGCGGTTCGCCGTCAAGATTGCGTCGTCGGCCTGCTTGACGCACTCCTCCCAGTTCCCCTCCTTGGCGGCCGCCTCGGCGAGGGTTGCGGCCCCCTTGGCCTCCTCGAGGCTCGCGATCTCCTCGACCTTCTTTGCTTTCTCGTAATGTTGCTTCGCCGCGTCCCAGTCGCCATGGCGGGCCTTCAGCCTTCCCAGCTGGACGTGCGCGCCCTCGAACCCGGGCTTGAGCGTCAGCACCTTCTGGAAGTCGTCGGTGGCTTGCGAGGTGCGTCCCAGCGAGAGATAGGTGGTCGCGCGCTTGAAGAAGGTGAGATAGTTGGTGGGATCCCGGGCAATGGCGGCATCGTAGTATACGAGGGCATCGCCGGTCTCGCCCCTCGAGAGGTGACTTTGGGCGGAAGCCAGAAGCTGAGAAACGGGCGTGTCGGCGGGGATGTCGGCCGTCGACAGGCATGCCACAAGCGATGGCGTTGACAGAATGCTAGCGGCAAGCGCCAGCGTCGAAAGGCGGATCAACATGGTGTCGTGTTGGTGGAAGACGGGAACTCGAGGGTCGGTTGCGCTGGCAACTTGTCGTCAAGTCCGAGAAGATTCGAGGGGCGACTTTTGTCGAGGACCCCAATGCAACAATGCGCGTCCGAGGTCGCGGAGCAGGCTTTGTTTCCAAACGATGAATGCAAATCGCTGGCGCAATGCTTTCAAACACAGTCAAGTGGTCTAAAGCATCCCAAGTCAAGGCAAGATGCCAGCTGTTTTGTCCCGGGCTGATGCTGTCGCAAAGTTCAGCAAGCAATCTGGCCACTGCTGTTTTTGGCAACTGGGTGCCTGGATGTCCAAAGAGGCCACTAATACCAATATCGCCCCACTCTACCGTGCATGACACAGTGCATATTTGCCACTTTGTCTGGCAAGCTGTGGGGGTCGGCTGAAAGAAGGCAGCGGGCCTGCGGGCCTCGTCCAAAGCGCGGCCGCAGCGGGTCTCGGTGGGGCAATGCAAGCGAATGGCAAAACTTTTGACCGCCTTTGCAGGTTTGGCCCGAAAAAATATTATCGGCATCTCGAATCGCACTCCATACAACTTGGCTCCCCCCCCAATTGACGGCACTAGCGACTCAACCAGGACTCCCAACACCCGCCGTCAACACAAATTCCACGGCGGAAACCAGTCGCAATGTCGTTTAGAGGAGCGCCCCGGGGCCGCGGTGGCGGTGGTGGGTTCGGCGGACGTGGAGGAGGTGGTGGAGGTGAGCAGGAACCTCTCCGTTCGGGGCAAACCCGAAGATGAATGCACGGAAAAACTAACGAGACGAAAAAACACAGGCCGCGGCGGTTTCGGTTTCCAGCAGCGCGACATGGGCCCTCCGGCCACCGTCCTCGAGATGGGCAAGTTCATCCACGCCTGCGAGGGCGAGATGGTGGTTGAGTCGACCAACCCCAAGGTCCCTCACTTCAATGCCCCGATCTACCTCGAGAACAAGGTACGTCTCTTCCCCCCCCCCCCAGCCATGCATCCTCTCTCCCGATCCCTTGCTCACATCCTCCCCAGACAGCAGTTGGCAAAGTCGACGAGGTCCTCGGCCCCATAAACCAGGTCTACTTCACCATCAAGCCCTCCGAGGGCATCCAGGCGACCTCGTTCAAGTACGGCGACAAGTTCTTTATCGCCGGCGAGAAGCTCCTCCCTCTCGAACGCTTCCTCCCCAAGCCGAAGCCCCCTCCCGGATCGGTTGCCAAGGTCAAGAAGGCCGGCCGTGGTGGCGCAGGAGGTCGCGGTGGACGTGGCGGGCCCGGTGGTGGTTTCTCGCGCGGTGGTAGGGGTGGCGGCGGCAGGGGAGGCGGCTTCGGCGGGTCAAGAGGCGGCGGTGGTTTCGGCGGTGGCCGTGGTGGTGCGCCGCGGGGTGGCAGGGGTGGTTTCTCCCGGGGCGGCAGCGGTTTCGGTGGTGGTGGCTTCTCCCGGGGCGGCGGCGGCGGCGGTGGCCGCGGCAGGTTCTAAGCGGCTGCAGCCCATTACAGAATCTCCAGTATCTATCGGAGATTGGGGTGCGAGCTTTGTATCACTACCGGGCACCGTGTTCCGCCGAGCGAGTATCAGTCTCAGCATTGAGCGGAGCCACAATGTCAGGTCGGGGATGTCATGGGGGACTTGGACTGGCTACATAGGCGTTTTCGGAAGGGCATGGGTCTTTTGTCGTTGTATTTTGTGGTGAAAATTCTTGGACCAGATCAAACTTGTGTACATCAATGTGTAGCAGGCTCGAATCTCGCATGCCATTTTAGTAACCAGCGCTTGTAAACGTCCCTTTGGGTTTATGGAGTTCTCCATCCATCGTGTGTTCAGGTGGCTGCCGTCCTTGAGTATGTGGCTTCCACAGCGGTATTTGTAACACACTGATCACACCGACCTTTCACATGCGCAGTCTCAACCTCATCTCTTCGAAGACGTGGCGGCAGGATACATGCTCAAGACTCGTCCCACAGTTGGCACAGCGAAGCACAGGAGCGACCAAAACGGTAGACTGATTCGTCGCTGCGTAAACCACGGCTACGTAGGGTGTGTGACAGCATCACCGGTGCCAGGGCACGCCGGCTCATTGCCCACTCGCCGTCCTGGGATACTCGCCCGGGATGTGGAGATGCGAAATCGTTGGAACGCTGTCCGTCCGGGCGGCAAGGTCCGGGCGGTTATACACGTTGCCCTGCGCCGCCACCCCGTCCATCATCCCACCCTGCACACTTTCCTGGTCTTGCGGGAATCGGGATTCGGTCTTTCGGACGCCGTTCGTCGCCGGGATACCTTGGGAATTATAGATCGAGCTGGCCGGGACGTGAATGGGGACCGGCTCGGCCCACAAAGGCCCGCCACCATTTCCATCAACCTCGGACGTTTGTTGCCAAGTCGAAGCTGATTGTCTTTGGGCCCCGGCCGCAGACACCGAGTCGGGGGGTTGCACGGGTCCGCCAGCCGGGCCGTCCGAAAGAGTTACGCCACGGAGGTCGCCTCGTGGCTGTTGTTCGAAATCGATCGTCCGAGGAGCCGTTGTCGTGAAGGGATCAAGATGGTTGAGGCTTTCACCGTACCCGGAGCTCACACTAAGAGGTGAGACAGGGACCTGTAAGCCTCGTTGCGCGTTGACTTGCAGGTCCGATGGAAACCGCCCACCTGAAGGGCGTCGTACGGGACCGTCTTGTCTGGGTTGCTGGCTGACTGGGGCCACGGCTACGGCCACGGCGGCCGTGAAAGGGGGCTCCTCGTCATCGTCGACTCCGTCGCTGCTAACGGATGACCTCTGCGAAGACCGGCTAATGCTTCGACTGTTGGCCCTCACGAGGTTGCTGCGCTCTTCCGGTGTCTGCTCCGTAAGGGTTTTGATGTCGTCGTACCAGGCCATCATCGTATCATGGCTTTCGGCGCGGAAGACCCAGTTGTGGCCGCGGTGCATCGATCCGGTCTGTCGCCCCTTGAGGATGAATTTATTCGAGGAACTGCCCTCGGCAGAGTGGGATCCTAACTTCTGCTCGGGGAGGTAGAGTGACATGACGGGCGCTTGCGTCTTATCCGCCGACTTATACTCATGGAGGTGAGTGGGAGAAAGAACATACCTGGCCATGTTAGATGCAGCACAAGTGACAGGGCTTGGGAAACTCACCACCCAGGCGTGTAGCTCTTCAAATACTTGCTCTTGCGCTCGAGGAGCCCCGCTCGTATCTCCTGGCAGGCGTAGTGGTCGCGGCCGGGGTACTGAATGGACTCGGCCGACCGCATGGGGAGGTCGGGGTTTACGAAGCGGTCGTCCCTCTGAATGAACGACACCCATTCTGTGTCCTTGGGCATCGAGATGGGGCCAGCGCGGAGCTCCTCGATGGTGCTGTAAGCGGAATCCGATTCCCTCTTGAGGATGCCGGCGTATGCGTTGTGTGCCTTTTGAATCTCGCCCACGACGATCGACTCGAGCTCCTTTCCCGAGTTCTCCAGGTTTAGGTAGGCCTGTTCATCGTCAGCTATCGCTACCCACAATCCCAACCAAAAAAAAAGCAAAAGACATGCGCGTACCTGGTGCAGGTAGTTCTCTTCGTCAATCTGCCGCTCGAGTTGTCGATCAACAGCGAGCCTCAAGAGATAGGGGTCTTGTTTGCCTGTC
>FTCU01002961.1_pt1 | contig 27767 bp, 20 predicted proteins | sample 1639521 | NCBI WGS metagenome assembly FTCU01 (sample SAMEA3914864, study PRJEB12502) | metagenome | biome: forest; material: soil | place: USA | collected 2012-03-12 | depth 0.3 m
GGAAGAAGGAGTAGAGTAAGGGGGGAGGTCTGTGGGTTGTTTGGATTATGTGTATGGATACCTTACCTATGGTGTGTATGGATACTTATGGTGTGTATGGATATGGTGGTTAGAGTGTATCAATTGGACTCTTGTCATGACGAACTCTTGCTCAAAGAAACAGACGCTCGAGACCCAGCAGCTGATCACCCGTAATCTGTACCATTTGCTTCTCGGGTTTCCCCTTCATCGCTGGCGTGAACAGAGAGCGGATAGGTACTTCTCTGGGGGGTGCATCATTCGCTGTCGTCTTTCACCGCCAAGAAGACCCACACCAAACATCATCAGCCACACCGTGGACCAACATCAGAAACAAAGCGCATAGCCAAGAATCGTTGCTGTCTCTGAACAAAACAACCGTAAGACGTCGTCTTCCCGGTGGAAGCAGGTCCTTTTGCGATGAGACCGCGTGCAGTCCAAGTGTCTGCGCGGACACTTCGCCGCCGTCTCCCATCACTGTACCAGTCCCCCGTCCTCTTTCTATGCCCTCTCTCTCGCCCACAGACTCCGACTTCTCCGACTCAAAACGCAACACACTGTTCCCATCGATTTGCCAGCATTTCCTCGATCTCCGCCCCCCCTTCTACGGTTTCCATCGCACCACAGCCCTTGCCTGTGGGATTACAACTCAAGTCATCTCGGGGCAAGCTCTATGTCATTGACCGAGTGCTCTCCGAGCGGCCTGCCTTTGGAAGGACTTGGTGCGTGTACCGCGCGACGTCGGTTGACCCTTTCCTTGTGATCCGTTCGGTGCATGGTCAGAGAACGGAAAATGCTAACTACCTTACCTTCCCACTCAGACACAATGGGAAGCAATTCATTCTCAAAAACATCATCCCAGGCGACTTCGACTACCTGATTTCGCTCCAGAGGCACGTCCAGCACTCGCCCCATGTCCGAACAGCCGTGGATAGCATTCCCGAGCGACACATCCTGGTCTTCCCCTATCTCGAGAAGGGGCTGCTCCATGTCGACATCGCAGCTCTTTCTCCCGTCGCCAAAAAGGCCATCATACGGGATGCTCTCGCTGGCCTCGCTGACCTCCACGACCAACGCATCATCCATACCGGTCAGCCACCCTTTTCCAGGATTATGACATGCATACTGACACAGTCCGCAGACATCAAACCCACAAACATCATGATGGATTCCTTCAAACAGGACGCCGGCAACGCTGGATGGCACAACGTCCAGATCACCGACCTGGAAGCTGCCGTGATCCTTCCGCCCAAGGCCAAGGGCCTTACAAGCCGCCGGTCGGGGAACCACTTTTGGAGAAGCCCGGAGGCTTGGGCTCGGGGAATTCAGAACACTCCGTCGGACATCTACTCGTTTGCCCTCGTGGTGAGTCCTTCCGCGAACAGAAAACACAGCACTCAAGTGCTAACTAGCAGGTACCCAGGCAATATTCGCGTGGACAGGGAGGATGGTGTTTTTCTCGGAGGAGGCGAACCGTGCCTCCCCCGAGGAGCAGCCGGAGCTGATACTCCGGCGGCACCTGTCCTACTTCGCCAGCGAGATGGAGGATTTCGAGGGCTTTGTTGCTTACCTCGGGGGAGATGATAAGCCGTTTGTCAAGCGTCTCAAGAAACTGCTCTGTACCTTCACCGAGGAGGACCCGAGGCTGCCCTTTGGGTGGTGGAAGCAGGTGGACCCCCAGTTCAGGGATCTCATCTGCAAGATGACCTACATGAACCCTACGCGGAGGATCACAGCGCGGGAGGCGTTGCAGCATCCTTGGTTTGCTGAAGATTAAGACCAGTCTGGTAGAGCTGTTCACCAGCGAGCGTTGTCTCCGTGTACGATGGGATTGGGGTGAACATCACAGCACCATAAGATGCATTTAGTCCAAGACGGACAAGCACATTGTTCGACGGCTGCTGCGTCCACTTCGCCTGCGTCTTGGTATAAGGCCTTCTGCTATCTCAGACAAATCGATCTGTGCTCACTGTCAGAAGTTGTAAACGCTGGCCCTAACCCGAGCCCTGAGCAACACGATGACTTCATCGATTGGAGCCACAGCATACCACTAATGCTGAAGAAAGAGGAGGAGAGAGGCTGTTGAGGGAGCGGACCGGCCATGGCTATAACCAGTCAACTTACACCTTAATTATCAAGGGCGCCAATGAGGCGGTGACAAAGCGAGTGAGGATACGGTTGGCTGACGGCTCTCTCAGACTAACCAAGATACAGCACAAGTGATGCCCTCGAGACGCAGATCCTCCTACATATCAGTCCCGAGCAAGTCCGTCAACGCGTATGTTGTAATATACCGGTTCCCCCCCTACGCGGCTCTCCGGTTACGAGTGGACAACTGCGTACAAAAGTCGGCACCGTCTACTCGGAGGCCTCCTCCTACGTACCGGTATTCACTGCCGCACGGTTCACTGAAGGTTCATTGAGCAGGTTGAGGAGGTTTGGGAGGGGGGTGGGGAGGGAGGGAAAGGGGTAGGAAGAGGAGGTTTTTGTTCTTTTTGGCTTCTTTGGTGGGAGCTCTATCTGCGTCATGGCACATGGCACGACCGACATCAGCAACTCCGTCGTCCCCTCAGGCCTCGACATCGAGTTCGCCTGCGGTCAACATGGTCCCCTCAATGTCTGGGATGGAGTCAAAAAAGCCCTCCGCGTACGCCGCGCCAGCCGTACGGCCGAGCACCTTGGCCAGCCCCAGTTGCCCACGGACGAGGCGCGGCGCGAAGCCATCGATGGCGTCCTGCGAGAAACTGTCAATGTTCATCATGTTGTCAGTGTGGAGCATCTGGCGGGCGCGGATGGTGCGCAGCATGACCCGCTCGTCCTCGGTGAGCTTGTCGAGGGTTTCTTTGCTCTCGATGGCGTTGGGGTCTGCCTCGAGGTTGCCAACCTTTTCCAGGACGGCTTTGCGGTTTTCGGTTGAGATGGGGTCGAAGGCGTGAAAGCAAAAGTCGATTGTCTTGTTGACGAGCTCTTGCGTGAGCTTGCCGCCCACGTCGACGTCGGCCTGGCCTTGGATGACTGGCGCGGGGATAGGGATGGGCCATTAGTCTCGAAACGGTGGAGAGAAGGCTAATTAGACGGGCATGTAGACCCTCACTCACTCGGCCTGAAAAGCGCCATGGCCCTGTCAAAGCCATCCTCGTCAACGTCGCTGAGCACCAGCTCCTCCCCTGCGCGGATCTGCCGCATAGTCGTCATCACCACCAGGAGAAAGCGCGAGTAGCTCTCGGCGACCTTGTGCGAGTGCCACTTGGCCGCCTGGAACTCGCTGCACTCGCCCCGGAGGCTTGCCTGGATGGTCACGGCCGCGGAGAGGCCGCCGGCCAGCGCAAGATGCACGCCCGAGCTGAAGTAGGGGTCGATAAAGCAGCCGGCGTCGCCGACGAGACGGAAGTTGGGGCCCGCATACGTCGTCGCGCTGTATGACCAGTCCGAGGCGGTCTTGATGGTTGTGGACACAAACTCGGCCTCGTCCAGTCTTCCCAGGATGTCGGGGCTCAGCTTCAGACACTCCTTGTAGAACTCCAGCGGGGAGGGCGAGCCCATGGCCCTTTTGCGCGCGGCGGATCTGTTCTGCAGTGTCAGATACTCGTCGTAGAACTCTAGCGGGGAGTGCGTGTGACCGACTTGTCCTGTCGCATGACGATGCCGACAGACATGGTGCCGTCGTGGAGCGGGATGGCCCAGCACCAGCCGCTCTGGTCTGAAAGAGCCTCGGAGAGCGGATAATTCTCCTCTCGCGTGCCTGGTGCGTACTTCTTGGCTCCTTTCCAATATCCCCAGACAGCCATATTCTTGAGACTTTGGTTGAACTTGCGGTTCTTGAGGTAGCGTGTAGACATGATGCCGTTGCGACCACTGGCATCGACGAGGTAGTCGAACTTGATGGACCCCTCGGCGCCGTCGGCCTTGCGAGACCATGTTGCCGAGATGGCGCGCCCCGGGTTGCTGACCTTCTCGTCCTCGGGAAAGTCAGGGGCGGGGACGAACTGGATGGACTCGACCTTTGTGCCCTGGAAGGTGAGGGCGCCGCTGGCTTCGGCATGGTCGAGCATCAACTTATCCGACTCGGCGCGCACCACGTTCCAAGCATACCCGTTTGGACCATGGGCGCCGATGAAATCGGTGTCTTGGTCGGGAATCAACGGATCAGCACAGTCTAGGCAGCGCATGGGCGTTGGGCGAGTTTTGCTCACAGCCGGCCCTCTTGCCGTTCAGCTTGAACGCCGCACCGTTCTAACCATGGCCGCTCAGGGGTTAGAAGATCTGCGGCGGACATCAAGGTCAAGCACTTGCCTTAATGGTGAAGCCGTAGCTATCGAATTTCTCCTCGAGGTCAATAAAACGCAAGAAGTAGCGCATCGAGGCCAGCATCGACTCCCCGATATGGTACCTGGGGAAGTACTCGGCCTCAAGTAGCACTACGTCGACGCCCTCGCGCGCGAGCACTGTCGCGGCATAGGACCCGGCAGGGCCGCCTCCCACCACAAGCACGGTGCAACGGCCAGGGACCGACATGTTATTGGACGTGGGTGCGAGCAGGCAGCTTGAGGTAGCAAACAGACAATTATCTTGCAGTAGTTGACGTAAATCACACACTGTGGGGAGCCGTGATTCTAAAGTCAAAGCCAAATGTATATTGTCGACCTGTTCGGCGTCTCGGCCCCCGGTCCCCCGCACAGGAAGCCTCATCGGCCGACTGTCTCGGTCTCTCGGACATGATTGAAGCCACAAAGCCGATATATATACCAATCTAGTTGAGAGTTAGCATGGGGTTGGGAGGCTAGATTCGGAAGGCCGGGTTCGGAGTCCGAGGTTGTCAAGATTCTTTGGGTCAGGTCGGCGATTACACGGCAGAGGCTGAAGATGAGACGTTGCCACCATGTCGGCGTCGGCAACGCCAGACAACACCGACCTCCTCCGGCTCTTCTATAAGCAAAGGGAGAGCCACCGCCATGGACAGGGCGGTACAGCCCTTTGCCTAATCATTCTCATCCAGGCGCTGGCTGGTTGTCGAGGTATTCTGCCTTGTCCCGGCGGGTTGGCCTTTTCCCATTACTGGAGACTGAAAGAAATACGACATATTCCTCCCGCAGTTGAAGGGCGGCGGGTGACGGGTGGTGATGAGGTGGTTTTGGATGTTTCTCGTCTGGCGTTGTGGAAGGACTCGGCGTTGGGAGGAGGTCATGTGAGGTCGGGCCGAGTCTGTCTGGCATGGATGTCGGGAATTGGGTGCCGCCAAGCCATTCCGGATGCTGGCGGGGCCGGTGCGGTGCCGCTGGATGCCACTGCAGCGGCAGTCTGTGCCTCGCGCGGCCCACTTTGACACTTTGACAAAAGCTTGTCGGTTCCTGGGGCTGCAGTCATCCGCGCTTCATCAACATGCAACACAGCTCATTACGACACAGACGGAATAACGTTGCTGGGCAGTCAGATGGAATGCCAGGCATGTGGCTGCTCCCGTCTGCGGTGCGGAGAGCCACGTCACTTGTGTGGCTGACGGCGCATCCAAGATCCGCCAAGACTGGCACCGACAGCCGCCTTGGCTCTGCGAGTCCGGGAGTTTGGGAGTCTGGGATGGAGTCTGGGCCGTCGCTCTGCTTCCCGCAAGAAGACGGATTTTGGTCCTTCCCATGGGTGGCTCGATCTGAAACCGCGCAACCCCGGCATGGGGCAGGTTTCCAAAAACAGACGCCAATGTCAACTTGTCAAGCATGTCAGTGGCTTTTGGAGTGCCACACACGCAAGCCTGTTGTGTTCTCCCCCACCAGCGGCGGCCTCCCAGCCTGCATTCGAGCCTGCAACTCTCCAGAACACAGCCTGCCCGGGGAGCCATCCATGCTGTTCATGTTGCCCCTCCCCACTGATCTTCCTGCCCTCGCCCCGGCTGACGGGCGTCATGCTTGGCGGGAGACGTCAGCGTGGCTGCGGTGTGCTCCGTATTCTGCGGGTGCCGGTGCAGTGAGCCCCACAGGAAAAAGGCAGCGCCGCCCTGACTGTGGTGCTGTGGCAGCCGAGAACCAGGTTCGCACACGGGCTGCTGTGTCTTGAAAATACCCAGCCGATTCGTATGTTCGTAACCGGCGCATCTGCCTCCCGTTCTCCCATCATTCTGTCATTCAGCATTGCCCACCGACCGAGACCGCGGACAGTGCGTTGGCAGGGAACAGAGTTTTGTGTCCGCTGTGGGTGCCCAGTGTTTGCAAACAGTGCGACCCGACGCAGCCGACAGTGCTGTGCCTTGCCCGCCTCGAGCCCGCCTTTCCAGGGGCGCTTCGGCGCTTTCTCCAGACCCATCAGGGATCCCTGCCCGCCCGCGAACGCCGAAACACCAGACCAAGACCCGCGACGGCTGATTCCTCGCTCGATCTCTCTCCATCTTCACACCTCCAACTTTCACCACTCTCGTTCCATCGCCTGTCTGCAGCCGCCCTACCCCCCGGCCGCACCTCGCCTTCACGGCCAACCGACCTTCTCTTCGCACACACGACACCCGCTTCATAATTTGCTTTCTCGACCTCCGTTTGGCCCGCCCGGGAGATTGCGTCGGTGCCTTTCACCCTTTGGTTCTGGCTCTAAAATACCACCACAAAAATGGCATCCAACGACTACTACAACCAAAAACCTCATCCCGACGCCGGCTACTACACCGGCCACCCGAGCTCGTCTTCTGCCTTCTCCTCGCCCGCTCCCACGCCCGCCCCCCCGTACAGCTCGCAGCCCTATCTCGCTCCCGGGGACCGCCCGTCACAGCAGCACCAGCAGCAGGGCGTGACGCCCTCGCCCTTCTAGACCGTCTTCGACGATCATGTGTATCCGGCAAGCACGCATCAGCCCACCCCGACCTCGAGCATGCACCGATTGAGCCACCAAGACACGGGCTACCAGGGCTACCAGGGCCGCCACTCGCCCGTCTCGCCAGACGACACACTGTATAACAACCGCCCCGGCGACGACATCCCCCTCCAGGACCAGGCCCAGCGGGTGCCGTCCAAGGACGCCGAGATGCAGGACCACGTCTACGACGCCTCCGCCTCGCAGCAGCCGAGGAAGCAGCGCAAGGGGCGCGGTGTGCGCTTCGGCGAGCTGGGCATGATGGGCTCGGGCCGCAAGAAGATCCCCTTTGTCGTCTACTTCTTCACCCTCGTCCAGGTGGGCGTCTTCATTGGCGAGATTGTCAAGAACGGTACGTTCTCTCGCGCCCTCCATGTCTGCAGGGTGACCTTTAAGTACCGGCTGGCGACTGACGCTGTTCCCACCCAGCAACCGAAACCGGCTCCCCCATCATGACCAAACCTTCGTTCAACCCCATGATCGGCCCATCCCCCTACATCCTCGTCAACATGGGCGCCCGCTTCGTGCCCTGCATGCACAACCTCGACGGCATCCAAAACGCCGCCCGAACCATCACCTGGCCCTGCCCGAGCTCCACCTCGAGCGACTCGACCCTCCCCGAGAACCAGTGCACCCTCTCCCAGCTCTGCGGCTTCGGCGGCATCCCGGAGCCCGCCTACACCCCCGGCACGCCGCTCAACACGCAACCCGCCCCGAACCAGTGGTACCGCTTCATCATCCCCATCTTCATGCACGCCGGCGTCATCCACATCGGCTTCAACATGCTCCTGCAGCTGACCCTAGGCCGCGACATGGAAAAGTCCATCGGCTCCATCCGCTTCTTCCTCGTCTACATGTCGGCCGGCATCTTCGGCTTCGTCATGGGCGGCAACTTCGCAGCCACAGGCATCGCCTCGACAGGCGCCTCGGGCTCCCTCTTCGGCGTCATCGCCCTCACCCTGCTCGACCTGCTCTACTCCTGGAAAGACCGCGTCAACCCAGTCAAAGACCTCTGCTTCATCATCCTCGACGTCGTCATCTCCTTCGTGCTGGGCCTGCTCCCGGGGCTCGACAACTTCTCGCACATCGGCGGCTTCCTCATGGGCCTCGGCCTGGGGGTGTGCGTGCTGCACTCGCCCAACGCGCTGCGCCGCCGCATCGGCGAGGACGTGCCGTACGCCAGCTCGCAGGTCAGCGGGGGGTTTGCCGCGCAGGGCACGCCGCCGTCGTTTGTCAAGAACCCGATTGGCTTCTTCAAGGGGCGCAAGCCGCTTTGGTGGGCGTGGTGGCTGATCCGCGCCGGGGCGCTGGTCGTGGTGCTGGTGGTGTTTATTTTGTTGTTGAATAACTTTTATGTGTATCGGGTTACTTGCGGGTGGTGCAAGTATTTGAGTTGCTTGGTGAGTTTGGCTTTTCCTTTGTTTCCTCCCTTTTTCTTTTTACTGTGTGAGACTAACGGGTATGTTTTTTCTTTGTAGCCTGTCAGCAACTGGTGCGATATCGGCAACTTGCAGCTTCCGAGTTAGACGGCGGGAAGGGGAAGGTTGGGAACTTGACGGATAGAATGACGACGCACGCCACCACCACCATCACCATCACCAGGAGGGACGGCGAGAAAAGGGGGGCGGGGAGGCGTAATCATCATATCATGCATAGCAGCGGCGTTTTTTTGGGCTTGATTTGTCTCTCTGTATTCTTTTCTTCTCTCTTTCGCATTCCTCCCTCACTGCAACGATTTCCCCCTTTCTTTGTTCAGATATCGGGCTCGTCGTCCAGTTCGGCGCGTGGTTAGAGCAGACAATCCGGCGGTTTTATGAACTTGACTTGTGTCTTTTCTCTCTTTGGGGTCGTTGGTCATGGGTGGCGGCCATTACAGGACCTGGAATTCTGATAATGGGGTCTTCGGGTTTGTCTTGTTGGATACGATGTAATCGTATTGCTAGTGGATGGGAGAGAAGGGAGGGGAGGGAAAGGATACGACGATGACAAGAATAGTGTATCATGATCAACTTGGACGTGGAATGTGCTGAACATGCTCCCTCTAGGGAGGGCAGAGAGATTGATCCGGCGTGATGCTGGTTGGACGCTCGATGTAGGCTTGGTTGTGAATTGCAAGGTTCCCCTGGGCACGTCTTATGAAAAGGAGAAGTTCGCCTGGTCTGTGAAGTGCAAGTAACCCTCCCGAGGGTGTTGCGGTGATCAATGAGAGGCAATCTACAACTGCTGCTTCTGTACGATATCTTTCCTTCTCCTGTGTTTTCCTCCGGCGCGTTGACAGCGGCCATAAATAGTGTAAGTGGGCTTTTACAACGCCAGAGCTGGACCTCGCAGGTCAACGCCCTTGCATATGATACAATGATGGTACACAGACAAATCAAATCTATCCCAAACCCTCGCGTACACACTGCACTCCCAACGCATACATGTCCATCCCATCTAGTCCTCCTTGTTTTCCTGCCTGCGGACCGGCTCGTTCGAACCGTACACCTGGATAGGCTTCTCGCGCTGGCGCTGGTTCTCGGTCCGGCGGAACTTGCGGCCGAGGTAGCTGTACTTCTCGAGGCTGCCGCGGAACATGCCGTACCAGCTCTCCTTGCTGCTCTTGGTCGCGTCGTGGATGTTCTTGCGGCGCTTGAGCACCATGCTGTACAGGGTGTGCGCGCGCTGAGGGTTAACCTCCTCGACGGCGTACTCGACCGTCCATTTCTGGTGGGGCTTTAGATTCTCCGGCCGGACGACGTACTGGTCGTCGATCTTGTTGCGGATGGTGAGGACCAGGCCGTAGAGCTCGCCGCCCGTGTCTTCGTCGACGAAGTTTTTGGTGGAGAAGGGCTTGGTGCGGGGGGGTGTGGGCGCTGCTCTGACCTCCTTGATCTCCTCGAACTCCTCGACGGACTCCTCGGCGTCCGGAGTCACGGAACCTCTCTCCACAACCCTGTTTCCTTCACCCCTGTCGGCCTCGTCCCATTCTGCAAGCTCCGACAGGATCTTTTCCATCTTCCGGATCCGCAGTGCCTGCGCCGGCGCATCCTCTTCGGTCACGTCGTCTTCCTCGATGAGCGAAATTCGCTTCTCGCTCGGAACAGCCCGGATCCGGGCCGCCAGCTTGACGATCAGGTCCTTCAGGGTTGGCTCCTCGGCAGCTGAGTCGTCGGCTGCGGGCGATTGAGCCTCGTCCTGAAACTCTTGGGGTTGCTCCTCGACAGGCACTTCGAGCTGCTCTTCAGCTGGGCTTCCGACCTGTTCCTCCACTGGCTTTTCGGCCTGCTCCTCGACCGGCACTTCGACATCTTTCTCAACTTGCTCCGCTGCAGGCTTCTCCACTGCTTCCTCAACTGGCTCCTCGGTCTGTTCCCCTGCCGGCTTCTCAACTTGCTCGGTTTCTGTCAAAGTGCTGGTTGGCGTGGCGTCAGGCTCAGGGACCCTCTCGCCCGACTCAACAGGCAACTCGGTCTTGCTGCTGTCGGCGACCTGTTCCTCGGCGTGCTCCTCGACTTGTTCTTCAACTTGCTCCTCAGCCTCCTCCTCGACCTCCTCCTCGACCTCCTCCTCGACCTCCTCCTCGACCTCCTCCTCGACCTCCTCCTCAATCTGCTCTTCGACCGGCTCCTCGGTCGCATTCGCAGACTCGTGAGTAGAGCGGCCGCTGCTGGTTAGGGCCTCAAGGAAGGCGTCGATAGCGCGCTGGTCCTCGTCGGTGGACCGGAGGAGGTCGCTCTCCTGGAGGGCATTTTCAACAGCCTGGCGCACAAACTTCATGCCGTGCTCCTCGTCCTCCAACTCGTCCTCCACCTTGGCCATGATGTCCTCCCAGGCCTCCGGGTCCGTCACCGCGCCTTCAATCTCGTCGGCCATGTCGTGCTCGCCGGACTCCCCGACGGCCTCCTCCCCGCCGTCGTCCGTTTCCCGCGCACGGGCCGCTTCGCTCATGATGCCCATGATGTGGGCCTCAAAGGCCTCGATCTCGGCGCGTGTGGCGCCCTGGATGCTCTCGATCTCGACCGGGGTGACGGGCTTGGCGAAGATGTACATGAAGGGGGTTCCGTCCTCTCCTCGTGTCTCAAAGTGGAGGCGCAGGTGGCGGCCGGGGAACTTGGCGGTCACCTTGTCCAAGACCTTGTTGAGCAGGTGGATGCTGACCTTGAATTCTTGGTCGCCAAGGGTCACGTCGGACTGACCGTGCAGCGACAGGTCCATCTCGGTGAGGGGGACGTATTGGAAGCCAAAGATGCGCTCCGTGTTGTGGAAGGCGACAAAGATGCCGTCCATGCGGCCCATGCGGACCTGGAGCGAGTACTTGAGGAAGGCGGAGCGGATCATGTCGTAGTACTCGCGCTCAAACGACTCCCACTGGCCAAAGCGGTCGCGGATCTCGTAGCCCACGCCCTTGATGTAGTCACTTGCGTCCATGCGGATGGTGACAACGGCCCTGGTCTTGAGGTCGAACATGCCGGTCCCCGGCAGCCTCGGGTCGTAGGCGTCCAGCTGGGAGCGCATCATGAAGTCGCCGAGGGTGGTATAATGGAAGGCCTCCGGGCCGTTCCGGTCCTCGTCGGTCAGCTGGTGCGAGTTCGTTTTCCGATACTTTTCGAACTCCTCCTTGGGCAGGGTGAGAAATTTCTCCATGGACTTGCCCAGCATGCTCAGGACGTTGGCCGAGTCGTACTCTTTGTCGGCATCGATGGCGTAAACGCCGTCCTTGTAGTGGAGAAAGGTGGCGGAGGGGCAGCGCATGATACGCGTGAACTTGGTCGAATCGACGGTAAAGCCGCGGGACATGAGTTCGGGGTTTATGTCGCGCCAGGCCGAGACGAGATAGTGGAAGTGGGCCAGGGTGGAAGTCATGCTCGAGGTCGAGCCCGTGTATTTCATCTTGTGTTCAGCGGCTATGTCGATGAGGGTTGTGTCCTTGGAGGATGTGACGTATTGCTTGATGGCGTTGTAATCAAACTCGCTGACAGGCATGATGCGTTCAAGATAGGGGTCAAAGTTGTAGACGCGAGACCGGGGGTCTTGGATATGATAGACGCCCGGGTTGAAGAGCACACGGTCGAGGCCATAGGCTAGGCTAGGCACGGGCGGCTGTTCCTTCGTCTCGATCGGTGTCAAGCCAAGGCTGCGCGGATCGATGTGGTTGACAACGAAAGTGCTACTAGTGCCCTTCCTCTTCCGCGTGCCGGTGGCGACGCCGTGCGGCTGGAGTGCTTGGAGGGCCCTTCGCTGTCTCACTTGCGGTTGCGGTGCTGGCGGTGCTGGCGGTGATGGCGGGGAGGGTGATGATGACTTGGCCTTGGCCTTGGTGGCGGGTTTCGTGGCTGGCTTCTCAACGGGTTGTTGCTTGACGGGTTTCGCGGCTGGCTTCTGAACGGGTTGTTGCTTGACGGGTTTCGCGGCTGGCTTTGCTCCTGCTGCTGGCGGCCGGGGTACAAATCCCAAGGCCGCAGCCAAGGATACTCTGGGGGGTTCCGGTACGAGCTTCTTTGCTTTGACCCCTGCTTTCTTCGGCGCAGCGGCTGGGCTTTTCTTCTCGGGTGTTGTGGGTTTGGCCGCGGAACCCTTGGGCAGTTTTTTCTGGAGGGCTTTTTTCAAAACACCCAGAGCCTCGGCGGCGCTCTGCTCGGGGGCCGGCGGCGGCGGCTGACTGTCTTTCAATGCCTCGAGGGTTTCGCGCCAAAGGTTTGAGGTCGGTCCCGGGTCTGTCGGGTCTGTCGGGTCTGTTGGGTCTGTCGGGTCTGTCGGGTTTGTCGACGGGGCTGGTGACTCTGGTGAGGGTGCCGCCTCGGCCCGTGACTTGAGTTTCGGGCGGATGAACCTCCGGGTGTAAAAGGCGGTGCGACGAGTCCTTCGGTTTGAGGGGGGGGCCTGCTGCTTGTCGGACTGTTGCTGGTCTGGCTGCTTCTCAGTCGAGTAGTGGCGTGCCGCACAGAGCGTTGCGACGGCGCCCGGCAGCCGAGGGCCTCCGCGGACCAGCAGGGCGGAGCGGCATGATGTGCAGATGAACGGGGTCCTCAGTGCGCTGCGTCCTTGGCTGCTGGTCAGTCGCAACATGGCAGTGGAAGTGGTCGGTCGGGGCGGCCGGTTTGGCGTTGTTCACGCGATCTCTGCTAATACAGTGCAAACCGAACGCAGCGTTGAAGTTGCATGTTTTCGCGATAAGATCTGCACCCCTGCCAAACTTCTTTTTTTTCTCCACAGGGTCCCCCGAAGCCAAGACACGCTGCAGGTGGACAGAATAAGTGTGTGGGGCTTGACATGGCTTGCATTCAAGCCAATCATTGGGCGTCTTTCGACGTCTGCCTTCACTTCAGGTGTATTAAACTGACTGACTTGGAGCTGGCGTTTTTGGGTGGTTTTTTTCCTGCATCGTTTTCTGTCTTGTGTTTTGTTTTTTATGTCGATTCGGTGAGCAGTAAACGGCTCGTCCGCCCTCCCACCCCCATGGCGATCCAGATCCTCTCCGATTTGCACCTCGAGGCCCCGAAAGGCTACGATGTCTTCGAGATCACTCCCAAGGCTCCCTTCCTTGCCCTGCTTGGCGACATCGGCAACGTCGCCAACCACAAGGATGACTTTCTTGGGTTTTTAACCCGCCAGCTCGAGCAGTTCCGCGCCGTCTTCTTTGTTCCTGGGAACCATGAAGCATACCATTCCAGCTGGCCCGAGACCCTCGCCATCCTCCGCGACTTCGAGCACCGTGTGTCCGAGAACCAGTCGCTGGGAGTGTTTGTCTTGCTCGACCGTACCGCCTTCCGCCTACCTGACTCCAACACTGTCGTCCTGGGGTGCAGTCTCTTTTCCCACATCCCCCCTGGGAGCGAGATGGCAGTCGGTGTCGGCCTCAACGACTTCTTCCACACCAGTGATTGGGACGTGGCCGCGCACAACGAGGCCCATAAACGTGACCTCGCCTGGCTGAACGAGCAAGTCGCCGTCCTCCAAGACTCCGAGGCCAGCATCATCGTCTTTTCGCACTGGAGCCCTTCCCAAGCTCCTGGTTCCGCCGACAAGAGGCACACCGGAAGTCCGATCACGAGCGCCTTCTCCACCGACCTCTCCGGAGAGAGGTGCTTCCGCAGTGGAAAGGTGAAGCTCTGGGCATTTGGCCATACGCATTACAACTGCGATCTTGCCCTGGAGCGAGGCGACGGCGCAGGTCCCTTGAGGCTCGTGGCGAACCAGAGAGGTTATTACTTTTCTCAGTCAAACGGGTTTGAAATGGAGAAGACAGTTGAGATATGAGGAAAGGTGGCCAAGCGGGAGAAAAAAGTAAGAATCAAAGAAAGCCCAGAGATGCGCGGGGATATGGGGCTTTGATTATTTCGGCATCACTGAGGCGAGTTCGTCAACATATGATTCCAACATCAATATTACTATCAACGTTGACTGCAGCGAACTATGAGCCTATCATGGTGAGCAACATTCTCTCTCTTTCCTGTTAATGGATTGCTTTTGTTAGTGGGCACACGAGCTAGTAAATGTCATCGAGTGGCTACTGTATCATGTTAGACACGAGTCATGTTGTAGACTAGGTACTTTTGAGTCTTGATGATTTTCACAACACGTTCCAGCCCCGTCGGTCTGTTCAATCTGGCGTTCATCACTGCTCCGGTCATCATTTTGTACTTTATGGAGGTGAGCCCCGAGCAGGCTATCAATACTTGTCTGCATGATCTATGTTGGCTCTATACTCAAGAGATCACGAACAGGGCATAGAATCAGACGCAAACCCGGCCATAGCACCCAAGCCGTCTAGATTGTTGGTATGCGGGCTTCACATCTCTCTTATTCAGAATGATTCTACCCCTTGCCGCAGTCTCATATGTTTTTCGGGTTGCTATTGAACCTTTCTGGCACGCTACCACGTTCTTACAAACGACAGGAGCCAACCGCAGCATTGGTCTCAACCTTCTCAAAGCGTTCGTTGCCGGATCATGGGACGTGACCCCACAGTTCGGCCCCAGACACGCCGTGATGCCGACCCTAGCATCGCCGATGTAAGCCCTCCCTCCTCATTGTGCTTGACACCCCGTTCTACCTCACATCTTACCCACCGAAGTGCTGTTTAGGTGGAGAAAACGGGAGCCAGGATACTCGAGATTGACTACCTGGGCGAGAGCACCATCGAACAGGCGGCCGTCGCCTACGGAAGCAATCCCCGTTCGTCAAACCCGAGCTATCTATGTCCCCTTTCAACTGCCCTAGGAGCAATAGCGTTTCCGAGACAGAGCCTTTGCTTCCGACCTACTCTTGATACACTCTAAAGAGAAAAACTAAAGCTAACATTGTTGGTCAGTCGACATGCTGATCAATATCGGAGGTCTCACTCACCACCCCATGCCCTGGGACGAGCAAACGGGCGACATGCTTGTGGAGAAGTTTCGGGTGATGGCCGTCGGTCCGCTGCTGACCATCAAGCACTTCCTTCCCAAGCTGGAACAGGCTCCTGGCGCAAAGGTTGTAAACATCTCGTCGGGTATGGGTTAATATCTAGTACATCTCTGTCATGCCTCTCTGCCAATCCCTACAACCCGCGCTGACACCTGAATCTTGTGTGTGCACACAACTCGACCGGTACCTGTACGGCTTACTGCATTGCCAAAGCTGCCCTGAACCAAGGCGCTCTCACCATGGCCCTCGAGTGGGAGCATCAGAGCCGCGATGTCACCATGATCTGCGTTCAGCCGGGTGACGTGACTACACCATTGACAAGATGGGAAGGGAACATGAACATGGACACCTGCATTGCCGCGCTGATGGAGCTCTTCAAGAACATCACGCCCATGGACAACGGCGGGTTTTTCCACTGGGATGGGATCAGGCTTCGCATTTAGTTAAACTTCGAGTGTGAGCTGGTGGTTATGGGAAGTTGCTTTCTTGTCAAGCTTCAGTCCATGGGGCGTCGTGGACTCAGCTCGTACGATGCGTGGCACAAGTCAAACCACCCCCCGGCTCAAAGAACCTACGGTTTTCGCCTCCGTTAAGCCAGAGCATGACGTCCCAAGAGCCATCTCAACCGCTGACTTGACACCGGAGAGCCCATCGGGCGTGCTCCTCCCCACCCACGTTTCGTATCAGACATTCACACACAAGGCTCCAAAATAAGCAACAACACAACAAAGCAAAACATGTCTCAGCCTCACCTCTTATCATCATCCCTCGCCTCGTACCAGCACTCCGTATCCCATACCCGGTATCATCCAAGATCTTACCCCCCCCTCCCCCATCCCATCCCATCCATCCCCACCGGCACTGGGCGGGATGACCCGAAATCGCTCGGTGAGCCCAACAAGTCAGGTACATGAACAGCACTAACATCAGCCCCATCGCGGGCGGGTGGCGGCCGCGCAAGATGGAGGGACCCTCCCTGCTTGCGGGCGCGCGCGCGTGTTCCACGGGGCAAACGGGCAGGAGGTGGAGTCCCGAGATCGGGCACGCCCGCGACAGACAGCGTGGACCTTGCAAGTTGATCTCTTCTGGACGCATTTGCCGGGCAACCCCTTCGGTTAGGGAGCGGGAGCTCCCGTGTTACTAACGTAGACTGTACATAGTAGGCATGGCTTCCCCTCAATCGGGCTCGCTCCTTGGCCTTGGGCGTTGATCCGTTGAGATGGGGGAGGTTGTTTGTGCTGTGTTTGTGAGGTTGGGCTGAGTGGGATGATGACGTGATTTTGGGACAGGGCAAGGCGCTGGTTCAGGTTCAGGTTCAGGTTGTGCTCGGCTGGGGCGCAGGTGCCCAAGGGGGTGTCACAAGACAACTTGTCATATTGGGGAGGTGGGGGGTTACTGTGGACTGAGCTGCTGATGGGGGTTTGTGTCCGACGGTGTTGGGTTCGTGCCTGTTCACGGCATGCTGGAAGTCGATGCCGGCTGTTATCTGTTATCACCCCCCATCAAGATCTCTCTCCATCCCCTGGTCCGGGACGCATTCCGACTCGATCGTCGCCCGCACACCTCGGACCACCGCCACCGGGGCCTTTCTTTTTTTTTCACGTGCATCATCAAGATCCTGATCCGCGCTTGTGGCGGCTGCACCGGGTCGAGATAACGTTTACTTTGGACATGATCTGTGGACATGATGAGGGCATCCCGCGACGTTGGGTGAACAGGGCCTGCTGTGTCGTCGTCGAGCACGAAATACCGCAATACAATGTGCTAAACCATCCCCAGGTAAGATTTTTTCTTCTCCGTGTGCTCCGGACCTGATCTCGTCGACGGCCGTGCTTTGCGTTTCACCAAAGCCGAGTCAAAGCCGTTGGATATGGACCATGGTCCATATCGGGCGAGCATGTGGCAACTCTGCCCGACGCCATTTGTCGAATTTTAACAACCCCACGACAGGGGACCAGTTCCATTACCTAATGGGCGGACCGAACGCAGAATCGCCAAGGCGAGGCGGCGGCGGCGGCGGGATGCACCCGTCGAGGCTGAATTCCCGTTTGGCTCCACCACCACGAAGACTGCACACCACGCTTCCAAGGCTGGCAACGTCGAATATTGATGAGACTCACCGGCGAACCCGTGCTTTTTTGCATCTCGAGAGTTGCGATCTCGATCCCCGGATGCGCCACGCCTGATAAGGCCAGACTCGGAAGACATCCGTTTTGCCAGTGAGATTGGGGGCCCTGATAGCGAGGGCGCACAGGTCTCTGAGTCGGTCCGTCCTGAGCCACCTCAGGGCAGCGAACAACGCAAACACGGCCAGAATTGATGTCAGCCAACGTGATATCCTGCCCCTGTTGGACGATTTGCCGACGACGAGACGAGACGAGACCGAGAGAGGGCCTGTGTCGATACGGTCGTCCCGATCGGGCACCACAGGTATGTGCTGTGCAATATGGGGGAACCGTGTTTGCCGTGCAGCTTGTCCGGGGAAACGACATTGCTCTGCGCTGACACGGTCCCGTATGCACGTATGCATGGAGCACTCTCAAATGGCATGATGTGGGTATCATCCGGGGGCGTTGCAGCTTCACCCCTTGTCCCGTGTCGCAGCATTCACGCGTGTGCAGATAACGCTGCGATTGGCCCGCTGCGCCCGGTTGGGCCGGGTACTCGGGGGGTGGCCGATGACGACCAAAGCCTCGCAAATCACGAAACCGTTTGCGGCCAGCCCGCGCCAGCACGTTATCTGTTTGGCCGAAGGCGTGCGCGCGCATTGCCATACCCGAGATACCGACCGGCCTCTCGGGCCTTCCTCCTGCATCTGGCAGGAATGGCAAGACTCAAGAGGTGCCTCGGCCTGTGGCTAGTCACCGCTACTCTGTTACCATGCCGGCCTCTTATCGCGATATAGCCCCGCGCCGCAGATGGTGTCGCGGTTGGGTGCTTGTGCTGAGTCCTGGGTGCTGCGGTACCCGATCAGCAACAGGGGGGAAGGGGGTGTTTGTGCGAGACAAGTGGCTTGCTTGAATCATCCGCCTGCCGAACTCTGCTGAGTGCCCTGTCGCGAAACCAACCTTATCGCCCGCCGAGACTGCCACACCCGCCTGGAATCGGGTGTAACGCTGACGGCAGCCCTCGACACTTGTTCCGGCGGATTGGGACGACGCCGATCGTACGAGGCCGGGGCGCAGGGTTGGCAGCAGATATCTGTCCGTCTCACGATTGCTCGGCCCTGGAATGCGGTGCGACAGCGTGCCGGCACATCAACCGACATCAAGATTGCGACAGCAGCTGTGCAATCGGCAGAGGAAGGATGAGCGCGCGATAGCGGTCGAGACGGAACAAGACCAATAACGTCGAGTCGACGGCTGTGCAAGACTTGGAGGGCGGATCTGCCTGGTCCGCGCAGCAGCGCAGCAGCGCATGGCGTGGCCTTGGGGTCTTGGTCCGTGACACGGAGGCGTCGAAGGGCGAAACGCTCGTGAGATATGGGCGCGATTGCGCGCGAGTTCCTGATCCCGACACGGCCTTATCTTGCAGGCGCTGTCGTCAAAGAGGACAGGTATGGTGTCGAAGGGCCGAGAGGTCGAGGGATTCGGGAAGGAGACCGGGAGACCGGGAGACCGGTCAGGCCGGGCATTATATTCCTTTCGCGATCCGGAAGAATGGAACCTTGGGAGCCGGGAGCTGGGCGGCGGCGCTCGCATGGTGACCGAATGGGAATAATTCCATGCCGCCGAAATTCAGGAGGGGGGGTCTTGATGCGGGAAATCGGAGTTTGACCTTCGCTACGGCTTCTGGAACCATGCATTGCGATGGTGGTGAAGTGCCCGTTTTGTGTTGTGCTGTGCTTGCTCGGGCAGGGCATGGCATGGCGGCAGAGGTTCGACTGAGCGGGGAACCGACCCCAGCCCAGAGCCAGCCAAGGCAGGCAAGCGGCAAGCCAGGCTCGCCAGGCAAGCCAGCTCCGAATGCCTCGGCGGGGCGAGCTGTGGAATGATGCACCGCGGCTGCTGCGGCCTCAGGCACCCAATCCTTATCTCTTGGACCCCCACTGCCTGTCTCTGACGGTCCATGTGGCATTCCTTGGGCCCCACTCCAGACCCCTGTCGACACGGCCCTTCTCTGATAAAAATGATGCCTCCGACCCACAGTTCGTCCAGAGCGACCTGCAAACCACGGGCGGAGTGGGCCCAGCCAACGGGCAGCAAGAGGGAGAACCCTTGGGCGAGGGATCTGGGGAACAGGCAAAAATCTGAAGCTCCAGCTGTCACCCCCGGAGCACCTCCAGCTCCAGGTCTGCTTGCGGGCCACGGGCGACGGTTTGGGGAGGGAGCTCCGCCGCTCCGCCCGCACCCACACGCCCAGGCGCCCACACACAGCATCTCCAGTCTCCACGTCCACGTCCCACTTCCCACCCACGCTTGCGAAAAGGGTTTTCATCAAATCACCAAATGCGCTCACCCGTTCCCACTTGGTCCGCAATGTATTACACATGGCATACGACGGTACCACGGCGGAATATCCACTTCGCGCCGCGACCCGACCAGACCGCCTCGCCGCCGGGCGGCCAGGTTTGTATTCCGAGTTTCTGGGCCAAATGACAGAATGAGTGAGTGCTGGTGCTTGGTCCACGGCCCACTGCAATGCTGTCGCGCTGTCCAAGTTATGCGGCGGCGGGACGGCGGGTGTCAGGCAAGCCCTTTGGTACGGCCCGGGCTTGCAGAAGACAATTGTCACGTCACCTGGCGCAATCAACTGCGAAGGACGGGGGTCCAAGTACCGCGACCTGGCGGCCGTGGAGGGGCAGCGTCGCGCCGCATAGCATGGGACCTCCCCACCCGGGAGCTGGACCCGCGGCGTCGCCGTACCTCGTTAATGGGGGCGACCCGCTGCCATGCCCGCGGGAGGCGGTTGGGACGGCCGCAGTACCTGCTGGGCCCGTCGGCAGCCAATTTATCTCGCTCACTGCAAAGGCCCAGCATGCGGCGCCGCTATCTCTCGACCCTCTCGACCCTCGCCGACCTCTGCCCGCCCTCTTTTCTCCCCTTCCAGTCCACCACCTTCACCAGCAAGCGCGCGCCGGTCCTGTTTTTTGTGTCCTGTCTCGCCGTGCTGCATGCCGTCCATCTCTTGTCCGTCCCGGACCTGGCTTTTGCTTTCCCCAGTCTCCAGCACCGCTCCTCTCCCCCGCAAACGCTGCCAAACTAGCCCGCCTGGAACCGTTATCGGGAACGCCCGTTCTCCATTGCCCGCCAAACACTAAACGTTATCTACACGCTCCGACGGGACGCAACCGCACTGCCGCACTGCCGCACTACCGCCTGTGGCATATCAGACCGGTCTGGGGATACGGACACTTTCTCTCCCTGCTTCCCTGCTTCCCTGCCTCCCTGCGCTCCCTGCCTATCGGCGAGCCCAGCAGACCCGATCTGCACACTCGGTATCAGATACCATACCGCCAGATCTGGGGCGCTGCGCCAGAATTTCACCGAGCCCGCTTCCCCCGTCCGTCAACCAACCCCGCGTGCCGACCGGCCTGTGCCTGGATCGCGTTTATCAGTTGGCTGCTGCTCCTCGCCCTCCCTTGTTTGCCCTGTTTCGGCTCCCGATTCGCATCCCATATTGGCGCCTGATAACCGGCCCATCCACAGCACCATCGGCCTGTCTCCCGCCCCCTGGTCCGCCGGCCCTGGGTAGCACAACATATCTGTTGGCACAGAGCCTCTCCGTCGTCCTGACCACGGGACCCTCTCCCACAAAAACCCCCTGGGCCCCCCTCCCCGCCGCTAGTCCCGGCCTAGGACGCTTCTGACTCTTTCACAAAACTCTGGGGTTGACCGTCGACGTCCACGACCACCGTCCATCCGCTGCTCCATGGATATATCCCAGCCAGTCCAACTCCTGACTGCCATGTGTGATTTCCGATAGGTGGCTGTCGTCGGTCGTCAACGCGCCCTCTCCCTCACGAGTCACACATCAATCCACTGCTTACCTGAGGACGCCGCCTCTCACTCATCCATCACTCGGGTGCCTTGGTCGCGCCCCCCACGATAAACCTGCGGCTCTCTGGAGCGCCGCAGGCTGCTGCTTGTCGCTTTTAGGCAGTAACCTCACACTTTCCGACATCGAAAATGTCGCTACATTCGGCATCTCCGTCCCCGCCAAACGGCCAGACGGACGAGACCAAGATGCCCAAGGGGCACTGTCGGTACATCCTGCTCCTGCCCGAGATCAAGGGCCAGCGGTGTGCCTGCGTCTGCTTCTCGCTGAACACGGGCATCCCCGGCGCCACATGCGCGTGCGGCCATCTGGCCTGCTTCCATAACAAGGAGCCCGAGGTCTCGACGGACCAGAAGCAGGAGCTCGAATACCTGAAGAGGAAGCTTCAGGATCTGGAGGGCCAGCTCTCCAAGGGGCACGAGGATGTCCTGGACAGCGTCGTCAGTAGGCTAAACGAGGTGGAGGAGCACTTGGAAAAGAGCCGGGACGAGTTCAGCGAGCAGATCAAGGGCGCCTACCGGAACGTCAGCATGACGTGGCGGTCCATCGAGCAGGCCGAGCAGAGGACGCAACAACACGACGAGCAGCTCCGCCAGGTGTACGACAAGCTCAGGGACCACAACGAGCAGCTCGACAGGCTGCACGCGGGGCAACTCGAGCTCCGGGACGCCGACCTCAGCCTGGAAGAGCGCATCGAGAACCTGACGGAAACGCTCGAGGAGGAGGAGGAACTGCGCATGTCAGCAAGCCTCGCCGCCCGCCCCCCACGAAGAAGATCCACCTCGGACACCTCGCGCCCAAACGTCCCATTAGGCCCTTTAGGGGCCGGGGCCGCTCAGTCGGACAGCCACTACCTCTCGCGGTACCGATCGCCGACGAGCGGCCCCACCACCAACCTCGCCCCGCACTATCTGACCCACAGCAGCAGCAACCCCAACCACCGCGGGCGTGGCGACGGCTCCGGGTTCGACGGCACACGCTCTGCAGCGGCTCACCACAGCAACCCCCGCAGCAACCCTCACCAGCCCTCGCCGCGAGCCCCGCGCCCGCCGGCGGCCTCTGCCCGGTCCACGGGCGCGTGGACGGTGCACATCTCCCTGCTGCCCCATGCCTATGTGCCCATGCCCTTCGAGCGCAACACCAACGCGTACCAGCGGTGCCTCTCGCGCGGCCTGCACCGGATGGTGGCGGTGCAGGGGCGCGACGCGCTCTCGTTCCGCACCGCCGTCGAGAAGGCCTTCGGCTGCTTCCTGCGCGGGCGCGAGTGGATGCCGCTGCAGGCCAAGCTGTGCGACGCCGAGACCCTGCAGGGCCTGCCCATGCTGCGCCTGCTCGACGCCGACGTGCTGACGAGGGCCGCCGAGCTGGCTGAGGGCGGCGGCGGCGGCCTGTACGACCACGCGTACCTGAGCCGCCACTGCGCCGTGGTCGACGCCAACGGCGTCATCGACTCGCTGTACATCGCCATGCGCACGCACACCATCTCGTGGCACATGCTGCGGCACTCGCCCATCTTCATGGAGGGGCTCGAGAACTGCTGGACGTATGACGCGCTGCTGGACACGGACCCGTTCGACGGCGACATGGCCGTCGACGACGAGGACCGCCCCGCCGCGGGGGACATCACCACCGCGCTGCCGGCCGCGGGGCTCAAGAGGCCGCTGACCGAGATGTCGAGGTCGAATAGCTTCAGCTCGACCACCGCGGCCGCCGCGGCGGCTGCTGCGGCCGTGGGTGCGCCGGCCGGCGCCGAGCCGGAGGAGCAGGCCCGCGTCAAGAGGACGTGCCCCGCGCCGCCGCCGCAGGGGGCGATTGTCGAGCTGAGGAGGAGGGATATCAAGACTGCGTGAGCATAGCACGCACGCAGGCGGTGACCCGTGAACGGGAGTATGCGAGACGAACACACGAGATAGACTGTGCTCATATAGCGCGCGCGTGGGGGTTTTACCTGTTATAGACTTGGGGGTTTGGGGGTGAAGGGGCGATATTGCGGCGTTTGACGGACACAACAAGGCGGCGTATTGACGATACAGCGTTGGGAGCCTGTCTTGGGTATGTTTTTGGGGGTTGGCTTATCTTTTTTGGAGATTTACGTTAGCTGTCATGGGCTTTTTTGCTTTGAATGTTTTCTCCTCTCTCGTCGTCTTCGGTGTCGAATGCCTTGAGCGTTTTGTGTTTATTTCGTGAGCATGAGTGCCCCGGGTAAGGCGGATGATGTTGCTAGTTTCCTAGATATTAGGGAAAAGCTGCTTGGCCTGTTTGGCTGTCTGTCGCTCGGCCTGTTGTCTTGAACCATGTGTTGAGGATAGCTTGGAGTCAAGATGATAGTAGTTGTTTTGCCAGGCAAGTCGGACGTCCCATAGGAAAGACGAGTCGTTTGTGATGATGAGGTGAAACACTCCCATCCGACGGTAAACCCCGCGAGTTTTGACGTTGCCAGACCGAGATCCCTTCCTGCTCCGGTGTGACGTCGTTCCTCCATGACCAATCGCAGGGGTGACTCGGGTGTCACAAGGGCTTCGGTCGGGGAAGCAGTGCGACGGTCCGCTGGCTCGTGTTCGGCTTCAGTTGGACACGCGGAATGAGACCGAGGGTCAACCCCTATTTTGAGCATCACTTGATGCCCGACACAGAGACCGTACTACCTCGGTGAGAGGTCTAACTTGAGGTGTGCTCGCTTGGTGGGGTTCTTCTTCTGCAAAGAAGCACAGTGCGGGGCTTGCTTGTTGGTTTGGTGCGGTGTTGTTGCTCTGGTAATCCCAAGACCATGTAAATACAGGTCTGTGCCGTCCGCAAAACGCCTCTCCTTACCTCCTCCTTCGTGATGGGATTTCGTAAAAGGTCGACACCAGCCCCTGCCGCGAGGAGCGCCCTTTACCAAGGTGCTCCTTCTCGGCCTTCAACGGGAACCTCAAGGTCGACAAGCGAGCGGAACGGGCAAGAGGGTGCCCGGAGAGTATCTACGGCTCGGTGTGCCGTCTTTCTCCAGGGAGTGACTCATGAGAATTGGTGTTTTGGAATCTTGGTGTTTGGGAGGGCAAGACGGCAGCAGCATCCATGATGGTGGGAGCTCGCGTTGATGAAAGTGTTGGAAGGCTGCCTGTCACGTTGACGGTATTATCAGTTGTTGTCGAGACAGATGCATCGCTGGTCTTCGGGAGGGAGAATGTGCCACAGTGGATGCGCTTTCTGAGATGTTGCTGATATTCGATTGTCTCTCCAAGCCCAGGATTATCCGGAGGAGTGAGAGTCTCGAGTGACGCAATTGTTGATGTTTAAACTCGAAAGCGGCCCGCCAGCCGGCGGATTCAGGGACCTCTTGGCAACTCTTTTCTGGGCTTGGCAACTGAGGAAGAAGGAGCAAGCAAAATATTCGAGGATTTCATCTGATCACCGACACCACGCATCAAGTCATTTCAGAAGTCATTTGGCAGAAGAATAGGAGGAAGGCACAGAAGGAGGAATTGCACAAGAAAAAAGCCTGGTCTTTTGGGTTTCTTGGGTTCCATTCATGTCGCTTGCAGGCAGCAGGCTCAATTCTGTATTTAGTGTGGCTTCTGGTGGGCACCCCGTTGCAACCAGCCATCTTCCGAGCCACATGCAAGCCTGGCCACAGTAAATTCACATCTGGTCTCTGACTTCTTCAATTCCGAGCCCAAAAGTGGAGACCGCCGCAAGTGAGCTCGTGCGGATCCAGCTCAACGCCGAAACCCCATCGCCGCGCCGCCGCCACTTCAGCCTTGTCAACGCCCGACATCGTGTGCGCCGTGGCCCAACCATCCCTCGAACTGATTTGCGGTTGCACGCTGCACCTTGCTCCTCTTTACCAAGTTGTCATTGCCTAGAAGAAACGGCAAACCACCCAATTGCCACGTTTTTTCCGAAGCGCACTCCAAATCGAAACCCTGACCAAAGAGTCTCGGCCACCGCGCCACAACCCCTCTGACCATGGATCTCGACATTGAAATGGACGTCGATGACGTCCACGACGCGCCGATTTCCACAATTCCCCAGGCATACACTCACGATATCATCACGGGAGAGGAACAGGTTCGAATTGGCGGCTCTCTCCTTAGCCTGCCCAGTGCAACGCGCTGACAAGTCCCCGTCGCAGGAACCCGGCGAGGTGGACGAGCAGATCGAAGACCAAGACAATGGCGAAACATCAGATAAAAACACAGTCGTGCCGTACAAGGTGCACATCCGGGGTCTCGACACCTTCAAGCCAGACGACGTCAAGGGTTATCTAGCAGAACACTACAGCACGAGCCAGCTCGGCCGAGTTGAGTGGATCGACGACGCCTCTGCCAACTTCGTCTTCAAATCCGAATCCGCCGCACAGGAGGCTCTTGTCGGACTCGCAGCCATAGAGATTGCCGATGCGTCGCAGCTGCCGCCTCTCGAGGAGATCCCCGGCAAGACCTTTTCGCAAAAGCCCGAGTGCACGTTGCGAGTCCGCTTTGCCGTCGTTGCCGACAAAAAGGCCGAGAGGGCTTCGGAGCGCAGCCGGTTTTATCTGCTAAACCCCGAGTACGACCCGGAGGAGCGGCGGCGCCGGGGCGAGTTTGGCAGGGGCAAGTACCGAGACCGAGACGACGACCGGTACCGGAGAGACAGGCGAGATGACAGGAGAGATGACAGGAGGAGGTATTCTCGCGAGGATGATGAGCCAGAGACATTTGACGTGAACCTTTACGACGACGCACCAGCATCGGCACGGCAAACAAGCTCCTCCGACAGCAGACGAACCAGCCAAAGAAACCGGGAGAAGGAGCTCTTCCCAGGGAGGACACCTGGGGGTGGAGGCTTGCGCGACCGGTCGGCTTCGCCTACCAGGGACCGCGACGGGGATGCCGAGATGGCCCTAGACGAAGATGCTCGAGCAGCGGCGGCGCTGCGGAGCCGGGAAAAGGGGCGGTCAATCAAAGAGCGCTTGACGAGAGACAACAGTGCCAAAGAGCTCTTCCCGTCCGTGGCTCCCAAGCAGACAAAAGAGCTCTTCCCCACCAGAGTTAGCTCGTCAGCGGGCAGCAGGGCCCAGATGGACCAGGTCAACGATACGACAGTCCTGGCAAGTGGTATGTCTTGTCTCTTACTCTAACGGCGAGGCTAGCGCAAGCGCTCTAGCTTTACAGCACTCAACAAACATCATGATTATCAACCTGACATCAGATCACTCATTAACACACACCTTCAGCAAGCCTCGCCGACCGCATCACGCCCCGGCCCACCGCAGCTGGGTCAAGCGGCTTCAACATACGCGGCATGGCTAGTCAACACGGCAACGATCAAGGGTTTGCTATCAAGGGCAAGGCGCCAACGGTTAAGGAGCTATTTCCTGAGAGGTTTGGGAATTCGGGCAAGGAGCTCTTTGCAGAAAAGATTTCTGGCAGGGGGCAGAGGAGACAGAGAGCGGAGGATTCGTTTCACTGATGTATGGACTCATCGGCAGTACGGCGTTCAAAGCACCGACGCGTTGACCGCACAAAACCGGTCTGCAGTCGATGAAACACGTCTACCTACCCTACCGTATGACGACGGGGCAACCTCCGCAATGACCTTTTCGTCTGGACAAGAGTCTTCGCTCAAAAGCATGGGACGGGACGGGACGGGACGGGACGGAAGGGGAGATCTCCCGGCTGAGCCCGGGAAGTAGGTAGACGGGGTAGGTTCGGAGGACAAGGACTGGCAGTACTTCAGGTATGGCTTCAATAGTCCTTGTCATCTGCCCTCCGCGCTAATTGGCCTCTGAGGCAGAATGGTTGAGACATACGCAAACCCTATAGCCTGCCTTATCGGCCTTCTTTTGGGCCGCAATCAACAATGAGAGATGGTGGGAGAGGCGTCAAGCCTTGAATATACTGCACATGGTGCAATTTTCCGATGTGACTGATGTTCATTTTCTATGTTGCTCGTCTGGTTTGCGTTGACATTATGAACCATCCCGTCGAGTGATGGCGATGAATGGCAGTTCCTGCCCGACGAACAACGCCCCTCATGTGTCACAGGAGTGATATTTCTATGCTTGGGACTTGGCTGGCTCGTCCCAGAGCCCGAGGTTGTTGTTGCTGATGGAGTTGGTTAGCTGAGCGGCTGCCTGAACCCGGAGCCTGCCTTGCACCTCTTGGTCATCATGTTGCCAGCTGCTACTACAAACGGGCCACCGGCAAGTTGATACTCGTTCTTTCCCACTTGCCTGCTGTTTCCTGGTCACCTGCCTTCCTCCTCGCCCCAATCACCCTCGATGCCGACAACGACGGCATCAAGCTTCCATCTTCCCGAAAATTACTTGTGATCAGAAACACAAACCGACCTAGCCGATTCCATCACCACCACCCACCCACCCATCGCCATCATGGCCGACAACACAACATCATCCACAAACTGGTTCCGCGCCTTCTCCCGCTCCACGACCGCCCCGAGCAGCAACAACAACGACACCAACACCTCCACCTCGACCACCAACCCCCGCCGCAACAGCAATGACCCCCTCCGCGCCTCCTCCCCACCCCAAAACCAACCCTCCTCCCCCC
>FTCU01000284.1_pt1 | contig 27732 bp, 39 predicted proteins | sample 1639521 | NCBI WGS metagenome assembly FTCU01 (sample SAMEA3914864, study PRJEB12502) | metagenome | biome: forest; material: soil | place: USA | collected 2012-03-12 | depth 0.3 m
CCACCGACCAGCAGGTAGGCGCAGGCAGACCCGGGGACCGCGGGGGCGGGCGGGCGAGCTGTATCCGATGGGGTATGCGGGGTGGCATGCGGGCCGGGCTCAGAGGCGCTTGGCCTGGGCCGCTTGGGCGTGTTGTATTGACTGCGAGGCTCGCTGAGCCGCTTGGAACCGCGCGTGTCAGACGTGGTGTTCTCCACGACGGAGTATGCAGGCGTATGCGGTTGGAAGTGTGCCCCGCTGCGGCGCGGGGAGGAAAGGTCGGTATGGCTGCGCGCGAAGTTCATAGTCAGCGCCAGGGGGGCCACAAGAACAGTGTCGACACATCGGAAGAGAAACGTACCTGGCGTCCATGTCGGCTGCGGCAATCTGTCAGATGCGGCTCGGTGATGGTTGGAGGTCCTGCTCTTGGTGAGCCTCGTGTACGGGTGCTAGGGTGAAAGACGCGGAGGACGAGATGGATTGCTATACCTCGTCTCGCTCGGCGAGACACGAGCTGGATCGGAGAAGGCAGGTGCGGAACGCAATTCGCGTCGCTGGTATGATGGCGCCAATTGCCCTCGTCCTCCTCTTGGGGCGGTCGGCTCGATAGTCCTGCGGTAGGTCAGCCCGTGACGCCTCAAAGGAGCGGGGAGGAAAAAATGCGGAAGGATCGCCGTACCTGCTCTCGCTCGGTGGAATCGAGCAATCGAGGCGGCAGACGCGCATGCGATTCGCGGGGATGCTCCGACGTGGTAAAGTCGGATTCTCTGGCGGTTTGGGTCATCGGTAAGCCTCACGTGGGCGACATGATGCGAGGATGAGCGCGGGAATCGCCATACCTTGAATTGCCTGCCTCGAGGCCGACTGTAGAGGATCGGGACCGGCTGCTGGCCGCGGACCCAGCGGGCGCCGGCAGCACTGGATCTGCGACGACGCGGCGATTGGTAGCTTCGATGGTTCGCTCGGACTGCTCAGAAGACGGGCGTGGCGATGGGGGAATTGATGGGATTGAACAGGACGAAAAACACGCGCGGGTAGGGCTGACAATGCAGCGGTGCGGCGGTGGGTGAGCGGAGTGACGAGGGAGTTGCGAGGTTGGAGGAGTTGTTTGGTGGCGTAGGCGTATGAGGGTGTTGTGGGGCACCGAGCGATGACGTAATATAGGCCACGATAAGATAGACTTAACGTTATCGTAGGCCGCAGGCCGGACGCATATCGCACGTGACTGTTTGCGCCGTGGCGTGAACCTGGTGGTCGCGCCACAGACAAGAGGCAACCCAGCAATCAACAACGCCCGGCACCGGACAAGGCACCGGACAAGGCACCGGACAAGGCACCGGACAAGGCACCGGACAAGGCACCGGACGCGCCTCTTGGACGAGTATGCCATTTACAATGGCAGACCAACCGCGGTCAGAGATTATCAAAAATAATCCCATCGGGAACGGCCTTGACGCATTCCTCACTTCATTCAATACCCTCTGCACAGACGCGGGAAATGCTCTCGACGCGCTTGGTCAATTTGAACAAGAACGTATGGCAGTCCAGCTTTGTTGAGTACGTACTCTTCTAATCGACGTATAGCACTCCGGAAACTCATTCGCATCCTTCTGAGAGCGGCGCAAAATCTCCCCGCTGCCGACCTGCTCCCTGCTACGACACGTCGTGGCACTCTTCGAAGCGATCTCCTGCGCCTTGAACTCTCGCTCGACTCGGACGACTTCGACCTCGACCGCATCAAGCCTCTTCTCAACGTAGTCCTCGCGGACCATCCCGACGACGCCTTCATCTGGGACCGAGTCTACGATGCCGTCACCGAATCCACCCCACCTCCCCGACCGATAGCCTCTTCCCTTCAGCAGACCCCATGGCTGAGCAACACTGGCAGCTTCGCTAATTCGTCCGAATACCGCAAACACGTGGATAATGTCCTCAGGGAGGAGCTTGGCCCTATGTATGTCGGCCTCCGGGACTTCCACGATACGTACTTTGGCTCTGTGCCACACCTGGCCACTGCGTCAAAGACGTTCTTCGACGACTGTTTGGGAGGCAGTAGCCCGCTCTTTGATGGCGGCTGGAGGTGCTGGCCCGAAGCTGCGAAGCAGAACGATGTGCTAAGCTGGTTCGCGGATTTCAGCAGCAAGCTTGCAGCGTTTGCAGAGCGTCACGAGTCTTGCGCCTGGCGGCCAATTTTCCCAGATGAAATACCGGTACATTAGCACTGGCGTGTCCTGCGTGGCTGCTGGACGCCCAGGATGCCTCGCACACCCAACCAGCGAAGGACGGTCAATCAAACTCCCTCAACCGCCCGCCCGCTGACATAGATTCACCACGCCAAACGCCGGGGTTTCCAACTGGCCGAAGCCAAAGAACGCCGTCTGGCGGGCGAAACCACCTCCTCCGTGAGCCACCCCGAAGCGGAACAGTGTCCAGGCCCTAGCGATGCTCTCAACGCCGGGACACCATCAAGACGGTGGCGGTCATCCCCGCTGTGCCAGTTCTCGCCGGACTGGGCCCTTAACAACGGCCCAGTGCAGTCAGGCTGGAAAGGCAGTAAGCCTCTGTTCCTGATCTCCGGCTTGCGGATTGCCGACTCACACGTGCCAGTGCCAACCTGAACACCAAAACACGACGTGGGAAGATGCTGCTATGAGATTTACGTCACAAAGGCCATCTACCCAAGGGCCGCCTCGGACAGACGAACAGCAGCGGAGTCCAGTTCCGCTAGGCGCGAGGTCTTCTGTCGGCCACGACTCCCGAGTAGCAGAGCAATATGTCCAAGCAACACGCACGCATCAGAACCCCTCTCCCATCCGGCCCGCGGCGAAAAATGAGCGTGAACAAACGCGAGGGCAAACACAAAGTCATTGACATCTCGACCCTGCAAATGCAGGGCCGCGCCCAGGCACTAGAGCATGAGGAGCGGCCGACCGCCGCAGCTGCAGTCCACAACATCTGCTGCGCACCATGTAGCGCGATATCCGACAATCGTCAGGAGTTGAATATCCACCAACCGTCTTACGGGATGCCACATGACGGACAACCACTGCCCGAGCACCTCAAGATAATAACCGTGGCTGGAAAAGGCTACCGGGCGAGCAATCCAGCCCCCTCAGCCATAGCACCACCGCAGCGCGTCCCAAAACCGGCAAACACAGATCCAACCTTGGGACAAAAAAGGGACGCACCCGTCTGCGGGTACAACTGCGTCTTCGACTTTGCCGGCTGCGAACGCACGTTCGCCAGGAAGAATGAGTGGAAGCGCCATGTCGCAATCCAGCACCTCCTTCTCAACTACTGGCGCTGCCCCAGAGGCGCCTGCGCCACAGCCGAGCCCGCGCCCATCTTCAACCGCAAAGACCTTTTCACCCAACACCTCAAACGCATGCACGCTCCTAAGGAGATCAAAGACCTCCTGAACAACACCAATACCAACACCACCAACAGCAGCAAGAAACCCTCTTCCCACAAACCCGAGCTCATCGCGGCCGCGGAAGCACTCGCCAAGTGGAACACGCACGTCCAAATCCTCCAGTCCACCGCCATCCAGCAGCGCTGCACTCTCCCCGACTCCATGCGCTGCCCCGCGCCGGAGTGCGCCGCGACCGAATTCAGCGGCGCCGGCGGCTGGGACCAGCGCATGGAGCACATCGCGCGGCACATGGTGCCTCCCAGCGAGGGTGGTAGCTCCGCCCGCGCTAGCGAGAAGGTGGTATTTGGCGGAAAGAGCGACGAAACGCTGGTCAATTGGGCGAGTCGGCCGGATGTGGCCATCATTAAGTCCACAAAGGAGGGAGTGTGGGTTTTGAGAAGTCCGCTGGAGAGAATTCTGGATGGGAGCGTGGTTGTCACGGCGCATGTACCTGACACGCTCGCTAATGTTCAGAGCAACGAGATTCCCGCCGTAGAGCGTGACACGCCGTATGCAACTGGCAACGGCAGTGAAGAGGTGATGGTGCCGCGATTATTGAAGCGCAAGGCCCCGTTCACGGCCGCCGACACGACAGGGGCAGCGAGTAAGAAGACCAAGATCAAGTTTATCAACAGTCAGTCACGCAACGCTGGCAAGCCCTCCGTCGTCGCCGCCGAGGAGGGAAAAGGGCGGGACGAGGACGTAGCGCCATTGTTGGGGCTCGAATGCAACGGGTACACGTCGACCGATTCGGCCAGTGGGGACCGGCTGCAGCCAAACGAGTGGCGGCTGCACCAGGTCAAGACACGCACGTTCGCAACCAACCCGAGCGTAACGCAATACTGGCACTGGGTGACGGAAGAGAAGGACGGCAATGTGATTGAGCATCAGGTGCTCGAGTCGGTGTGGCCGATCAAGTGGTCCGTCTTCAAGAAGCCGTACAACTTCCACCTCAAGCCGGCAGACATCCAGGAGGTGTCGTTTGCGCGCGGCAGCATGAGAGTCATTATTACGCACAAGAAGGGCCGCGACGGTAAGGACATGAACCCGAGGATGGATTTACCTCTCATTTTCCCCTGCCCATGACCACGGCTACTTGCTCATCACAGTGAATACTCCAAGACACGGAGCCACCCGAGATGGCCTTCAATATTGACTCCTTCCGTTGCCGTCTCGACATCGCCTTCCGCGTCGAGTTTTGCAATGCCCAAGGCTGGCCTCAAAACTCTACCGTCCGAGACGAGGATCGCAACATGTCGCCTCGTAAAGCGACTCGCCTTCCGGACGAGGCAGCATGCCGCGACCATCTCAACCTCTGGTCGAGACAGCCCGGCCCATTCATTTCCATGTTCACGAACTAGAACGCCGCCATGAAGAAACGAGATACCTTGATCAAAGTCGGAGCGACTAGTGTCGTCATCGTCGCTGTTTGGCTAAAGGGGCTAGCGAGGGTCTACGACGCCTACAATATCGCTGGGGCCCTGGGCATCGGCGATCGCGATCCGTACCTGCACGAAGTTCTCCTCTAGGGTGGTATTTCGGCGGACGAATACCGTATCCTGGCGGAGTTTGATGGCGTAGGACAGCCTTTGCATGTCAGTCTGTCTCTGCCCGGCTGGAAGATAGAGGTTCGACTCCCCCCGGCCTTCGTCCGCAGAGTGCGGGAGGAGGCCGAAATCGTTTCCAACCATCACCCGGACGTGACAAACCGACTCTGGGACGAGATGTACAGCCTCACCGGCACCAGAGCCTTCAGCAAACTTCTTCGGCTGGCGCTGTCTATTGGTGGTTGCCGGTACACCTCTGAGTCTCACAGCGCCAAGGAGATTATCTGAATGCCTTAGGGGCTCGGATTCTGGACCATCCCACTGTCTGTTGCTACTTCTTGAAGGGAGGATTGTGCCGAGGTCTTGGTAGCTGTTCGACGGGGGCGTGTGCCGCACTGTGAAGCGGTTTGATACAGTAGAGACCGAATTCAGTGTCCAGATTTTGAATGTTGAAAGATTGTCCGCACGAACCAGTGCCAGGGGTAGTTGGGGCTTACACTGTGCGCGGCAACCCACTTTGTAGGTTTGTCGATGTGATACACACCGAGTGCGATCATTGACTTGACGAGATCGCCGTACGCCCGTTTAAGAACAGCAAAGCAACTGACGTCAAGAGGCTAGAGGTAGTGCGACGAGTGTGCAGGCATACACTCAGTGAGGATTCGATGCTCGGTACAGAATTTGTCGAACTCAGGCGTAAAAGTGGCTACCGTGGCCGTCAAGAACAAGAAGCCGATATCGACCAACAGTGCGGTTTCGAGTTTGCGGCTTAAAGACCTCTCGAAGCCACTCAAAGGTGAGCTCATCAGTCGTCCAACCGTTATTGCTGACTCCAATCCGCCATGTCTTTGGCAGTTCTGAACCTTCGTACCAGGTTGAAATATGGACTTTCCCTTCGAAGATGATCATCGGATCAAGGCTCCAACCTGTCGCGTTAACACATTCGATGACAGTCGTCCACTCTCGATTTCCAGGCTGAATAACAACAGGTCGATTCCGTCGGTCAGACCGAGTCACAACCTTAGACGTACTAGCAACACCCATTTGGAAACCAGTTTCGTCAAAGTTGTAGATGTTTATCAAGGATCCCATACTCGGCGACAGTCTTCTGCACTCGTGCAAACCACGCTGAGAGCTTCTCTGGATCCTCACACAAGGCTCGCTGGTAGTCGTACTTTCTCGAATACTTCGTCTTCAATTCAGGATGTCGGTCAAGAAGCCGTTGGACCCAATTCTCGCCGACAGTGGTTGCTAGGACTGGGGTAGATGTAACAGACGCGTCGAGCAAAACCGAGCTTGTACGTTCGCGGACAAGAAGGTCGGCCATCTGCCGAATATAGCTGATCATTGGCGACATGCCGCGGTCGTCCATAGACTGGATCCATTGAATCAGGGCAGCTTCTTCAGTCGGGAATAGCTTTCGGTTCCCAACTTGGGCTTGTTCACGCGTACCACCCCCTTTGACGCGTTCGTGGAGAGTCGACTTCGGTACGTCAAATGCATCTGCAGCCTTGCGAATGCTTCGGATTTGGCCAGAACGCAAAGCCTCAACGGCGAATTTGATCCTCTCTTCGTGCGGCAGAGGTCGAGGCATTTTGCCGTTGTGGTACTGCAGGTGGGTGCTTCCAAGGTGGATGTGGTGGGGTGTGGGGCTGCAGAGTGTCCGGAAAGGTGGTGTGTCCGGAAAGGTGATAGATTACGTTAGGACTAAAACAGTCGGGCTGTCTTCGGCCAAGCGTAGGCGATTAGCCAAATATTACGTTAACCGAGGCTCAGGAATATTTAGTACTTAAAACCCCTCTCTCTTCGTAGAAATCTGCCCTCTCAAACATTAAACCGACAACTGACGATGGGGGCCCTTCACCTTCTCCAGTTTCCAACGGAAATACTAAACAACATTTTTTGTTTTATACCGGAAAAGGATTTCCCATCTCTCGCCTCAACATGCTTGCGGTTCTTTTTAATACTCAACCAACAGCGACTCCAGTCCATCTTCCTCAACAAGCAGGCTCTAGATTTTCTCTCACACCACGCAGACATTTGTGATTACGTCCAAGAAATTTCCGTCACCGGCATGCTCGAGTCTGATCTCCCTCGGATCAAAGATGTACTATCCCGGATACCTAAACTGCGGTATCTAGAGTTCCGCTGTCCAGTTTTTGGCGAAGACTGCGAAGACCTCCTCGAGTTTGTGGCCCGGTCGCCTATCGAGCATCTTCATCTCTGTGTCGAAGAAATTCCGAAAACACCCGCCCGGCTGGATGCATGGTCGTTGCGCGTTTTACACATCGCACCGCCTCCTGCCTCTCTCGGAATCACGCCAAAGCCAATGGGATCTATCCTACCAATTCTTCGCCAATGCGCCAGAATAATGGAGACACTATCCATACCGGTATCGGATGATTGTCTAGAGATAGCTCGGCATATCACTTCGCTTACCAACTTTCGGGTGACGGCTCCTGCTTCTCCAGACCTCCTGCAGAAGTTCATCGAAATTCTTCCGCGAGACCTCGTGTGCCTGGACATCGCCTTTGTCGGACCGATATCAATGCCATTGATTGAGGCCATTACAAAACTGCAGTCTCTTCGGACTATCCAGCTCAGAGGCAATGACGAGCCGGTTGACCACAGCGTGATTTCGGAGCTCTCCTCCTTGGAAAGCTTGAGGGAGCTTAGTGTTAGAGGATTTTCGACTGGATTAGAGTATCTGACGAGGATGGAGGTTGAAAAAGGGAGGAAACGAAGGGACTTCGCAAAGGGAATGGCACTTGAGTCAAAGAAGTATGAGAAGATATCAAGTCTCCAGCTTCTGAGTTTCCACGGCGTAGTTAAACTGCGTGGGAAGCGGCAGAGAACCTACATAGCGCTCTTTCGACGCGTGACGGGTAGCTTTGTCGAGTATTAAGTCGGGGTGACCCGACAGGACTTTTTCATTCTTTCTCTTTCAAGGCTCGTCCACGGTGGCCTCGCTTGCTGCGCGCGCGGACATGGACATGTTGGGGACGGTTGGGTAGAGGAGTAGAGAAGGGTAGTCGTAGTCCAGGCCTATAGTGGTGGAGGTGGTGGTGGTGTTGTCGAGGGGAGGGTGGTGGAAGAAGGGGGAGTAAGGAGTTGTGTTGGTAGTGGTGGTGGAGGGTGGCGAGGTGTAAATGGACAGAGAGGGATCGCTGAGAAGGGGGGCTGAGGTACCTGTAGATGCGTAGAAGCCTACTTTGTTCATGCTTAGGTTGTGCCGGATGCTGTTCTGCCAGCCCTTGCTCTCGTCCTTGCCTTTGTTTGTGTTCTTGCAGAACCACTGGTAGATCTCCTGTAGAGTCATAGCCCGCCACAGTGTGCTTAGGAACGCACGGTGGATGAGACTTGCGTACGGCTCCTCTTTACCGGGAGCTTCGAGAAGCCTAGCACCCGAAACCGTGACTGTCCTCTTAGGCCCGGTGTCATCCGCAAGATCAAGCAGTGTCTGAACCTGCGAGTTCATCTCGTCGCCGGCAGAACTGGGAAGCGTGTCGTCGATCGATAGAGTGAGGGTTGTGCTGTACGGAGACAATGGGGGGTTACTCTCGGGAGTTGAAGTGCAGCCGTCCTTGGGCGATGTGTGGCTACGGATGAGCTGGTACCTGTTGTCTGATCCGGGGAACGTCTGAGACGGCAGAAAGGGCACCGCGCCGGCGGGGAATGATGTCGGGATGTCGCCGTTGTGGAGGTAGCCAGAGAGCTGCGGGTCTAGTCCGTGGTACCGGCCGTGGATTTGTTCGGTTGCCGCCTCCCAGGGCGTAGGCTCCAGCTGCTCTGGCGAGTCCCAGTTACGAGGAGAGGACTAGCCGCTGGCTATCGGAGAGCTGTGAAGCGCGTAGCTCTCAAACTCGTCACTGCCCGACGGCGCTCCGACGCAAGTGGTCCAGGTACTTGGCACGCAGCCTCTTTCACTGCTGCCATCGTCGGTGTAGGCAGCCGCCATGGCGGAGAGCGCCGACATGAGCGGTGAGGAGCGTGATCTGGTGTGCTCCCGTCCAAGGCGGGCGGGATCAGTAGGAGGAGGCTCGGTGGCCAAGTTCTCTGAGGCTAACAGAGTCGAGTCGCTTATCCGACGAAGCGTGAAGGGCCCACACTGGGGGGTGGGATTCCCGGGAAGGGAGGGGGACCAGGGACCAGGAGGTGAGGTAACGGGACGGGTGCGAGGTGGAAAGCTGCTAACGCATTGTTTGGTCGACTGGATCTCTATATCAGCATGCCGAAGCAGCGCACTCGTGCAAGCCTGTACGACCACTATGAATAGAGCTGCTATTGCACGTACTCTCCGGCAGGGTGCGACAGCCTGACGTGAACAGGAGAGAGGGAGAGGCGATAGAATGCGGCATGAGAGCGGCACGCCATGCTTCGCTGTTCTCTATCTCTCAGGGGCGGGACCAGCGCCAAAACGGGATCTGTGGTCCGTGCTTGAGCATGAAAGGGCCGTCGCGCGCGCCGATCAGCGACAGAGAGTAGTACGACTGGCCCTGGATGCCCGTCAAGCCGAACGTGTTGGTGCACAGGACAGGCCCTTTAAGCCCGCAGGGATCTGCGCGAAGCCGCTCATGTCGGTGGCCTCCAGGCTGGCTGGAACCACATGCAATAACGCGGGCTGGGCTAGGCGCCACTGGGCGAAGTTAGCGGTGACTAGACGTTTAAGTAAGTCACGTGTCCAGCCCATCGGAGTTGTGCGGAGCCGGGCCGCAATCGCTAAGCTTCGTCACGAACCATAGCACGGTCACAGCAGGACCACATCGGAAGCCTGCACCGGGCGTAGGTCGAGCTACGGGCAAGCTCTGGAGGCGGAGAGATTAAGGACACAAGTTGCACACCTAGGACTCGCCACTCTGCACCCACAAGCATGAAATGATTGCCTAATACACTCGACATTTGTGGCACCCAGTGCCTGGCCATGTCCCACCGCCCAGCATTCTGCCATCGCCCACCATCTTCCCTGCGGCCAGGCCGACGGGGATCCCACTGTAGCCCCGATCAGCACGAGATACACCACGTTCCGCATCACTACTTTCGTTGCCTGCTCCCCCGTGACAACATCTCACCCCAGCTCCAAACAAGCTCGCGAGTAATCCAAGGACAGAGCAATCAAGACTCATTGGACAACACCTTCTTCTTCTTCTTGATCCTCTTTGCAGAGGAGAAAGAGCTCAACGGGTCCTCCGGCTCAATCTCAGCCGCCGGTGTATATGACGGCTCCTGGACCTCTTCGACCTCGACAGGCGCAAGTTCTGTATTTGGGCGCAGAGTCGAGCCGTAGGCAGGTTCCGCAGGCGGGGAGATTGACCTCACCAAAGGCAACTCAAGCTCCGCATCCGAGTTAGCGCCCGGAGGATGTCCGGCACCATTGCGAGAGTTGCTGGAGTCGAGACTGTCGGATTCCTTTGCGGGAACAAAAACCGAGTCTGAAGAGCGTTAGAATATCCATCCAGCAGTGATAATGGGTGACCAATTCTTACCTCCACTGATTCTGAATCCCGCAAAGCGCTTGCACGTTTCCAAGCCATTCCGGAGAACCGCGAGCTGCTTGTTGAGCTGCTCCCGTTCCGTGCGGGTTTCATCCGATTCCCCGGCAATGCGAGCCACCTGGTCCTCAAGCATTTGGTAGACCGAGACAGGGGGCAGGATGTGATCCAGAGCGGACATCAGCTTGGCCTCGATTACTTCGACAGCCATGTCATCGATGAATCGCTTGAGAGCAACCTAGCAAGACCGTCAAAATTAGCGGAGAACGCATTCGAACAGTCCTTCTGGCCTATTGAGCAGCGATTCTGAAAATGTTCTGTGTTGAAATTTGCCGGCTTGGAGAAATGCCATATGTAGAAAGAGAGAAAGAAAGAGTACTAAGAAATGACAAACAAACCTTGTAGTAGGATCATGTCGGACTTCCTCGTATTCGACCGAGGCAACCAGTTCAGACTTCCAACGGAGGGTTTGACGCCAGCTTGTAGTCATCTGAGGCCGGGTTGGTCTCGAGCAGCTCCTGAGAACATCGCTTGGGATTTTGATGAGAACAAATCCCTGAGGTTCATATTGACGGCTGACCCGGGTATACAACGACAGGAACGAGTGGAACTCCTGGGGTGTGGGGGTTTCGATGTGTTCATCCTGAACGTGGACGGCGGTCTGGTCTGGCCGGGGAGTCTCATCGTGTGTCTGGGGAGTCTGATCTGGCTGGGGAGTCTCGTCTTGCGTCCGGGGAGTCTCGTCTTGCGTCTCGGGAGACTGCTCTTGTGTTGGGAAAGTTGTGTCTCGTATCTGGGGAGCCTGGAATGTCTTGTCTTGTGTCGGGTCGGGGGGGTCTTGGGTGGCGTTGGGTGCGTCTGTTCTGGCGTGAGGAGAGTCCGGTCTGGCGTGTCTGGCGTGGGGGGAGTCTTTTCTTGCGTCTCGGGAGGCTGGTCTTGTGTTGGGAGAGTTTTGTCTTGTATCTGGGGAGCCTGGAATGTCTGGTCTTGTGTCGGGGGAGTCTTGGGCGGCGTTGGGTGCGTCGGGGGGGCGTGGGGAGTCCGGTCTTGCGCCCGGGGAGTCAGGTGGTCGAACGCGACTGGATAAGCAGTCTCCTCTCGAGGCGACTGAGCATCGAGGTCGGTAGTCTCAGGGTTGATCTGGCCATCTATCGATTCCTATTGATAAGACAAGTTAGGGAAAGTCATCTTCTGGTGGGGTTGGTTTAAGGGTACCTGTGCAGAGTTGACGGTCCTTGGGGGAGGATTGTCGGCTTCACGTGCAAGATCCTCAATTTTTCGCTTGATATTGCGTATCTCGTGGATGATCAACGTTATCGCCTCGAAATTGTCGTGATTGGTATCGCTGAAGCTGGTGGTTTGCGACTTGCGGTCGCTACGGCCACGATGTTGCTTGCTGTGCCTCGGAATGCGCGTTAGAAGATGCTGAAAGAGGGCTTCAATACGGGTGACATCCGCCCTCAAGTTGGCAATCTTGCTGTTGACGTCCATTGTCATCCTCTGGTTAGGGAGAGGATAATGGTGGTCATTCTAGCCAGAACGAAAGTTGTCGCCAGTTGCCGACCAAATAACATGGATGCCTCAGGCATTAATTATTATCAGGCATCAAAACTCCCCGTCTGAGCAGAGAGTTTTGATGCCTAAGGCAGGAACTTGCGTGCCGTGCCCACCCACACCCCGGCTAGGCAGAGCAGCACTCTTCCTGCCTGCGCATGCAACAGCATTCGACCATCTCTTCTTTCAAGGCAGGCTGGGAATTCTGCGCTGAATTTAGCGGTTCTTACACGCTCCAGCTGACGCCCGCGATTTCTTGCCCTTCCTTTCCCCGTCTTTACGACCAGACTCTCCCCTAGTGCTATTCAAAGCTGCACCCATGTCAGAAAGGCTGTCGGCCGCAAACCGCAAGGGGAACGGTGGCCAGGGCTTCATTCTCCCACGCCGTCAGACTTAAGATCCTTGATACAGCTGTGACAACACCCATGATCGCACCTCTCGATCCACTCCCACTCGTTTGTAGCCGAGTTACACTCCCATCTCGGGGCGGGTGACATATTCGTGCACCACCCGCTGTTGTTCCGCCCTCCGCATTGGCAACATGTCCACCCGCCGCCTCCAGCGTTGGAAAAGTCGCAGTTTGTTAGCGGGCAGCTTGCGGCCGACGACTGTGACGCGGCAAATGTGATATTGGGGCATGGAGTCTCATAACCCGTTTCCAAGTCGATGAGCGCTGACGGGCAGTAGTGCCATGTCACGGATTGGTGGCCGCAGGAGTGGTGATGGGGATGTCCGTGGCACATGGTTGGCTATAGGAAGAGATAGGGTTGAGATGATTCTCACAAGATACACAATTTGGCGTAGAGGACTGAGGATGCAGGAGGCGCGAGGGTTTCCAGATCCGGCGACGGGCTGGTTGTCTCGAGCCCGAGGGGCATCAGCATGTCCGATCGGAGGAAACGAGGATGCATCACTCTCTGCTGCTTGCATTCTGTGTCAAATCCCCAAGGAATCTCACACTGCTTGACTTCTAGCTCACTATTCCTCAAGCCTCGGTGACCTCGATGAGGACCCAAGCGTCTATTTCCTTATGCATTGAGTAGAACCCAGTCCATTTCCCCCAGTCAGTACTTTGGATTCTTAGGCCGCTTGATCAGGTTCTCCCAAGGTGGGTAATCCTTTGGTTTGCACTCTCCGCAGAGCTCCTCGGCCCAGCCCATTGTCAACTAATTGCAACCACACCCGCCTGGCTGGCCGACGCCGTATCACAGCCACCCCTCGACTTCGCGCCATCGCCTCGCCAGGCCCGATCGACAATCCCGAACTCCTCCCCACTCGTGGTCGCACCCCTCATAGCCATACTCTTACACGATAGAATCGCAGCCAGATCTGTTGCGGCTGCTGCGAGACGAAAGGCACGCAAGTTCGTACTCTCGTAGAACCTCCTTCCAGGCATCTGTGTGCTGACGGTGTGGCGAGTGAAACCAGTATCGATCGGTCCAAAAATCCGTCCATATAATTGGCGGCTCCGCAGCGGCATCGAGGTACTCACGGACAAGCGGATGGCATTCTCCGCCGGCGGCACGCCTGATGGAGCACGCCATCGTTTCCCACACCACTTGTGGGTTCCGAACCGGTTTGGCATACAACAGCTCGTCGAAGTCCCACAAATACAAGCCACAACCAGCAACCAAGTGGCCGTCCGGCTCGGGGTCAAGTATCCTGCTGTGCCAGAGCAAAGCTGTTATAATCAAAGCCTTTAGCTCTAGACTCTGTGATTCGCGAATGCTCATCAAGGACTGTTCGTAAAAGTCCATGCCCTCTTCTGACTCCAGCCACCCACGGAGCCCTTGGTCATCCGTAGACTGGCTTGCGATACAGCAAACGAGCACGAACTTGTCGATGGCGTAATCGTTGAGCGAGGGCACGTTGCAGTATAATGAGGATCTGCCGCCAGTGAGTAGAAATCCTAGAGACAACGTCGATGAGAAAAGACATCCTTACGTCCGAATTCGGATCTCAGCTATCCTTCCGTATCCAACATCGTAAACCAATGCGGCCGGCAGAATTCCATGTTCCGCCTCTTGAACCCCGATGGGAATGTACTGAAGCAGCTGCTGGCCCTGCAACACATCGGGTTCGCCCTTCGACATCTCGGAAAGCCGAAGAGCCTCCGTCATTTTCTGTATATCAAAACTGCCAAACGGCGGCGGCTTCACAAGGCCGATGCTGCCGTCGAGGAGGTTGCCGAGTGCCGCGAAACTATCGTTAGCGGTCCACTCCGGATCAAATTTGCGCTGCAAGGGATCCCTTTCCCCGCCAACTGACTCGAGAAGACCACGGAGTATCGATATTTCATGAAGCCCTGCTCGTAAATCTCTGCCAGACTGCGGCCATATGATCCGTCTTTGGCGCAACCCCCAAAGGTACTCGGTCCATTCGTCCGACGTTCGCTTCACAAGCCGAAGGGCGCGAGGGCTATCGAAATCTCCGATCAGGTGTAGTCCGAGAAAGACGCAATGCAGCAGAAACTGGCGGCGAATCTCGGAGGGGGAGCGCTATATCACATCAGCAAACCGCTTGAGAAGTCCGCCCTGAAGAACGTACAACGACGTCGCGTATCACAATCGTCCACTCTATTGCCACACGCATGCCTCCGAGCGTTCTGTGGCGATAGAACCCATCAAGTCCTCGGCCGAGTCCAGCCAAAAGACCTTGCCCAGCGGCCTGCAGGAATCGAGACTGCGCCGACTGCGCCTCTTGTGTCGCTCGGGGCTCAATCTCCCACCTAATTGGCTCCAGCACCCTGTGTTGGGAGCCTAGATACTGTACGTATGATTCCGTGACAGCAATCTCGTATTGTCCATCGCCGGCCTTTCCAACCACGTGGACTCCGGGACAATCCTTGATCTGAGCCCAGATGAAGGGCGGCATAAAGTGGTCGACCGGAACGACATAGCACACCCAGTCTTTGTGACTGACTGGGATGTTAAACAGATTCGTAAGATTCGTAAAGTTCTGTCCAAATGTGAGCTAGGTCAACCTGGCAACGACGAATCTCTCACCTGCTCGATGCTGGGAAGGACAGTGTCCTCTGGGGCAAGAGGCTCGTTGATCACCATGGCAGATATGAGCGACACTGAAGAGAAGCAAATCAAGGATGAAGATTTGCGAATATGGCTAGAAGATAACGGGAGGGGAGAGAAAATGAGGGAAATAATGTTGCTAACTCGCGGCAAGATACGGTCCGCAATAAGCGTGACTCCTCGTAGCTGGGGTATTGTTGGGGCCGAGGGGAGAGAGAAAACGAGGAGGAAGTAGATGGAGGGGAGAGGCGAGTGGTATTAATGCTATAACTAGACGGTCGCCTGGCCCCAGGCACACGGTCGTCCGGCAGCAACCAAACCGATTGACTTCGCTCATCATGAAAAACGAAAAGCAACGATATTCTTCTACACTAAAATACAGAGACAACTCGGAAACATTAGCCAATTTCACTGAACATCTCTAGCCTTACTCCCAAGATGCAGAAACTGCGCTGCCGCTGAACCGCAGAGCATCCCACGTAATAACTTCGATTGACTTTGCAGCGCAACCATGGGAGATGTTCTAGAGGGATGCCAGAAACTTTTCTCAATGGTCAGCTCACTTAGTCCCGCTGACATCGCCTCCAAGAACAAGCACGATACATTTCACCCCAAACAATGAATCCTGCCTCTATGACTAATCCGAGCCAGGGCCCAGGAGAGTCTCCGGGGTGAGTGCGCCCCACCGCGCCTCGATAACGTCCCTAGAACATAGGCTGTCAATAAAACATACGTCCAGAAGGGGACAAGAGAGCCGACTCACTTCCCCACCTCGGAGATTTTGACCCCCTTCTCGCTCTTGAGGAAGCTCAAGAACCGCCTCTTGGTCCGGTCCCGCTTGAACTGCGCCATCATATCCCCGCGGGGCCCCTTGTCCTTCCCGTCGCGGCCCTTCTTGTGCGTGACCATGACCCGCGTGCTGCCCCGAGCAAAAGCCACCTCTTGGATGTCGGCCAGCTTGAGGTGGAAGTTGTACGGCTTCTTGAAGACGGACCACTTGATGGGGCGCACCGACTTGAGCACCTGGTGCTCGAAGACATTGCCGCATTTGTCCTCCTCCGCCACCCAGTGCCAGTACTGTGTCACGCCCGGGTTAGTCGCGAACGTCTGCGTCTTGACCTGGTGCAACCGCCATTCGTTGGAATGCAGCTGGTCACCGCTGATCGAGTCGGCCGTTGTGTACCCCGAGTAGTCGAGTCCTGACCTGTGGAGGATGATCTTGGTCTTTTTGAGCCTTGCCGGCCCTGTCGCTTCCGCTGAGAACGAGCCCGCTGTCGAGGGCGATGGCTTAACGGCGGCTGTGGCTTTTCTGGGCGAAGATTCGGGCGGGTTCTTGCGCTTCAGCGAACGCGGCACCGGCTGCGAAGGATCCTTGACGTCGTAGGTCTCCATATCAGCTACCGGCACTCCAACCGCTGCTGGCCAGGTGGCTGGAGGTAGGTCGGCACGGCGCTGGTCGTCAATCTTTGGTGCGCCAACGTTCTCTACTGCCTTGGAGCCTTCAGGGGCCCCAAAGACTCCCATGTCTGTGTCTTTAGTTGAGGGTGCCGCTGCATCTGGCCCGTGGTGCTCCACGGCGGGAGTGTCGCTGCTCTGGCCGTGGGTGGCTGAGACGTTCTCCTTAGGGGGTTGAGGCTTCTCCTCGACGGGTTGACGCTCCTCCTCTTGCCCATGAAGCAGTGTGACAACTGAAAACTTCGACATGGCGTTTTCCACCGCTTCCGGTTGGCACGTCTGCCCCGTTGGCCCGTCATTCGGAGCTCCAGCATCCTCCATGTCCTGTTCTACCACTTGCGGCTCTTCTTTTCGCACGCCGGGCACTGGCAGAGCTTCAGAGCCACCAACATCAAACACCTTTGCGAGTGCTCTAGGTTCTCCTGCCTGCTCGTTGGACGTGGCGCCAGCATCCGGCATATGCTCATCCGCCACGTCGCCTGGCCAATACTCGGGCTCAAGTTGGTGCTCCTGGTGGTCATGCTCAGGCTCGCCCGAGAGGGAGCCAGTCTCTGGTGTCCCCTTCTGGAGGTCGGCGGCGGGCGATGCAAGCGCAGGCTCGCCCCCTTCATAACCTTGCGCGACGCCGTCGTCTTCGGGCATCGCCCCCGCAGGTTGAGGCTCCTTTGTAATGACGGACCCATTCACCAGCACTCCCGCCTCTTCCCGCAGGGCCTGTTTCTGAACACCCGCCGCGCGCTCCTCACGCCCATTCATGCTGCCCTTGCCCTTACCATCACCACTACCTTCCACAACCGCTGCTGCCGGCGCCGTCCCCACCATCGTTTTCTCCTCCCCACCTGCGCGATACGCCAACCCGCCCCGGCGATACCTCTCAAACCATGCGCGTCGCTCCGCATCCTGGGCCTCCCTCTCCCTCCTCATCATCTCCCTCACCCCGCCGACCTCGGCATCCAGCGCGTCCAGCCGGGCCTGCCCCGCGGCGTACTCGCCGCGCAGCTCTCGCAGCCGGTGCAGCAGGTCTTCCTGAGTGTGGTGGTTGTCGACGAGCTGCTGGCGCAGGGCGTCACCGCGGGCGAGGTGGTCGGCGGCCAGGTCGCGGTCCTCCTTTTCGCGGTGAAAGCGCATCGAGGTGAAGTAGTTGTGCTCGATCTCGGTCCAGGAGGGGGGGTCGTTGTCGCTGTCGCTGTTTTCGCCGGCATTCGTTTTGTTGATGGAAGTGGCGCCGTTGGTGCGTGCGGGCGCGGCACCTGGCGATGAGGTCGCCATTTTCCTGATGAGGGGATTGCGATGGACTGGGGAGAATAGGTGAGAGAGATGGTGTTAGATTGGTTCAGCGGACATTAGGACGTCCCCGGGCTGGAGGGAATTGGAAATAACGTGCACTCATCAGGGGAGGGGGGTTGGGGGCATTTTAAGTCGCGCCCGCGGGCTGGTTGGCGGCCGCTCGTGACGTTCTTTCACCACCCTTCCAACCCCGATTTCCACCAGAGCCGCCCGACCCTGGTTGCAAGCGCTTAGACAGCACTAGAACACCCCCATATCCTGCGGAGATAATACTCTACAAAGAGTTAGAGACTGGCATGTTAAGAAAGGCTAATGTACAGTTATAATTCGCCGCCCATCCTGCACCTCGCTGCCCCGAAAAGCCACACCCCGCCACACGGGCCGGCCCGATCCCCCGCCCGACGCTGCATTCCCGGGCAACGGGCTTTCGACCGGCGAGCTTCCGGCCACAAGGCACGTAATAAACTAGAGCAATGGCATAAGAAATTGAAGCCATCCTGACCCCTGGGGAAGAACCGAGGTGTGGGTTATCTTGGCGGTCCGCGCCCCACGGCTCTGAATCCCGGGATGGTTGCCGCTACCTCGCGGACGATCCGTGCGAAGCCTGTCTCTCCATCAGCCCCCGCCAATGCGCTCGTATCGGTTTCTGAATCCCCGTCCAGTCCGCCCTAGGCTCTTCTCTTGGCTCATCCTCATCGCCGTCGTCCGTCCGTGTGCTGTTCTGTGTCCTGCCCGCCAATTCCAAAACATTCCAACCAGAATTGGAACGCACGTCTTGCCCCAAGCTTGACCACAAGAAGCAGCCGTACCAAACAAGCCCTCCGGGTAGGCTGAGGAAACAAACAACCTCTAAAGTCAGCTTAGATTCAGCAGCCCATTCGATTAGAACTCACAGAAATGTACATGTCGAAAGCCAACGGCATCGCCGTCGCGACCCAGCAGCCCACCATCGAGACGGCAGACATTAAACTGAGCCAAAGCAATATCGGCTGCAAGTGCGGTAGAGGCAGCTTTTTCCGGAAAAGACACATGCATACCCCGATAGACCATAAGCAAAGGACAGTGACCACTGCACACGTTATACGCTTGCGGACAGTATCCTCAACGTCAATTTGGGTAGAAAGGACAAGACCACCAAGGATAGCGCAGAAAATGACCAAGTACAGGGCAAGCCAGCACTTTCGCTTCTGTGACCAGAGACAGATACAGTGCATTTGCTAAAAGAGTTAGATCAGATAGGCACCCCGAGCTCTCCCTAACAACTCACCCAGAGCAGAGTGCTGTAAACCGCAACAGCGGATGTTACATTCCCAGGGTCCCATGTTGTGAACCAGGGAATGATGAATAAAACAACGATGGCGACATCGACGAGCGAGACGTGAAAGAGCTGAATGATGCCGAAGATGATGGCAAAATGGTGGTAGACGGCGGGGTCTGTAGGTTTGGTTCGGAGCCGTCGTGAAAGGGCCGCAGCGATGCCGATAATGTGAAAGGGAGAAAGAAATACGACGATGCAACAGGCGACTACCCGCAGCTGCCTGGTCAGCTCAGACGGTTCCTGCATGGGAAAGAGAACGAGGCAAACGAGGCAGCAGGCCGGGTCGAGGGGTTCGCATGGGGACGAAAAAGAAGGCAACTGATGTGGCTGCAGGGAACTGCATGTGCACAGATGAGGACGCACCCAGACATATATATCCACAGGCCTGGACTGGGGGCGAGCCGTCACTGCTCTGCCGCTAGCAGCGCGGGATGCTTCCTTGAACGGTCTCCATTGCAGGTGGTGTGCCAGAGAACAGGGGGCATCTGAATCCGCGGATGTGACGGGGAGGATTGTGAGCACCGTGGGGGAGAAGCCAGGTCAGAGTTGGAGCGCGCACGTTTGCTCGAAGCAGGGCCAACAACGCTCGGCCCGGCTCCGCGATGACAGCTAGGGGGAGGGGGCACGGCCGGGCGGGCGTGGGGAGCGTCGCCAAAGGGATGATTGACACTGAGAAGAGGATGGGAATACAAATTCGAACGGGCCTTCGTCGCCGAGGTTGCATTCCCTGGCAGACAGCCACGACGATCCCTCCTACGCCCTAACCGGATCTGGGCATGTCGCTCCTCTGCTGGGTCGACGAGGGAAGCGCCGGTGATTGGACCCATTTCTTACTAGATCGAGGAGGCACCGGCTGGTGACTCCTCAATTTGGGATGGCTTTCAATAATGGTACGCGGCCAACGCCACGCGCTCCCGACTGCCATTGCTCTGCATCCTCACCAACACTCCGAGATGGCTTCCGAACGCCGACCCCGACGTCAGCGCCGCTTTCCGTTCAAAGGCTCGATTCAAGACTACGTCGCCCACTTGGAGCTCGAGCTCGAATCAGCTCGGTCACAGCTCGCGAGGCTTCAGGAAGCGCACCTCGTGCCGTGGGCAGCGCAAGATGTGCAGACACCAGCGAGGACGCAGCCGGTTTCTAACCTGGAGATCACGGTAGTAACTGCAAACTCTCTCAAACACCAGTTAGAGAGTCAGGTTGAGAAAACCAAAAAGCCAGACGCCGAAACTTGGAAGAACGCAGCATCTGATTTCTTGTCTCAAATACCGATCGATGAAGAGAGCTGGTCGGAAAAGAGGAGTAGCACTCTGCTTTCCACGCCGGATCAGGTCATTCATGCCTTTTATCTCCTCACTCTCCAGCAACGTCTAATCACTTCTTCATACACCGGCGTCAAATCGGCGGATCTTGAGGTCGTGGAGGCATACGGGAACCTTCAGCATTTCCTGGGGACGACTGCGACGTTCACAACCCAGATGTACCATTACAGCCAGGTGCTCTTCTTTTGCGTCTGTCTTGTAGCGCGAGAGAGCGGGCTCAAGGTTGAGGAGGTTGATCGGTTGGCCGCGACATGTCTGCCGGAGCGTGACGCGACATGTAGTCGGGCGGCGCAGCGCGCTCCATGGCCGCCGCCTCGGCATCTGCGAACATTTTGCTGATACCTGCGTAGTCGGGCCCGGCAACGCCCGCATCGGCGTCGGGAAACTTCTCCTCGTCCCGCACGCATGCGGATTCTTGGGGTTGCTGCTCAGCCGGAGGCCCGGGTTCTGGGCTTGAGTCGTCCGTGGCAGCCTTCGATACGCTGTCAGAAGACGTCAGCAGCAAACGAGAAATGGCCGCTAACTTGTTCTCAGCAGTCATGATGCACACTTCCAGAGGACTGAACGTACTTGGAGTTGCGTAAGGTTTGTCACAAGCCATCGAGCCTATCATCTTTGTGTGATGGACGCCCAAGCTCAATAATGCAGTTCTTCCTCCTGTCCGCTGAGTTGCGTGCTGGGTCGTTTGGATGGTCTGGCGTTCGTCCCAGTCATTGGTGTAATCCTGTCTCGGAAGCGGCGCATGCTTTCCAATTTAGAAACAGCCCTTTTTTCGCAAGACACGCCATACTTCTCCAAGATCTTCTTTCGGGACCATCTGCTACCATTAGCTTGGAATACAGGCGGGCGTTTCGAACGTACTTGTCGATAACCCATCGTCGATAAACTATGCCGCTTTTCGGTTTCTTGTTTTGAGGTAGGAGGGTAGAGTCGAGCAGTGAAGACACATAATTCTCCAATTTTTTCTCTGGAATCGGCTGGTCACAGCAAGACGAGATTCGGGCAGAGCATGCGTAGTACCTCTTTCCTGGAGCTTGCGGGAGGGAATAGGCGGCGAGCGAAAGCTTGATAGTGTCGAAATGCCCCTCGTATGACACGCCGAAATGGTGATGGAGTTCTTTCTCGTCGGGAACTGATAATACCGGGCGGTGCTTCTCTTGCAACGAAAAAAAGGTACGCGCCATCTTCGCGGCTGTCATAGAGGATTGGCTAGACGAACTTGTAGAGGCAGTCGAAGAACTTGCGAGTGTTGAGCCTGACCAGACGCACGAGGACGCACGAGGACCCACTTTGCGACGGTTCAAGTTGAACCGTCGCAAAGTGGGTCCTCGTGCGTCTGCGCCAACATCACCGAGCGGCTGCGGTTCAAGGCCGATTTTTAGCCCTGTCACTCTCCCGCAGTGCTTACAATCCCTTCGCTCCGAGACACTCTGCTCCCATCCTTGCTTCGAGTAAACCCCACATCACTCTATTTAATCCTGTCGAGACTGTTCAAATAGACACTCGCCGCGGGCACCACCCTCCCATAACAACGGTTACCGGAGCACACTGAAACCGGGACAGCGCGAACGACCGATAAGCCCGGCCATTTGGATAGCTCTGAGTTGTGATCCGGCTTCTGCCATCACGAGCAGACGGGTTTTTGTTGCCGCAGCTGACTCGGTCATATCCTCGGCGGTCTCTGTCCCCCCCGACAGTACGGCCGCCGGCAACATGACCCCTGTCCCTCCCAACTCCAGGCACGCATTTCACCGTGGCCCCGCGGCATCCCCGAAAATAGGCCTCGACCTAGTAGGTAGTATCTCAGTCTATGACAACCCTGATGAACTCGGGCTAATGTATTATACTAGCATCGCACTAGCGTCGGAATATCCTTCTAGAGTGCCGATGCAGCGGTGGCAGCAGCCTTGACCGACCCGTCGAAGGACAGAGTATTGGAATTTTATGGAATGGCTCTGGGTGAGAAGCCCAGGTCCATGTCCACCCAGGCGCTACAGGCTGCACACAACCCAACCTCGTTCAATACCAGCACCGATGCCTGGATGCACTCGCGTGGAGGGTCACTCAACCGGAACCCCTCGGTCGCCAGTTCCATGAACACGGCTCCGGAAGAAGCACAAGAAGCTGAGACCTCCGTACCTGTGCAGCAGGTCCCGTTTACGCAGTCGCCGGAGTCAAATAAACCCTGGGCCCCGGAGCAAACCACCTGGTTGCTCGAACATGTAGATGAAATTGCTAGTAGACGGAAGATTAGGATCCATGACTGGGATGCCATTTCGGAAATCCTGGGTCGGACTAGTCGCGCATGTCAGGTGCATCACAGGTATGTTCCGCAACTAACTGAAGAGAGAGCAAAGCGGTTGTGCTGACGAAGGAGCCTAGTAGGGAAAACCGGCGGAGGAACGGTGGGGGTTGACCTGGGGCGGCAAATTCGTCCCAGTCCGGATTCACGAAGGTCTGAACTGGCCTCTGCGCCTGAGTCTTGGTTTTTACCTTGATGAGGTGTCCCGTGCCGGAGTGCCACGAGGCGTTCGACGGCGACAACGCCTGGGACCAGTGGATGGAGCATGTCGCCCGGCACATGGATGGTTTACGGAAGAAGGTGGTGTTTGACGGGGAGGGGGCTGGGACGCTGGTGGAGCGGGCGAGTCGGTGGGATGTGGCCGTCATTGAGCGTGGGGAGGATGGGTGGGTGTTGAAAAGGGACCCGGGAGCGCGGTTGTTACGACCCCTGTGTACCAGGAATGTCTTGTTCGAGGTTGATGGCTTTCCACAATCCCATGTCACCGCCCCGGGAGAGCGGCGTCGGTCAAACCGGCCGCGCCGACGTGCACAAGTGGTCTACGCACCTACCTTTTCCTCTCTATTTGCTTGTCTTACTCTTTCCATCGCAACTCATCCACTTACGGCACTCATTAGCATCATTGCTACGTCTAGGCTTAAAGACGGGTGCGCCCGATGGGGTGATGACGCGGGTTCGGGGGTGGCTGTGCGCGGCGTCGGTTGGTTGCACGGATGCAGTTGCAATCTACTGAGGGCCGGCAGGGGTGGGGTGGGGGATTGATATTTCCTTGCGGTTTGCAGGCGGTAAGGCTGGCGGGTGTCTGTCTTGATGGCTTCGGTGATACTTGTGGTGCTCGTGGGAGCGAACCGACAAAAATGCGCCTTCGCCGACGGGCTGCCGGTTTTGGCCGGGACAACTTACTGATGTTCCTGCGCGTCAATCTAGAGTCCCTATTTCTCACTTCTGCGGAACTCCCGTCAACCCCTCTCCATACGTAACAGTCGCCCTAGCTAAGGCATCCTCTCGTTTGTCGCTTTTGTTTTTTCGGGGGAGTCTTCGCCCCCCCCTAAAGAGAGAGCTTAGATGGCAAGTGTTGCTCGGAGGCGTTCCTCCTGCTACCAACCAGCCACTTACCCCCTGCACCCCCTTTCCGGAGGAGGACGCATCAGGATGCCGAGTGGAAACTGAATTTCGTGGGCTGGCAACCATACCAACTGAGGGATGCTGATATTTGCCGTGACGCGACGTGAAGTGCTATAACCTCCTCTCTTCTCTGCTATTTTAACACGTCCTTCTTCCTCCCCTCACACCACCTTACGCCCTATTCTCTATTCTTTGCTCCACATCACGTACTTTTGATCACCGCACACGAGTGCATCTTCCGCTTCACCCACCGACCGACTTTCATCACAGGCAGACCTCCGTATTCATTCCTCCCATGGCCATTAGGAAATCGTGCGAATATTGTCGTAGACGAAAAGTCCGCTGTCCAGGCCCTGAACAGGCCAACAAATCAGTGCTGCAGTGCAGAAAGTGCAGAGAAGATGGAGAAGCCTGCATTTATAGAGCTCGAAGTACAGCCCCAGTTCTGTCGGCGCCGACGGCGAAGAAGTCTTTTCAACGTCGCAGTCATCCTTGTCGCCAGTGCCGGAGAGGCAGAAGAAAATGCGGCGGGGGAAGCCCCTGTAATCAATGTTCGGAGAGGGGGAACGAGTGCAGCTATGAGAGGCGAGTCTTGATAGCATTGACGAGGTTGATGTGTTTCACTGACGTGTTCCAGCCACGAGGTACACCCAGTTGAGAACAAAGCGGAGGCCCTCAGCAAACAGGTGGTGTTGAGCACAGGAGGCGAGCAGGAGCAGGAGCCGTGTCCGGCTGCAGGCCACACGTCGCCTTGGGATGGCTGCCCTTCGATACAAGGCGGGCATCCCCTGCCTTCTCGCAACATGACACTCCCGTTTTCGCTGGACAGCAATTTTTTACCTCTCGATCCTGGCAGCATCCTGCCGCGGAATGACTCTCTATGGAACGCAGCAGTCAGTCACTACGCCGGCATGACCAGGCCCGGTCCGCAATCCCCACTCGGCAGCCACGCCGGTCGAGGCACTCTTCCAATTCACCGCCCCGCTTGTGGGGGGCCCCAAACAAGGCGCGAGTCTCCCGACGATCAATTTTTGCAGCGCGAAGGGAGTCCTGACTGGGAGGCACTCTGGGGGTTATTTCAGAGTGAGGAGACCTCCTTCGATACAGCGACAGGATCGGTGCACGGTGCTCTCGGGCACCAGCCAAACAACTCCATTTCAAATGGCGGGCGGCCTAATTATACATTTGTACCGACGGTGACTGCGATCTGAGGTTTGGGACGAGCGAACTGTTCGAGAAGCACATGTTGTGGCATGGCGCGCGCGAATGCGACCAACTCGACCCGAGAACTCAGAGACCGTGCAAAAGGGGTTTTCTGCGGCAGTGCAACCTTCTCGGCACGAGAGGCAGGTCCACATGGTGAAGCCCCTCGAGGCGATGGCGAAGTCGGGAGGTGGGTGTGATGCGGCGTCGGTTGCCTGGCGGGCTGGACAAGGGGGTGGCTGATAGTGGCTGGCCGGCTTACATGAGCTTGGCATCACGTGGAAGTGGCTTTGCGCTGCTCAGGCACTGGACTCTCTTCCGTATCTCGGCCTTGCGTTAGCTGCTTCGTGACTCCTTGGCTCGCATGTCCAATGAACGGTCATAAAACTGTCTTTGGAAACGTACCAGAATGCCCAGTGAACACTGAATCCTGTGGGCTGACGACCAGACGTGCTGACCTCACCGCGACGCGACGTAAAATGGCCCAACTCCCTTCCCCTCCCATACCCCCTTTCTTGTTGTGAGTTGTTCCCCCACTGTATGCGCCCTTCCTCCCACACTCCTTCCCACTCGCCGCGTTCTCCCTCCTCTGCTCCGCATATCACCGGGCGGCTGCGGTTCGAGACCAATCGAGCGAGTTATTTCCCCCACGCCCACGGTGCTTACAATCCCTTCGCCGCCGAGGCATTGCATCCTGCTCTGCTCCCTGCATATTCTCACCACGGAGCTGAGCTAAATGGCAGCTCCCCTGCTTTGAGTAATCACCACATCCACTCGATTTACTTCTGCCGAGATTGTTCACATGGACCCTCGCCGCGGGTGCCACCGTCCTTCCTCTTCGAATCGATTCAGCTGAGGATCATCCCGCGCCGCTTGGAGAGAGACGCAGCCAAGCAGCTCACGAGCAAGGCTCCTTCGGCAATCTACCCCGGGGGGGGGTGCCGCCGGGGACTTGTTGATGACCGTTTTCTTTTTCTTGACCAAATTGGGAGCCATGTCGACATCGACGCGACTTCAAATGGCCCAACATCCCCTTCTTCGTCGCTGACCTGGCGGTCATCCTCCACCTGGTGCACTCGCCTACAGCCGCTGCACCATATCATTCCAATGGGAGCATCCTCCTCCTCCTCACGCGGTATCCTGACCGACAACCATTTGTACGGATTCCAGGTCACGATTGAAAGGGAAAGATCCTCTAAGCCGGCCGAACCCTTCCAGTCGATGTGGGAGGAATTGAGCTACAAGGTGACATCCGAGTACGATTGGCTGCGATTTGCTTCCTCATTACTTGAACTTACTCCATTACAGTGGGCAAGCAATTAGAGGCCGTACGCGGTATAATATACGGCATACTCAAATCGACAGTCAATGCGTTTGTGCAAGCTCTCTTCCCACACTGCAGTTCGTTTGCTGACATACTGGCTACAGGTCTCCACAGTCGACAAATCCCCCTAACGGCCGCGGAGCAGGAAAATTTCTGGAGTTCACTTCACAATAATGAGAACGCCTTTCGAGAGAAATCATGGACCACGACTGCGAGGAATCCGATACGGCGACCGAGTCGGCGCGTAGTGCTACCACGGAGCAACCAGACAACACCACTGCAAATGGTGGCATGCACATCTCCGACAATGGCTGCGGACAGGGGGTTGGGAGGAGCGAGCTGCTCTGGGAGCATAAGGCGACATATAGCCCGCACTGGTGGTGGGCTTCACCGGGTGCATCCCCGGCGGCAAGGGCCCCGGAGCGCTGCAGGCGATCGTTGACGCGCTTCTTCGGGCCGCCGCGGGCACCGGGGCGTGGAACAGGGAGGGCGACGTCATGACAATGATGGCCGTGGCGCGGTGTCGGAAGGTTGAAGGCGCAGCGTTGTTAGAGGTGGGGGCGAATGTGCAGAGTAAGGTGATGCTGGAAGTTTTTGACTGGGGGTTTGATTGGAGGACCAGGAGAGCGGGGACGAAGGAGTGTGTTTACATGTGTGTGCAGTTGGAGGCGTGCCGGGTATTGGGTCTGGGGTCAAGGCGATGTTTCGAGAAAGATTTTCCCCGAGATGCGTTGTATGGACGATGACTTTCGTGTGGGTACTAGCTTTGCCCTCGCCGGCGTCTCTGCCACCATATCCCCATCCCGAGCCCGTCGTAGGACTGTTCTTGATAATCTGTACCGCCCCTCTCCTGCGTCTTCTCACCGGCATTCTCAAAATAACTTTTGCGTTTTTGACTCACCATCATCATTTCTTCCGCAATGTCTACCGATGGACCATTCATCGAATGTTATCCGGCGATAGCATTGCGTTCGTACCACGACGCGAAGCGAGGCATTACCTGTGTATATGAGGGACTCATCTTGATTGGAATGGCAGCCATAGACCTGTTTATGGTCATATTCTTCCTCATCGCCCTGGGGTACGCTTATCTCGTAGCGTTGCCACTACATCTCTTCCACTGGATGAAGCCCAACCACCCAGATGCGGGATCCGAGCATCACCAGAGGGCCGAATAAGGTATTTCTCAACCTTTCTCCCTACAGGCTGGGTTAGATCTAACAAGACCAAATGCCTTTTGAGATGCCAGTCAGCTCGACCCCCCAAGGCGCGTCAGAAGGGGTGTCACATTTCAGGCACGACCAACGGACTGCCGGGGACTCAACGGCCTTTGCGAATGCAAGGCACGTGGGGCCGATTCTGGGCGTTCTTTGAATGCTTTCGGCGGCC
>FTCU01002084.1_pt1 | contig 27664 bp, 43 predicted proteins | sample 1639521 | NCBI WGS metagenome assembly FTCU01 (sample SAMEA3914864, study PRJEB12502) | metagenome | biome: forest; material: soil | place: USA | collected 2012-03-12 | depth 0.3 m
CAAGGCGAAGCCCAAGAAGGAGAAGAAGGCCAAGGAGCCCGAGAAGGTCGAGACCAAGAAGCAGCGCCAGAACCGCCAGAAGGCCGAGGCCGCCAAGGCTCTCCGCGAGGACACCGAGAAGCAGAGAAAGGTTGATATGGAGGCCCAGAGACGACTGGCCCGCATCTCCGAGGGCCGGGCCGCCAAGGACGGCTCGGCCTTTACGGCTGCGCAGGCCAAGCAGTCTGCCTGGACCGCCAATGGCGCCAATGGCGCCAATGGCAGCAGCGGCAGCAGCAACGGCGCAAACGGCGAGCAGGCCCCCGTGCAGCCCTTGGATACCTTTGACACCGGCAGCTACACCGACGTGTCGGTCCCCAAGATCCCCACCCCTGTCAAGACCAACCCCGCCGACAGCTGGATTGCCACTCTGCCCTCCGAGGAGGAGCAGATGGAGATGCTCCGCGGCGAAGAGTCGTGGAACACGGTGACGACCAAGAAGGTCAACAAGAAGAAGACCGCCGCGGCCGAGAGCCCCGTCGATTCGGAGCCCACCGTCATTCCGTCGCAGCCCGCTGCGAAGCCCGCTGCTGCGAGCAACGGCGCCAACGCTGCCCCCAAGAAGCAGGTCAAGCCCGCCTTTACCCAGCAGTCGTCCTTTGCCGCCCTGAGCACAAACGACGAGCCCGAGGGCGAGGAAGAGAATGAGTGGGACGTCTAATGTCATGCTCTGGCGTCTCCCCCCTCTCACGACCCTGGCGGCTGCCCTGACGACATGGCAGCCAGGCATCGGGAATCGCTTCCTTTCGCTCATATATTTGCAACCGGGCTTTCTTTATGGGCAGGCAGGGCAAGGAGTTTGTGTATGTACATTACCGACCGGAAGAATGCCTCAGGAGTCCAGCCTTTAAGATTTCTTTTCTTTTATTCTATTTACCTTGTACGCCTTTTTCTTGATTGGTTTTCTGTTTTCCGTTTCCGTCATCCTTGGGGCGGTGATATCTCCGGGACTTGTTCACGCCCGTGACCAAAAAGACATGATTGGATGGGAGGGCCGGCGATGCAGCCGCTGCGAGTTGGAGGAATTAGAACAAGCTGCCTGGCCGAGAGGCAGGATAGGGAGGGGAGCAGTGGATGAGGCTATCAAGCAGGTCAAGCGAGATTTCGGGCGGACAAAAGGACATGCCTGCAGCAGCAGCGCTGTCCCTAGCGTAGAGCTCACCACACGGTCCGCGGTCTGCGAGCAGAATTCAGAGCTTGATCATGATGCTTTTTTCCCTTTGCTCACCGGCGGCTGTTGACATTGACAAGATGCTCGAACCTTAATCACAGCCGACGTGGGATGGACCAGCTTATCCGGGGCGAAACGTGGCAGCAGGGGGTCTCTCAACCACTCCGTGCCGTCTGGGCCAAACCAAGGCTGTTTGGTCACCCGCAGCAACGAGACGGCGGGGCAGGTAGCACCAGGAGGACCAAGACACGCGATGTAACATGCGCTTCGATCTTCTGGCTGATGTCCATCATCTACTCGGTCCAGCGAAATGTATCTGGGGGAGGCACTGTGTGCAGTGCGGCATGCAGGGAGGGGCAGGTGGGTTGGTTGGTTGCGGCCTTTGCAAGCGCTGCGGGCAAGCCGACTACGAGTGATTGATGTGATGTTTTTCACGTTGGCTCTGGATGGGATGGGAAGGGCGGCGGTTGTTGGCCCTGCCTGACTCAACGTGGGCTGTGGGTTGGTTGGGTTGGGCTGCTTGTGATCTGATCGGCCAATGCAGGTGTTTCAGCCTTTGAGGTGCATTGGTGCAGCAGTGCAGTGTGCCGGGGATCGGAACATTTTTGTTGAAACCAACCACGATTTCCAGGAACAAAACGTGTCGGCACTGGGTGTGCCATCGCCCTGTGTCAACTGATGCCGCCCTCGATGACGACCTCGAGGAACAGCTGCAGGGCAGCCTATCCACGATCCACGTGGCGGTGGACTGGACACACACAAGAAAGGGACTTTGACTTCCATGTTGTGGGGGGAGAACACTCCAGGCTTGACTTCGGTCGGTGGGGGTGGCTTGCCCTGCACGCGGGAAATTCTCGAAGCCGTTGAAGAAGGGCCGTCGCGCGTGGTTGTCAACAAAATGGATCTTTGGCCGGGCAAATTACCGTACCGTACAGTAAGCAACAAGCCAGATTATGGTTGAGTTCAGGGGCTTCCCCGCGCTTCTGACCGCGGCCCTGCAGGGCCAAATTGCTGTGACCGGGACATCGGGCCTGCAGTTGCATTCCTGCTGGATCCATGGCCCGTTTCGCGAAGGCCTTCCCAGTCGGGCTCATCGGGGTAATTTGGTCGGCGGGTGTGGGGGAAATCGTGTCGTGTTTCTTCTGCGTATTCGTACTGTCATCGGGCATGTTTCCCAACATTACCGCCGATGATCAAACAAGCGCAGCCGGAGCGAGAGAGAGAGGCCACCCTCGCGCCTGCAGCCTTGCATGAATTGGATGGATGGCGGAAACGGTTTCTGCTTTTTGCTGTCCGTCCTGCCCCGGTGCCGCGTTGCCGCCATGGCCCAGGCGTGGGGCTGAGCGAATCATCAGACGAGGGGCTGAGGGCCCCCGGGCCCCCTTGCGCTGCGCCCGCCCTTCCCACTCCAGCGGTGTTCGTCAGTGCTGTTTCGACGTTAGCGCTGTGCGGCCTGTGAGTGGGTGGCCGCCCTCAGGCCCCTCCCCTGTTCCGCTCCATCCCGCCCCCTGGCCTTGGATGAGGCGTGGGCTCGTGTATCAAAATTACACCAGCCAAATCTCCCCCCTCCCCGAGCCGGGTTGTTGCCTTCGCCAACGCCATGCTTCTCGTTTAATTGTCTTGTTCGATCCCCAGCCCACGTTGGTGGTGCATTTTGGCCCTTTCTGCCTCCTGCTGTCCTTCGTTTCCTCATTCATTCTACTCTCGACATTCCTTCCGACAGGCACACGACGGCTTCTGTTTCCTGTTTCTCTTTTCCACGTTTTCTTTTGTTGATTTACACCTGCTCACCACCCCCGGGGTTCGCTCACCGAGTGGATGCTGAGGACCGCCTCTCCCGGTTGTTCCGTTTCGCACCCTTTCCCATTACAATTACCTCGCGGGCCCGAAGCCCGTCCCTCGTACCCGATCGCGTATGCCCGAGGCATCGATCTTCCCTGCGACTTGCTTGCCAATGCCCGTTGCGCCGAGGGGCAGCGTTAGAGGCATTTAGGATTCGGTCCGGTCCTGCGGTGTCTTCCTGACGGCCAAGAGGGTGCCGAGCACCTTTCCCTTCCCTGAATTCGCTTCCCCGCGCCAGCGGAGGGCTCCAGTCCGCAGCCGGTTTTCACTTGTTGGCCCTTTCGACCATACGAGTACCTACCGGCCATTTGCTGTCGACTCCTGCGCTCCACCGTGTGCTTGCTATGATTGTCGCCACGGTGGCGTGTGGACGTTGACAACCACCACCACATCGATTCTCTCCACACGGCAGCTAACGTTACCGAGGGACCACCATTCTGGACGACGCGGCACATGGTCTTGGCATAGGGGACGGGTTTCTAAGAGACGAGCGAGCGAAGCGTACCGCCAGGGAACGCCGGCGTCACGACCGGCCATGTCGTACCTCATCGCCGCCCAGTCCGCCCTCTTCTACTTCCTCGCCTGCACACCATGCAACCAAGTCTTGCACGAACACAAGACGCGGCAGCAGGCCAAGAGGGATAGGCAGGCCAAGGAACGCATTGTTATGGAGCAACCTCACCTATATCTACATCCGGACCCTTTTCAGACGAACCCCTATTGGGACGAGGAGATTCGCATGGGGCCGAGCCTACCCAAAAAGCGGAAGGGAAGCGACACAGTCAGCAAGAGCATGAGCCAGCGGCGGTTAACAGCGGCAAGCCGGGATGGAAGGCCAAGTATTGGCACCGGGAGCAGCGTTGTGGTCAGCATGTCGGAGTCGGGGTCAATCGCCAGCCCGAGACCGTCCACCAGCCCCGTCCCTCTCCACGGAATTGGGAGCGCACCGACGGTGGTGCCCGAGGAGGAGATACCGACAAGCCCGACACTTAGCAAGACGGTGTCGATATCGACGAGCGCCGATTGGAATTTGAAGCGGTACCAGCGCGAGGACGAGGAGCTGTGGGGCCACGAGCCGTCGTGGTCGGGACACAAACTGATGGACGCCATCAAGCAGGCTGGCACGACAGCCGGCCGTTACATGGAGTCCAAGCTCAGGTCCGAGAAGCCTGTCACCGACGAGGACCGATACAACTTCTACTTCACCCCCAGGAATCCGCCGGTGAACGACTACCACCCGCCCGTTGTCAGCAGCAAGCCCGCGCACAAGGACGCCCTCCGCTGGATGCTACAACCACCACCTCCGGCCAAGATCATGGAAGGCAAGGTGCCCGTCACGAGGAGCGCAAGCATGGTGAGCGCGGCGTCGAGGAGGACCGTCTCAACCCGGGACGGATCCTCGCTGGGGAGGCTGGTGGGCGAGAGGGCCGTCGAGGCCAGGATCCGGCGGGGCGAGAACCCATTGGACGACGAGCTGCGGTCAAACCCGTCGTTGACCAAGACGAGGTCCCGCATCTCGACCGCGGGGAGGACTAGGAGCCGGCGCACTACGAGGACTAGCGGCTCTTCCACCGACTCCGAGGACGATCTCGAGGTGGCGAGCCGCAGGCGCAGGCGCGTCAACCATCGACCAACAGCCGAGATGGACTCGGAAGATGAAGACGAGGGCATCTGCGTGAGGAGCCCGGAATCGAGGAGTCCCGAATCTCTCAGCAACAGCTCATTACCGAGTCACGCCGCCCAGAGGCCCAGGTTACCCACCATTCTGAGCTCCGGGTACGATGACAGGAGCCCATTGGGCGCGGAAATTGACGAACCCGCCCAGCCTCTGCATGAAATCACCAACTCGCCTTCGAATCCGGCACTGTCCGTAACCAAGGCCGTGGCGATACCCGCCTGAACTTCCCGGCTGCGGTTTTGACACCGCCCTCTTCGTTTCTCTCGTCTACTGTTTTTTTGCACCTTCTGTCACAGCATGGTCTGGCGTAGCAAGCATGTCGGTATGGACTCGCATCATTTATTAGGGGTTGGGGCTCGGTCTGTATGGTTGGGTGAGGCGTTCGGGTGGGCTGCATGTGGACAAAACGGAAGCGTTTATCAGGCAGCATGACATTTCTCTCTTTTCTTTTTATAACCTGTTCCTCGTGGTCACGGGCACTTTGGCATGTATCGTTAGACAACCTGGAAGGCCTATCGTGTGTTCCACCACACTACACCGCACCACGCAGCCGTCATCTCATCATCAATGAATAAAATCTGTCATCTCATTCTTGAGCGCCGTGGCTGGGTATTGATGCGTGAGGCCATGCTTGGACTCCTATTCCCCGTGTAATAAACAGACTCCCATCGTCCATCCCATCGACGCCATCACCCTTACAGATGCATCCCCTCCTCGTCCTCCTCCTCATCCCCTCCCAGCCCTCTAAGCTGTTCCTCCACCCTCCTTCTCAACTCGTCATCCGTCAACGACCCCCCCTGCGCCGCCTGGCCCGCCGTATTATCCATCCGCACCACCCCGCCAGCCCGAATCACCCCCGTCTGAAACGTCCCGTCGGTCCAGGCAGAGTGTCGCGCTCCGTCACCAACAACGCCGTTAATCTCCGTCTCTGCTTCTCCCTCCCCGGCTGTCGTTTCCCTCTTAGTACCATCGTCATCCTCGCTCGAAAATTCCACCCAGCTCAGCCCCCGCCGCTCCACCTCGGCGCGCACCAGCCGGATGCGCTCCTGCATGCGCTCGATGACCTGCTCGTTCTCGCGGATCGCGTCGAGGCAGTCTGCGTCTGGCTCGCCCCGTGCTTGCTCGGCCTCGGTCTGTCGTGGCTGCTGCGGTGGTGATTGTGTGGTGGTGGCGGCGGTGGTGCTGGAGGAGAGGGCGGTTGCTGTGCCTTCGGCAAAGGGCCGCAGCTGCTCGTTGGAGTAGTCCAAATGGGCGATGCTGTTGCGGAGCTCGAGGACTTTGAGGTGGAGGGCGGAGATGGGGAGGTCTTGGAGGGCGGATGCGAAAGCCGTGGGGGAGATGGGGAGGGTGTCGGCGGACATGATTGGGATGTTGGATGTTGTGTTGCTGGCTTGGGTCGGGTGTTCGCGGGTGGGATGGATTTGGTTGATCGAGGTCGAGTTTTTGATCCAGGAATTGGTAAGGTGGTTTTGGGGTGCAGTGACGGTCTTTCTTCAACCTCAAGAGATTTAAATGGAATGCTGGTGTAGGTAGGTAGCTTCCTTCCACCTCAAATATCAGACCCAGAGCTCCTCCAACCACTGCAGGCACCAGCCCAGGAGTCCGGGACACCCACGCCGCTCCGCGGGGTCTTGCCGTGGCAGGTCTTCCCCGCTGTGGGGGTGGCTCGTTTCACTTCAGCCAATGGTGCTCTCTGGCTCGGCCACCAGCAGCCTGCCGGGAGCAGCGCAGTGGGTTTTTTTTCTTTGGCAACTGCTGACAGCGACGAGCGAAGTGCGAGGACAGGGACAGCAGCCGAGTCCACGACCTCGACAGACATTGATGGACGGTTAGGGAGGCGGCGCAACTGCGTGCGGGCGCCATATCTGCGACAATGAACAGCTGCAGCCTGGGCGTCAACGCCTTCCGGTCCAGCGTCCAGGCCGCCGCCCTCCACTTCAACAACCTGGCGGCGCCGTGTGCCCGCACCCGCGCCATCACCCGTTTACTCTTACCGCTGCCGCCTGCTCCCCTCTCGACCCGCTGCTTTTCATCCTGGCCATCGACCCAACAACAAGAACCTCGGGCGCATCCGCAGGCGCAAAGAGGATATGGCCGAAGCGCAGTGGCAGGGCGCGTCGTGTTGAGCATTGGGGACGCCCGCCCGACCCTGTCACAATCGCGATGGCTCGGGGTCCGAACAATACTGGGCGGCGGCCAGGCCGTCATCACCCACTACGTCGATCTGCCGCCCAGCTACACGGATCGTGATGGGCTACCATTTGCCAAGCATGATTTGGACGCCGCCGCCGTCATCGAGCTCTTCGGGCTGCACCTGAGCACCTCCGAGGCCAACCGACTGTTGAGGATTCTCCACGGCCGCCGTGTTGCCGGGACGCTCGACGACCCCAGCCTACACATCAACACGATTGTATTCAGCACGGCACAAAAGAACACGGCTCTGGAATACCTCCGCGAGATCCTGCCCGTCGACGAGGTTGCGAACGCGGGCCTCCGGGCCGAGGACGAGCTGGCCGTGCTGGAGCAGGCCGAGGCGGGTTCCGTGACGGCCGAACCGCCGCGCGGCACGTTGGGCTACGCGACCAGATCCAAGCTCTTCAAGGACGCGGGACTCGAGCCCGAAAAGGAAACCGCTCACAAGCCGGGCGTATTCGAGGCGATGCGCGAGCGGAACAAGGTCAAGTGGGAAGCGGAGCTCAAGCGGCGGGAGGAGGCGAAGAAGAAGCGGGAAGAGGAGGAGAGCCACGGCAAGGCGGGGCCCTTGCAGGTCGCCGGCAAGCAGCAAACGCGCCAGCTGAGCGTCAAGATGCAGGAGTACATGGTCAGGGGCCAGTCGGAGCTCAAGGAGCCGCCCAAGATGGCCATGTGGCAGCGTCTCCTGCCCTCGGCCGCCTTCGTCCTCGCCCTTTGCGTGCTCTGCGTGGCGTACGCCCACTTCTACCAGCCGGCCAAGCGCGCCGATCGGCTGTTTCCCGACATCCCTCCGGCGGCGGCCACGGTCGGCACCCTAATACTGGTCAACCTGGCATGTTGGGGGCTGTGGAAGATACCCCCAATGTGGAGGTTCCTGAATCAGCATTTCATGCTTGTCGCCGCCACGCCTCGGGCTTCCACCATGCTTTCCGCCATGTTTTCGCACCAGTCGGCGCTCCATCTCGCGCAAAACATGGCAATCTTGTGGTTCATGGGCGTGCGCCTCCACGACGAGGTTGGGCAGGGCGCCTTCCTCGCCACCTACTTTGCGTCCGGGGCGGTCGGCGCGCTCGGGACACTGACGTGGGCAGTGTTGAGGAACCGGATGGACGTGGCGTCCTTGGGGGCTTCGGGAGCCATCTACGGAATCGGTGCGGCTTATCTCTGGCTGCACCGGTTCGAGTCTTTCCGGATCCTCGGCCTTCCGCCGCCGCCGAGAGAGGGCCCGCAGGGGCTCACCCTCCTGGCGGTGGCCGCGGCGCTGAACATTGGCGCCATCTTCACGACGAAAAAGCTCACGGTGGACATCACGGGGCATTTGGTGGGCCTCTGCGTCGGTATCGTCGCTGCACACTTGGTGGAGAGGGGGAGGGCCACCAAGGCCGTGGAGGTTCCAAGGGCGACTGAGCCGACACAGGCATGAGCATCAACCGGGTGGCCGGGGGCCGTGCGTGCCGCCATGCTGTGAACTGCATATACTGTACATACAGATGTATATATACGCCCGGAGATCATGTAAGTTATTGTACGATATGTGGTGTCTCTTTCTCCGTCTCACAACCACCTCCCAAACTCGAGAGGATCCATGTCCAGCTGCTGCGCAGGGGCCGCCGGCCCAGCTGTGCCGGCTTACCGGTCTTGGCTTGGTGCCGTTCCCGGTGTCTGTTGCGAAACGCGGGCACCCATTGGCCGGCAGCCCGTGGCACATCCGCACACTGACGCAAGAGAGCTGCAGCCAAGCTGCTGTGGGGAGCTTGGTGCTTGCAGGGGTGGGGAAGATGCCATCCAAACATGCGATCGGGGGAGTCGAGGGTGCCGAGAGAAAGATTCTGCGACTGGAAAGGAAAGAGATTCAGTTGGGCGGCTGGGCGGGTGCCAACCAAAGACGCACGCATACACACCAGGAGCTCTGGATGGCTGGTCGCAAGGAGATGCAGATGCAGACGCAGACGCACAGGAAGTGCCGTGGAAAGCTGGGGAAGCTCTGTCTGAGGGTGTCTGTCCCCATGATCCGACAAGCTGATCTCATCCAACACGATCCAACACGATCCCGCGCCGCGTGCCAGACGGCGCATGCCGCATGCCGCATGCCGGTCCTCCAAATCTTGATCACTCGTTCCCGTCGCTATCGGGTCGCACCTTGGATCCTGTTTCGAGACCTCCTTTGGCCTCGGTGTAGCCCAGACAACAACATCCGATATTGACCTTCAACAATATTAATCTTCAGCTCGCCAGGACCTGGTCTATCAGCGTGCGCTAGTCTCGACCAAGGGGGGGCTTTCATATCCATCCAGCCCGTGCCTTGTCATTCCTTGTCGCCGTGCCGACCGTGCCATCACCCTGCTTTCTTTCTGACGAGACATCCTTTTCCTTCTTCCCTCTTTGCTTTTTTACCCCGGCATCAATTGGCCTGGCCGAGCATAACCAATCCCCCAGGTCTCGCTCCGGAGACGACTCGCTCCCACGCGACAGACACACATGCGCGCGCGCTCTCTCTACCCAAAACCACCACACCCCCAATATCTAAGACAAATCCACACAAAATGGCCTCCCAACCGCCTCGTACGCCGATCCCCGCCAACGAGGACGACGACCCCAGCGTCACCAGCACCCCCCACCCCGAAGACCAGCACCGCAACCCCTACCACTCCTCCTCGCGCTGGCGCCACGCCGAGTCCTCCGCCTACGCCCGCTACGAGCGCGAGCACCCCACGCCGCACGCCTCCCCGCAGCCGCCCGTCGCGCGCGACGAGGCCGCGAGCTCCCGCTCCGGCGGCGGCGTCAGCGACCTCGCGGACTTTCTCAACAAGTCGCGTCTCGATCCGAGCGAGATCCCTGGGAACGGAGCGAGCGGAGGCGGGAGCTCGAGGCCGGTGACGCCGCGGTTTAAGCCGGTTGTTGCGGGCGCGCAGGAGGCGAGGGCGGCTGTTTCGGCTGTTTCTACTAATACTGGGACGCCGCAGGAGGACATTGCGGTGGGGACGAGGGCCTTGGAGGCGGAGGCGGAGGTGGCGGATGGGAGGGGGATTGTTTGCGGGCCGTTGCTGAACTATCGCCGGATGGAGGAGGGGAGGTGGGTGGGGAGTGTGCTGGTGGTTGTGGCAGGCGGGGGCAGGGGGTGGGACTTTGTGCCGCGGCTGGAGTTGAGGAGGGCGGAAGATGGGTATGGTGGTGGTGGGGAGAATCAGGAGATTGACGGTGTGTGCCTGTATTCGGATCCGCGGAGTACCTTTTGGCGCTTTGACTTGGTTGTCGAGATGAGGGACAGGGCAGCCCGGTGGGCGTACGAGCTGCCGGGGATGCGGTACAAGAGCCGGACGAAGCCGCAGGTCAACCACTTCTTCGTGCCGGCGCTGGACGAGTCGATGAGGATCATGTTCCACTCGTGCAATGGCTTCAGTGTCGGGACCGACGAGGAGGCGTGGAGCGGGCCGGCGCTGTGGCACGACGTCGCGCGGAGACACCAGGAGAGGCCCTTCCATGTCATGTAAGAGATGGACTACTGAGGGAGTTGGCGCGGAGTGACTGACGGGCTCGCAGGATCGGCGGCGGCGACCAGATCTACAACGACGGTATCCGCGTCCATGGCCCTCTCCGGGACTGGTCCAACATCTCCAACCCGAAGAAGCGAAAGGACCATCCGTTCCCGGAGGCTCTCCGCCAGGCCTGCGACGACTACTATCTGAAGAACTACATTCGCTGGTAGGTTGGCTCGGACTCTGCTCTCCCGGCAAACCGTCTCTCGCCGCGACCTCTAACAAGGCGCACAGGTACTCGACCGAGCCGTTTGCACAAGCCAACGGCCAGATTCCGCAGTTGAACATCTGGGATGACCATGACGTATGTTTTTGTCTGTCCTCGTTCACGCGCCCATCGAACGTGCTAACAGCCCCTGGCAGATCATCGACGGGTTCGGGTCCTATGTGAACGAATTCATGAAGTGCGATGTCTTCAGGGGCATTGGCGGCACCGCACATAAGTACTACATGCTGTTCCAGCACCCCCTCCCGCCGCCCGCCTCGACGTATACCTCGGGTAAGCATCCTAGAGCAGGTCGAAGTGGTTTTCTCTAACGCACAGCAGATGCTCCGGCCGCCACCATCGAAGAAGGGCAGGGTGTCGACCCAAACCAGACCATGGACAGCTACGTCCACCCTCGCATATTGGAGCCCAACTACATTCACGGACCCAGGCCTGGCGTAGGTCCCAACCACTGTCTCGTTGCACGCCAGGAGCTAACAAAGGATAGCCGTACGTCGCGGAGCACTCCCACAACATGTTTGCACGACTAGGCGCTAGAATTGCCTTCTTGGGCATCGACGCCCGCACCGAGCGCACGAGACACCAGGTCAACTACCCGGACACGTACGATGCCATCTTCACCCGCTTGAAGCACGAGCTCGCGGACGCGGCGAGCGATGGACGGCCCATCAGGCATTTGATCCTGCTGCTGGGCATCCCCATTGCGTATCCTGTAAGTTCCGCCTCTGCCCCGGGCTCAGACAGCGACGACTTGCTAACTAACAGCCCAGCGTCTCACATGGCTCGAAAACATCTTCTCGAGCCCCCTCATGGGTCCCATCAAGCTGCTTAACCGCCGCGTGGGATTTGGCGGGAGCTTTTTCAACTCGTTCGACGGCAGCGTGGACCTGCTGGACGACCTCGACGACCACTACACAGCGCGCACGCACAAGAAGGAGCGCAACTGGCTGATCGAGAAGCTGCAGACCGTCTGTGCCGAGTTCTCGGTCCGCATCACCATCCTAGGAGGCGACGTGCACCTCGCCGCCCTTGGTCGCTTCTACTCGCATCCGCGCCTCAAGGTCCCCGTCGAGGAGGACTTTCGCTACATGGTCAACGTCGTCTCGTCGGCCATCGTGAACAAGCCCCCGCCTGCCGCCGTTGCCAACCTCCTCGCGCACCGCAACAAGATCCACCACCTCAACCACGACACCTCGGAAACCCTCCTCAAGCTGTTCAACAAGGACCCAGGCGAGAGCCAAAAGACGGCCGCCCACAACAACGTCACCATGCCCAGCCGCAACTTCGCCGTCATCACCGAGAACCGCCCGGCCACCGCCAACGGCCATCACCACGACCACCACGACAGCCACCACCACGATGACAACCCAGACGACTTCCACCCCCCCAAAGACGGCCGCCTCCCCCTGTCGCGAGGCGAGAACCACTGCGGCACGACGCACAAGGCCGCCGACCCGGCGACGCACGGGCGGGCCGCCGACGGCGGGCTGGACGTGTGCATCTGCGTCGAGACGGACCAGCACGACGCGCGCGGCCGCACCGAGGGGTACGGGCTGACGATCCCGGCGCTGGACTACCGCGGGCCGAAGATGCCCAGTCTGGAGGTGTTGCCGCCGAGGAGTGCGGGGAGTCGGAGCAGTGCAAGATCCTGAGTGTTTGTGGTTTGATTGGTTCTTTGCCTGGAAGGTTGGATATCAAATGCCTGTTGTTTGTTTGGATGCTGTAAAGGTTGTCAGGTTTTTGTTGCCAGACAGATGTAATGTTGTAATCGGGATATACCAGGTTGGTTTTGTTGAATTTGAATTGTAGGTGTTTGTCTTGGTGCTCCGATCTCCAAGCCGCAAGGAGCTCATCTTGACAAGAGGGACAGACGCCAATCAACTCGCAATGGCGTTGAGTTGTCGCCCCCAAAACACCCGAACAAAACTAGCCGAGAGTGATGTGAATTATTCCACACAGCTAATCACTATCGTCATCCAACGCCTCATCCTCGTCCTCCCTCGCCGTCCGCTCCTCCAACTCATCATCCTCCCCGCCCTCCTCCTTGTCCTCCTCTTCCTCATCCTCCTCAACTTCCTCTTCCTCGACTTCGTCGTCCTCCTCCTCTTCCTGCTCCTCCGGCACAGTCTCCGCATCCGAAACCTCATCCGCATCCGCCCCCCCGGCAGCAGCGGCGCCCGCCGAACCGGCATGATCCAGCCTGGCCTTCTTGGCCGCCCTCGCCTGCCCCTCACCCTCACCCTCGCCCGAGGGAGAAGAAGCATGCCCCCCCATCTCGGTGTCACCGTCGCCAGCCGCCGTCGAGCCGATGCTCATCATGGACATGTCGGCTGCGGCGCCCGCGTCGGTCGACTGGCTTGCGCCGGCGCCGGTGACGGTGGCCTTTTTGGCGGCGGCGACCTTTTTGCGGTAGGTGGAGCGTTTGGAGGTTTGAACTTCGTTGAATTCTGAGGGAGGGGGGTGGTCGGTTGGTTAGTGCTGGATGATAAGGCGGGGGAGGGTTGTGGAGGGATGCGTACTAGCAAACTCGGCCTCGAGCCTCTCGCGCATGAAGCCAAATTCGATCTCGTCGAGGGCCTTGAAGACGTCGGCGGGCATGATTGTTTTCTTGTTGGATGCTACCGTGGACTCGTTTGCGCTGTGGCTCGCCGGTTAGGATAAGGGATTCGGCTTATGGGGAGGGAGGGGGTGGGCATACGCATTCGCCAGATGGCTGATGAAGACCGTCGCGCTCTTTGTCAAGGCCAAGATGGCATTGGCCTGTATCTGCGTGTTGGGTGGCAGCACGCCCTTTGCCAGGCGCGTGATGATGGATTTGGGCAGAGTGAGGTCCTGTGTCGCGGTGTGAGCGCTAGTCGTGCTAGAAGGGGCCCTCGCGAGGATGTCACACACCTCGATGGTCAATGCATCCCTCTCCTTCTCCCGCTCTCTCTCCTTGTCCCGTTCCTTGTCCCGTTCCTTTTCCTTTTCCTTTTCCTTGTCCTTCTTATCGCCAGGTTGTTGGGGCGCGGGGTTGTCACCCGAGTCTGACGGTTCCGGAGCTGCTGCTGCTGCTGGGGGCTCCGCAGCTGGCGGCTCGGTGGCCATGGCGCTGTCCTCGTCGGCGAGCGCGAATCTCGCCACGGATACGTCGCTCCGGCGAACTTCGCTCTTGCGCGAGGGCATGGCTGTGATGGAGGGTTGGCGGCCGGTTGACCGGGGCACGCGATTCTGTCCGGGTTTTGGTTGATTATTCGGCAGGGTTTTCAGATGGAATGGTCAATGGCTCAGAAAAGCCAATTCGGTCAGCAAGAGTTGTTCGCGATGCGCTTCGAAATGGTGAACGCTCGTCGATTGCAACGCAGGGAGCGGTCAGTTGCTCGAGTTCCAATGGAGCTGGAGTTGCGCCTGGTGGAGAAAGAGGCCCAAAAATTGTGGCGCGTTCCAATGCCGTCGCGCCCATTCAACGCGTAAATGAGCCTGAGGGTGGCCATAGCTCCAGGAGGCGAGCGACACGTAGAAGGGTTAGGGTTATATATGTGGGCGCAGCATGAATAGGGGCTAGGGGCTATTAGGGGCAAGGGGCAACTCTGTTCAACTTACTATGTAAGTTTGCACCGGTCTCCCTCCGGTTTTCTCTCCCAGAAATCTGCACGGTAGATCCTGTGCGATAATCAGGGCAATGACCAATTCCATGCAGCAATCTGATCCCACATCCTCCATCCGAACCTCCCCCCTCCCTTGCTTGCCCCCCCGGTTGCTCACCCCTCCCAACCCCGAACCCCGGAACGCCGCCGTTTCAGGTTTCAGATCACAAGGCTTCCCATTTGACGACACGAAGCAGCCGTGCAACGTCGCATGCAAGCCTTCAGGTTCAAAATGTCTCGTCACAGCACAGCGGACGTGTCTGGAATCGGGTCATTGTTCCGTCGGCGGCTTGCCGGGTTCCCGAGGCAGCAGTTGCTCCGTGCTCATGCAAATGTGGAATGGCAATGATGGAATGAGGATACAAGTGTGCGGTGATTTGCTTTGTGCTTTGGTAAGACTGCTGCTGAGTTGAGTCCCATCCCGAGCCATGCTCATCCCGACTGCCGATGCGCTCCTGTGAGTGCCCGGCAGAAACCTCTTCCTCCATCAGCGACGTCAATCGATCCAAGTAAACTAGGCCGTCCAGGCGCGTCCGTCCATGCCCGGGGTGCACATGCATCCATCCGGGCTCATCCTCCTCCTCCTCCGAGACAAGACTGAGAACAAGAGCTCTCCCCTCCTCCAATGCAACTCGGGGTATATCCATCATCCTTCGTCAATCATAATGCTGATCCGGCCTGTCTCGGACACAAACTCGAGTCCCCCTGGCCCATGAAGAAAGTAAAAGTTGACACAGAAAGAAAACACAGGCGCCAGCGGGTTCTGAGTTCCCCAGCCTGGTAGTGCGTGGTAAAAGGTTGAAAGTGGGACATGGTCCCGTGGAGATAAATGCTGGGAAGGGAGACAGAGGGCGGTGGACGGTCGATTAGCCGATGGCGCGTCCAATATCTCCTTCTCCGTGAATCCTCGGCCTGGCGGGCGAGAGGCCCCCATAGAGCACCTCGTTATCGAACGACAGCCTCGGGGGTATCGACGACGAAGAGTACACCCTCGAGTGGCTGCTCCGGGGTGCGCCAAAGCTCCTCGACGAGTGGTGCTGGCTGTGGCTGTGGCGGATGTGGTCGTGCGAGTGCCGCGGCGACGACAGCTCCAGATCAGACCCGGTCCGGGAGCCCGCGCCTCCGCCGTAGTAGTAGTAGTCCCCGCCGAAGCTGCGGGTGCTGCTCCGCGAGCTCCTCGCTCGCGCGTGGTGCCCGCGCCGGCCCAGGTTCGAGTTGGGCGGCAGCTTGGAGAGGCGGGAGGGGGTGCGCTTCAGGCTCGGGATGAACGGCTCGTCGCCCGGGACGGACTCGTCCGTCAGCCCGGCCCTGGCGTTGGGAGCCCGGGCCTGGATCGGGGTCTGCGGGAGCGCCTTGTCGAAGCTTGTCTTGGGGTTGTAGCTGGTGTAGGCCGGGTGGTTCTGGGCGATGGAGCGCCGGGATTCGGCGTCGGTCGAGTGGCGGGCTCCCTGGCCGTCGTGGGGCCGGCTGTAGACGATGACGCTTGGCGGCTTCTTCACCGAGCTTGTCGAGGGGTGTTTGGCGTGCGACCGGCCGCCCGTCTCCTTGTCAAAGGCCGCGTCGGCGTCGGCCTCGACGTCGGCATCCGTGTCTCCGCCCGGGAACCGGGCCTTCTCATCTCGGGGCGACTTCCATCTCTCGATCTCGTCGTCGTCGATAGGCGAGATGCCTCGGGCGAGGAACGGCAGCCGCCTGCTCCGGCGTCGCCTTCGACAGAGCAGCACTGTCCCCGCAATCAGAACCAGCCCCACCGCCGAGAGCACGGTGCTAAGTGTGATGACGAGCGTCCTGTTGCTCCCGATTCCAAAGTCACCAGCGTCCAAAGACCCGGAAACGGCGGTCGTCGCTGGGGTGCCCGTCGAGGTGGTGATGCTGTCCGTGGGCATAGTAGCGGTCACGAGAGCCTCGCTCGACGTCTGCCGGACTACCGTGCTCCGCGACTGAGAGTTGCCGGCATCGGATGAGGGAGTCGTGCCGGAAGCCGTAGCAGAAAGACCGGTAGGAGTAGCGCCTGCGGCAGTGAGCGAAGGCGCACTGGTTGGTCCTGGCACCGGAAGCGTTAGTGTCGTCGTTGTGGTCGTTGTTGCGCCTGGCCAGGAGAGCCACGGCGGGACATTCCATTCCCGGGGCTCGACCACGGGCTCAGCTTGACCGGCCAGGGGCCGGTTTGTGCGGTGAGACATGGCCGGCCAGGCCTCGACCACCCGTGTGAGCACCGCCACGCAAAGCAGCAGCGCCAACAGCACCGGCCGAGTCATGGTGCGCCCCCGTGGCCGCCGTTGACGGTGGTCCCAGAGAAGGCGGGGTGGAGGGTCGAGGGGGTCGAGGATTTGGGGGTAGAAAGCATGCCTGATGCTAGCGAGCCATTGGGCAAGCTCGAGCTTCGGGTATGCCTCTTTCGAGAAAAAATTGAGATGGGAGACCAACGTGATCAAGTCAACTCAGGCTGGGAGACCGAGCTGCCCGCGATGCTCGACGAAGCATCAGTCCCGGGCACAACGGCCTTGGTGGGGGGAAGTCGAAGGGACCGAGGAGCGGAGATGAGGGACTAATAAGACGCAGACGGAGAGGGGAGGTCCCGCGTCTATATCCAGAAGCCCGGAGGCGCAAGGTAACCCAAGGCAAGGCAAGGCAAAGCCTCCTTCGAGATTGAGGCGGGTAGGAGGGTGGGGGGGGGTTCACCACGGGACGGCGAGGTCTGTGTGCGGCATGCCCTGCCGAGCCATCGTAAAAATATCCTCGAAGCTGGGGGATCGATGGGCAAAGCCGGCAGATATACTGAATATCCCTGGTAGCCGTGGTGGGTGCTCTGTGCTCTCCTGAGCCAGGGGCACACATTCATGTCCACATTGGGGGGCTCGGCGTGGCCCCCATGCCGCGCACCATGTTCACCGTTTTCCCCCCATTTCCACCAGAAACAGACCTGGCAGGGCCGCGAGGGTGGTGTGGGTGTCAGTGGTGTGCGAACTACACGCACGCTAGTGGAAGGCCGTGCATGCTCAGTCGGCACAAAAGACGTGCAGCAAGCCAGCGCCAGGATGGGCTGAGACGGCGGAAGATGGCTGACATGGTGCCCCTCTCACTCTGAAAGCCTGAAGGTGTGAGATGGCGGAGCAGGGAGCGAGGGAGCGGTGCGTTGGCGGTGGCCGTTGCCAACGAGCAGCCCTCTGCATCGCACAGCAGCATTGCGGAGTAACAGGAATTGTCATGGAAGCCGATCCGCCTGCAGCGCCGCCTTCTGAAACGCACCTGTCCTGGCAGGACGCGGGTCTTCTGGCTGGGAATTGGTGTGTTCCCGCATGCCGCGCAGAAGTGCTTGCATGGTGGGTGCTTTGGTGCGCGAGCTAACGGTTCCCCTCCCCCTCCATGTCAGGGACAGGGGCGGTACGCGGGTACTGGCTACTAGGCTAGCCTCCTCGGAGCCCGGTGGTGCCAAGGGCATGGAATGGTGGCATCCAGCACGCACACATGGCTCTGCACATGGTGGACTTGTGCGCCCCGGCAGGCCAGCGAGGGGTCACGTCAGGCTTTTCGTCCCCACAGAAGAGAGGGAGGGAGACACTATCAACGGAATAGACGCCCGGGAACGTCGGAAGCGGCCCTCGCAGCACTCGTTCATCAGCTTGTTGTGTGGTCCGCGATATCGAAGCCTGAGGCCGAGGGCTCGAGATCGGCAGGCGGCCAGATCCAAGACCACATAGTACAGTATGTACACAGGAGGTCCGCAAGGATTTGTCAATCCCCAGCCAGTGGGAAGGGGTCTGCGACAAGTCTCGCCTCGTGGTGTGTGGTGTGTGGAATGTCGAGGATTCCCATGCCAGCCCGGCCAGCCAGCTGTCGCTCTCATCGGGGAGCGGTGAGCGCCTCGTCCCACGCCGCCAGTCAGAGGTGCTCGAACCGGTCGTTGTCGGGAACAGGGTGGAGCCCGTCCTGTTTCCTGTTCCTGTTCCTGAGATCCCTGGACTGGCGGCGGGATCAGGGCGGATCAGGATCAACGGGCCCCAGCGTCAACGCCGTCAAGCCCCCCAAGAGCGGGGGAGCGTGGAACCTTTGCCTGAATCGGACAAGAAGGCCGGCCGCCAGGAACCGGCCAGGGATGGGCTCTCGCTTGCTTGGGACGAGACGCTAACAAACAACCCGATGACACCTCGCTCACGCCCCGTCGTCTGCGGACATCGTGGTGGTGTTGGTTCCTGCAGGCCGCCGAAAGCGGTACCCAACCAGCGCCGCCGTCTCGCCCCGTCTTCGCCGTTCCACGGCCTGTTCCCACGCTTCTTTCAAGGTTCTGCCGAGTCCGCGGCCGTTCGTTGGACGGACGCTTCCCCATTGTTGCGTTGCAGATCTACCCCCGTACCCGGTAAAACGCTCAACCACAAGCTCGCCTTGGTGATGGTATTCCTGTCGGCCTACAGCGGAGAGACTGCGTTCCGGTGAGACTGCCATCCATCCATAGGGCGGGCGGCGGGATTCTCATTTCCTGCTGCCGCGTCCGCCTCTGGTCCATTTGGAAGCAGGCCGTGCGCTGCAGGATGCATCGCAGCATCGCAGCAGCGCAGCGTCTCGTCCGAGTCGTCACAGACGCCCTGCGCTTAGCCGTGGCCGTCGCTGGCATGAGCAGCCGCCGGGCGGCACGAGACGCCAGACGGCGCTGTTTTTGTCACCGGCACAGAAGCGCTGCCGTCCTGCACTGCACCCTGCCTGCACCAACTGCACCAACTGCACCAGCTGCACCACCCGCACTGGTGTGCTGGGTTGCGTTGCGGCGGCGCTGAGCCCGAGACACCGAATGTCTCCCTCTCCCCGTCCCCCTCCTGGACCTGGACCCCGATTCGGAATCCCGTCGGCCATCATTCGCATCGCCGCCGCTTGTCGGCGACGAAGAGCTTCTCAGACTGGCGGGAGACGTCTGCGGAGGCCAGAGAAAAACACAAATCAATGTTTCGCTCCACGGTTTCAGCAGCAGCGGGAGCTATTATAAGACGAGGCTTGACTGCCCGATGTTTGGGCTTTGCCTTTCTCGGGCAGAGCTTGCGATTCGCTGGTTTGCCAATGGCATGAGAAACAAACCACACAGACATGTCTCGAGAATCAAGGCTAGCCTCAACCAACTTAGGTAATGTCCAGCCTCCCGTTGCAACACGGTCAGCCATGTCTCGCTCCGAACCCGCTCGCCCACATCACTGACACGGTGCGGTGCGGTGACACACTTTGCATGCGCCACCGACAGACACCTCGACTCCACCGACACCGCTCGCGACGGCAGAGTTTCCTCAAACCCAGGTCTTCGCTTGGAATGATGTGCAGCATCCCGCCCTCTAGCATGATACCCGCCGACACGGCTAGGAGCCCCTCAGCTGCCCAAACCTGCCGGCGGTGTGGACGGTGGCTCGGGGGAGCTGAAACGGAGCCCGACCTTGGGAAGCCGTGTTGATTCACACATGTCATTTCAATTACCTGGTGACGTTCATCTCCCTACCTAAGGTACCTACCGAGTGGAGGTGGAGGACTACTGTGTAGAGTTCCCTCAACCCCCGAGTCCAACACGGCCATCTTCGCTGCCTGCCCCTGATTACCACTCACACGGCTGCCCACCCCCGCGGGACAGCACCAGGTCCTCCATGACGTGGCCGTGAATCTAAGGGCTGGTGAATCTGGCGCGCAGCCCAATCAAGGGCTCCAGATGCAAGACACCGGTTCTTCAGCCTTGGGTAGGGCTTGCCCTGTGCATGGGCCTTGTGAGATCCAGGCACCTCCAACCCTTCACTGGTTCACCAGGCGGGGTCAACCGTCATGCCGAGTGTCGAGGGCGATTCGGAGCTCGCCTCTGGGACCTGATTCGCTGCACCCGCCAACCACCAACACAGCTGAAACTCCGCGGGTGTGGCTCACCTTGCCGACTAACACAGCCCGAACGGGACTTTGCCAATCTGCGGCCTCGCTGTGGACGACCAGAAGGGAGCACTGCCAAGGGCTGGGACACGTCGTGGCCATGGCTGCTTGCTGTCTTTTCGGGAGGGTGGCCACGTTCCCGAGGCGGGATTGGATCTCGCTGGCCGATCGTGTCCGTGGCTCGTTTATCTGAGACGGCTTCGGGACCGACCTGTCGAGCCAGCCCTGCGATCTCCAACGACTGGTTCATGCGAGGTCCCGACCACGTCCCTGGTCCAGTGGTCGCGGCAGTTCGTGGCCTCGACCAGACTCTTGGAATTCCCGCATCACGGACCGCCGGTCCTGAATGGCTGACCACCACCTCCGTGGGTGCCTGATATCATGCTATCGCGCACTGAATTCCCGCATCAGGGCCTGATGGCTGACCACCACCTCAGTGTGTCCGTGATATCATGCTCTTGTGCACTCGCTTCGGCAGATGGTCGTCGACACCGACTTGGACGGCAGAAGCCCGCCGTTCGAAAGACGAGACGTCGTTGGCGTTTCCGGCTCGGTGTCGATTAGAGTGGCTTGCTCGCTCTCCGGAACCAGGAATTATGGCCCAAACACCCCAGATGCCGAGCCGAATCTGCTTATCTATCAATGCTAAGCAGTACCCCAGCTTCTCTTGAGAGAAGAATAACGGGTTCCTCATCACCGTCGGGAAGATCACATGACGGCTGCAGCGCCCCCCCGAGGCGTGGTGCTGTTGCACAACCTGGATGAATGCTCCTCGTGGCGGCTAGCGAGCCCGTCCGTCCGCATCGAGCAAGTGACGCCGGTGATGGAGAGTGGAGAGAGGCACAGTCCCTTGGGAGCACCGGATAGCCGAGGGCTGGGGTTGGTTTGTCCAATGTGTAACCGCACTGGCGGTCCCGGATAGGATCGTGCAGTGGCATGCGGCGCAGGGCCTCATCCAGCCTGCCTGCCTGCATTTCCAGACTGTGTGCTGTGTACACCCTCGTGGTCAGCGTGGGGCGAGACCGTCTGAAACGAGGCGCGTGCAAGCGGCACAGCACTGCGTGGACACCAGCAGAGCACGTCAAAACTCGCCGAGCGGGCTTAGATGCAGGGCGAGCTGACATGGATGGTCGGGTACGTTTCGAGCCCGTCAACCGCTGCCATGCTCGAGTAATCACGAGTAGGAGCACTAGTCCAGTGCTAGTGCTCTCTCCGTTGGATGGGCGCCATGCCGGGCATCGGGAAATGCACCATGAAGGAACAGTCGTGATTCCTCCTGCCGGTGGTGCTAAGTGTTGCCGGACTTGGTCAACGGTAGCGAATAATAACCGTGCTGGATCCAAAGACACCTCGCGATTGAGTGAGGGGTGTCCGAGTTATCATTAATCTTGTCCATCCAGCGTTGATTAGTCCCGCAGTTCCTGCGACTCGAGTTCTTTGTAATCACCTACCCAAGGCGCTGGTTGAATTGAGCAGTCCTGATTCTCCCTGACGTGTGACGTGGTGTATTCCATTCCATCCCACGCCCCTGAGCTGCAGACGGAACACAAGTAGAAAATCGAGATGCAGATGGATGTGGCGCGCACCGCTTCAGGCTGTGGAGTGTCTGTATGCATGTATGTATGTACCTATGTATGTTCTAGCGGCTCCGTCTCGATGCACGGAGCGGGCTCAGGCGGCGCAGGCTGGATCTGGCTAGGTAAGGTACCTACCTAGGTTTTGTTGGGGTCTGCTGGGTTGCGCCGGTGTTGAACGTGTCTGGGCCGCTGGCTTACATCCACCCATAGTTCTGATAGACGGGTGCTGTTCCCGTCCTGGTTCCCCTGGCTGTGATTACTGCGTCGTTCCCGTCTAGTACATAGTCCCGGGGGTGGACTGTCATTGGAACCAGATTCTGTGTTCAGCCGCTCAACACAGCAAGGGCCCGCCTCGGATGGCATGCAAGGGACGAATGCTTCAATAGCAACACCATACCTGCGGCGCAGGCACATTCATCTGGCGGTACTTGGCGGTGAGAGACGGGGGCAGCTGTGAGAGCGTATTGCTGCTGGCCATATCAAATTATTGACCATGACTCGGAACTATGCTGCGCCGTAGTCTATACGATCGCTGGCCAACGCATAACGGGTTTGTCCGTGGCTGTATCAGGTAGCCGGGAATACTGATTGACGTTTCTGAGGAAGGACTCGGCGTAGGTACCTACCTTAGGCACTATCCTGGTGGGCTGCTGGTCGTCACGGCTGCATGTTGTGACTTTCAGTGTTTGATTTTCTTTCTTTTTTCTTGAACCTCGCTCCAGCCGCTCAGTCGTTTATGCCGCCAATGTTCTGTCCCCAGTTCAAATCCGTTGTTGTGGCAGAGGGGCACCAGTAACCTCTGTGCTTGCGTGTTCTCAACCGTTGCTAACGTCTCATGATGGGCTCGCGAGGGAGAGCCCGCCCGCCCACGGCTGCTACGGTACCCGATCGGCCGAGAAAGCAGGTCGTTAGTCGGATATTGCAAGTCAAGAGTCCAGAGCAGATACTTCGCGCAAAAACGAGCATATGCTTGCGCACAATGCATGAAGAAGCGATATCGCAGTAGCCCGGATAGCTACCGACTAGTGGCAAGACCTCGTGATGTCTTGCTGCGACGATGTCGGGTGAGCCTCTGAGCCTCTGAATGGGTGACAGTGCAAACCCCCGGCCTCGGCCTTGGCGGTTCGGCTCCGATAACGTGAACCGCCAAGCACTAGCCCATTCGGGCCTTATCATTGCCTGCTTGGCGCCTCCGGTGACGCCTGCCATGGCCTGGACCTGCCGTAAGCCGCGGGAAAGCGCGGCCCAATTGGTTCTTGCTTGCTTTCCAGTATTTCAAGCAGGCAGAGGAATGAACTCGCAGCTCGAGGATGGGACGAGGGGCAGGTACTTCCAGTTCTGTGCCATTGATTCTGCGATTCGACAGGCAGGACCGCTGGATTCACTGCCGATTCAACCCGCCCGCTGTTCTCCCCCGAGCTCGACCTTTAAGCAATGGCATCGCGTCAACTCCAGGCCCGGCTCGTGTCGCTGCCATCCCACATCACTCGAGCTGCCTCTTCAGCCTTCTCTGCCAGCAAACCCAGGTTACACAGCAACGTCCACGCCACAAGCATGTCGACCATCGCCGCCTTCAGGATTCCCAAGATCGCCAACGAGCCGAACGTGGGTAGCACCCTCGATCCCCATGTCAGTGCAAATGCGTGACGCTGACGTTGCATGCAGCAACACTACGCAAAAGACTCCCCACAGCGGGCAGGCCTGACCGCCGCACTCGAGACCCTCCAGAAGAAGGGCCCCCTGGAGGTGCCCATTGTTGTCGGCGGGAAAGAGGTCGGCTCAACCCCCACATCCCATCTTGCCGCAACTCCTCGGCTAACACTGAGAGGGAACCAGACCAAGACTCCCTCGACGGGGAGGCAGGCCAACCCGGCCGACCACGACACCACCGTCGCCACATACTCCCTGGCATCACCGCAACATGTCCGAACCGCCATCGACTCGGCGCTGGCGGCCAAAGCCGACTGGGAGTCCCTGCCGTTCGCCGACCGCGCCGCCATCTTCCTCAAGGCCGCCGACCTGATCAGCACCAAGTACCGCTATGAGCTCATGGCCGCCACCATGCTGGGCCAGGGCAAGAACGCCTGGCAGGCCGAAATTGACGCCGCTGCCGAGCTTTGCGACTTCCTCCGCTTCAATGTCCAGTACGCCGAGGAACTGTACGCTCAGCAACCCGCCCACAACTCCCCGGGAGTGTGGAACCGCGTCGAGTACAGGCCGCTCGAGGGCTTTGTCTATGCTGTCAGTCCTTTCAACTTCACCGCCATCGCCGGCAACCTGCCCGGCCTCCCCGCCCTGCTGGGCAACGTCGTGGTCTGGAAGCCCAGCGACTTCGCCATCGCAAGCAACTGGCTGCTGTACAACATCCTGATCGAGGCCGGCCTGCCGCGCAACGTCATCCAGTTTGTGCCGGGAAACCCGGAGGAGGTGACCAAGGAAGTTTTGGCCCACCACAAGTTTGCGGCCCTGCACTACACGGGAAGCACCGCCGTCTTCCGCAAGCTGTACGGCCAGATTGGTGCCGGTGTCGCCGAGGGCCGATACCAGTCGTACCCTCGAATCGTCGGCGAGACTGGCGGCAAAAACTTCCATCTGATCCACTCGTCGGCCGACCTGGAAAACGCTGTCATACAGACGGTGCGTGGCGCATTCGAGTACCAGGGCCAAAAGTGCAGCGCCACCTCGCGGGTCTATGTGCCGGCCTCGATGTGGCCGCAGTTCCGCGACCGCCTGGTCGAAGAAACGAAGAAGCTGGCCGTCGGCAACCCCTGGGATCACAAGAACTTTATCGGGCCCGTCATCCACGAGGCTTCCTTCAAGAAGTTGTCGGGAGTGATCGACGGGGCGAAGAACGACAAGGACCTTGAGCTGCTCACCGGCGGCGTTTACGACAAGTCCAAGGGCTACTTCGTACAGCCCACCATCTACCGGGCCAAGACTCCCGACCACAAACTCTTCTCGACCGAGCTGTTCGGTCCCGTCCTGACCGTGTACGTCTACGACGACAGTACGGACCCTGTGGGCGCGTTCGCGCAGGCGTGCGAGCTGGTCGACACGGACAGCGAGTACGGGCTGACGGGGTCGGTATTTGCGGCAGACCGGGCTGCGGTCCGATTCGCAGAGGAGAAGCTTCGGAACGCAGCGGGCAACTTCTACATCAACTGCAAGAGCACGGGTGCTGTGGTGGGGCAGCAGCCCTTCGGCGGCAGCCGGGCGAGCGGGACCAACGACAAGGCGGGCAGCATCAACATTTTGTCGCGCTTCGTCAGCATGAGGAGCATCAAGGAGGAGTTCAACGCCACCACCCAGGTCGAGTACCCGAGCAACGAGGTTTAACGAGCTTGATGAGGCGTTGGATATGGCATGTTACGGGTAATACCACGCGGATGGATGTATTGGAGGCGAGGCAGCTATCGGCGGCATGCATGACGGAGTTATTAGGGCAGCCAATCTTGCCCGGGCAGTTTTTTGAATTCAACGTTTATTTTTTGACACGCGAGCACTGAACAGAGCCTCATAGGGCAAGGCGCACGGAGAAGTCGGGGCCAGAGCCGACGCGTGTTCAAAGCATTGGACAGGGTGTCGTGAAGACGGGCGTGACCCCGGGGCTCGCAGGGTCCGGAGGGGCGTGCTGCGTCGCCCGGAGGCTGTTGGACAACGCTGCTGTCGTGCTGGAGCGGCTTGGGAGCTGCCCCGGAACTTCTCGTGGAACACAGCCCGAGGGGTGATTTCATGTAAGTGGTGGGCTACAGAAAAGGGGCCGGGCGACCCGCTTGCTGCCGCCGTTCTCTGTCCGGAACACCCACTCCGCCAACAGCTCCGCGCCCCTGAGCCAATCAGCGGGCCGAATTGCACCCCGTGCCTTCAAGGGAGCTGAGCACGCGACCGCTTCCTGCTCTCCCCAGGCACCGCCCCCGTTCTCCCACATCCGCTGTGACCTCAGGCTGAGGTGTGCGCGAAGTGGCCAGAGCCGGCCGCAATGTCTCGACTCAGGCCTGCCACGCCGCCCCGGACGCGGGCGGGCTCGCCCAGCAGCCGAAAGAAGACAGCCGCCACGCCCTCTCTCTTCAGTCTCCGGGCCGTCCTCAACACTCGACCCTCCCAGCCCTCGGCCTCTGTCTCTCCTTCATCTTCACCCACCACCCCACACCCGAGAGAGAGCCCGACAGCTCGCCATTCATCGTGATCGCCTTGGGGATCGCCGCACAGCCCACACGCACGCCTACGCACACGCCACCGCCGATTCTTATCAGTGTGCCAAGCTAGGCTTGGCTGGTCTACTCCGTACGCACCACCCAAGGCTTGGGCACGCGCCCATCTTTCGGCCAGTCCCCTGAGACCGACCTCTTGTCTCTTACATCATTCTCCCGTGTCCGCGAACGACAGACATACAGCCCCATAGCTCCAGATCGTCATCAGCATGCCGCGCACTCAGCTTCCGACGCCGGCGTCGTCGACCGACATCAAGGGCCAGGACGGCTCCAAGATGGCCTCCCTGCAGCTCGCCTTCGAGCTGCCCCCACCAGCTGTGACTGGCGATGCCGGACCAAGCCTGCCTAACACGCCAGCAACGTTTTATCCTGCCCAAGTCAGCGAGACGGTCAAGTCGCGCCGGCGGTCGTCGGCTGCCAACCCGCCCAAGGACCAGTTTGCGCTCCCTCCTCCGCCAACCCGCTCCCGAAAGATCATCCAGATGAAGCCCCGCGAAGAGCCAAGCGCCGAATCCACAGCCGCGAACTCCAAGTCAGCTTCCAAGAGCACGACGGGCACAGCGACGAGCACAACCACAGCCGCCGCCGGCACCAAGAGGAAACAACCGTCGGCTACCAGCGCGGCCGGGAGGAAGATCGCAAGGAAAACGGCCCACAGCTTAATCGAGCGGCGGAGGAGGTCCAAGATGAACGAGGAGTTTGCCGTCCTCAAGGACCTAATCCCCGCGTGTACCGGCGAGATGCACAAGCTGGCCATCCTGCAGGTCAGTACCATCCAGACTCACCTGGTCCTTACCCTTCTGACACAATCCACATCCAGGCGTCCATTGAGTACGTGCGATACCTCGAGGACTGCATCACCAAGCTCAAAGCCCAGTGCGGCTCCGACCCAACAGCAACCACAACGAACCCAGACCCGTCGCCCTCCGGCCTCCCATCCCCGGCTCTCGGCGACGCCTACAACCCCAACACTCACCCCTACCCTTCAGAGCACACGCACTCGCCCGATATAGACATAGACATAGACATGACGGCCTCCAGCCCGTCAAGCGCAGCCCCGTCACCAACCACACACACCCATGCCTTCAACAACAGCAGCAGTCACTCCACACCAACCTTCACGCCCCTAGGCGCCGGCAGCCGCTCCCAACAACCCTCCATCTCCCCAGCCCTCCGCCCCCAGCCAGACCACCGCCACAGTTCCTACTCGTCCGCCTCCTCCACCATGTCCCCGGCCCTCGGCCCCCAGGACCACCACCACCACCACCAACACCACCATCAACACCACCACCAACGCCCGCACGACACCGTCTCCCGCCACAACTCGTACTCGTCCATCTCGTCCGAGTATCGCCTCCACGGCCACCCCCACCACGGCCACGGACACGGCGGGTACACCACGTCAGCAACAACCTCGCCGTTTTTCGGGCCACAGCAGCAGTACGGTGGCGGCGGAGGTGGCAGTGGGAGCGTATACGGCTCGGCGCTGACGAGTCCCGCGCTGCCGCCGCTGCGGGACCGCGACGGGAGTGCGAGCGGTGGGAGCGGGAGCAATAGCGTGATTGACCAGGAGGCGACGGCGGCGCTGTTGCTGCTGAACCAGATGGATCGGAGGGGGAGTGGTGGCGGTGGCGGTGGCGGGGCGGTTGGGGCCGCGGGGAGGGGGATGAGCGTGA
>FTCU01002300.1_pt1 | contig 27645 bp, 22 predicted proteins | sample 1639521 | NCBI WGS metagenome assembly FTCU01 (sample SAMEA3914864, study PRJEB12502) | metagenome | biome: forest; material: soil | place: USA | collected 2012-03-12 | depth 0.3 m
ACGCGCAACACGCTCGAGGAGCACCTCGACATGCTCATGGTGTGCCACCACCTGAGCAAGGACATCCCCGAGGACGTGGCCTTTGCCGAGAGCCGCATCCGGTCCGAGACCATCGCGGCCGAGGACGTGCTGCACGACCTGGGCGCCATCAGCATGATGAGCAGCGACAGCCAGGCCATGGGCCGCTGCGGCGAGGTCATCCTGCGCACCTGGCACACGGCGCACAAGAACAAGGTGCAGCGCGGGTACCTGCCCGAGGACGAGGGCTCGGGCGCCGACAACTTCCGCGCCAAGCGCTACGTGAGCAAGTACACCATCAACCCGGCCATCGCCCAGGGCATGTCGCACATGGTCGGCAGTCTCGAGCCCGGCAAGCTGGCCGACCTGGTGCTGTGGGACCCGGCCTGGTTCGGCAGCAAGCCGTCGCACGTCGTCAAGTGCGGCATGGTCTCCTGGGCCATGATGGTGCGTTTCCTTTTCCCTCTTTTCCTTCCTTCTTCCTCCTCAGACACCAGAAGTGCTAACCACACCCCACCATATCAGGGCGACGCCAACGCCTCCATCCCCTCCGTCCAACCCCTCATCTCCCGCCCCATGTTCGCCGCCTCGGTCCCGCAGACGAGCGTGGCCTTTGTCTCGCAGGCGAGCATCGACGCCGGCATCGTGGCCACCTACGGCCTGCAGAAGCGCGTCGTGCCCGTCCGCGGCTGCCGCACCGTCGGCAAGGCCGACCTCAAGTTCAACGACGCCATGCCGCGCATGTCTGTCGACCCGGAGAGCTACGTCGTGCAGGCGGACGGGGTGGTGTGTGAGGCCGAGCCGATTGCCGAGTTGCCGATGGCGCAGAGTTGTTTCTTTTATTGAGAGGGTATGTAGGTTGATTGGATCGAGGTGGATCGAAAGTATATGGTGTGGTGTGGTGTGTGTGCTGTCAACGGTTTATAGGCGTGTGTGGGTAGCGCTGGTGTTGAGTTTCGGTAGCCGTGCTTTATTGAACGAAACATGAAATCAGCTTGATTGTTTACAGTACAGATTACGGAGTTTGCGTTTCTAGGTTTATCGTCCCTGAATGAAAAGAAGGGGTGTGTGCAGTGCCTGTAGCTAGAGCTGGAATTCGGGTTGCAAGTTTGGGGTTGCACCCAGGCGAGCTGTACCGATCTATGTATCTACCCAGGGCCATTGGAGGAGACAGGCACTGAGGAGAAGCAGTCTCACATCCACTCATGACGTTGATCAGTACTGTTTGTGCCCGCAATTTCTCCGAGCGAGGCGCTGGGCGATCCTGGGAGAGTTGGGGTAACGTCCCAAGGCTCTTCCCTGACGGTGGTGGAGGGGTGCTGGACGAGTGCTGGAGGGGAGAGGGGTTGCATGCTTGCTTTGACCTTGTGAGTCTCAAGAGGATTCCAGGTGCCTGCTGAAAACTCACGGCTGCCCCTGAGTTGATCAAATACACACCGCTGACAGTGCCTTATAGACAGTACTTCCGAGTCCGCAGGGCCACCCTGCCAACGGCTTCGCATCAGCGAACGGCCCTGATCAGTGGCTTCGAGTTTGCCGCTCCGCCGGTGCCAAAGCACATGTGCAGCACCTGTCGTTTGACAAGGAAGTGCGGTAGGACAACAGGATGGAGGCGTTGGGGACAACGGTCACGGTCACGGTCACGGTCACATGTGCTGGAGACGGCCTGTCCAGCCATCTAGAGGTTCCATACAGACATTCGTGATACCATGGACGGATGCAGCTTGATGAGAGAGTTTCGTGTGAATGAGCTAGAACTGCATCGCGATGCAAGCCACAGCCGAAACCAGTAAAAGACCCAATGTACATACATAAAACCATACACCGACAATGTTATCTGCGAAAGGCATTCCCCGCCAATCTCGAGCCTTCCGTTTCCTCCCGGATGTCGTTTTCAAAAGACCGCCGAGATCCGTATCCCTTCGTGACCCATACAATACTCCGCATTTGCCAGCAGACCCCGAGAGAGCAAAGCCCAGAAGCTACTGACTTCGGCATCCTATGTGCCGGACGTACCTCCCATCTCACAGCGACCCGAGCGGCGGTCGAGCCGGCCCCGGCGCCGTTCGTCGGGAGGGGTATCATCAAACAAAAGATGAAAACGCTTGCCTCAAGTACCAAAAGAGAGGAAAGCGAAATCGACAAGACAGAAAAGAGAGCATGGCCGGGAAGCGAGCCTAGCCGCTCTTCGCCTTCTTACGGCCAGACTTTTTGGGCTCCTCCAGCACCTGCTCGGCGGCCTTGGACGTGCGCTTCCGCTTCTTAACCTCGGGGCTCGCGGGGGTGGCGGCGGCCGGCTTGGACTCCTCAGCAGCGGGGGTGGCCGCGGCGGTGCTCTTGCGCTTGCGGGCCGGCGCCTTCTTAGGGGTCTTGGCTGCCGGCGCAGGCTCCTCCTCGGAGGCTTCCGAGGGAGAGGCCTCGACGGCGGCGCGCTGCGCCAGCTGCAGCTGCTCGGCGATGGCATCATGGTCGTTGGACGGCAGATCCTCGGCCCGATCAAGAGGGGGGATGCCGATGCTGAACTGATCGGCATAGACGCGGGCCTCCTCGTCAGCCATGTTCTTGGCCTCCGGGTTGCCGTGCTTGTAAGAGTGGACGCGGGCGTTGTAGAGACGGAGGTTGTACTGGTAGGCCTGGTTCCAGCCGAGCTTCTCGGCCGGAGTCATGACAGACCACCGGCGCTGGCCCTCATCCTGGACGGCGCCCTTAGGCACTTGGTCGCCGAGGTCGTTGGCGATGATGGGGCGGGCGGTCTGCATGTAGAGGAAGTAAGGCGTCAGAGGGCGCTTGGGCGCGTTGGGGTCGTGAGTGCGCTTCTTCCGCTCCTTCTTCTCCTCAACCGCGGGCAGAGGGGCCACGAAGGTGGCGGGAACCAGGTTGGCGAGCGACCCGGCGATGCGATCCAGCTCGTTTCCATTCTCAAGGTTGGTACCCTCGCCGATGAGAAGGTTGGTCTGGCGCAGATAATCCTGGGAGAAGCTCCTAATCAAATCCTGGATTGTCTGAAGCCGCTGGTAGACCTGTGAGTGAGTTAGCGGGTCGGCTCTCAACATGTGTTTGACTGCAAGACAGTGTTCCGGCGCCGATGTGCCAACAAGTGGATGATATTGTTGGTTTGGTGCAGGCGTCGCAGCCCATGGCAAATGTGCACCCAAGTGACGCGACGCGGAGTTGGTGATGAAAACACGCGTTGGGCGTGTTTGTTTGTTTTGACCCCGGAAATCGAGCATTCTCGATTGCGTTGAGCCGGCCTTGCGGGCGCAGCGGGACGAGGCTGCCGGGGTTGTGGGATGCATGCAGATGGAAGACGCGAGGAAATGCAATGCAATTGCGATGGCTTACCGAATCCCTGACGCGGATGAATTGGTCAACATCGATGACGGGGGGCGCCTTGAAGGTGAGGGCGGGAGCCGGCACTGCGACAGGGACGCTGGGCGCCGCTGCGACGGGCAGCACTGGCTCGGGGGCGGGCTTGTTCTTGGGCGGGCGCGGCATGGTTGATGCGTGATGGTGCTGAAGGCCTTGGTGGTTTGGAGATGGGTATTGGAGTAATCCAGCGGGATGGTGGCGCTGGGGGTTGTGACGGCGATGGTGGAGCAGGCGCTTCTTTCAGTGCGTTGCTGCAAGGGCGGGCGCTGTGGGATGGGGATTGGAAATGAACAGAGAGAACGGGAGGAAAAATTCGCGGCGAATTTTGGGGGGAGACGCGGGGTTCCCGAAAATATACGTGGGGCGCCTGAGGAGGGGAGCCAGCGCTGATTTTACGTGCTGAAAATTGGCGGCCAAAAATTGCGCTGCCAGTGGCCGCTTTTTTTTTGGAGCCCCAAAAATCAGATCACAAACCTGGAACCGCCGTGGTCTCCAGCCTCGCAAGGGCGGCGAGCGACCCAGAGCCCCAGCGCTTGGGGGCCCGGTCACTGAGACTGATGCTGTGTGGGCACCCACGCCGTCGCAACGCCGTGAAATAGGCGCAACTGAAGCCTCGAATGCTCTGCAGATTTGTTGCCTGGAGGCTGCAGGTACAGAATACAGTGCTGCACATTACGTTGCCGACAGACAGCGCATAGCGTTACCGTAATGTACACTCGTGCATGTATTTTTACACTCGCGCCTGTGACTGTTGTGTGCCTTGTTGTGCGTTGGACCTGCCGCGCTCACTCTCGTGGACGGACGCCTGCAAGCCTGGGCACTGGCACTGCCAGAAGCCGCCCGATCAGCAGTCGGCGCCCTCCGAGTGCCTCGCGTCGTGCTCTGTGATTTTAGCCCAGACTCTGGTGCAACCGGGCAGCAAAGCTCGAGCCTGGACAACAACAAATGCCCAGAACGCCCAGTAAAAGCCTCCACCCCGCTCCACGTCCACGCAGAAGCAACCGATCACCACCGTCATCACACACCACCACCACCACTCAGCAGCGCTCACTGATCTCAACGCTTATCCTGCCATCCATCTCCTACCACGACGGCTGCTGAGGTTCTTAACTCGGGTCTGATTTCCTACGATGCTGGTGGCCGTACATAAATATGGGCTCTCCCGCCTGCCTTTCAAATGTACAACACTCTGACATTGGAGGAAGCTGTTTGTTGATGTCGCAAGTTTCACAGCCTCTCGCAACAGCGTCAGGTGCCTGTCTCGAGGGGACCGTCCGGGACATGGGCGCTGGCAGAGAGGGTGCAGTGGTCGCACAGGAGGCTGCTCGACGGTCCAATGGGCGGCCGCCCAGCAAACGCACGAGTCGCCGCAGCGCTGTCTCGGTGCTCCCAAACGACAGGGGGCTGGGGGTGGATGGCAGCAGGTCGCAGGCAGCCCGCTGATCTGTTTGCCGCTGCGGGTTCCTGGCTGATTTGCGAGACTTGGGAAATCCAGAGGACCCCTGCTTCCCTCCCCCTCCAAGCCCCAACCGCCGATGGGCATCGATCGGCCAGCTTCCCCGCCAGCCATGAAGGCTTCCTGGGCCTGCAGCTTCCCCGCAGCGCTTCCCCCATGACATTGACCCTGCTCGTCTCTGGGGAGGAGCCCAGCCTCGAGCCAGCGTGCCCAGCAGGGCGCCGTTGTAAGCCTGAGTTCTGAAAGGGCACCTCGGTCCATGAGGTCCTGGCGTTCTGTTCAGTCGTCCGTCCGGGGGGTGTGGTGGCATCACCCTCAAGCTCCTTGCCTTTCACCCCCGCCTCGTCCTCCAGCTCCATCGGACGCTGGCCTGTTGTGCATCTCACCTGCCAGAGGCCGCTGTGGGCTCAGCAGAGTGTTTCGTCGGAGCAACCACTGAAGCTTACTCGTGGTACTGGTTCCAGGCAGAGGCACCGGGGCTCTGCCCTTTTCAGGCGGATACAGAACTTCTCGGGAGCCGGACAATTGACAACGGGAGTGTTCTAGGCACGTCGTATGAACTCCAGGTCAAGCAGCACACATGTAGGTATGTACTCTGTACCTCGAGGAGATATCATTCATTTCCCCTCACTTGGCCTGGGGATTTGGAGAAGAAAGGGAAAATTCTCTCTCCAAAGTCATCTTCACTGTATATTTCCTCCCCAGGGCAAACAAAAGGAAAGAGAAAGAGGTCTCATGTGTGAGGATCTCAAGGCCCTATTTAGCAGCAGGCCGAAGTCTGCTGAAATCGGCACCACTGACCAGCGGTTCCCTGAGCAGCTGAGCCCGTCCGCTCTGTGGGAAATGCCAAGGAACCCGCAGCGCGTCCTCCCAGCCCATCCACCGGCCGAGAGCACCAAACGGAGACGGCGGCTCTACGCGGCAAAACAGCGACGATGCTCGTCTCTGGCGCTGAAACCCCGCCCACGGCCTCCGCCGCCACACCGCTCTTGGGATCAAGCTTCAGTGAGTGTTGACATCCTCGCGTCCTGCTCCAAGTCGTTTGAAGGCAAACGGAGAGAGCACATCAACACAACAGCAGTCGCCGGTAGAAAGAATTGTTCCTATTTTCTGATCGACAAGACTGAAGGGCGGTCGTGTTTACAGTTCCGCTGTTGCTGTCTTGGATCGCCGTCCGTGTTGTGTTTTGGTGGTGCCTCCGCCCCTCCGTCGCCGACGCGTGGAGCCAGCCTTGGCATCGGCGCGAGTCCGGCATCGAAGACGCAACAGCCGGCCTCGTGCATGGGGGGTAGTGGGGTGGTGGGGCGGTGTGCCCCGCTATCTGCTGCGTTGCAGCTTGGGCACAGCTCGAACAGGGGTCGTCTGGCCCACACAGAAGCGCCTGGAGCCCCTCAACCCCTCGACCCCTCCTCTCCACCACAAGGATCGCTCCCTGTGCCCCGCGACGGAAACCAAGCAAGCTGAATGGCGGTCTTGGCGTGTTTCCAATCGCTGAAACCCGACAGCATGAGCGCCGCCGTGTGTTGGGCGGCGCATGAAGGCAGCCCGAGGTGAATAAAAGAAGAAAGGGAAAAGGGAGAAATTGATACTCGCCGTCTTCGAGCTCAAGCGCGCGAGGAAAAGCTACCTGGCTCTCTACCTAGCCACCTGTTTCTTTGATTTCTTTCCTCGCCGTCGCCCCGTGAACCGTCTCAACTCTCAACCTGGGTCCCGTCGCCATCCCACCTCGAATCCACTCAGGGCCTCCAACTGCTGCGCCGTGTCGGGCTCTTCCCGCTTCCAGGTTCCAGGTCCCCTCAAGTGCCCCGCACCACCCTCCTCGGATTCTTGTTTTTAGTTCTGCCTCGTACTCCCTCCTCCTCCAGAGCATCTCCTCTCCCCTCCGCCAACTACCTACCGAGATACATTAACCACACTCGCCAAATCGATTGACCACATCAGCAAGCAATCGGCAACATGGCGTCCTCCTTCAAACCCTACCCGTTCCTGCTCGGGTTCATCGTCCTCTTCTGCTTCGTGAAGCCCACCCTTGCCTTTGGCGCCGGCAATATCGCCGGCATCTCCAAGATCGAGGGCCAGAACTGTGAGCCGACTCGCGCCTTGCCTCCTTCTTTGGCTCGTCTTCAACCCTAGCGAGCCGTGCAGTTGCTGTACTGACACCCGCTTTCTCGTCCAGGGCGTCACGGCGATATCGAGGATGCCCTCCTCAAGATTGTCATGGCCCGCGCCGTCGGCGGCAAGAAATTCGACAAGCTGATGGTTTCCCGAGTCTACTTTGGCAACTGGCTGCGCGACTACTCCCAGGCCATTGACGTCGGCACCGTCAAGAGCGTCTCGGCCGAGGCCATCCGTCTCTTGCTGAGCGTGCTCGGCTTCCTGACATTCGGTTACGGCAGCCGCGAGTTCGAGGTCACCGCCGAGCGCCTCGGCTGCTACCGCCCGGAGGACCACATTGACAACCCCAAGGACTATGCCGACAACCTAGACGCCCGTCAGTACGACCGACGGCTGCGCGGGCCCGTCGACGAGTCGACCGAGCTGGCTATCGACCGTGACACGGGCATGAAGAACTACATTGCCAACGAGCGCGCCGGCATCATGACCTCGGCCCAGCATGTCCGCCGCCTGTTTACCAAGTGCATCGAGCTGGGCCGCTCCTACTCGCGCTCCAACAACAAGGACGAGCTCTACGAGGCTCTGCGCCTCCTGGGCACCGGCCTCCACTGTCTCGAGGGTGAGCATCATTGTGGCCCTTTTTTTTGCCTGCGCAACCTGTCGTGCATGCATGCTGATCAGTGCGCAGACTTCTTCGCCCACAGCAACTACACCGAGCTTGCTCTGATCGAGCTGGGCGAGCGGGACATCTTCCCCCACGTGGGTCGCAGGACGAAGCTGAACATTCAGGGTGCTCGCGGGGAGGTTTATCCCATTATTACTGGTACCTTTGGCGGTGTTGACTTCCTTCACTCGGTTACTGGCGAAGGTTAGCCACCCTTCCCAGATCACCTGGTATTGGCCTAGACTCACACCATGAGACAGTTTCCGATAAGATGACCCAGAACGAGATCGAGGATCTCGAAGGAACGCTGCAGCAGAGCAAGAACAGCGACATCAGCATCCTCCGCGAGCTGCTCGACAAAATCCCCGATGGTCTGCTCGGCGGCGACAAGAAGTCCAAGCTGGACGATCTCCAGAGCAACGCTCAGGCTGCCCAGATGCAGAACACCAGCGTGTCGCCGAGGGACCCCGAGGAGTTTACCGCCTACATCAAGAACATCTTTGACCAAATCATGCCTGCCATCCGGTTCCACGATGAGCTCCTCATGGACATCTCGGCGGCCATCTCCAGGATCCCAGTGCTGCCCAAGATCGTTGAGCAGTTGGAGGAGCAGCTGTCCGTCTTTGTCTTCCATCTCATCGCCCCGTTCGTCGTCCCTGTCATCGACCAGATCAAGAACGAGCTCGCGACCGGCTCCAGCGAGATCATTGCGAGCAGCAACAACGAGCAGCACAACATTTTCCAGAACGACAACTGCTCCGATCCCACCCACTCGATGCTGTCCAAGGATCACTTTACCAACGTAAGACCCCCTCGAACTCCACCTAGATAAAAAGAAAGGAAAAATAAGAACTTGCTGCGTGGACTTGACTAACCGCACTAGATTCTCAACGAAATTGCCGGCCGCACCGCCTCCAAGGTCGTCTCGTGGGTGGTACCCCAGATCATGGAGGCCTGGGACGACCACAACTGCGACGTGGACCGGATGCTCAACAAGATCATCTACGGCGTGCTGCACCACCCGGCGCAGCGTGAGCAGGGCCGGGATGGCGCCGAGGAGGGCCGCGCCCTCATCTTTGCCAGCGTGCGCGAGTGGTGGGAGGACATGGACGACGGCCAGCGCGACGAGTACCGGCGCAAGCTGAGCCGCGACGGCGTCGAGCGCGGCGAGAACCACAAGGAGGGCCAGCACGACTGCGGCCACGGCTGCGGCGGCAAGCTCAAGATGCGCAAGAATTACAAGAACGAGGCTGACCAGACCCTTGAGGACCGCATTGCCGGCGCCGCCGCTGATGCCATCATGGGTGGCGTAAAGTCGGGCTTCTCGCAGGTAGCTGCTGACAGCGGTTTCGGCGGTGCTGTTGGTGGTTTCAGCAGTGGTGGCGGTGGCGGTGGCCGCCAGGAGTCTTCCCAGGGCGGCATCGGCGGGTTCCTCAGCAGCGTTGCGGGCGGTCTTCTTACCGGCGGCTTCGGGCGTGAGGAGACGCAGGAGACGCAGTCGTCGTACCAGTCGAGCGGCGGCCGCAGCGAGTATCGCCGCCAGGAGGAGAGCCAGTCGTCGTTCCAGTCGTCGAGCGGCTACGGAGGCGGCCGCCAGGAGGAGACAAGCAGCTACGGACGCAGCGACAACCAGTACGGCAGCTCGGGAGGCTACGGAGGCGGTCGCCAGGAGGAGACGAGCAGCTACGGACGCAGCGACAACCAGTACGGCAGCTCGGGAGGCTACGGTGGAGGTCGTCAGGAGGAGACGAGCAGCTATGGGCGCTCTGAGGAGCAGAGTCATGACGGGCGTCATCACGGGCGTCGCGAGGAAGAGAGCAGCTACGGCGGCGGTGGTGGCTACGGAGGTGGCCGTCAGGAGGAGACGAGCAGCTATGGTGGCGGTGGTGGATACGGCCGTCGCGAAGAGGAGAGCAGCGGCTATGGTGGTGGCGGCGGATACGGCCGTCGTGAGGAAGAGAGCAGCGGCTACGGCGGTGGCGGCGGCGGCGGATACGGTCGCCGTGAGGAGGAGAGCAGCGGCTACGGCGGTGGTGGTGGATACGGCCGTCGCGAGGAGGAGAGCAGCGGTTATGGTGGTGGTGGTGGATATGGCCGCCGTGAGGAGGAGGAAAACAGCGGCCACGGCAGGCACCACGGCCGACATCACGAGGAGGAGGAGCAGGAGCAGGAGGGTGGTGGATGGGGCGGCGGCCGCAGGAATGACGAGGAGGAGGAGGGCGGAGAGCGCCGTGGTTGGGGGTTTTAGGTTCCCCCATCGGGCGTCTAGGTGATCCGGCTTACATGGAGCGAAGGGGATATACCTGGGAAGGTGTTGCGTTCATCTGATGTGTTGTGTTTTGTTTGTCCCTCCCTTTGGGGATATAAACTTGCTCAGAGACGCATCGGTTCTTCCTGCAATGACGAAGCTTTCAGGTACTAACCAAGCACTACTGTGCGAATGGTTCGTTGACGCTGAGTGTTCGGCGACTCCTATCTGAACCGGCGGTCACTGGGTCCCAGATATATTAATCCGGGGCAGTGTATATCAGCCTTGATTTATAGCGCTCCCCCTCTCCACAACTCGGCGCCAGTCGGCAGATCTGCCCGCAGTGCGGGGCGCTGAGAGCCACTATCCTGCCGCTTTCACTCTGCTTTCCGCCCCTTTTCCTCTTTTGTCCGCCCCGGGCTTGGACCGGAACGGAAACATGATGGAAGGAGAAGGCCGCGTTGTGCCGATCGCAGGAGTGGAGAGGAGGCCGAGAGAAGCAGGGGACCGGGCGGCTGGTAGCCCGACTGCACGGCATGCATCTTGGCGTGTAGACCGCAACCCCTGGCTCTAAAAACGGGAAGTCTCATATACGCACGGCTTGTCGGATGGCTCTCCCCTCGGAGTGGCGCCGAGATGGAGAAGGTTCATTTGGGTATTCCTGGACGCACTCTGGGATGGCATTTTCCGCTGGGACGCCGTTCCTGGCTCGGGTCGAAAGTGGCTACCGATGATCACCTGGAACCAACCTGTATGTATATCTGGGTGGACGTCTGCTCTTGGTCTGGGATGGAACTGGTGATGTTGTTGTCGTTACTTGTCAGCCAGTATACTACCCCTATCTCGACCTGTCCCCCATTTACCGCAACTGCGACTAGACATATCATCCCGCATCATGCATCTCCAAGCCGCCGCCCTCCTGGCTGTCCTTCCCGCCGTGGCCATCGCGCAGTCCACTGGCAAGACCACGCGCTACTGGGACTGCTGCAAGCCGTCGTGCGCCTGGCCGGGCAAGAGCACGTCGTCCAGCCCCGTCAAGACGTGTGACAAGAACGACAACCCGCTCAACGACGGTGGCAACACCAAATCCGGTTGCGACAATGGCGGCGGCGCCTTCATGTGCTCCAACCAGAGCCCCTGGGCCGTCAGTGACACGCTGGCGTACGGCTGGGCCGCCGTCAACATCGCGGGGAGCAACGAGGCCGCGTGGTGCTGTGCCTGCTACGAGCTCACCTTTACGAGCGCGCCGTTGCAGGGCAAGAAGATGATTGTGCAGGCGACCAACACGGGAGGGGACTTGGGGAACAACCACTTTGATCTTGCTGTTCGTTGCTTGCTTCTCCTCCGTTGCGCGCCCCCCCTTTTTGTGAACCGATATCACCATGGCCTCTGCTACTCCTGCTGCTCTTACTGTCGTGTACTAACAATCCATCTTACCAGATCCCCGGTGGCGGTGTCGGCATCTACAACGGTAAGCTGCCCCTTGGCCCCTTTTTGCGCCTCGGAACAAGACAAAAGAAATAAAACAATGGGAAATAAATTCCTCCCCACTAACACGACACAGCTTGCACCAGTCAATACGGGGCTCCCTCGAACGGCTGGGGCGACCGGTACGGCGGCATCCACTCCCAGAGCGACTGCAACAACTTTCCCGCGGCGCTCAAGGCCGGCTGCAACTGGCGCTTCGACTGGTGCGTGCCATACCATAACCCCCTCTTCTGTTGCTCTTGGGGACATTTCCATTGCTCTCAATGAGAGGACATGACGAATTTCTACCTAATGCGTTGTGATATCTCTGACATCCCTTTAGGTTCAAGGGCGCCGACAACCCGGCGGTCACCTTCAAGGCGGTGACGTGCCCGTCCGAGATCACGGCCAAGAGCGGCTGTGCCCGGAAGTGAGAGGGTTAACACGACGGCGGGTCGACTTAGGGTCTTTGGGAGGAGGATGAGGTGGTTCAGGGCAAGGTGATTGCATTGGATAGCACATGGGTTGGCAGAAAGGGGCAGACTGGCTTGTGGGTCAGGGGCTGCCACGATGGAGCTTCTCGAGGTGTACAGTATCTATCTATCTATACAAGAAAACACAAGCTTAACACGCCAATGGGATTGTATATACGGCATTTTCGTTCCGGATATTACGTGCGTGGTGCGCTCGCCAGACCGAGTCCATGTTGCTTTGCATGCCCCTTGTATTTCAAGACTCAGCTCCAAGCAGTTTATAGTTCCCGACAGAAAAATAGCAAAAGCATACAACACTTTCCCAGTTGCCACTGACCTAAGCGCTGCTCGATCTAGTGGTCAAAAGTTTGACAAGGGAGAGCGGACGGGATCCCGTACTCTATTGTGCCCATAGCCGTTTGTGGTGATTACAGGTTTTGGGCCCATGGAATGTTCCAAGAGGGGCTGTGCTGCCACAGCAGCTATGACAATGAGCTTTGATGAGAACTAGGTTTGTTTCAAAGGAGGAATACTAGCTTGATATTATTAGTTCACCTACGTCTTAAGAGAAGAAACAACGCTCCCTCAATTTGATTCAAAACCCGACATATCTATGCTACCAGGCTACTGAACGGACGTAGTGAGAATGGCCTTCCAGCGTCGCTATACACTGGCCTGTAGCCAGGTCCCAGATCTTGACCGTCCTATCATTCGAGCCTGACGCGAGCTGGGTTCCATCCTCTGACCAGGCTACTGACTGGACCCAGTCAGTATGGCCCTCCAGCGTCAAAATACACCGGCCTGTCGCCAGATCCCAGATTTTAACTGTATCGTCGTTCGAGCCCGACGCGATCTGGGTCTCATCGCGCGACCATGCGACTGAGCGGACTCCCCCAAAATGCCCTGCTAGTGTTGATATGCACTGGCCCGTCACCAGATTCCAAATCTTGACTGTCTTGTCTGCCGAGCCTGACGCGAGCTTGGATATCTCGCGCGACCAGACTACTGAGCGGACCACATCCTTATGACCTAGCAGTCTCGATACGCACCAACCTGTCGCTGGATCCCAGATCTTGATCGTCGTGTCGCTCGAGCCCGATGCAAGGCGGGTCCTATCGTACGACCAAGCTACTGAGTCGACCAGATCCTTATGATCTAGCGTTGATAGGCACTGTCCTGTTGTTGGATCCCAGACCTTGACTGTCGTGTCGCTTGACCCCGATGCAAGCCGGGTCCCATCGTACGACCAGGCTATTGAGAGAATAGCTGAAGTATGGCCTTCCAGAGCTGATACGCACTGGCCTGTCGCTGGATCCCAGATCTTGACTGTCCTGTCTAACGAGCCCGATGCGAGCCGAGTGGTATCGGGTGACCAGGCTACTGACCAGATCATATCAGTATGGCCTTCCAGCGTTGATACGCGCCGGCCTGTTGCCAGATCCCAAATCTTGACTGTCTTATCGTCTGAGCCCGACGCGAGGTGTCGCGGGTCCTTGTATTCTTCGGTTGGCATCCCCTGTGGGCTGGAAAAGACCGTCTCCAAAGCCGACTCCTCCTGTGAGTCAGAAACGACAGCTTCTGGAGCCAACTTCTTTTGTGGGCTGGGCGGTGCGATGGTCGCCTGCGCGTGGGCCATGGCACGGCGGTAGGCTTGGCTGTTGATAACCACTTCATCGAACTCAAACTCAAGCTCCGAGGGCGCAACTACAGAGGCAGAATCGTGCGCAGAGGCAGGGCGGTCTGCTGGGCCGTAGATGGAGTTGGCAACCCTTACACCTGGGTTTTGAGCACGAAGCGACTGCGTTATGGTGGCGGACGCCCGGACGGTGTTCTCCTTTTCTCGGAGCATACTTGTGATATCGCTCAAGGTGTTTCTAGTGAGGTATGAGTTGGCTGAAACTGAGGGTAGCTCGAGTCTTCCCCCCTACTTACAGCTGAAGTAGTTGAATCAACAAGACGAGGGCGGTCTGTTGGCCACGGATCGAGCCGAGGAGGTCGTTCAGTTTTGACTCGCTCCACATCACCCGGAGACGCGGCCGCCATGGTATGCGGCTTGGATTCGGAGTGCCTGCCGTAATGCGCTGGATTTCGGCATCGAGGCAACTGAAAATAAGCATGATTCCGGTGAGGGCCTGGTCAAGCACCATAGGCAAGTCGGTGCGCGACCGCCAGACCTCGGCGAGATCCTGCCTCTGTAAAAGAAGGCTCTGGATCTGCGCCAGAGAAGCGGACACGACCGTCGACTCGGCACATATCGCGACAAGCACCACGGGAGCATCCTTGTACTTCTCCCGCAGGTCGTAGAGACGCTTGACAGTGGACAGGCAGGTTCCAGTGGCGGAGGCCTGCTCGGGGTGTCAGCATCTTGGAGAAGACGCGCGCAACGAAGCACTGGGCTCGTACCACAATGGAAACGATACTTATTGGGTCCATGATCCTCGTTTCTGACGACGCCTTCTTCGGTTGCAGGTTGCATGTAAATGCAGCTAGTAGCAGTGCTGAGCCGGCTATTGCAACCTACGCGGGGTCTGGAACGTTCGCCCTAGTGTCAACCAACACTGGTAAGGCTGAGCGAGGTCGGATGAGGGGTTGCCCAGTCATCCATTGGTTCCTGGAAACATGCAGTGCGTGTTGGCCCCTTTTCTCTGATGCAGCTACACCTTGGCCAAACTCAAATACCTACATACTGTGAGGGTGAAATCCACGAAAAACCCAAAAAAAACATACAACACCAAGGATTCCCCAGTCGTCACCGACCTGAGTACTGATTTGGCGGTCGCCACTTTGACAAGGGGAGAGCGGACGGGATCCCGTATTCCATAGCGCCTATGGTCGTATGTATCAGTTGAGTTGGATCGGAAGCATTATCTGCAGTCCCTGAGCCGGTTTGTGGTGTTGCTAACCGTTGACCCAACCTGGAACCAAGACCCAGCCAACGCCACCCCCCTGGTCACTCTCAACGCAAAATCACCAACAACCCTCTAGCAAGAACACCCCTTAGAACGCCAGTCAAGAGCCCACCTGAGTCTGATACTCCCCAAACGCCAGATCCTATCCAGTCCGATCGCGAACCCCCTTCCCACGCAGCCCAATGTGTCACACCCCCGCCCTCCCATTCGACATGGCATTCACATTGCTGGCGTGAGCCAGCAGAAACTTGCAGCACGTAAGTGTAAGCTTGCACGCCTTGGTCCAGCCGTCGTCCTGAGCCACGCCCAACCGGATGCTCACGTCGCCAATCTTGTCGCCCTCGATGCGGTACGGCAGGCTCAGGGGATTCCCGTCGGCCGCCGTCTGGGCTTGGACGAAGGCGCCCAGCTGGCGGACAAGCTCCAGAAACGCCGTCATCGCGTTGTCAAACTTGCGGTGCATAAAGGTTAAGCCCAGGGGCATGTCTCCTGACGAGAACAGGTCCAGGACGTGGCGTTTCGGAGGAGGGGGCGGGGCGCTGCGGGCGGAGGGTCCGCCGAGCCGGCTGGACGATGGGGAGGGCTGGTCAAAGCGGATGATGCGGGACGTGGAGCCCATGGGCTGTGGTTCGTAGCCCTCGAAACGGTAGCCCAGCTTTTCGGCGACGGTGGCGAGCAGCAGCAGGGCGTGTCCCCAGGCGGCGTTGATCTCGGGCCAGTCAACGGGCTTGCTCGAGAGGCGGCCGAGTCGGAGGTTATTGATGGTGGCAAAGGTGCCGTCGTGGCTGATGCAGAAGGTGTCGTTGTAGACATTGTTGCGCTGCAGCTTCTCGAGCTGGCGTGAGTCGTGATCGAACCTGCTGTTGATGCTGTCCCGCTCGTTTTGGAAGTGGGTAAGCCGGCTCGCAAAGGAGTTGCGCTCACGCCAGAAGGTTTCTTCTTGGGCATCCAGCCCCTGGCAGTCGTCCTCGAGGGCGAGGAGTTCGGCGTCGAGCGACTCCTTTTCTCGCTCCAGGCGGCAGATCTCGTCCCGTGCCGCGACCTCTGCATGTTGGGCTTTCCGGAGAGCGTCTTCTCGGGCTCGTAGTTCTTCGTCTGTCGGCGCACTGGCCTGTATGGTTTTCAGAAACGCAATGTACGCATCCCTCTCGCGGGTCGTGATCTCGAGCTTCTTCTGCAGTTCCTCGAGCAGCGCTTCGGTACAGTCGACGCAGACTGGGTGGTCGATATCCGAGCGCGCCGAGAGAATCTCAAAGAGTTTGGTGATTCGCTCCATCTCGTACGAATGGTTTGCGTCATCCTCATCCGGGGAACTCTCTGAGGCACCCGGAGGCCCCGGAGAAGCATCCAGTACCGGCTGGTTCCTTTGCAACGCCAGATTTGGCGGTGCTATCTGAGACTCGGTCAAGAAAATAAACGACATGGCGTTGTCTCGTGGGTGGCCCTCTCCCCGGCCGGCGGCGCCATGGCGCTTGAATATGGGTGCCGGGGCATTTCGAGAGGCTCGATCGTATGCAGCTTTCCTCGCGGGCTCATGCAGGTGCAGCGTCCGGGAGGCGGATGGCTTCTTCGGTGGCTGTTGGGAGTGTGTTGCTGCGGAGACAGTCTGTGAGCTCGAGTTGTGCCTGACGGTGGGTGTGCCCGAGGGAGAGGGAGGGTGTGGGTGTCGGCGTGCTTACCGACCAGCAGATCGTACGCGGCCGGATTCAGGCCCTCCAGGGAGCCGTCAAGCCTGAGCGGCGTGCGACATTTCTGGCAATACATGGCTGCTGAGACAGCCCATCCATGGGCGTGAGTAGTGGGGGAAGGGTCAGAAGTTGTCTTTGAGTGTGGTTCGGAGCTCGAAAGTCGACGCGCGACAGGAATGCTTCCAAGGCTAGGTGGTTGATTGGTGCTTCGTGCGAATAAGTCACTGTCGGGCCTGGAGCCTGCCGAAGTCAACGTCACTCCCGCACAAGGTCCCGCTGCAAGTCTGGAGCCCCTGCACATGGATTCGATCCCAGGCCGTGGAGACCCACCCCAGCCACTCAGGCTCTCAGGATGACCCCTGCCTCGCTGCCTGCCCCGTGTGATCGTCAGGTGGCGACCGGCTGGTCTGAGCGTTGAACGCATCCAGCCACTCGGGGAAGCCAACGCTTGGAAGGCAACGCAAGCCGGCGCAGCGCAAGGCAATGCAGCCGGTGACTTTCCCACTTCATCACCAACCCACGACGACACCATCGTCATTGCTCAGCGTTCCGCATCTTGCCGTTTCGAGCCTTTGCACTTCTAAATTGCGAACTCAACCACAGTGACACCAATTACGACATCCCCCACCTTCCCGATCCGAGGACCGAAGCCCCCGAAACTCTCAAAGGGCTCGCGAACTCGGTGCCTGTTCATCGCCGTCGTCATCGCCATCACCACCTGACGCTCCTCTTTCCCAACGGCTAACAGCCTTGCGCTTCGAATCCCTGAAACAGCAATCTCTTCTTCCCGTCAAAATGGCCAACCCGCTCGACACTGACGCTGGCACCGAGCTGTTCAAGCACTATGAAACCGAATACCAACTGGTCCAGGCGGACCTGGTGCAAAAGCTCGACCAAATAGTGGAGATGTCGGGAGAGCCGAGGAAGGCGGCCATGAGCGCGGCAGAGCGGGCGCTGGAGGAGACGGGCGAGCTGCTCGACCAGATGCAGATGGAGAAGCAGAACGTCCCCTCGTCACAGCGCGGCGCAATCAACCGGCGGCTGCGCGACTACAAGACGGATGTGGACGGCTATCAGCGAAAGTTGCGGACTCTGGCCGAGGACAGGAGTGCCCTGTTTGGCGGGCGGTACACCGACAATCCGGGTTCGTCGTCGGGGGATGCTCACTTTGAGCAGAGGCAGCAGCTGCTGTCGGGTGAGTCTGTCTTTCTTCCTTGCCCTCGGGCGCGGTATTGACTTGGTTCAAGGGACCGACCGGCTGGACCGCAGCACACAGCGACTCAAGGCGAGCCAGGCGCTGGCTCATGAGACCGAGGCCGTCGGAGCCAACGCTCTTGCGCAGCTGGTTCAGCAGCGCGAGGTTATCGACCACACCACCCGGGTCCTGTACGAGAGCGAGGGCTACGTTGACCGTAGCATCAAGAGCCTCAAGGGGATCGCTCGTAGGTATGATGTTCTTCGTTGCAGCCCCGGTGAGAGAGTGTGGCATTGTGCTGACATGGCGTCTCCAGGATGGCTACCAATCGGGTGATCACCATCGCCATCATCACCGTGCTGGTGCTGCTTATCATTGCGGTCATCTTCAGCAAGTTCAAGTGATCAAGTTTTTAGCGGGCGTGTTGTCTTCCTTGCGATATTGGGCGATTCGGGCTAGACGGAGTTCTTGGGTGTTTATTCTTGGGACGAGGGGCTAGAGGAGGAAGGGTGGTCTACAACCCGCCTTTGTGCTTTGGCGTCCTTATTAATGTGTGTTTGTACATACATGGGCGGTTTGTTTGGCATGAGTAGCGGACCGCGGGTCTGATTAGGGTACTTTGTCTCCCACCATCCCATGGAAAGCATTGGCGTTTGCAGACGACTTGAAGCCCCGCTGCATGCCCCACTGGTCGCAGCCACTGTGTGCGATGGGGACTTGCGCACTGTAGCAACCATCAATTTACTTTCATCTCTCAAAGGTCGCGTCTCCCAACCCCGATCCTCCCAAATAAACCAACTAGAAATCAACGCAGCCCGAAGCTCGCGCCGTTTGGAAGCGGCCATGCGCGCACCATGGAGCCGCCGACAAAGCGCCCGCGATTTGGCCCGACTCCATTTGACAACAACTTGGACGACCCGGACGCCGACGAGCTCAACGAGTATCCCGAAGTCGTGAATGCGCGCCGCGATCCCGCCGTGCAGCTCGAGCGGTCGCGCGCCTTCGCAGCCTTCAAGCTCAAATCCACCTTTGAGAGCATTTTTGAGAAATACGAAAAGGACTTTACTGGCGTCGGCGACGAGATCGACCTGAGAACGGGCGAGATTGTCGTAAACAATGGGCACATCCATTCGCTCAAGGAGTCCCAGTTCGGAGGGGAGGACGAAGGCGACGCGGACAGCGGGGATGCCGCGTCTGAGGCTGGGTCTCTGAACGGGGAGGAGAGAGCTATGAGGGGCAGGGAGGACAACAGGCTGAGTCGCTTGGGACAGGATGCGCTGCCTTTGGTGTCGATGCCTCCCCAGATAGGGGCGTCTCCCTTTTTCGGAGGAGGGTGGCTTGGGCAGCCGCCGCTGATGGGAGGACCGCCAGGGTTTTCAGGCATGTTTTACCCGGGCCAGATGCAGTTTGGCGGCTTTCCGATGCCGTATCCTGCTCCAATCCCGATGCCGACCGCGGACCCTACCTGGAGAGCCCCCGAATTGCCTTCGCCTTTCGTCAGAAATACCTTGACACTTGGACAAGCTACTCCCCCGGTGAAGAGGAAAGTGGCACGCCTGTCACTGAGCGCCGCCCGCGAGCAGGACGCAGGCGATGAGGATGATATCTTCTTGGGTCGGCTTGCTTTTGCGAAGGAGAAGATGGAGACGGTGGGACTCGCGCTGAAGCAGAAGCTGCTTCTCCCACGACCTCCACCCCAGGCGGTTTCGGTCAAAAAGAGGGCGAATCCACCAGTTCTGAAGCAGAGTCAGACTGCAAACAACGACAAACCCCGAAAGCATGAGAAGCTGCCAGGAACGAGCCCGAAGCAGAGCCAGAACGCCGCGAAGACCGACAACCCCCGAAAGCGCGAGAGGCCCTCGGGTCAGAAGAAAGTTTCAGCGAGCAAACCCAGGGCTGAGCAAGTCACGACGTCATCGGGAATCTTGGCTCAAGTCGGGAAGAGTGAGAGCGTCAGCGCGTTGGCGCCAAAACATCCGAAAGAGCTCATACTCACAAACCCATTTGATCCCGACAACCCAACAAGATCAGACACTCAAAAGGATGCACTCATTGAGAGCGAGCTGGGAACTGACGAGTCACGACCATCAACTCTGCAGGACGCTGACCCTGAGCTTGACCCAGGAGACCCAGATGTCTACATCAACCTTTCTGGCGAAGCCGAGAAGCTCTCCAAAAAACCACAGAATCAGGCTCTTCGAGTTGAAATATTCGGAACCAAACCGCCCGACATCGGTTCATTCAAAATTATGTCGCCCGAACCCAGCGAGCCAGCTTTGGCTCAACTTCACCCGGTCCCTACATCAGCTGCTGGGATCCTTCTCACAACCCAGCCGGTTCCAAGTGCAAATACGGCACCTGAGAGTGGAGACCAGGCACGGGCGGTATCTCCCGAAGCCTTCTCAAGAAATATTGTCGACCCGGCATATGCTTTCTCGGACGAAGACGAACCGACGCCGCTGGGTGAAACAGTGCATCGCAAGCCGAACAAGGCTATCAAAACCATCAACCCAAGGACTGAGGCGTTGCGTCAAATCTCACCCGACGTGGATCTACCACTGGCAAGCCGTGGACGAAAGTCAACTACAGAAACTCCACTCCACAACGTGGGTTATTCGGCCATTGAACGAGTTGGGTCACCGACTTTAAGCCTCCATTTAGAAGACGTGGTGGACCATGATGGAGGCGATTTGGTCACGTCTTTCGGTGGCAGAGATGCGCCGCTGCCTGCCTCCCTGGCGGAAACCTGGAAGCAAACAGACCAAGGGAACACGCCAACATCTGACCAAAAGGCAAATCAGCGATTGACAAGGCGGAAGTCCGTTCTTGAAGCCGGACAACCCAAGACTACCCAGCTAGACTCCGGGACATCGAGTACGGACCTGAAATCAAATATCGACACCGAAGCCACCGACTCGGTCCCATCTGAAAGGAGGGGATTAGGGCGAGCCAGAAAAGCGCAGCTACGACATGCGACGATGACACCTCATACGCCAAGTGTTGGTGAGGGAGGTTTCTCGAGACACTCAACGGCCCAGGAGATCCCAGAGACTTCACCCTACGTCCCACCAGCCGCCACCCCGCTTCCATCAAGCCACCGACCGGCCCCAGCTCCGGAGGTCCCATCTGCCGGCCCGCTCTTCCCTTCAAGAGGAGCAATTGTTGAAACCTCAACCCGCTCCGACCGAGCGCCCTCACCAACCCTCACCGACCCATCCTCCAGACCCCAACCAACATCCCCCCTTCCTCGCACGCCGGTGAAAACTCCCACCCGCCGCCGCCCCAAAGCCCACCCGCCAACATCAACAACAATAACGACAACCGCAAAGCAACGAAAAGGCATACTCTCCCTCCTCCCATACAACACCATCAACGGCAACACCAACGACGATAGTTACGACGACCAAGACGAGCTCTCCCTCCTCACACCAATTCGTCCCTCCTCGGCGGCACCAAACACCACCGTCCGCTCCACCCCGGCAAGCCACCACGTCCGCCTCGGCCTGCTCGTGCCCGCGTCATCGTCTTCCTCGGCGGCAGCGTCGAAGCTGAGGCGGAGTCTCGGGAAATCCAGTGCCAGTCGGGGTGGCACGCCTACTGGCGGTGTTGGGGGGAGGAAACGAGGAGGGGGTGTGCTGCCCACGACGCCGTCTTCGTCTGCCAGGAGGCTTGCCGAGGCCGAGGGGTTGTTGGTTCAGACGCCTGGGGGCACGATGCGGAGGTGTGGAGAGGGGGGATTTCGGTGCGAGAGGGAGTTTTGCTTTAGTTGTTTGTGAGAAGTCACGCGACTTACGAGCATCTGGGTCTCATATGCGGCTGGAGAGTATGGTGCGCTTGGAAGACTGGCTTTTCCGTCATAGATGCTTGGTACAGTGGTAGTGCATTCAACTTTTGCAGCAGCTATCCATGGACATCCATTCTGCCGTCAAGTGGGCGAGAGGGCGGTCGCATGCTGGGAGGGCCAGAGAGCTGTAAAGAGGATGAGTTTCGAACGAATGATAAACCAGAAACGCCACGTATTATATCCGTCATTCAGCAAGCAGCCCAGTTCTTGCACCGGCCACTTTGATGAGGTCCGGAGCGTCGCAACATATGCACATAAGATTCCCCCGAGCCCACCACCAACCCGCAGCCTCGCTCCGCGCCTTGAACCCGTCCCCCCACCCGGCCATAACCAAGCAAACCAAACGACCCATCGATCGAATATCAAACTCCGCACGGTTCCATTCCCGCCCCATAACAACTAAACCCCTAGCTACAAACTCCGGTTGACCACCACCTCCGTTCGCCCTCAACAAAAGGCAAAACCATGTCGCTGTCACATCCGCGCGACGACGCGTGTGGGGTATACGAGGGCCAATACAGACTCGGCGTGTTCTCGAAGCATCGAAATGCTGCAACCCCTCCCCTCACCCGTTAAAGAGGATCTGGCGAGTCCTATAAGGTGCAGTACGAATGGACGGGGAGGGAGGCGGGATGGGGAAGGGGGAGGGGGTTCGGCCGATGCCAAGCGTGGTGAGACAGACAGAGCAGCGCAGGAACATGGCGGTGCGCAGACGGCCGTCTCACGGCTCAAGAGTGGGTGCCGCCGGCCAGGTACTGCTGCAGGGTCGCCTCGTCGCGGATGGGCGCGAAGTACGGATGCGCTTGTGCCTCCTTCGCTGTCAGACGTTCCTGCATCATGTCGGTCAGCGCGGGGTAGCTCAAAGCGATGTTTGGGTGTTTTGGAGAGGGCAGATGACACGTACCGCATGGTCGTACCGCAGCAGCTTGTCCAAGAAGTCGATGGCCTCGTTGCTGACGAACCGCTGGTTCTCCGAGTTGACGAAGCTGTGCCAAGGCTTCTTCTGGAAGCGGCCCAGGATGTCGTCATACTGGGCGTCGAGCTCTATCTCGTACTTGTCCAGGTAGTCGAACAGGTCGTCGGTGCCGAGGACCTTGGCAATCTTGACGAGCTGGTCGGCGTTGCTGTTGCCGTGAAAGAAGGGCTCTTTGCGGAAGATCATGGAGGCGAACATGGCGCCAAGACTCCACATGTCGAGGCTGTAGTCGTACTCCTGGAAATCAACGAGCAGCTCAGGGCCCTTGAAGTAGCGCGACGCGACGCGGACGTTGTACTCGGTGCCGGGGTGGTAGAACTCGGCGAGACCCCAATCGATGAGTCGTAACTAGCGAGAGGTCAGCAAGGTCAGTTGAGGGTGGCACGCGGGGAAGAAGCGCCAAGACGCGCGAGGAAGCGGCGTGCCTTCTTGTTCTCATGATCGATCATAACGTTATGAGGTTTGACGTCGCGGTGCATGATGCCCTTGCTGTGGCAGTAGTCGAGAGCCTTGAGCAGCTCGAAGATGTAGAAGCGGACATCGATGTCGTTGAACTTGGGGTAGAGGGTGCGGAAGTCGGTGTTGTTGACGTATTCGAAGATGAGCGAGGGCGTCTTGCTCTGCGAGTCGCGGACGACGTCGAGCAGGGCGACGATGTTGGGCCCGCCGGCCAGGTTCTGCAGGATCTTGATCTCGCGCTTTATCTTCTTCTTCTTGACGGGTTTGAGCACCTTGACGACGCATTTCTGGTAGTTGACGACGTTGATGCCCTCGAACACCTCGGAGTATTTGCCGCGGCCTGCATGGTCAGTCGGGTCAGAGACGGATGGGATTTGATTGGGCGCGGGAGGGAGGAAGAGACGAACCGATCTTCCTCACGACCTCGTAGTTTTCCAGGACTCCCCAGCCTGCGACAGGGTTGGTTAGCGATGGATGCCCGTTTTGAGCCGGCGACGGTGTCGGCGCCGGCGCCGGCGCTGACGAAGACAAGCAACGACACCACCACACACGACAGCACACGACACACCACACGGAAACACGCAGGGCAAATGACCGAATGCATGGAGCGGCATCGGGGTCGGAACGGAGCTGCTAACCGATGTTGACGCTGTCGTAGTCCCAGTAACTACGCGGCATGTTCTGGTTGACGTCGGCATAGACTCTCGCCATGGTTGCGACTTGGGCGCGGTGGTGCGCGCGGCCTGCTGGAGACGGGTCGAAGTCGAGGCCGACGATGCAGGTTGGTGGTGTCGAGGGTGAGAGGGCCAGGCTGGTCAGCAGAGCCAGTGAGGGGCACACCGACAGCATCTTTTTTGAGCGTAGCCCACCCGCGTGCCGCCGTTTTGCGCCTTGCTGTGGACCTTTGGACCTGTGGACTTGTGGACCTGACCGGGATTCGCAGCCCGACAGTCGCCCGCTGCGGCTGCGCCTTTCAGGTGGTGCTGCTCTTGGCTTGCTGAGGTCCACTGCTTGTCGCCTCCCCGCAGTCCCTGCCTCAGGTGTGCGGAACCCTGCCTCGCCTGCTAACCCTGCCGGGTTTGGAACGCCCTGCAGTGGAAACGGGAAAGCGATCTGCTGCCTGCCGAGTGAGCCGCCCTGGACTGTTTCCGGTTTCAACCTGCACGGAACGCCACTCTCTATCGCGCTCTTTCTCTTGTTTTCCTCTCCACGACAGGTTGTTTGCGAGAATGACAATGGCAATGGTGACCACATTGACACGACTTTGATCCCATCATCTACCTATAATCCACTGCATTCCCGTTTATTTTTTCTTCTTCTTTCTCAAACCACGCCTTTTGCATCATGGCCTGCTCATCGCCGTCTGCCGCAGCGGGCGTGTCCGTGTGCTATGTCTGTCTGTGTCTGTGATGGAGGACCGACCCCTGCCTATATCACAGAGCGTTGCATCGTTCGCCGCGTTGTTATGCAATGATTTATTACGTAGAAAACTGCGGGCGTCTGTGACACCGGATTCACCATGTCTTTCTTTCGTCATTCTCACCTCATGTTGTTCTGCTCTGGCGGCCCAAGATGGACCCGAGATCGCGCCGCATTCCGTCTGCTGCTGCTGTCTGTGACGACGGCGCCTCGATCCGGTCCAGGGCCGTTTACACTTCCAACCACGCACCCGGACCCGGGCCCGGACACGCACTGCGGCCCGCTGAGTCACGCTATTCGCTGCGCGAACAATTCGCCGCGACACGGAGAGACTATGAGTTTGGCTTCGACGATGCCTCGTCCTTCCTGGAACGCTCGACCTTGGCTTCCGAGGCCGTTGGAGGCGATGAGTTTGATGACACTGTTGTCTATGAAGCCGAGTATGAGTCTGGGTCCCCCACTTACTCTGGTTCTGGAAGCAGCTCCGTTTATCGGGACTACTATGAGTTGCTATGCTTGCCGAGGGGCTCCTCTCTGTCTCAGGACCAGGTGCGGGACGCGGCGCATCGTCTTATCAAGGTCCTGGCCGTCGACAAGCAGCCGCCACGGCTACAGAGCCCGGCCGCCTTCTATCTCGGCCTGGCGCAAGCAGCTTTTGAGACGCTGGTTGACCCTTCGCGGAGGCTGGGCTATGATCTCTCAGGGGCCGACGAGTCCAACTCGGACTGGGACGAACCTGCTATGGATGAGAACAGCCTTCCTGGCCCCGGGAGCCAGGCTTACGAGGCCAGTCTCCAGGACCAGTACTTACTCTTGACGCAGCGAGAATCCAGAGCATGTACAGACCTCAGTCTCCGGACGAGCGCCGTATCTTTGCTAGCTTCGCAGCAGGGCACCCGACTGTCCGGCCCAGGCTTGGAGATCTTGGGCATTTCCCTCCGAAATTCAACCACCCTTATTGTGCCGACCTTTCAAAAGTCCTTTGAAAAAGCCATGGCTTATCTCAGGGCTTTTGACGACGAGGGATTGCTTCGGCTTGATGCCCTGCATGCTCTTCGTCTTGCGGATCCGACCTTGACCATCACCGGCGCAACACATGGACTGCTCGACGAGCCATTCAAGCTCGCCCCGGTTCTCCTTGACTTCTACCAGCCGCCAGGCCCCTCAATTCATGGACCAAGGCATATGGAGCGGTTGCTGGCGTCTCGCTTCCTTCCAGTGGTCAATCTCAACCTTCGACAAGGGGTCTCCTGGCGAACAGAGCGTCTCTCACGCGGCCTTCCAGACCTTGTCGTTGAACAGGAAATAGAACTCCTTCCCCAGCCCTCCACGACCACTCGAATAGGACACTCAATCGTTCTCCCAGACAGCGACGAAACACTCAATGTCGAAGTTTCAATCCAAAAGCTGCTTACCTCTAGAAGCCCGCTGGCTCCCAGCTTGGGGCTTGCCATCCACAAGAGAGTCAGCGCCGGCACTGCCTTTCTCGTCGTAGATGGCGGTGACTGGAATCTGCGGACATCTCGAGAATGCCGAGAGCTCTCCCAATTCTCCAAGATCTCAGGAGGCCTCGCACCCATGGTCGACATCTTCCGGAATCCGCCCACCGTCGAAGTCGGATATGCCTTCGGCCGGCACGACTTAGGGATGCAGTCTGGCCAGGCTTTCACCAAGCCCGCCGAAAGAGGACTCCCAAGCCTCGACTACGACCTGGACGAGCGCAAACCCAGCTCTTGGACAGTCTCGTCCGGCGTAGTGCCAGGCAACGCCGCCGTCTCTCTCCGCTACGTTCGCGACCTATTCTTTTCTTCCGCCCCTGACGTTCCCAGCCACAACGGCACCAAACGCTCTCCAACCCTCCGAGCCGAGGTTGAGTTTGCCAGCACCACCCACAACAACTTCTTCCTCGCCTTCCGCGCCCTCAAGCGCATCGGCCGCTTCTCCAAAGCCGGCCTCGAAATCAGCCTCTCCCCGGCCAACCTACACCTCTCCCTGTACTGGTCTCGTCTAGGCCAGCGCATCACCCTCCCCTTCTTAGCCGCCAGCACCACACCCAAGCCCAGATCAGGCTCCCTCAAACTCCTCTTCTGGACCACAGTCTTCCCCTTTGCTGCTCTTGCCGCCTGGGATCTGTACCGCCAGCGTCAGCGCGCCTCCTCGTCTCCCTCCTCCTCTTCCAAAGCCCCGCGTCGAACTACACCCACCGCCGGTACCAAAGAAAAAGCCCAACAAGAGCGCGCCATCGCCCGCCGCCGCGCCGAAGCCGACGAGCTCACCGTCGTCCTGGCAACGGGCGTCGAGCCGCGGCAGCGCGTGCGCCGCCAGCGCGGCGGCCTGGTCATCCTCAGCGCCAAGTACGGCGTGAGCGGTGCGCCGCCCGACGAGGTTGCTGATGTCACCATTGCGGTGGCTGCGCTAGTGGAGGATCATGACTCTGGTGACGGCCGGTTGGTGATTCCAAGTGGGATGCGGAAAGGGCGGTTGTTGGGGTTTTGGGATCCGGCGCCGTGGGAGGGGGGGAAGGTGTTGAGGGTGAGGTATTTGTGGCGGGGAGAGGAGAGGGAGGTGGAGGTTTGTGGGAGGGAGGAGTTGAGATTACCTTGAGGGGATGGCAGGGTTGATGGTACCGGGGATTGGGGTTGTTGTGGGAGGTGGGGAGTGTGTGTCTGGGCGATGATGTCTGATGTGTGATGATGAATGAGTCCCCATGGGGGAGTAGGACTGTGAGAAAGGCACGAGCGTCGGATGTACAGTACATGCAGTGTAAAAGCAATAATCTTTTCTCGATTCTTAAGTAGCTATGAGGGAACCGCCGTCCTTATTGCGGGTGGCCTTTGTCCGCTATGTGGCGTTTGTACGGCCGACCCCTATATCTCTGCTGCAGTCGACCCACCAGAACCCTTTCCTCCTGTTCACTAGACAAGGCATCTGCGGTGGTTCCATTACTAACTTGCTATGCCTACTTCCCGTCACGCAATTCCGGCAGCTGTCGACGCTACTACTAACAGCTTTCAACGACCACAAGCTGCCTCAGAGACAACAGATAATGCTCTCCATCGGTGTCAACGAGCACATACGACCATAGATAGTAGAAAGCTCGGGATCCCGTCCGCTCTCCCCTAGATAACCTACTAATCGCCAAACCAGTACTCAGGTCGGTGACGACTGGGGAATCCTTGGTGTCGTATGTTTTTTGTCCTTCTTCCGCGATGGTTTACCCCCTATGTAAGACGCTGTCCAACCGCTAACTCTCACATACGACCATAGGCACCAGACAACTCGGGATCCCGTCCGCTCTCCCCTCGATAAACTGGTGACCGCCAAATCAGTACTCAGGTCGGTGAC
>FTCU01000514.1_pt1 | contig 27637 bp, 41 predicted proteins | sample 1639521 | NCBI WGS metagenome assembly FTCU01 (sample SAMEA3914864, study PRJEB12502) | metagenome | biome: forest; material: soil | place: USA | collected 2012-03-12 | depth 0.3 m
GAGTGAAAGCCACGGCTCGTCCCACCAGAGGACGTTGACCCCGTTGAACATGGCCACGTCCACCGAGCCGGTCCGCCCGCTGAAGACGCCGAAGATGTCGCGTTGGTTCGCCACAATGTTCCAAAACCGGCTCGTGACGATGGGTTCCTGCCCCGGATACGGTGCGTTTATGTTCTTGTTGAACAAGTCCAGCACGGGGCTGCTGTCGAACCAGTGGCCCAAGGAGCCGCTGCTGGAGTTGACAACCACGACCATGGTCTCAAATCTGCGTTGTCTGCTGTATTTCTTGACAATGTTCTTGAACGCTGTGAAAATGAGTTTGCTCGAATTCGTCCCCGCGTTCACCGCGTTGACTCGATGGTTGTACAGGATAAACCGCGGTCGGCCTTGGTTCGATCTTCTCTCCCGAAGATGAAAGATCAAGCGGTCGAGCTCCATCCACTTCTTTTGTGCCTCCTTTTCGATCCGGGCGAGCTCTGCCGAGGTCCATGGCGCGTTGGGTCTTCGGAGAGGATCGTAGATCATGGCTTCGTTGATCTGGCTCATGTGCTTGCTGAGCTCGGCAACCCTGTGGCGGCGGAGAGCGGGGTCCTCAAGGGCCTGCATCGCAATGGTGGTGGCAACCATGTAGCCGAACACACGGTACTGGCTGAAGTCCCGCGGCGGCGGGGTGACATTGTCATCATTGGAGCCCGACTTCGAGGGCACAAAGTAGTCCGGCGTTGCCACCCCCCCAATGATGCCCCCATATCCCTTCCTCAGTCGAGCCTCTCGCATGATATCGTCGAGCGTGAACGCCTTGACTTCACGAGTCTCTGAGTCGTAGAGCAGGTTTTGATTTTGCAAATGAAAATAGTCGTACTCAGTGTCGGTCAACTGCAACATGTACGTTTTCATGCTGGTCTGCTTGGGGTTTAATGCGTTGGGCGCGCCCTGCGTCGGCCGCTTGCTCTCGAGGAAGACAACCATGACGTTGACGCCCACCTGCCGCAGGAAGTTGTACAAGACGGCGCCGTAATCGGCCTGTTTTTTGAGTTCCGCCAGGTAGACGCGGTCCTTGGCATAGGTGTCCGCCATCTTCTTTTCCTCTGCTTTCTGAGCTGCAGTCCCGCCGCCAGGACTTCGCTTGAGACTGGCCTCGAATGCATCGAGTGCTCGTTTGCTCGCCGCAAGCTCGGCTTCCAACTCTGCGATCTTGAAAACGCCCCCATGGAAGATGACAGTGACCCACAGATCGAAGTACAGGCCAAAATCGCCGGCCAGCGCCGTGGCTTGGGCTAACTCCGCGGGCTCGAGGTGAGTGACGTTCGTTGGGTCTCGACCATAAGCTCGTGAGAGAAACGAGGCGGCAGCCAGGTGCCACAGATCTCCGGTGGTCTGGGCCGGGATGACGCAGTACACTTTGTCTCGCATGGTTGGGAGGTGTGTAGTTTGGTAGTTACCAAGTCTTGCGTCAACCGTGATTGCTGAAAAGATGGGGAGGTGGGTGGTCGTATGCGAATACTATTCCTCGCTTGAGGGCTGGAACAATCAGGCGGACGGCATGAGGGACGACGGAGCAGACATCGCGGTGTCCAGGACTCCCAAGGCCTCCCTCCCGCCCCGGGAACTCTCTTTTGGGCTTCTGACATGTCGCTATCGTCTGCGGGGCAACTACGGAGGAATTACCCCCTGTGGCGTTCCGGAAATCGGACTGGAATCACAGTCCTCGTGTCCTGTGTAAGACGTGGCTGGCTGGGCCGACCGAAAGCAGTTCAGGGCACATGCAAGCTGAAGACTAGCATGGTTCCACCGCAGCCCTCACGCTGATCACTGCCCAACTCTAATCTAACCTCAACCCGACCTGGACGCCACGATCTGCTGAACCTCTCTCAGGGAGGAAAAAGGCAGAAGCGTCAGCTCCGCAACAAGCCCGCGACGCCAGAGTTCCCGGCCCCGCTGCCAGTCAAAATCTGCGCTATCCCTTATGCCAAGCTCCTGCAACGCCTCTGTGATGCGGCCTTGCATGCTGTCCACTTTGTCCGCGAATGACACGGCCTGCCGCCGCGCACCCTCCATGTCGGCATCCGTGACGCCCCGCGCCCATCGGTTAGAGAAACTCTCGCTCGTCAGGGTGTCGTGGGAAAACAACGCGAGGCTTCTTTGCTCCATGTGCCATTCCTTGTGTTTGTGCGCAATCTCGACCTCGGCCGTCCAGAAGAGGACGTGAACGTCGGCCATGATCAGCAAGTCCTCCACTTGGTCGTCGGAAGCCGAGGACATGCTCAAGCAGACCCCGGAATCCCCGCCGATTGCAAAACTGCTGACGTAGAAGTCCCCGAACCTGCGTTGGAAAGCCTCCAATCCCTGGCTCTGGAGAAGCTCCTTCGCGTCTCCTGACAGGGGCGATACGGATGCCGCAGGACGGACATCACCACACCGCACGCTGCAGCGCCGGGATATTGTGAGAGCCTACGTGGAATTAGTTGAGTATACAGTGAGGCACATTCGATGCCTGAGCGGGTAGGACTTTGGTGGTGTTTCGTGACTTACATCTGAGTTGTTCACGACGTTTTTGTCGTATGTCCCCGAAACCCCGCCGCCGACGACCCCCATATCTAGACTCACGGCCAGATGTACGCTGAGATGCTCGGAGCTCCTAGACTTGCGTGAGGTCTCGTTGCGGAACCAGCTGCCAGTCGAGGCATTCATGGAGCTGTATCGAAGCTTCTGTTTCCCTGTCGTGGCCAAGTCAAATGCGCTCTCGTTGATGAACGGGTTCACCTCGTTCTGTTTGATTGCTTTGGATGAGAAGCCTGATAAAATCGGAACGTATCGCAACGGGGCCGGAAGGTTGAGATAGCCGCGCAGCATCTGACGGTCCAGCGTCATGAGCGACGGATCAGACCCGAGCCGCCGTTCTTCGACTGACATTGTTGGAGCAGCAAGCGCGGCGATGGGAGATACCAAGTCAGATGTTTCCGCACGTATGATAAAAAGTCACGCTTTAGAACATTCAGATCGAGAGCTTGGGGTTGAAGTCCATTCTTTGCACCGCAGTTTCAGAACCGCCAATAACCACCTACCATCCTACCGACGCACCTTAGGCGGGTGACTTTTTCTGGCGCGAGCAGCGGGTTGCCAGAAGCAGGACGGAGCGTGATCAAGCTAATGCACAATAAACAATAGCTGACGCATGCCGTCAGCCAGGTTTGCGTGCGGCTGAAGGATGCATCCGCTAGTGCCGCGAGAGACATCCGAGAACGGCCCGGTTTGTTGATCGAAGATGGGAAGCTGCAGCGTTCCTCGACCACAGACCGTCACGCCTGCTGTACGGCGGTAGTATATCATCCCGGATCTCAAAATCTGCTCCTTTCTTTGCCGTTGCTGAGCTCTGTGACGGTGTGGGACCGGGAAAGGATCTGTCGAAACTCGCTCCACCTGACCTCGTTTGCCTTGTACGCTCGCGTCAGAATCGCCGAAACACTCCGTTCAGCATCATGGCGCTGCACGTCGTTCCTTATAACAATGCCATGAGGCTCGGTCAGTGTGGATGCATCTGGGTGCGTGGCTCAAATAGGGGTTGAACTGACAGCTGTTTCGCCAGGCCAGGGGTAAATCCCACCCTTCTCTCAAGACCATATTCGAATGCCGTACCGTCGTTTCGTCCAGACTAACCTGAATCTCTGTACGGTCAAGTTTCAACACGTACACACAGGAGATTTGCGTCGACAATGCCGTAGTTGGCATTTCCTCCAAGGAGGACTCACAAAGAATCATCCCTGCGCCTCATATTCCTATTGCCGGCGCGTCGGACGACAAGGGACCCGGCGGCGGCACCCCATCCACCGATGATGACACAGGGGCCGAGACCGGGGTCACCACGGTCCCTAAGGATGTTGACATTCTTGACACTTTGGCAATTGAGACTACGCTTTACCCGAGCCAAATTGTAACCTACACGTCAAAGTATGTCAACAAGCTCAGTGATGTCGCGAACTCTCTGAATGTGTCCGGCTCCCTGTCGATCAAGTACGGCGAACTGTCAGGGGGTGGTGCTGGGAGCTACGTAAGAAAGCCCCCCTCTCATCCTGTCTTTGCCTGTCTTGATATCGAAAAGTGCTGACAAGTCTGTGTAAACGTCTGTAGGTGGACTCGGATACCTTCCAGGCAGCTGATGTCAACTTCCAAATCATGGTCAAAGTCCTGAATCAGACGATCAACGTCAAGGATCAGCTGGACTTTTACCCCCTCAAGCACCACCAGAACGAAACACCAATAAGCCCGTATGACTTTGTCGACGTGTACGGAGATTCATTCATCTCCGGCTTTCAGGAGGGAGGCTGCTTTCATGCCATTGTCAGCATGCGCAGCTTCGACCAGAACAAGATCACCGACATCAAGGCGAATGCCAACATTGCGCTGCAAATCGGGATGGGAGACATCAGCGCCCAAGCTGACGTATCCATGGCGAAGAAACAGTTGGAGAAGGACTCTGAGATCAACATCACCGTTAACTGGGCTGGAGGTGGGCAGCTGAAGCCCGACACAGAAAGGTGGACCATCGACTCTTTGATGGTGAGAGAGCATCCCCCGCCTACCCCTCGGAACCCGTATTCATGGTTTCCTTCTGCTTGAGCAAGCCCGTGCTAACAGAGCCCTCGACACCGTGTAGGACGTCGCGTCCAAGTTTGCCGACCTGGTTGCTCTGACGCCGCAACGGACACATGCCATCCTGACCAAGTACACGTCGCTTCGTCGGTTCCTGGAATGGGCGGCGCCCAAAAGCATCAAGCTTTATGATTACGACATTGCCCAGCTCTACACCGACGAGCTGCTAGACGTGTATCTGGGCTACAAGGCCGCCTGGAAGGACATTCACAACTTGATTGAAGATCTTGGGGAAGGGAAGGTCGTGCTTCGCAAATCCACCGCCGCGGCACTGACGCTGTCGGATGAGACGTGGACAGACCTAGGGGTTGCGTCGTTTGGCGTCTTCGAGCCCACTTTTGACGGGCTGGACTACGCCCTCCGAATCTGCCGCCTCCTCATGGTGCGCATCATCAAGGAGGTCGACGACGTCAAGAAGGACCCTACGACAGCCATCCAGTCCAAGCGAGGACCGCCCTACATCCGGCCGCAAATTATCAAGGGTCTGCTTCCGACAGCCGAGGTGGCCACAGCTACTCCGCGGCCCGCCGACACATCTTCCTTCAGCACGGGAACCTGGGAGCTCGAGCACAATGCGGTGCAGCAGTCGCTCCTCATCTCAGAGGAGCGCCCCGCGCTGTACAACCTCGTCTTTGGATTCAACCGGCTCGACGTGGCGTTGGGCCAGTCTGACTTCTGCAGCGTGAATCAGTATAACGAGTACCTCAAGCTCCAGTTTGACGTCGATCCGGCCCTTAAGTCGGCCGGCGACGGCCAGCCCCCGACGCCGGTGAGCCCGCAAGTATTCGGCGTCAAAATCCCATGGCTGCTGTTCCCCAAGAGCAACCGTGACATTTCGGCGGGCATCTTCTTTGCCCGGGACGACAGGAAGCGCGGTCGCGCATCGCTAGAGCAGCCAGATGTGGCGTATTTCAGCAGGACTTTTGAGGACGAGCCGGTCGTGCTGCAGTGGCTCAATTCCTGGTGCTTCTTCCCAAAGCGGCCCGCCACCGCCGCCTGGGACGTCTCGGTCTCGTTGACCTCGCTGCAGTCCACGCGCGCCAAGTTCTACCCGACCGTGGCGGACCTGGGGCGCGTGCAAGACCCGCAGGCTAAGGAGTCTGACGCCGCCAACAGCCGTCCTGCCTTGGTGGTCGGCTCGTGGCTCGCGTTCCCGCGGAACCTGACGGGCGTGGACGGCGGTGTCTTCGCGTTCCGCAATCCGAAGCTGGTCAAGACGAACGTGGGGGAGCAGGGCCGGCAGAGGTTCGGCCGGGGAAAGTTCAAGAACACTCCCCAGGTGTTCTTCGGGCTGAAAGGGTTCCGTTACAGTGACAACAGCGGCGAGATTGTCGTGCCGAGAATGATGGTTGAGATCTCCAGTGTTGACGCGGACGGCTTCAACTGGAACATTGCGACGTGGGCGGGAGTGGGCACGCTGGGCATGCTTGAGGTTACGTGGTTCGCTTTCGAGAGCAGTATCTAACGGAATGTGTGGCTCAAGGTTGCGGTATTCTAGATTTAGGGCATGGTAGCTGTCGCAAGCCGCGCAGAGAGCAACTGGTGATACTGCGCGTCGTTCTGCGTGGTGTTGAGGAAGCGAGGTTGTAGGAAGAAAGCCCTGTCCAGTAGACCTGCGAAAGGAAGAAAGATGGTGTAAGTTCGGACGTTTGGCCTGCAAATGGACCTAGTGTGACCGCAGGACTGCTGCCATGCAGCCGTTGCCAAACGATTCGATCTGAGGTATCTTACCTGTTGATGTTCTGCTATTTTGGCCAGACCAAGATATTCTGTCATGCCGAACTCGCTGTCGCTGCATCCGGAAACGGCGTGATGATTATCCGGGAACCTCAGCCTCCAACCCAGCTGTCGTCGACACCGCTTTTCTTTCATTACGAACAACAGAGACGCCAGGGGACGCTCGCCGCTCGCATCCCGCCGCCCACGCAGCCAACTAAGGTACCTTACCTGAAGCGACTCTTCGCCCAATTAAGCTTCCTGGCTTTCCCAATGCCTTGATGGTGTCGACAACTGCGAGCCACGACTTGACGCCAAGATGAGGAGGGGTGAACTTTCATCCCATTCCCAGCACATCCATTCCACCAGTGGTCACCTCGATATGTCGACAGACCGCGGGTCGGAGGCCGTATTTGAGCCGAGCCGAAATGGTATATACATAATACTAGCGACCAGCGTTCTGCTAGAGCGACTCTCTGCTAACACACTGCCATAGCAATCGCGACGCTCCTCCGACCGCCGCGGGTCACGGTGCGAACTAGTCTTCAACCGAACACATCAGCGCCAGCTTTGAGCTCGCACCAGACACCGACCGCTCGCAAAGGCCCACCGACGCTCTCCACCATTCCGGATGTTTATTTTGATGAAGACTTCCACCTCGAAAATCCAAGGACCTTCGATGTAGTGAGCGAGCGATCTGATGTCGGACCTTCAACCTCAACCACCGGGAAAGCAAGCAGCGGGAACTCCCCGGCGCCGCGGAAAGCTCTGGCTACGAATGCCATTCTCCAGGAGAAGCTTTCGTGGTATATGGATACGGTGGAAGTACACCTCATGAACTCCATCTCGACGGCCTCAACCACCTTTTTTTCGGCTCTCGGCTCCCTGAAAGAACTTCACCAAGAAGCGGTAGAATCGGTCGAGAAGATAAGAACCCTGCGTGGGGATCTCGCTTCATTGGATCACGATGTGAGCGCCAGGGGCCTGGAACTCGTGCAACGAAAGCAAAGACGCCACAATATCGAACAGTTGAGCGATGTGGTTCTTCAGCTGAAGCATATCGTGGACAGAGTTGCCCACATCGAGTCACTGATTGATGAAGGCGATGTCGAAAGGGCTCTTGTCGAGATTGATGCTGTCGAGCTGTTGATGGCCGGCGCGTGCGACAAGACATCCAATGACGAACCATCAACCCATGTTCAGCTCCGGGACATACGCGCCTCTGCGGCATTGCAAGGGGTGGTTAGCCACTTAACGGGTCTGAGGTCCCGCATCGGCAAGGTGTACGAGTCCAAAGTCCACGGCCTACTCATCGAAGACCTACGACGCCATGTCCAGTCGGTATCAGCGGAGCATGTTCTCCTCAGATGGGAGGCCGCGTCACTTCGGGCCAAAGGGGGTCAACCACGGGAGCTTTCTGCCTTTCCTGCTTATATGAGCGGGACTGATGAGCTACGTACGGCTCTTTTCCATCAGGTTACCAGCCTCCATCAATCGAGGTCCATTCCGACGGCCGTCCAGGCGTATCGCGAATTGGTGCTCCGCGAAATCCGAAACGTCGTGCGTGCACCGCTCCCTTGTTCGACTGAGGATACCGAATCCATCACATCAGTATCAACCACCGCCGGGGGCCGCAGTCGCACTAACCAAGAAAAGTCTTCCATTCTCGCCCGGAACATTCGCGCTCTCGACGCGGAAGACGCCGAAAGACTCTTCTCCACCATGTTCATTGGCGTCGCCGAGACACTGAGGCGATTTAAGACTCAATCCGGTGTTCTATTGGATATTGCGCACGCCATTGGGAATCCCGACATCGAGGACGTGGTCAAATCTCCTCTAGATCCTGCCACACACGCTTCCAGATTCGACATGCAGGAGGAAATGCACGTGGCACTTGATCTCCCGAATCTTTTGGGCGAGGCTGTGAATGTTGGCTATGAGAAGATCAACAAGATTCTCCAAGTTCGATCCGAGCAGACCACAAGCTTGCCAGTGGCTCGCTTTCTTCGGTACTTTACTCTCAATCTCTTCTTCACCAACGAATGCGAGGCCATTTCGGGTCGAGCAGGGACCTCGCTCAAAACCATTGTCAATGGCCACGTTCAAGACTTTATCAAGCTGCACGGGGATCGGGAAAAACAGGTTCTTGCTCAGGGGATGGATGCCAGTAACTGGCAAGTCATGGATTTCACAGCCAAAGACAACGAGATCCTGAAGCAGGTTCTTGAGTGCAGCACTTCAGACCCACCGGCATGGACCGAGGCGGGCCAGATATGGGCGCCACTCTCGCAGGACAAAGCTAGGGAGATGAAGAGCACAGAAGGCAGCAGGGCCAAAGATGAGGTCAGAGGCGCCGTCATCGAAGGGGAGGCGTTCCTCCTCCCTTCCTCAGCTATCCTCTGCCTTGAGGGGATATCGCACTTTCTCCGTCTAATAGCCGGCATTCCGTCCTCGACACTAGATATCGCTACATCGCTCGTGTCCTACCTGCAAATGTTCGACTCCCGCTGTCGGCAACTTATGCTCGGCGCTGGCGCCATGCGCTCGGCCGGCCTTCGGAACATCACGACGGCGCACCTAGCGCTTACATTACAAACCTTGTCGTTCATCGCAACCATCATCCCGTATGTGCGAGAGTTTGTCCGGCGCCACGTGCCGGCTGCAGGTGGCCGACCTAGCGCCAATGTTTCCAGCGAGCTCGACAGGGTACGGCACGCCCTCCAAGAGCATCAGGAAGCCATCTACCAGAAGTTGGTAGAGATCATGGCGTCACGCGCGGACATGCTCTGCAAGAAGGCACGTGAAACAGAATGGGGCCAAGAAAACGCCGAGGACGTCCGCAAGTACGCAAAAGATTTGGTCAAGGACACGGACAAGCTGTATAAAGCACTTCGCAAGTATCTACCGGAGCACGTGGTTTGTATGGTGATGATGCCAGTGTTCCGGAGCTACAACGACCTCTTAGGTCATGTTTTTCAAGACGCGGACCCAGAGACTGAGGCCGGTCGTGATTGGTAGGACGTGGACACCCTTTCCCTTCCGCGATAGGTATGCTAATCGACGCTTGTAGTATGCTTCGTGATGTCGAGTACCTTGTCGATAAGGTGGGAAAGATTGTGGGGTTTGGCGATTTAGGCACGTCTCTCACGGATATTATCAAGGGCAAGGAGATCTAAGTTGTGCATGGGCCATGGGATAATCATCACCCAGCCAACATGCGAAGAGCAACACAAGGTTCCCGCCAAACAAACCTAGAACTCGGAACAAGAACACACAGCGTCAACACTGACTCGATCTGTTGGGCGCACACAATTCAACGGAAGAGATTGCCCGATTTCTGAACGAAGCTACCCGCGTCCGCGTTACTACAAGCCTACCATTTTCCCCTTTTCTTCTTTCATTGATCCCCGTTCCTTCTCAGTCAACTTACCGCATTCGTTCCAATGCGGCTCAACCGTTTAACCTACCACAACACTCGCTTCAGTCAACTGGTACACCGCACAGGCTTCAGAAGGGCATCTACCATAGTGGGCCAGCATGGCCGCGTGTATGTTCAAGGCGAGGTACTCTCGCGTCGTGAGGACGAGGAGCTCAACATCTTCAAGGCCGAGTATGTCTTGACCTTTGGGCTATGGTCCAAGGCGCAGACGGCATATTGCTGACCCATTCGTCCAGGTCTGAAAACAACTCCTTTGTCTTCAAGCGCGTATCTAAGCCGTTTTACGAGCTGTCTCAACGCCTCGCTACCGAATTTGCAGGTACCCGTCGACTTCGGATGCATACGGATTGCAACCAAGAGCAAGGTATTCTGGTATACCCTTACTTCAGAGGTACCCTCCTTGGGTTGATCCAGAAAGATGCGGAATTGCCTTTTCCGGAACGCAAGAAGATTCTGCGTCAAGTTGGAGAGGCAATCCATGAACTTCACAGCAAGGACTGGATTCATATCGGTAATGTCCCTGCCTCAAATGAGATACCTTTCTCAGCCACCTCACCAACTCGAACTATTCTGATATTTTTGACAGATGTCAAACCTGATAACATCTTGGTCAACTGGACTTGTGACAGCGACGGCCTCAAAACTGTGACCGACGTAGCTCTCGGCGATTTCGACATCGCCTTCAAGTCAGAGGGCGGTAAGCCATGGCAAAAACCGTACGCCATTGGGAATGCCATGTGGCGAAGTCCCGAAGGGCAGACCGGAAGGGGTGTGACAAAGGCGTCAGACATGTACTCGTTCGGACTGGTGGTAGGCTGAACCCATGATCCACATACTGACCCGTGTTTTCATCGAGAACCTGCGGTACTAAAGCCCTATCAACAGTGCATATACGCTCTTGGGGGCGGAGAGTACTTGCTCTTGCACGATTGTCAAGAGCTTCTCAAGCACGGCGTGATGCCGGAGCAGGAGATTCTGACCCGCCACTTTTCGTACTTCGGCCCAGTGACCGAAGGCCTTCTCAAGCATGTCAATGATGAGAATTGGGCTGAGGCTCTCAAGTCAGCCTCGAAGGTATCTGAGCGGGCAGTCCAAGACCAACCCGATCTGAGGTTCGAGGATTGGGGGGCGGGGCTTGGGACCGCAGCGCTGGATATGATATCTGGGATGACCAAGATGGACCCGGGAGCTCGGTTGACAATAGACCAAGTGTTGGCGCATCCGTGGTGGCAGGATGATTATTAGTACCGTCGTGGGGAGATGAACGCGGTGGGATGTGGTGCTGGGCGGTGGCTCCTCGCACCCTCAGCCCAACCGGTCATACATCCATCATCAAGATGGGCACACTAGGGCTCTGGAAGAACCAGTTGCGGTTGACGAATAACAGGAGTCCATCAACCTCGCCCGTGTTTTTTCCTTTCTGAGGTACTGTGTGAAGTGATCAGAACCTAGAACCCAGCATCGAGCCAAGATTTGGAGCACCTGCATGAATGTCTCAGAGCAGCTTGGAGGCTGCATGCTTCCTCGGATCATCACGGCATCATCGAAAAGCCCCCGCTATCTTACTCCTTTCAAAGAATCGCCTGGCCTCTGTCCCTTGGACTAGAGACTTGCTATTCGACGGCCGCACGGGGCTGCTCTGGGGTGTTCAGCACCCGGGATGGGTCGACGGCTGCTTCGAGGTCATGCACCCTGCGCCTCTGACCGACCTCATCTGCAGTTGTGCCGTCATGCAGATGCACCGATCGCAAGTGAAGCTGTGTACCGCGTCTACAATCTCATCAGGAGGTTAAGTGACTAAGTATTGGGATAAAAAAGCAAGTCTCGCTGTTGTTGACAGGTCAGCCTGGAGGAGAAGTGAGACACACAACGAAGTCGTCAAGCACTGGGCACTCGGCGTGCCCAACATCAAGGGGAACGGAAAGCGGATGGAGACTCTCGTAGGGTCGCTGGAACGCGCATAAAGGAGGCTGGGTCCGTCATCAGCTTGTTAACATACTCCGAAATCATGCTATCTTCACCCTCTCTTCTCTTCAGACGGGAGCTGGCAAGTCGATACCGCTCTTCGATCGACTGCTTCAACTTCTTGTCAACCAAGCAGTACCTTGACCAGCTATGAAGAACCTGGGTTTCGTGGCACTGTTGGGCTTTGCCCTGCTGCAAAACACTCATGCCCTCCTTTGCCTTCTCACTAACCCGTGCTGGGGAGGCAAGTTCTCGTCGCTCTCAAGATGAGGGAGAGCCATGCTGACCAACGTGTTGTGCATGGCGCTGGGTGTTGTTGGGGGATTGCTTGACTGCCTGGGCCACTTGGTAGTGACAGTCACACCCACAGTGTAAGGCGTCCTTCTCGTTCTTGTTCTCGGGAGAGAAGGCTCCGTGTTAACCAAAGGTCGCCATCGCAGCACCACAACCAGCACAGTGACTGCTGTCGTGAGCGCCGTCAATACAGTCGTGATCACCGCTACCACATCCGCAACCGTTGCAACCAACACAGTCGTGTACACCTTTCCCACAACCACTACGATACCGTCCACAAACGTCGTCAGTCAAACTGCGACTGCGGTCGTGACGACTACCACACTCCAGACCGCCGCGCCTGTCACCAGCACCACGACCGTTTATGAGAATCCCCCAGCCACCATAATCGTCGACCGAGGCGCGCTGGTCGAGCGCGGGAACCCATTCGGCATCCCCGACTATGCTTGGCCCGCGTGCCAGAACTGGAACCAGTACGTTGACGCGTGCCGGTGCTTTGGCATCATCCCCTTCACTTCGACGGCACACCCAACCACAACAACCGTCACTGTGACTGCTGCCACCGCCATCACTACGACCGTATCCACCCTCACTACCACCACAACCACCACGATCCCCGTGACGGCGTCAACCCTGCTCATCTTGAGCCCTACTATCGCCGTCATTGATGTCTTCACTACCACCGAGACCATCACCGAGTCCTCGACTCTCACGGTCGTGACAACAACCACCCCGACTGTCGTCGCCACACAGACCTGCGAGCCCCTTGGCACGCCTTTCCGCGCCTTTGTGCAAGAGAATGGGAACACGCTCTACTTGGGCAGTCCCGACGGATTCTCCCTGTCTTGGGATAGCTACGCGAACCCTGACTCCGTGACCGAACTGGAACGGACTACCTTTATGCTGAACGATGACGGTTACCTTAGGCTGGACTACCAGGTGGATGATGACCACGCCGAGTACGCGTATATTGACGTGAGCCTTCCGGCAAACACGGATCGGCTCTACCTTGGCTCAATTGGGAGCATAGACCAAGTGGAGAATTTCAAACAGGTCAGCGGCTGTGTTGATGCGACGACTGGCGTGCTGTCTCTCTCAGCTGTTGGCAAGACGTATCTGCTAGAGTGTAATGGGGTCGCAATGTTGTCGAGCGATGCCGGGTCGGGTGTGACGAACTGCGTTGTGGTGGGACCTGACACTGAGGATTCGTCCTAGGATAGGGGGTGGACGCAGTGACAGCTGGGGAATCAGTGGCCTGGAGTTGGAGAAAAGCAACGTCGTGGCAAGTGTTTGGGTCCCGTATAATATGACGATATTGTTAGGCAATTGTTTGAGGCCACTCCCAGATGGTTCCTCTCCTGTCTAGGAACCTATTCATGTAAACTCCCTGGCGGTTCTACTCGCCTCGAGTTCCAAGCTTGCTAAACCCCGTTCTCCAAACCAAAAGATATGTCTAAGTAAAGAACCAATAGTTCAAGAAAACACGCGCCAACTTCTCCAACTTACACCACCACCCAGTCTCTGGAGACCAACCGGGGTGGGCGGTAACAGACCCCGAGCCACCACCAGCACAACAACAGCCATAAAACCCCTCAGAAGTGATCATACAACTGCGTCACCCTCCGCCGCCTCTCCCGCTCCTCCCACTCCCTCTGCTCCACCCTCGCTCGCTCCGTCCGCGGATGCTGAGCCCACCCATCCTTTCCGTCCACCGCCACCCCCTCCGGCCGCAACTGCAATAACCTCCCCTCCACAGACCCAGCCGACGGCCTCTTCTCAGGCTCCCACGCCAACATCTCCCCCAACAACGCCACCAGCCCCTCCCTCTCCCGCTCACACCCATCCAAATGCGGCTCCTGCCTCAACCTCATCCCCAACCCCGCCGTAGGCTGGTCCTGATCAAACCACCCCGGCAAATCCTCGCCCCCCTCCCGTCCCATCAACACCGCGCCGCCCCTCAGAAGGGACGACGGAAACGCCACCGGCGGCGGCACCAGAGTGCGATACTTCTCCCAGCAGAACCGGCCGCGCCACGTCTCTGGCAGGGGGCCGAGCACGCGCGTGGCCTGCCAGAGGAGGAGCTCGTACGAGGGCGGGCCGGAGGGGAAGGGGAAGACGCGGGCGTGGATCTTGAAGAGCAGGATGCCGAGCTGGTAGATGTCGGATTTGCGGGAGGGGCGGTGGCGGAAGAGGAGTTCGGGGGGGAACATGCTGAGGGGGCAGTGGGCTGTGGAGGGCGGTGTGTTAGTTGCGATTTGGTGGTTGGGTGTGTAATGGAGAGAAAAAGATGTCAAGATTGCTGGAAGGGGGGTAAGGTGGGAGAATTTGACTTACGGGTCGGTCGAGGGAGGTACTCGGGAAATGCGTTGCCTAGGCCGATGACAGAGACGCCCGTTACGGAGGAGAAGGCGAGAGCGGTAAAGTCGGCGGCTTGCGTTATGGTTCCCGGGTGGTGGCAGTCTGCATTGGGGAGCTTGGGGTTGGCAAGGAAGACTTTTTCCCTGACGATGGGGCCCAAGGCGGCAAGGAGGCCGGATTGAGTGGCTAGAGTGTCGGGAGGTAGTTTGGTGAGGACGTGGCGTGGAGAGAGGTCTGGAGAGAGAGTTAGAGGGGCATAACGGGAAAAGGGAGGAAGACTAGTACGTGAGTGGCAGATCTCGAACGTGTGGAGATAGTTGACGCCGTGGGCCAGCTGCTCACACATACTCCGTCGTTGGTCACCGTCCAGAGCGTCGAGGACTCGTGGGTCGAAGAGGCTGGGGCCAAGGAGGGGAAGGACGAAGCAGCGGTGGGAGCCGTTGGTGCTGTTGATGATGAACCAGCTTTGGATCTGAACGAGATTGGGATGGGCTTTGCATTTCCAGCCCGCTTGCTCAAGACGCTCGATGAGGTTCAGCTCCGGGTGCTGGCCCTCGCTGAGGTCGGCCCGGAGAATCTTCAGGGCGTGGAAGGTGGGCTTGGCGGACTCAATGCCATCGCGTCTGACCAGCCAAACGGTCGAGGAAGCGCCGAAGCCAAGCTTGTGGAGGACCGTGTATATCTCCAAGTTGCTGCCGAACTCGTCACCGATCTCGACGGGACAGTAGCCACCCGGTGCATACCCTTCCAGGTCCTCGACATCCGAAATGTCAGGGCTGCGGTAGACCGGAGAAGACATTGGGGAATCGAGATGGTCGGACAGGAACGACAGCTGGGACAGAGTTGGTGAACCCATGGTGGCGCTCATGATCAAGGCGGTGGTGGGGATGGCTACGGACGTGCTGATCGAGGTGGTGATGAGTTGGCAGTGGACTTGCAAAGCTGGATTGGTGAAGTTGGATAAAGAATCTAAATTGGCTACCATTTCCAACGCACTCGTGACCATCTTATACAGAGGATCCCGTGGCTGTACAGTCCATCCATCATGGGAGGCCGACTGAGGGTTTGGCCTTTGTGTGGGTTGACCAACTGCGCCTCGATCGACAGCACGACTATCTCCAAGGGAAAAGGCTGACTTTGTACGAAATTTCAACCCGAGCTTTTTCGGCGGCCAGGCAGTCCACGAGTGCGGACACAATGACCCAACCACGCAGACCGTGGAGGTGTAAGTGGTGACCAACAGAGCCGCCAGACAAGGAATGGACCAATCAGCCGACGCCGTCGACGACAACCAGCCTTCCCACTCAAACGAGGCCAGCCCTTTCGGCCGCCCTCCAGGACGGTGAAGTTGACCGACGCTTGGAAAATGACTGGATTTGCACTTCTCGTAGCCTTGCAGAATGGCCAGGCGGAACGCTGGGCGTTCACCATGCCCCAGACCAGCACCAGCTCGCCAGTGCGCCTGGCCGGCCTACCCGTTCTCTCGGGCCCCGGCCTACCTGTTCTCCAGGGTCCCTGACTAACCGTTCACCAGGGTCCCTGACTAACCGTTCTCCAGGGTCCTAGACCTCGTTTTCCGGGGTCCTGGACTGCAATGGCCGCCTCACCTCCAGTCACTGCCTTGTGCTCCCGTCAGCCACGCCCGACGATTACTCCCCCTTCTCGCGAGATCCTTCCCCCTTCACCGGCCCCTCCCGGCCCAACTCATACCCATAATGCCACCCCTCCCCCCCGAGGTCCCTCCTGACCTTATACTGCCCCTCCAACACCTCCACAGCCCCAAAATCCACCTCACACACCCTAACCCCCTCCTCCCCCTGCTTCAACATGCCCCCAACCCGCCCATAAACCGGCACCACAACCTGACTCAACCCCCCGGCATTACAGTACGCCACAACACACTCATTCTCAAACGCCCTCGCCACCAACACACTATTCATAAACAACCCCTCACAATCAGGATTCATCCCCTTGCGTGTCTCATCCAAATCACTCCCGTCGCACAGCCAAAAGCTCGGGATGACGACCAGCTCGCACCCGTCGCGCAGCAGCGCGCGGAAGGCCTCGGGGAAGGCCAGGTCCCAGCAGATGAGCATGCCCGCGCGGATGGGGCGGTGGTTGTGGGCGGCGCCCCAGGTGAGCGGGGTGTCGAAGGCGTGGTGGGCGGGTTGGGAGGGCTGCGGACCGGCGGTCAGGTGCGGGCGCTCGGAGTGCCAGAGGTTTTTTTTTTGGTAGGATGCTAGTGGGCCTGTTGGGGCGAGCCAGTGGGCGATGTTGCGGATTTCTTGGTCTTGTTGTTGGTCTCCTGCGGTGGTGGGGGAGGGGTGGACTTCGCAGATTGTGCCGGGGACGATGTTGATGTTGAGGTCGCTGGCGAGGGTTTGGTAGCGCGGGAGGTAGGTGGCGGATTCGGCGCAGGCCGAGATGAAGTCGGGGTGATCAGGACACCAGGACGTCAGGTGGTACTCTGGCAGGATGGCCAGGTCAGCGCCCTCGGCGGCGGCCTGCCGGATGAAGGAGGCGGCTCGGTTGAAGTTGTCTTCGACCGCGACGTCCTGGGGGTTGTGGGAGTGAGTTGTGATGAAGAGGTGGGCCAGGAATCCTGGCTGTGGCTGTCGTGTGACTGATGACGTCTGTCAACTCACCTTTGGGTAAAACTGGATGACGGCAATCTTGTAGATCGGCGCCATGGTGGTGAATGCTGCGGTGTTGCTGGTCGTATCGTTTGCCCAGTTTGAAGATACTGAAAGTCAACAGTCTTGGAAACACGTTGTGAGTGATGTTGTTTGCAAGATGTCTGAGAGAGCTGGTGCCGCAAGTGGAGGGGTCGTCATCGGGTCAGCTTCCTTCCGGCGTACATCCGGATCTACCGTACCCCACTCGCGGTGAACTTGGCACCCAGTGAGGGACGCCCTTGGACTCTGTATAGATGGCTGACACGCAAGAGCAGACTGAGAAGAACTCACGCAGAGTGCAGTGCATCCATTGTCATTTTCTCATTGGCCGAAACCCACGTTGCCGTATCTGACGGGCCATCCTCATGGACCGGTATCCAGCCGCCACCACAGTCGTGACCTGAAGCCACGACTCTGACCATTCTATGTTCAGTGTAGCCACCCCCTTCTTATACCATGGCAATCGTGTCATATCCCATCCACCAAACGCCGTCTTCCCGCAATGCCGTTGCTCAAAGAATGGTGCCGAAGCTTGGGAAATATCAGTGCTGGAGTCTGCGTGCCAACACGGGGCTCTCACTCACCCAAAAGTCCGCTTGATGCTGCGGACATAGTACTCAAGCCAGTTACGCTTGGTCACCTCCTCCTGGCCAATCGGCACGCCGGTCCACTCGACGCGCATGACCGTGACGGCGTCCACGTCGTTCTGGTCAAACTCGATCTTCAGGGTTGAATAGTGGCCGGCGGGCCACTGGTTCAGACGCCAGCTCTGAACAATCTTGGTGGGCTCCACCAGCTCCAGGTACTCGCCCGTGACGTTGCCGTCGAAGATCTCAAACTTGCCGCCCTTCTTGGCCCCCTCAAAGACCTTGGGCGGGGCGCGGGTGAAGGCGGCGATCCGCTGGGGGTCTGTGAAGGTCTTGTAGAGCTCCTCGGCAGTCGTGCGGAACTCCTCGTTGTCGCTCACCGTGGTGGTGTTGACGACGGCGCCGGCCTTGGGCTGCGAGCCTGACGTGGCCGCCGGCTTGGCCGCAGTGCCGGTCGGGGCGTGCAGCTTGGGGGTGGAGAAGCCGCTCGAGGGGTTCGAGCCTGGCGCGTGCTGGATGTCCTTGCCGTGCTCGGCGACGAGGGCGGGGGCGAGCTTGACAAACTCGCTCCGCAGCTGGGAAACGAGCTTGGAACGCACCAGGTCCTTGACGGGCTGCTTCTCCTTGGACTCGGCATGGACGTCGATGTCAAACTGTCGAGAGTGCCTTTTTAGTTGGCCGTTACCAATGACGGCTGCGGGAGGCCCAACATACCACAAACTCGTCCTCGGTGAGCTCGTGGGAGACCTCGGGCACGGTGATGGTGCCCGAAACCTCATCGTCCGCGGCAGTAGAGCCTGGAGAGCACAGAATTTAGCACGGTTGGTGGATGGATTACAATGGGAGCTTGGAACAGGTGCAGCGCGAGGATCAAGTGATTGTATTCTATGGCAAGACGTACCTGTGAACTCCAGAGTTAACTTGACATCAAAAATGGTAATGACCTTGCCCTTGCGCTGCGCGACATCGACGTCTCCATCCATGCTGACGACCTTGGTGATCTTGGCCGCCACGTCCCCCTCTTTCGCCTCGACCTTGGTCAGGTTCTCATCGAACCACTGCCGCGCCCACGGGGAGGCATCCTTGTTGACCCAGTGCCAGTTGTTGGGGTTGTGCAGGACCATGTTGGCGGTTGGTTCGATGTCGTCGCGCGCAAGGGATCTGGGGCCTAAGGTCAATCTGGGCCGGTCAGCAACGGACTCGTCCAAGTTGGGACACGAAACAAAGGCAAGTAAGGAGTGGTGCTCGATCAGAGATGGCCTGGTGGACCGCAGCGTCTGTCATCAAGGGAAGGGAGTACAAGTCGCCCTATGACTGGTGCCAGCTGAACAATCATCAGGGAGCAATTGGCGCGTCGCGCGGGGGTGTCGTTGCGAAGAAAAGCAGTATTCATGTACGTACCTGATCGTTCGCCACAAGTAACGGCTGTCGAGATGATGTTGTTTGGGAAAGGAGGCAAATTGGATATAATGGGGGATGTTGGAAGGTTGGGCTGCGCCCGGAGAAGAAATGGGGGAAATGTCAGCCGAGAGAGCTTCGAGCTGCTTGGAAAGCTCTAGAAAACTCGGCAGCCTGGCGGCTCCATTCTGGGCGGGGAGCGCAGGCAGGAAGCCTCACCGCCTTTAGTGGGGTCGTGTTCTACCGTTCTCGCCTGGGTGGCATTCCTTCCAGGGCAGCAGCCTCGGGCTTCAGGTCCCTCGCCCAAAGGGTTCCAACCTGGAGTCCAACTTCTCCCTCAGTTCGGTCTCTTCCCGCAACCACTTGTGAGAATAATGACCCGTTCCGTGGTATTATTTTTGTACCATAATTTGCGGAATCCTTAATCAAGCAACGCCGATGTCTACAAGTCCCGTTCCTCCATGTTCCGACGAGATTCGGCCCCGGCGGGTGTGGCGGCCGACGAGGAGGCCTTGGGAGACGAGTTTGCTCCCAAACAATTCCTCTGAGCTCCACCATCCGCTTCGACAATCGGTGCGATGAAAGAGGCATTGACTTCCGCCAGAGATCCTTCAAGAACCACGAGGACGTGATGGCGACTGACGCACTCAGCTCCGCCGGTCCCCGACTTCCTGCTGCAGGCTGACCCGCCTGTATCCGAAGCCGAGTGTGACCGGCGGTGACGGGAGTCCCGGACTCATCGGTATACTGTACCTCCCGGGCTCTTCCCGGCCCGGCATGAAGCGCCGCGCATGCATCTAAATAAAGAAATCCTTGGTCCCGGCCGGTTGGGAAGACGCCTGCCAAGACTCAACGGCGCCCGGCACCTGTGAGCTCTGGCCCGGTTCTGCTCCGATGTGGCACCGCCGGCATGTGCATGACGCCGAAGCCACGGATTTAACGGCTCCCTGGGTGGTCTTACCCATGAGCCGGAGCTCCGTTGTCCCATCATCCCCATCAGCATGCACCCCACATGCCATCGGCGTCGAGGTCGCATCCGGCTGTCTCCTCTTCCGCTGCTGGGATGTGGCCAAGCGATATCACTTCAAAATCCGGAATCTCCTGGCCTGGCTGGCTCGATGCGCAGGTTCTGCTGCTGTGGGTATCCATCCGCAAAGGGCATCAACCGCTAACCCCAGCTATTTTGGGTCGGTGGGTTGAGTTCAAATCGCTCAAGGCTTGCAAGGAAGGGCAATGTCGAGATATGAGCTCTTGTCGGCAATGGGGTGTTCCGGTGACAGCAATTTTGCCCACATTAGCGACTCACTGCACTTGCAGAAGCTCCTGCTATTAATATCCGTCACATCGATCCCCAAGATCTGGAACTGTGGGGAAGCCTTTGCGAAACACAACTGGTGGCCGCGATATTGCCTCTAATTGGACGGCTAAGCTGGCCCATCTCGCCTCGTTGGGCTAGAGAGAAAGAGACAAGGAACTGGGTCGTCTGAAGCACGAAAGTCGAAAAGTGAATGGTTGATATTTTGGGCTGACGCTAACATCCAAGCGGACAGACGCAAGCCTCGAACAAGCACGTGGAGCATGTGAGCGGGTTTCTCCTCTCAGAGGTTTGCTGGTCGCCAGAGGAGGAGTCGAGATGCTGGCCCCTGATGCCTCGCTGCCGGCGCACTAACACAACTCCTCATGGCGAGAGGCACGCCGTGTTACCAGCGTCCGGAAAGGCTCCGACGAACCACAGCCGAACCTGTCTCGCCTGTCTCTCTCGCATGAAGAGCAAAAGCGGAGTCGTGGAGACCATCTGCCACCCCCGAATGCAACGACACAAACGGTCGAATCATGCGCCAAGGATCGAGCAAGGGGTTAAGCGCCGGCAGCATGCATCACAGCCAATGCACAGCTTCTGGCGAATCACCAACCCGCTGAATTTTGCCCAGAACCAAGAATAGATTGCCGGCACAGACCCTCAGAGAACAGCCCAATCATGGCGTTTTCCCTCATCGGCCGACCCTTCGGTCTCTCCTCCTGTCGAAGCTCGCCGCCACCATCGCCTTGTTAGCACGGGCCAGGGATTGCGCCGTTGGGATCGCTTGGCTCATCGAGACTGACTGACGGTGTGCTCATGAGCAAAATCTGAGCAACAGGGGAGCTGAGAGCCCCCCCGCGAGGCTGCAAGTGTGATCACGTTCCGGCGCGACCCTCGTTGCAGATCGAGGTGGCACCTGCGTGTCCGTGTCTTGCAGCACGACGGATTCCGGGTTGGCCTCCCGCCGTACATGCTTTTGTGCTCAGACGAGCGCGGGGTGATCACTGATGATCATCAGAACACGCTCTGGCCTACTGGGAAGGACGGCCAGAGAGAGTGGGTGACTCGACGAGAAGGCCACAATTCAGAACACATCTGTACATCTTGAATGACTGGACGTTGCCTGCAGACGGGCAGGTCGCACCGTTGCAGGGCCCCGGCCCCTGGCCTGGCGAGCCAGGGTCTCGCTCTCGGAGCACAACCCCTCCTGGAGAAGACCCCCGTCTCCGTCTCGGAAGACACCTCGACTCGCCAAGGCCGCCCACCACCCCAACTGCCCAGTCCACCACAGAACGGGAGGGTGGCCTCCCGCTTTTCAATGCATGTTCGACAGTTAATCTATCCACCGGCAGCACTCCCACATCAGGGTGCTGATAGGTTGCAGCATCCGCAGTAGCCTCCGTCTGGTTTCCCTGTCGGGTCCGGAGGAATCCCTCTTTACCTTCTGCACCGCTCCCACCCACCGCTCAACACCAGCTGCAGCCTGCACCACCTTGCGCCGCAGCCGCGCCTTGGTAGGGACGACAGCTTTCGAGGACGGCATCGACCGGCTCTATTATCCACCACCACGCACTAGAACTCGACTGCCATTGTTCTTGTGTCATGGTTAGGACCTGACTGACGACCCCGCAGCAAGGCGAAGCCCGGCTGTGAATGGCGCGGTGACTGAGTCCGCCAAGTTGTCTCTGGTGTCGGCTTGGGGCAGCTCGGGGATCACAACAAGGTCCGCTAGAGTCGGCGGAACGAATTGGAACCTGGCCCAGCCGTTTCTTTGAACCGCCAACCTCAACAACGCCGGCCCAGCATGATGAGCTCCTCACGAGATACCACGGCGCGGCTTCGCGCCGGGTTGAATCCCCTCTTGACCGCGTCGCTGGGTGGCTACCACGGCCACAACTCCGGCACGCCTGTGTCGGCCATTTCAGTGAGTTCACACGGCGCCTTTTCGTCTGGCCAAACCCCCCTGAGCGCCATCCAGCCGTACAACCCGCAAGAATGGATCGTCTCGCCGGCCTCTGGACCCCCGCCGGATCGTATCCAGCAGGTTCAGGTTGCCCAGTCGTTCCAAGAACCCCAGAGTAAGTCTCCAACCACGCTGCCCACGCTGTGCACGTTGCTCGACTGACAGGACGAAGCGTCGCCGCTGCCTCCCCCACCATACTCGCCGCCTCGCAGCAGCCGTCCGATGAGCTTGGTATTCGACCAGGCACAAGTGGCCAACGTGTCTGTTGCAAGAGCGCCTCCTCCGCCGATCCAGCGCGTGGCGACGGAACCGCCTGCCCCTGCTGCAACGACGTCTTTCCCGCCTCCTCCCGGAGTGAGAGGCCCTTCGCGTGAGAGACGATTCGGGCTTCCGTCATTGGGCAGGAGACGCGAGTCGGAGCAAACGAGTCCTCCGATAGAGCAGCCTCCGCACACCAGGTCGTTTAGCATGTTGTCGCGACCCATGCCTGCCCCCGGGCCTTTGACACTGCAGATACCGCAAAGAACCGACTCCGACTCGTCCCAGAACATGGCGCCGGGCGCGCGACGAGCGGCCTCCACCCCGGCCGTTTCTACACCGACATCAGCAAGGTCGCGGTCCTCTTCACAAGTGAGATGGGACCCTGGGATGCCCGTTCCGCCGCCGCCGCCCGGACCGCCTCCGTCGGCGGGGAGGTCCCAGAGTGTCCAGCGGATGCCGTCAGGAACCGAGCCGGTCATCTCGCCCCCGACCCGAAGACCTCCTCCGGGCGGGATATCTGCCTTGGGACCTGTTCCCCTGACACCGGCGAATTGGAGAGAGGGCGACAGCATGCCGGGGCCGGTTCCGCTGACACCGGCGAATTGGAGGGACGGCGGCAATATGCCGGGGCCGGTTCCACTGACACCCGCAAATTGGAGGGACGGCGGTAATATGCCGGGGCCGGTTCTGCAAGCCAGGGAGGCGCCGATTCCGGCGACTGCGCAAGCTCCGGTGCAATCTCCGGCACAAGCTCCGGTTCAAGTTCCGGTCCAAGCTCCAGTCCAAGCCCCAGTCCAGGAATCTCCCGTACAAGCTGCAGACCCCACCCCGAGGACCGAGGCAGCCAGCCCCCAGCCACAATCTGGCTCATCCGCGGCCAGCCCCTCGAGCGGCTTGACTAGAAGCCCTGCCGTCAGGGGCGAGAAGACACTGATGGAGAGGAGGAGCGAGAGCAGGACAAGAATGGGGACCCGCGGCTCGATCGATGCTTCAGCGAGACCTCAAGCCCTCTCTGATATTGTGATTCCGGGTCCGTCAGGGGGACTACAACGTCGTTTGACTATCAGCCGCGGGACGCCGCGGCGAACGAATGATACTCCCAGGACTGGGGAGTCGCACGAAAGCAGTGGCGAAGCGCGAACTCCACGAGCCGATGAAAGCCAGGTGACGCCTACGTTGTTGTCGCCAAGTGCCGGGAAGCAACCGGAACGCAGGGTCTATGCGCCCAAGGCCCTCCCAACACCACCGACTGGCAGCCGATCGTCCTCCTCGCACCGTGGCTTGGGGTCAGATGTTACGCCGAGCGCCCCGCAATCGCCCTCCCAACCGCTGACCAAGCACATAGTCGTCACCCAGAGCACCGGGCAGTTTGCTCGGGGGACTGTCGAACGCTTCGCGGCGTTTGCTCAAAAGGAGGCGACGGCCGTGAGCGATGCCGAGCGTGTCCGGCTGTTTGCCGAGTTCTTCGTCAGCGAGTCGAGGATACGCCGCGAGCGATACGGAACGGCCATCGGTGCCATGGGCTCCGAGGTTCTCGACTTGACGCGGGATCTGTTCCGGCCGATGCCTGCGCGGCGCGAATCGACAAACTCGGCCACGAGCGGGACTGTCGAACTAACACCGCAGTCGTCCCACCCGACATCACATCGCGGGTCAATTGGGTCTGCGCTGGGTGGCACCACGCCGACCGCCAACCAGCAAGCGGCAGCGGCAGCGCCACCGTCGTCGCCCGGGCCGCCGGCGAGCCAGAACTGGCAGACCTCAAATTTCATGCCTTCACTCTCGCCCATCCTGAGCATGAGCATCAGCGATGTCCTCGACGAGGAGGACTCGCGGGGACGACCGGCAAGCCGCTGGTGGGAGGCCGACTCGACCGGCGCCCCTGGAGCGAGGATCGAGCGGTCGAAGAGGGAGTCCAAGTACATGGGAGTCCCGAAGGAGGCCCGCGAGGCGCTGCAATGGGTAGACGAGCCAACCCCGTCACCGGCCGCCGGCTCCAGCAAACGCTGCTCCTACCCCCCGGAGAAGACGGGATGGCACGACCAGGACCTCGCCACCACGCCCCAGGCCTTCTCCCGCAGCTCGCTCGCGTCCTCGTCGACGCCCAACACCCCCAACCCCGACCACCTGGACGTATCGCGGCTCGTGACGCTGCCGCCTCCCTACCCACGCCACCACCCCGCGGTCAACAACAACCACCCTGAGCTCGCCCAGACACGGAATTCGGTGCGCGCCATCAGCGACATGACCGAGGTGGACGAGATCCAGGAGCGGTTCAAGCAGGGCAGCGCCAAGCTGCGCACCGAGGCAGCCGAGACGGCCAAGAAGCGCCGCCAGGCCCTCCGGCTACACCTGCACGAGCAAATCTCGTCGGGCTCCATCGGCTACGCGGAAGCAGCGGCCATCGAGGCCGACGCCAAGACGGACGAGCACACCAAGGTCAAGGAGCTCGAGAAGAAAGACTTTGACGAGTTCCAGGCGGCCGTGGTGATGCCGGTCAATGAGATCCTCCAGACGCGCATCACCAGCGCGACCAACCTGTTCCAGTCCCTCCGCAGCCGGCTCTTCGACGAGACGCACGAGTCCAACCCCAACCTCGCGCAGGAAGAAGGCGACGAGCAGCCCGAGCTGCTCGAGAAGCTGACGCTCCTCAAGTGGATCTTCGAAGCGCGCGAGTCGCTCCACCGCTGCCTGTACGACCTGCTCTCGGATCGCAACGACCGCTACCGCGACATGGTGCTCGTGCCGTACCGGCTCGCCGGCCAAGACGATAAGGTGGCGTCCGCGGAAGCCTTCTTCGTCGAGGACGGCGCCAAGCGCGCGCTGGCCTTTGCCGAGGAGGGGCTCCACCGCACGCAGGAGTTCCGCGACGTGGTCGAGGAGACGGTCGTCCGCGGCATCGACCTGCAGCTCAACGCCTTCTGGGACATTGCGCCGCCGCTCAAGCGCCTGCTGGACAAGATCCCCGGCGGTGAGCTCGACGGCTTCCACATCCAGATCCCCGCGGGCGAGGTCGTCGAGAACCCGAGCTACCAGGACCACCCGCTGCAGTACCTCTTCAGCCTGCTGCTGCACGCCGAGAAGAGCACGTACCAGTTCATCGAGAGCCAGACGAACCTGCTGTGCCTGCTGCACGAGGTCAAGGAGGCGTGCGTATCGGCCAAGGCCAAGGCCATGGAGCACGACCGGAGGGGACCGGCTAAGGTCGAGGAGATGAAGGCTGAGGAGGCCAGGAGGCTGACGGATGATTTGAAGGAGAAGGTCAGGGTCGTGCAGGAGCAGTGGAATAGCGCGCTGGGGGAGACGGTGGGGAATGTGAAGGAGCGCGTTGGGGGGTGGTTGCTTGAGACGGGCGGGTGGGATGAGAGTTTTGAGGAGGGTGGTGTGGGTGGTGTGTGAAAAGAAAGGGGGGAGTTTGGTGTTTGACATTGCATTCGGCTGTGCCCTGCGGAGGCGGAGCGATTGGTTTGCGCTCTGGACGGAGCGGACTGATCACCCGCGGGCGATTATTTGAGAATTGGCGGTCTTGATACCCCTCGTCTCGCCACTTCTATACACGCACAGGACAAGACGGGATGAGACATGATGGATATGAGATGGACGGAGGGACACTTTCAGGTATAAGCGGGGGAGCAAGGAGTTCTTCTCTTCGAAACCATATTCTCGGGCTTTTGAGCCCACAACTCTTGACACTTGATACTAGATCAACACCAGCAAGCTCGAGCAGCATTGATACCAATTGATACACTTGTACTGCCAGCCTCGTTGGATTCTTGCGCCCCGGGCCATGGACCAAAGCGTTCAACGACCAATTTCTCCCCGTATTGTACAAAATCCCAGACAACGGATGATACACTGAGCTCTGCCACAGATATCAGTCAGCAACCCAATGCCTGCCGAGGGCCAACCCAGAGCAATGTACGTACCAAAAGCCCTCTATACACCCTCTATCCCTCCAAAACCCAAATCCAAACCTAGCCAATATCGCCAAAACGCCCTCACCCAAACAACCCTCCTTCAAGATATACCCTCCCCCAGCTCAAGTCTGATACTCCACCGGCAAATCCATCCCCACCCTCCTCGCAGACAACCGCACCCTCTCCTCCTCGTCCATGCCCATGCCCGGGTTGTACCGCTCGATGAGCGCCACGTAGGTGCGCTGCGCGCGCAGGTAGGCGAGGTATTGTTCGCCTGCTGCTGCTGCTTCTGCTGCTGTTGTCGAGCCTGATGGTGCTGACTCTGTGGGGGATGTGCTACTGCTGCTGGACTGCTGTTGGAAGGTGTCGCGCAGGCGCTGGTGGAGGGGGGCGCGCGGGGTGACGAGGAGGGGGCGGGGGGGGAGTTCGCGGAGGAGGGAGCGGTAGAGGGCGCGGAGGGACATTGTGGTTGCTTTTTTTCTTTTTTTGGCTGTTGTTGTGAAGTTCGGGCGGTGGTGGGTGGGTTTGGTGGTGGTTGTGGTTTGTTTCGCTGTTGGATGAGGATTGGACTTTTGGAGTTGGAGCTGGAAAGAAGTGGAAATTTGGGGAGTTGGCAAGCTTTAACCCTAACCCGTAACTTTGTTTCCAGCGGCAAGAAAAAAAGTCCAGGAAGGATGTTTCCGACTTTCAACTTTCAACTTTCGGCTTTGCGATTGGAATTTGGGATTCTCGATTCTCGATCCTCGGTTCTCGGTTCCAACCAACACACCCACCCCGCACACAAAGGGCCACGGCCAACCGCCGACACAATGGCAACGTCGAGGGCATTCTCGTGCTCCTCAATGCCCGCCCTTCTCATAACCCGACTCCCGCAACGGCACCTCGCCGGTCACTCCCTCGACGCCCTCCGACCCTTTTCGACAACACCTCGAACCTGTTCGACAGCACCTCGAACTTCGCGCCGTCCGCGGACCACCCGCGCAACCTCCCAGCCAACACCCCCTCCACCCCCTCGCCCAACAAAACCATCCGCCCGCCCAAACCGCACCAAAAAAACAAAAACAAAAAAAAACACAATGTCCCTCCGCGCCCTCTACCGCTCCCTCCTCCGTGA
>FTCU01001441.1_pt1 | contig 27379 bp, 22 predicted proteins | sample 1639521 | NCBI WGS metagenome assembly FTCU01 (sample SAMEA3914864, study PRJEB12502) | metagenome | biome: forest; material: soil | place: USA | collected 2012-03-12 | depth 0.3 m
AAGGGTAGGTAGTAGGGCTATAGGCCTATAGCCTCCAGCGGTCTGGTAGGTAGCTGGTGGTTTCCCTGGCTTAGGGAGGACTACTGTCTTTGCTCTCTGGAACCGGCTTGGGAACCTGATTATTTACATCTGTTAATTACCAAGTTCCCAGGTACCTAATTATGCTGTGCTCAATCTGGCACGAGAATTACCTAAGTACCTACCTAGGTACAGGTAAATGTCAAAGTTTTGCCGCGCGACCTACGTGAAAATGCTTTCTCCCTCACTCTCTATCGGGCCTGGGTGGCCTGAAATGGGGAAACTGGGGCCACTCCGCAACAACTCTCCCCTTTCTCTCTCCTGCATAACGCCAAAAAAGACAAAATAAAAAAGAGGAAAGAGAGAAGTAATGAAAAAAGGAAAGAGAAGAAGAAAGAGGAAAGAGACTGATGATTGAAGAGGGGGGAAAGGGAAAGGGAAAAAAGAAAGGAAAAAAATAATAAGAATTATTGAAGAGTTAGTTTAATTTAGAGCCTAATAAGTGGACCGGACAAACTTTTGAGAGCTACGGAGTAGGTGGAATTAATTTAGTAGCTGTTCAGGACCCCTTTTTTCCCATCTGCTCTCGGGGTTGTGTTTGATTTACCTGCCTCTACTTGGTGCTGCGCCCGGCCATGCTTTTTGTACCTTGTTGCCTTGTCTTGATCAGCGATTTGACTTGCTTCTGTCACTGCCTTTTAACCTTGCTAGCTTGAGGACCTGTATTTTCTGTTTAATTAGGTACCTACTTAGGTAGGTAATCTCGGCCGAGGACTTCCCTCCTGTGAATTTGCGTACCTGCATCCCTAATGTCTGACAATAGAGGACTTGAGGAGTCGGCCGCCAGTTTCCAGCCGTCGATCCTCCGAGCGCATGACGTACGCCATTAGCCCGACTCGGCGGTCGAGTTGCAATGGCGTCGCAAGCCGCGTGTTTTGTCAGCGGCTCGATGCCGCCGACTACCGGCGGCCCCCACACCGACAAGTTCAAAAGTCTCACTCTCTGTTGCCCGCTCGGAGGTGAAATGTCGCGATCTCGTAATTCCGAACAGGCACCTCCGCAGCTACCCGCTCCGTTCTTCAACATAAATAATCCCGACCAGCCATTTCAGGTTGGAATCTTACAGTTTGGCAGTCTCTCTGTCATAATTACCAGGTACTCTATCACCGTCTCATTCCCGCCTGCCCACCTTCCAATCGACCCAGCCAGCACCGTCGTTTTCGCCAAATCGCCATCAACCCCGCTGCAGCAACATAACATGGCAGCCAGAGACAACACCGACACCGCGCGGTCCAACCCCGTCTGGGGCGCCGTGGATTCATACGCCTTGCCGCACTCGCACCCCGCGTCCCGGCCAAACACCAAGGCGCTGGCCGACGCGCTTGCCGCGTCCCGCGAGGCCGGTCTGCCCGAGATCTCGGTGTCGGCGGCGCAGGGCAAGTTCCTCGCGCTGCACTGCCGCGCCGCCGGCGTGTCGCACGCCCTCGAGGTCGGCACGCTCGGCGGCTACTCGGCCATCTGGCTGGCCAGCGAGAACCCGGGGCTGCACCTGACCACGGTCGAGTACAACGCGGTGCACGTCGAGGTGGCGCGCCGCAACATCGAGGCGGCGGGGCTGTCGGACCGCGTCGACGTCGTCCACGGCGCCGGCGTCGACGTGCTGGCCCGCCTGCGCGACGAGGTGCGCGCCGGCACTCGCCCGCCCTTCGGCTTCGTCTTCATCGACGCCGACAAGGTGAACAACTGGGAGTACTTCCAGCTGGCCAAGCAGATGGTCAAGCCAAACTCGGTCATCTGCGTCGACAACGTGGTGCGTAAGGGCAAGCTGGCCGATCTCGGCAACAACGAGCCCGTCATTTTGGCAAGCCGGCTTTTGGTGGAGAATGTTGGCAAGGAACCCGGCGTGGACTCGGTTGTGCTGCAAACGGTGGGCGAGAAAAGCTACGACGGCTGGCTTTGGGCTGTTGTCAGCTGAGTTGGACTGTTATGGCTACGCACTCAGAAGGCGAGAACCCCGTTCGACGTCGATGAAGTTGCAGCGCTGGTGTTGGGGAGGGACGAAAGCAGGAAGCAGGAGAGCAGGAGGCAACGGAACAAGACTCGCCAAGTGGTGTCTCCTTCGTGGTGCAGGGGGATATTCTCGGGCTTGATAATCTTGTTCCCTTAAATACCCGAACGAAATCATGAAATACTTTTTTTATTTTACTTGTTGCAAGCCGATAGGTCTTGTACAGCGTCGGCGTCTTCCCCGAGTCAACTGCATGCAGGTCCACTATGCGGCCAACGGCTCATCCCACAAACTCGCCAGCAGCTTCCTCTCCCCCGTCCAGGGTTCCCTCGCATGCTGGACAGCATGGTTGTCAATAAGAATCACATCCCCCTTTTTCCACGTCACCAGGGACCTCGTTTGGTAGATAAACTCAACCGCCGACTCCAGGTATTCACTCGGGATGAGCGACCCGTCGCCATACTTCGAGCACCAGTCAGCCAAGTCGTTCGGCAAAGAACACAGAAGGTCAAAACTCACGAAACACGGCGGCTGGTAATCGCCCTTCTTGTTTAGATGCGGCGGCAGCAGGGTCTCGTTCTTAAGCGCGTTCAGAAAGCGCGAGACAACGTTGTTGAAGAAGGCAGGTTGCCCGGTGCGCGGGTGGTTGCGGATGGCCGGGAGGACCTGCCACACGCGCAGGTCGCCGAGCTGGTTCGTCTCAGACTGGTTCCGCCACTCCCAGGTGGCTGTGGGCAGGCGCCGGATCTCGGTCTCAATCTTGGCCCGCGTCGTCTCAGTGTCGTCTGAGTCGAGCACGTGCTGCCCGTAGGCTTGGAGGACGGTGGTGCCTGCGGAAGAGGTCTGGTCGCGCGGGCCGTTGGGGTGAGTGAGTTGGTATTTTACGCCCTGGCAAAGTGTGAGCGGGTATGTCTGTTTGTTCAAGGATCGCAGTCTTCGAGTACGTACCTTCTTCTTCAGCTCCTCGATGAACTCGGGGTGCTTGGCCTTGAGCTGCTCAAGGAGGATCACGGAGTTGTTGATTGGTGTCTCGCCACCTGAGAAGCCACAAAGTCAGCTCCTGACCGGCTCGGTGTTTCACAAGAGAACGGAGTACTCACCAGTCTCGGGCGGGCTGACGCAGTAGAAAAAAACATAGGCCGGATAGTGCGGGCTCAAGCCAAACTCGTTGTGCGGATATACAGGCATGGTGTTGGGCCCCTCATTTGCCGTGGCAACGTTGGGCGCCAGGATCGTCCGGCGAACCGGATTGCCGATATCCTCGTGAGGCACAAATCCAAAAGCATGTGCAAACTTGGAGAACTCCTGGGGATCTTTGAGCTTCAGGTCTTGGAAGTAGATGGCGCCATGCTGGTTGAGAAGCTCTTGGATGCGTCCAGACTTGGAGAGAGTCTCGATCTCGGCTGTGATTTCCGCCAGCGATGTTTCTGGTTGGGGCTTCAGGGAGAAGGGCAGCGCCGCGTCCTCTGGATAGGGTGCTGGGAGCTTGACAGAGGGGGCGTAAGGAGCCTGCTGGAGGATTGCGACGGTGGCCATCTTTGGAACACGAGATAAGACGAAATGCTAATTTTTTCACAGACGGTCTTCCTGAATTCCGATTCTGATTACCATGGTTTCTCCCATCCCTTGCTTTTTAACCCTTCCCTTGCTGTGTGGCGTGATCGCCATCACCAACAGCGCAATCTTCCTAGGCCGTATTCCCATTAATCCCATGGGGACTTATACACGTTCTATCCCTTATTTCTGTTAATCCCAATGGACTTACACAGGCCATCGATGGCGCAAACACATCCCTGCCATCACGCTCCCGCCCGCCGGTACCCATCATCCCACGTAGAGACAGGGATGCGAGTTTGGGAACAAGTCCCAATCGGGACACAACTCCGTCAACACCAACCCAGTGGCACGGATCGCCAAATGCGATGCCGACGTGCTACCCGAGTCAGGTAGCTCCGAGACCTTGTGTGGAGTTTGATTCAGGGCACCAAAGGCCAGAATTGGGCTGGTGGACATTCCATCTCACCATCAGGATGAAGATCACGGCATCGGCCGCTATGCCAAACACACGCCCAAAACCCCACATGGGCCCATAACGTTTGTTGCTAACGGCTCCGGACTGTGGAACCACGGCCCACGTTGTTCGGACAAGTGCCTGCCGGTGCCACCCGGTGCCGACCTCCCGGTAATGCTACAGTAACACATGTTGGAGGTGAGGTCGCAAATGCAGATAAAGGGCGAGGGATCCGGCGGTCTGGAAACAATGTTGCTCTCTTCAGACGTTACATTCCATCCACGTGGTAAAGCATCACTGCAGACAAGATGCCCGCCACCGACAAGAAGAGAATCGACGACGCCGGCTCCCTCGAGGTGGCCGGCGTGCCGCAGGAGCAGGCCAAGCCTGTCTCTCGCCTCACGAGATGGTATCGCAGCCCATTGCTCAACGTCGTCCTCGTCGGGTTGATCTCGTTCACCCAGATGGGCATCTGGAACGCCCTGAACAGCACGGGCGCCGGCGGCCAACAGGAGCCGTATCTTGTCAACGGGGCGAACTCGTTGACGTTTGGGTAATTCAGCCGTTCTGTCTAAAACCCTCGGATTTGTGGAGACCACTGACGCGCTTCTAGTCTTATGGCTTTTGGCTGCACCCTCTTCGGCATCCTGGCCAACCGGATCGGACTCAAGAAGGTCCTCATCCTTGGCACGCTTGGATATGCCCCCTACTCGGCCTCGCTGTACGTCAACAACCGGTATGGCACGGAATGGTTTGTCCTCTTTGGAGGTGTTACCTGCGGCATTGGCGCCTCGGCGCTCTGGGCCACCGAAGGCGCCATTGCCTTGGGGTACGGCGATGTCAAGGACCGCGGCAAGTACAGTGAGTCTCTCCCGTCCCGAGTTAGGTACCTATCCATTGGGGCAGTGTCTGACTTTTGCTCCCCAGCTGGCATTTGGCTTGGTCTCCGTGAGCTCGGGCAGCTCATCGGGGCTTCGATCCAACTCGCCATGAACATCCAGACCAGCGGCCGTGGCAAGGTTGGCTACTCAACGTACCTCGCCCTGATCGGCCTGCAGTGCCTGGGCCTGCCGCTGGCGCTCCTAGTCTCGCCGCCTGAAAAGGTCATCCGCAGCGATGGTACCCGGGGTCGCGTGGTGGCCAAGAATACCACCATCAAGGAGGAGTTCCGCAAGACTTGGAGATTAATCAAGAGGAAGCAAATGTTCCTGCTGATCCCCATTCTTATCGGATTCTCCTGGAACGGCACCTACGTTGGCATCTACATGACCAAGTAGTAAGTTTTTGCCGGCTTCCCTGTACTTTTGATGCATCCCAATGCTGACTGACACAGTTTCTCGGTCCGCGCTCGCACCCTAGCTGCCCTGGTTTCCGGCATTGTCGCCTCGCTTGCCAACATCTTCTGGGGCTGGTTTTACGATCTCAAGTTCTTCAGGCGCCCGACCTTGGCCAAGGCCTGCTGGGCCTTCTTTGTTCTCAGCATGTTGGGAGTCCTCAGCTGGCAGGTGTCCAACGAGAAGCTGTACGGCGACTCGGTCCCTAAGACTACCCTAGACTGGGACAACCCGGGCTTCGGTCGCGGCTTCGCCTCCATGGTCATACTCAGGTAAGGAGCGGTGTGGATGCTGTTTCAGATCATCCAGAGCAATGAGCTAACTGCTCGCAGGTTTCTCAACGAGTCCCACTACATGTTTGTGTATTGGCTTGTCGGCAGTTTCTTCCAAGACATTGAGACCTTGACACTGTCTGTGGGTCTCGTTCGGACGTTCGAGTCGATCGGCTCGTGCATCTCGTTTGGCATCGGCGCGGCCAACGTGGCCCCCATGGTCAACCTGATCATCTCTTTTTCCATGTTTGCTTTTACCATCCCGGCCACGTCATATGTGGTGTTTATGGTTCCGGAACGCCCGATTGATCTGCGCAAAGACGACGCGTCCACAACATCGGAGGATGAGGAGCCAGCGAGCATGGAGGAGGAAAAGCGGCCGTGAACTCGGAGAGGGGATTGAATGTGTTTTGGAAAAAGAATTACATAACTAATGTTGATACCTGAAGTTAATTCACGCCCTAGATTTGAGTCTGTCATTAACCAGTATGTACCAAGTACCTGACCAATTATCCATTGGCCCTTAGATCTGTTGATGTTGAGGTAACCGCTAGACCTTCTTGCCTTGAGACCCAAGAAGCTACCTCCTACCAAAAGCTACTGCCTTCTACCCGTCAAACTCAGTCCCGTTCACCGGGAGCACCGCACCCCTGACGTTGCCGCCTACGGCGCATGTCGATCCCCGTCCAGCGTGTCAACCTCGCCGAAACCTCCCCTTTCACCCTGGCCCAAGGCGGAGGGTATTGCAGCTCTAGCTGTGGCGACTTTGGCAGTGATCCTAACCCCACCTCCAAATCGCGTATCCACCCACGTACCTGTCCTGTCCAGCGCCATTGCAAACATCGGCAAGTTCTTCGGGCCAGTTCCTCAAGTCCGGGATTGGCATCTTTGCGTGACCGTGTGACGCATCAGACGCTCTCTGCCTTGTGTTCGGGAATGTGGGGATCTTTGTAGGCCAAGTCCCAGATGCGATCAAAGTGTTTGTGGTCCTCGCGGATATCTGCACTTCCGAGAGGGATGTCGAGATCGGGCAAGATGGTGAAATGTGGTAGCAGTGAGTCGTGGCTGACCACCATGCTGGCGCGCCGAGCCGTGCTCTCCGCGTCCGAAGCATATTCCTCGTACTCGGCAGCGGAGAACCCCAGCGCTTCGAAGATGGCCCCCTCCGCGCCGGGTTCTGGTGACGACTGAGCAGAGTGTAAGAAGGAGTTGTATTGGCGCTTCCACAGCGCTATCTTTACCCCGTCGAGAAAGACGTCGTAGTGGGCTTTGGAAAGAAAGGGCTGGACCTCCCAGTATGGGTGCGGGATGTAGCGGAACTTGTAGCGGTCGTAGAAATCCGCGACATCGAGGATGTCAAGCGCGTCGATCTCCTTGAACAGCTCGTATTTGGTGGCGACGGACACGCACTGAAAGAGCAGCGCCGCCGTGAGGAGGTAGTCGTTCCGGCTCATCCTCTCACAGGCTCGCGTCAGGACCTTGGCGAATGGGGGAATCACCAGGTTGAGCTCCGAGACAGACTGCATCCCAACTGTCCGCAGAGCAGGCTGAGGGTGGTATCGGTAAAACCGACGGACCAGAGTTGGTCGGACCTCAGAGGTCGAAAACTTGAAAGTCTCTAACTAGGGAATGTCTTGGGTCTAATTTTTTTCAGTAGATGATTCCACATCATGGACTTTTCAGAACCGAGGTGGTCTAACTAAGGTCGGAAGTGTTGATTTCGCTAGCTTAAAGTTGATTAGTCAAACGAGTCGGATCACTGTTTCAAATTACAAGAAGGATTGCGTGAAAGAAAACCGACCGCGATAGCAAACCTGAAAAGCACAGTATTTTGCAGACGTTAGGCCCGTCTTGGTGTTGGTGTCGTTTTACGTGCCGTTGGTTCCCTCTACCACGCCGTTTCCGAGCCCTCGGGTAAAATCCTCGGGAAGCCGAGCGGCCCAGCCACCTCGCAAACACTGCTAGCCGACTTTCGGGTTTCCGAGAGTAAATCCAAGAAACGTCTCTAAAAACAGATTTCTCGTTGGGTGCCGTTCTCGCGGGCCCACAGAACTGCGGTCGTCTCTTGGGCCAGGGATTCTGAGTAGATGGCCATTAGGATTAGGGGCTGGCCGACTAGCCAGAGGAAAATAAATCCGAGCTAGCCTAGCAAAGTGCGGCGGGTCGCGATGATTCCTCACACAAGCGCCTACAGAGGCTCAAAAGAGTTACTGTTCTGTTGCGGATCATCGAAGTATAAAGACAACCATTTCTCCTCCTCAGTCGACAACTTCTCCATCACAACTCAGCATCAACATCACCAACCTGAACCATAGCTACAACAGCAACTACAACCACTGCCACCGTCATCACCACCAACAGCAACCCAAGTCCACAACACAATGAAGACCCAAATCCTCCTCCTCGTCGCCGCCGCCCTGGCGCCGTCTGTGCTGGCCGACGCGCCCAAGCTGAACCAGTACCCCTCTCTCGCGGACTGGTAAGCATTGAACCAGCGGCCCGACTCTCTCAATCAGCCCCAGTTTCCCGGAATACTCAGCATGTTCTAACCCAACTCCCAGCCAAACTGACAAGAACATCCTGTTCCACGCCGCCCCTGTCTCGGGCCGGTGCTACGACCTCGACGACGCCACCGCTGCCTTCTTTTGGAACACGGGCGGCATGCTGAACCCGAGGGGTAAGTGACTGCTAGTTGCTTCCTATTCCGACGGGCAAGAATAACAGGGCTGACACTAAAAAAAAAACCTGCAACAGTCTACTCCGGTAAGGGCTGCAACGGCATCGAGGACCCGCTCCCGACCAGCGGCCGGTGCATTGAGAAGGGGACGTTCAACTCGTACCGCTGCTCCTAGAGGAAGAGTATTTCGGAGTATAGGGGTAGGTGGCAGTGGTGACGGGAAACGGCTGGGGCGGGGTTGTTAGGGGCTGACATGTTGGGGATTTTTGATATCGGTCTCCGAAGCGCGCCGGTGACCGATGCCACTCCTTCACAATTGGAGGGGAAGGCCTGGTCGGCGGATCGGATTTTGTTTTCTTCGTCGACCGGATAGCACCCCTTAGCAGCATTGAGCAGGTTCTCAGGCACTCAAATCTTCGTGACTGCACAGGCATGCGGATATTGGACTTCAAACTAACTTTATGGGCTGGAGCGTGGATTGGCTGGCATGCGGTGCGCGCTGCCCTGCCGAGTAAAAATTCCCCACCGACTCCCAAGACTAGGCCTGACTGACCAGCCTAAACTCCATCCGTTCATTTCTCCTTCGCTATTCTCCGGTATGGATCCTCCTGTGGCGGGTCCGCAGATGCCCTCTAAGGAGCTCATAAAGATCGAAGAGCGGATCGCTTTCGTCCACGCCGCCATGGTCGCGCTCGAGGTCTCGGACGAAGCGGGCCAGGCCAGGTGGCGAAACTACCGGAATGCGCTCGTGGCGGCGGCGCCGGCCGGCCAGCACGGGGTGCACGCTCGACGGCGGCGGCTTCAGGAGCTGGGCGCCCGTCAGCATGGAGACAGGGTTTGAATGCGTCGTCTGGGACGGGTGGAGACGAGGTCGGCAAAAAGACCAGGGATTCGCTGGTCGTCACCGACCCAACTACTGATCTGGCCCTCAAAAGCTTATGCTTTGGGAGAAGAGGGGTCAAAAAACAGGGGGCTTTGGGATCCCAAAACGGGCGCCTCTTTTCCTCTGTTAGTGCTGTCCGTTTTGAGAAAACGTTGAACCCGGCTTTGCCGCAGAACACTTTAGGTGACTGCGCCGGTCGAGCATCCAACACACACAATGCCAAGCAGAATTGACCCCGGAAACCTGCAAGCCACTGTAATTAAAACATCACGTTACCGCGAAGCGTTCTCGGCACCGAAGGCGGTAAGCCCCGGCAGATTCTTTTGAGTGCAGCGGCTTCTGCCGATTCGGGCGGCCTCAACGGGCGACGAGGCCCGACACGTGGTTCGCGTTGGGCAGATATCTCAGGTACGTTAGCACCCAACCTGACTCCACGACCGCCTTTCCGTTCATCCCAGCACATCACAAGAACCACCGAGCAGTCAGAGGCAGAAAAAATGCCGAAGGCGCAGTACGGAGACAACCCCACCGCACTGGGTCCGGAGCTCAGCTTCCCCGTGGTACTCTTAGGCTCCAACCCCGAGTCAAATCTCATTGCGGAAGATGTGTCCTCGACCTCACAGGACGGCAGCGGTGACGATGTATACCGCCACTCCCTTCTGGAGCACGGCAGCATTCGCTTGCTTTGCTTGATGCCGCACGAAAACCAACATGCCCCCATTCATTGTCGAATCGTCAACTACCCTTTGCAGAAAGCAGGCCAAGGAAGACATCCATATGAGGCTTTGTCATATGTATGGGGCTCTGAGGACAACCCGAAATCCATCTATATCCATCTGGATTACGATGCTCCTTCCCCGAAGAGGAGGCGGGGTTGTAGTCGCGCTTCATCTCCCACTGGAAATACCCGTCGCCTGTCCGTCACGTCAAACCTCCACACGGCACTGTCGCATCTTCGAGATCGCCTCTTCGAACGCATTGTCTGGGTCGACGCTATCTGCATCAACCAGCAAGATGAGGTAGAAAAAGGACACCAGGTCCAATCCATGGCGAGAGTCTATGCCAATGCTACCAGCGTCGTTGTTTGGCTTGGGGAGGCGACAGCCGATAGCGACCAAGCCATCGAAACATTGCGCACAGTCGCCGAACTGGACGCCGAGCTTCCTGCTGTCAAGCAGCTTGGGCGTCCTCTTGAAAAGCCGAGCGACAATGTCGAGATCGATGAAGCAACCCGGCAAGCAATCATTGCCCTGCTTGAGAGGCCGTGGTTTCAGCGGATATGGGTAGGATTCCGATGTTAAACGACAGAGGTATACGATTGTTGACAGAGATCTCCTTAGGTTCTTCAAGAGGTCGCCGCAGCTCGACATGTCGTGATTAAGTGTGGCGTCTCAGAAATCGATGGACATGCGTTCTGTTCAGGCTTCAACGCGTTGAATCTGGATCTACGCTCACGCGGAGACCTACAAGGTCTGATACCCCCCATCACTTATCTCATACAAGGCGCCATCTTCCGACCAAGGCACGGGACGAGTCAATCGGGCAGGTTTTCTCTCGGCATCCGCCCTCTGGGCGAGCTTGTCGACATGTACCACACGCGTTTGGCGAAACATCGACACGACAAGGTTTATGCTTTGCTTGGCATGAGCTCCGATGACCCCAGCGTGGTGGGGTTGTCAGCTGACTACACGACTCCATGGGAAACGGTCTTTCGAAAGCTTGTCCAATTCTCTGTCTCCAACCAGGTGGCTGTGGACATTTCAAGGGACCAAAATACGGCCGTTATCAATGGCAATGGCCGTTTCCTTGGCAGAGTAATCTCCATGGAAAATACCCAAAGTGACAGGCAACGCATCGCTGTCGAGTTCGAACCACAATTCTACTCAAGGCGGAAACGGGCGTCTCAATTCACCGTCCAATCTTCAGCAAAGCACGTCCGGGAAGGGGATTCCGTCTGTCTTCTCCAAGGGGCCTTGACCCCTACAATTATCAGGGAATGTTGTGGCGTCTGGAAAGTGATCAGAATTGCATTTCCTCTCGTGGACAAAGAGCGACCTCTCTTGTGGCCGGACTGTATACGACGGGTCACGGAATTTCCAGATCCTCCTTTTCAGCTAGTCTGGGACTGGGCTGCATCTGAACACGAATCGCAAGCCGAGTTCTCTGGAACCAAGTTACAGCGTCAACTAGACAACGCTGCCAGGGTGTGGGATTCCGAACTGGAACTCGCGAAGGTGGGGGGATCCGAATATGCAGATGCACTTGACGCGGAGGATGGCGACGGGCAGACAGCGTTGTTGCAGGCGGCTACGGCAGGGCACGAGGCGGTTACACGGTCACTGCTTCACAACGGTGCCTGCATTGAGGCAACGGATCGCGATGGCCGGACACCGCTATCACTAGCTGCCGAAGCTGGACATAAAGACGTCGTCAGGCTACTGCTTTCCGAGGGGGCCGAGGTTGAGGCGAGAGACAACGATGGCCGGACGCCGCTATCGCGAGCCGTTGAAGCAGGGCACGAGAACGTCGTGAGGCAATTAATACGTGAACGGCGTGCTAAGACCGATGCACAAGATGATTCCGGGCAGACGCCAGTGTCGAGGGCCGCTTCGGCAGGGAATATGCGCGTTCTCGGGCTGGTGCTTAAGAGAGGTGCCCCCGTTGACGTGAAAGATGGTCAGGGCCGGACACCACTATCATGGGCAGCCGGAGGCGGCCACAAGAAGATGGTGCAAAGATTGCTTGACAAAAAAGCCGTTGTTGATTCGAAGGATCGCCGTGGCCGGACACCGTTGGTCTGGGCCGTCGAGGCAGGGCGCATGACCGTGGTAGAGCTACTGCTTGCTCAAGGCGCCAACATTGAGGAGGAGGATGATGATGGCCGGAAACCGCTGTCACTGGCCGCCGAGGCTGGCCATGATGCTGTGGTGAGGCTGCTGCTTAACAAGGGCGCCGACATTAAAGCGCAGGACGGCCATGGCGGTCGGACGCCACTATCATGGGCTGCCGAGGCAGGGCACAAGGGCGTTATATGGATTCTGCTCAAACGTGGCGCCATGGTTGGCGCGAAGGACAAGAATGGCCGGACACCGCTGTGGCATGCCACGGAGGCAGGCCATCAGGGCGTCGTTGAGCTCTTGCGAAAACATCTTGCCTAGGTTTTCGCTAGACGGCCCCCCAACGCGCCATGTGCACTTCTATATCTGCCTAAGCTCTACTTATAAACTTGTATGCCTTGCTAAAGCCAGAAACGGCCTCACTGTCAGGACCGTGGGCGGTCCCTTGGGGTGGTATTGCCGAAGTGAGATGGCACAAACACAGCGCAAGGTGTAGAGGTCCCACAAAGTCACATTGAACTCTGACCCAGCTCTCTTCTGGCAGGGCGGGAACTCTACCCCTTGATCCTCCTCTGGCCTGCCTCTGCGGGATCCGAGCGCTCCCAAGTGGCGCACTGCGAGTGTTATCGCTGAGCCCTCCTGCCTATCATTACACAGTCCCGGCCTCCTTCTTCCCCCGCGCCGAGCTCCTGCCTAGGGAGTATGATGACTTGTTCTTGGAGACCAAGATTAACAACAGGCGGGACGTATGCCCGAAAGGGCAAGAAGATCGGGTTCGCGGACGGCAGTCGATACAGCAATAAGTGTTATATCTACTAGATCATATGATTTGCTCTCTTCTGTAGTTCATAATAAAGCTTAGAGGCATCGAGATATATAAGAAGTAGGGACTTCGAGCAAAGCTGTATAGGTGTTATAGCCCTGCCCGGCATTGCTAGCCCGGCACATTGGGCCTTGGGATCGGTCCTGCTCTCGCCCGATCACCCTACAGCCTGCCGGCGTCGCCCGAGAGTAGCCGAGAGAGCGCGGCGACGGCGCTGATCGACCAAAAGACTCGTCCGCTTTTCGTTGCCGCTCGCTCTATTCGCGCGAGCAGGCTGGTTCATCGAGAACAACAGCGCGGCGTCTACCAAAAATCTTCGTTTGGCGGACGCGATTTTTTTGCAGGAGAAGAAGAGCGGTCAGATGCGAAGTCGCGGATTTTGCGTTGGGGCGAGCAACGTGCGGCACCGGCCAGGAGGGAGGCATCGGCGGATGCCAACCGCTCCGCCGAAAAAGGAGCGCGGCGAGACCGGCCATCTCATTTTTAACACTTGACAGTGATGTCGAAGCCGTTTTACACTGTTTTGGCTTATCCCTGAAATAAACCTGCCCTTACAAGTTTTTTTAGGGGAGAGCGGACGGGATCCTAAGTTTCCTTGTAGGTATGGTCGTATGTGCTAGTGGAGCGAGATGCCGTCCCTAAAATGGGGGGCAAACACGCAACAAGAAAACAAAACATATAATGACCCCGTGGCCAGTTAACCCCGTTGGCGCCCCTATTAACAACTCTGTTAACGGCTCTGTTGAAGACCCTGTACAAGCACTCCTGCGCAGTCAATTACATGGAGACACCGAGACAGTGTCCTTGAACCAGTTGCAGTTGGACGTTGGAACAGTGCCTCTGAAGCCGTATTGTTGGTGCAGTTGTCTGCGCAGCAGTTTAGTTGGTGGAGCTAGTTAAACAGAATGGGCTTGGCTGCGTTGGACAGCAACTGGAGGGAGCCGGAGCCGGACGGACAGATCCATTGCATTGACATAACCACGGTCGGCAGCCTGGCCAACCCGGGTTCCGCCCACTTCATTGAGCTGCGAGCCCGGTTACGCCAAAGCCAGAGGTCGTTGGTAATAGCTCTGTCCACTGGATCGGTTTGGCTTCGCTTTCACCTATTACAAGGATCTAAGAGGCATGGTCCGAGATGACTATCAGGGTATTTTGCACGGGTCCTGAGTCATGAGATGGCATCTTGACTCCCGAGTCCCTCCCGAAGCCACCCGAAGAGGGAAAGAAATCACTGGCGTTCAGATTCGGGGTCCCAAGAGTTTTGTGTGGCTTCGGCGACGATGAAGCGAACTGTGTGGTTACCCGCCGCCAACGTAACCATGGGTTGGTCGTTGCATTGGTTTGTTGAACCAGACACGACCTTGGCGGCCAACGTGGGCAAAACGATTGGGCGGGGCGGCTCTACGGCGTTCACTTAACTCACTGAAATTCACCACAACGACTCTGCCAGGCTCACGTCTAATGACGCCTCAATTCAATGGCCGTGCATACCTTGGATGGGAGCTCGTAGGAAGGCGCTGACGACCTTCACCGAACACAGTTCTAGGTCTAATCGGCGTTTCTTGTGTGGGGTGCTCTGCAGCCTGTACTGCACAGCAGACCGATCGTTTTGGTCGACAGACCAATCATGCGTTTCTTGAACCAGATGTGACCTTAGCCTCCAACCAACGTGGGCGAAACGATTGGACTTCGCGGCCCCGCACGTTCTGTGAGGCGTTCATTGAGTCCACAGATACGACAATGACCCTGTCAGGCTCACATCCAGTGACCTTGAAGGGGTGACAGCGGCCTTGGCCCTGGAGCAGACGCCGCACGGAGGTCTGACAATGCATGGTTGTGAGATAGACATGGCCAGAAAATCATCTATATAATGACTACCTTCCTAGGTATCATGAACTTGGTCCTACGACGTCCTAAATCCCCCTCTTTGCGCACAAGTGTGATAACCTTTGATTTATTACCTTCATTTCCTCCCTGTGACTGCTCTAACGCCGCAATGGGTCGCCTTTTCGGTCTCGTGATGCTGGCCGCCTCGATCCCTCAGGCGATGGCTTGGGGGGCCATGGGTCACTACGCCATCGCCTACGTCGCCACAAACTTCGTGACGCCGGCGACGAAGACCTACCTGCAAAGCCTCCTTGCCGACACCACGACAGACTACTTGGCCAATGTTGCGAACTGGGCGGATTCGTACCGATCCACGAGCGCCGGGGCTTTCAGCGCCCCATTCCACTACATCGACGCGATGGACAGCCCCCCTTCCAGCTGCAGCGTCAGCTTCAACCGCGACTGCGGCGGCACTGGTTGCGTCGTTAGCGCTATTTCCAACTACACAAGCCGCTTCTTGAATACGGGGCTGAGCGTATCAAACCGGCAAATCGCGGCCAAGATGCTCATCCACTTCATCGGCGACATTGGACAGCCCCTGCATTGCGAGAATGTCCAGTCCGGCGGGAATGGTGTCACGGTGACCTACGGTGGTGCGTCGACGAACTTGCACGCCGTCTGGGATACCAAGATTCCCGAGAAGATTTCTGGAGGCTCGTCCATGGCGGTTGCCAAGACGTGGGCCACGGCCCTGACCACAGGTATGAGCCAGGCCACATCGCTGGCTTTGATTGTGTCCCCTGCTGGCTGACAAAGTCCCATAGATATAAAGACCGGGACATATCAGTCCGCTGCCGCAGGGTGGATCAGTGGAATGAGCATCACCAATGCGCAGGGTTCGGCCTTGACTTGGGCTTCCGAGAGCAACGCCAAGGTTTGCACGGTTGTGATTCCCAACGGAGTCTCTGCTTTGCACAACGTGGGCCTCTCTGGAAGCTACACCACCGCTGCCACCCCCACTGTCCGGTTGCAGGTGGCTAAGCAGGGCTACCGGTACTTGCCCGAGAATTCCCGTCATATCCTCTCTGGTGACTAACTTGAGATTAGTCTTGCGAAGTGGTTGGATGCCCTCGTGGCCGCTGTTTAAGGGACCCCCTCAACTAGAGCACGAGGAATTGGCGAGTGGCTTATGTTTGCCGCTGAAGGTCAAGGTGGTCTGGATTGGGTTTTGGAAATAGTCAGATTATTCACTCGACCGCGCCTCTGGTCCGCGTCCTTGTCCAATGCTTCATCTTGTCACGACGGAACTCTTCAAAATCCCTACGTAATAATTACACCGCGTTAGCCGAGCCGTTTCTGACCCAGTTGAAAGAGAAAAACACCTACCACAACTTTTCTTCTAGCCCATGCTTTTTCAGGTACACATACGCTTCAGCCTTCCTCTCTGCCTCCTCCACGTTTGCCTCACCATCCACATCTCCAGACTCTTCAAGCAGCTTAACCGTGACGGTTCTGCGCTCATACTGGCTACCTTCGAAGTAGTCGAGCTTGGCAATATTCGCCTTAGTGAGTCCTGTGGCGAAGGTGCCGAAGACGTTGTGAGCCTTGTCTTCGATGATACCCGGGTAGTCGGCGAATTTGACCCGGCGCCTGCAGTAGCCGCGGAGAATGGCGGGATGGAAGGTGTGGAGTTTGGCGATGGCCTCTGGGACATCTTTGGAACGGTAGCACACGGAGTAGAAGACGTCGGGTACCATCTGCGCGTCAGGGGTTGATGAGCATTGTCCCAGGCATAGCGATAGCAGGAGAGTATTGCCTCATACCAGTGTACCTGATCGTATTCGCACGAGGTCAGCAATGCCCAGGGCAAGATGAGCCGCGACGGTGGTTAACTCACCATAAAAGAAGCCACAACAAGTGCCCTCATCGCTCTGCAGCTTGGTTTGAGCCATGGATTCCCACAAGCCAAATCAGGTACCTCAAAATTCGAGCGGCCATACTCCCTCAATAGCAACAGCACGTTACATGCAAGGCATTTTTTTTCTGGAACGCAGTAGAGGAGAGCGGGGCAATCTCGTGTTAGCAAGGGCGAGTGGAACTGGGGGACGTTCCGAGCTCGCGATCTGCCTGGGGAATGAAGTTTTTGCAGGGCCAACCTAACTCGCGAAATAATTTTTGATAATCCGAGTTTTCATTGTGGAACGGTCGAATGAGCCCAGTACCTACCTCAGCGGGTTGCTGGTTCGGGGGTCCAACGGAACGAGCACGCACAAATCCCTCACACAGACGCCATCGGGGACGGTCTCGGACGAGAGAGAAGCAGGTCAAGCCCGACGGTACGCGCAAGGCTTGCCCGTGGATATTGCGTGCCGGGCATCCAATAAACCTTGCCTCTCAAACAAGAAATATGTTCGTCTTCGACCCCTGACCCACCGCCTCGCCATACATGATTCCATCACAGTAGGCCTCGCCCAGCAGCTCAAAGTAATCCGGCTTCTTACCTGGGCAAGGTCGAACCACGTATGGCGTGCGTGCGCCGTAAAACAAGACAACCACATCACCCGGCTGCGTGGTGCGAGGCCCCATGCCAACGCAGCCCATGGCACGCGTGAGGAAAGAACGCTTCCCGCTCATGGCGTCGAGGCGCGGGACGAGCTGCTTTACCGCGGGGAGCACCATTGTCTCTTTTAGTCGCCCGATGAGAACGGCCACATAGCCCTTCAGCTGTTCTTCAGTATCCTCCAAGCCCGGCGCAGCCCCTGCCATGGCTTTGAGCTCCTCGACAGTGCCGTCTTCTTTTCGTAACAGGCGCATGATCTTGCACGCCTCAAGGAGCTGTCGAAGCTCCTCAATGTCTTGCGGGGTAGAGCGTCGGGGTCTCGCGTTAGCCTCGTAACCCATGTCTCCGAGCATGACTCGCAACGGCAATTCTTCCATTCCCTCGGCGCTCTGGAACCTGGGAGATGCCTGACACATGCTGCGGACGTCGGCGAGGTAGTCAAGAAGACGTCTCAAGTCGGGGTCGGCAGTCGTGGAGCCGCTTGCGGACACATGTGTGCCCTCCCAGACAGCTCCAGTGGTCTCGACCTTGTCAACAACGATGCCTTCCAATCCGAGAGTCCGCTCATCTTCAGTGCCAATGATGCGAGCCAGACGTGCGTCTCCGTCTCCCGTTGGAGTGTACAGCCAGGCCCGATTCCCCAACGCAGGGAATGCGGATATCGAGCCCCTGAAGTGCATAAAGTCCGGAACCCATGATGGGAGCCGTCCGGCAGCCTCGGCTTCGGCAGCCTCGCCAGGGAGCGTTTTCGGGAACTGCGCCATCTCGAGGACGCTGAGGTCGACTGGGTCTGACTCGATCATGTGACGCGTTGCACGGATGTACGCCGTATCGGTTGTTACCTCGGGGGTGTAGTTGGGGGTGATCCCGTTCGGAACGAGACTCAAGAAGGCATAGATGCGGTCCCGGTTCAACGTCGCCCTCATGAGCGGCCGATTGGTCTGGTAAAAGAGCCGAGTGAGCTCGCACAAGGTGTATCCCCTGTCGCGCGACTGACAGCGCCTGCGCAGTCCCGATAACACATCCATGGGGTTGTCGAACTGTGATGCTTGCAGCACATAATTCTGCCTCTTCCACTCCAGTGTCGCGTTGTCATCCCGGCCGGTGAAGCTCAAGATGCGAAGGAGGCGGGGACCGGTGCAGAGCATGCTGAGGACTGTGTGTGCGAGGGCAAACAGCTCGGTGTCGATGCTCTTGTTTCCGCGGCGGAACTCAGCGCGTCTGGCAAGGCCGTATTCCTGGATGACCCAATCCCTGGTGAACCACGAGCTCTGGAACCACTCACGCACCTGTACCCCGATCGCCTCCCTCATGTCGCCAGTTGTCCCAAGCTCTCCATCACCAAAAAGCACCTTTTCGGCGCGGTCAAGGAGATCAACATCAAACGCGGCAACGCCATCACGGCTTGGATGCGCAGCCCCAAAGCTGACCACCCTGTCCATGAGATCCCAAAACTGCTGCTGTCGCACCTCGCCGCTCGTCGCGCCGCCCAAAACCGCATCAAGGCCGCCCTCCTCCCGTGCCAACGCACCGACCTGCGCCATCTTGTCGATATACCCGTCCGATTCGGCACTCCCAGGGCCAAGCCAGACAATGACCCGCTGCGCATTGGTGTACACCTCTCCCATGACAGACACCTGCGCCGCCTTCTCCTCCTTGTTCGTTTGATCGATGCAGATCTGGTCGATCCATAGCGCCACCGGCTTGGACGGCTGGCGGAGGTGGCGGAGTGCCTCGTCCAGAGAAAACGTGATGGTGAGCTGGCCCGAGTACGCAGATTGTTCTGCGGACAGGCTGAGCTGCTGATCCGTTTTGGGATTCCTTTCTCCCCAGGTGTAAGAGAGGGCGGTGTACTCTGGCGGCGAGTGCAACTCGGCCGAGAAGATGCGACATCGCAGGGGCGACGCGTATGAGGAAGCTGGAGGGGAGGAGGGGGGAGATTGTGTCTCGGGGGGAGCAGCTCGATGATTCGGATGTGCGTGGCCCTTGGAGCTGATGGAAGCGGGACCATGCTGTACATGAACCCGGATGTCGGCAGGCTCGGCAGGTTCGGCAGGTCAAAGCCTGGAGGGAACTCGGTGTTGGGAGCTGACATTGTTTACTGATGACTGAAGGACTATTTGCTGTCTGGGTGTGTGGATTGAAGTTGGGAGGGAGCGGACGAGGGGGAGAAATAAACCTCGGCTCTTCACGTTCACAACACAACGCCGCCGAGCTGTGTGTCACCAATCACAACTCGACCATCCCCGCATCTCTCCGCCTGCGCTCGTGCCTCCTCCAACCACCGCACGCGTCCGTCCAACCAACGCATTGCCACCGCTCGCAGCCGCAGAGCCACCTGAAAACACACACAACGCACCCCCCTCACCCCAAATGCCCATCCCAACTGCCCCTTACGGGATCACCGCGCCAACCGTGGTCCTCCTCTAATTGGCTATTCCCGCGATTGCTTCTAGGCCGCTTTGTATTATGGCCAGCTCGTGACAACAGGCTTATCGCTCGACTCTCCTTGATCCTGTCTGTGACGAATCCCTGGGTCAGCTACCTCTGAAAGGGCTCACGGAGATATCCTTGTTGAGGTAGATTCGGTAAAGCCAAAGGGTCTACAACTGTAGGTCTCAATTACAGTAGGGGTCGTAGCTTGTAGCGAACTGTTAACTTGTAGGTATGGTGGTATGTGGTGGTTGGTTGCTGTGGTAGAGTTGAAAAAGGGGCCACTTTCAGGCGTGGAGCAAAACAAGGGCAAAAACATACAACACCAAGGATTCGCTGGTCGTCACCGACCCAACTACTAGTTCGGCCCTCACAAGTTTATTTAGGGGAGAGCAGACGGGATCCCAAGTTCCTTTGTGGGTATGGTCGTATGTGGTGGTTGAGGGTCGGTGTTACCCCTGAAATAGAGGGTTGCTACACATTGCAACGAAGAGGCAAAAAGCATACAGCACTAAGAATTCACCAGCTTCATTGGGTATTTATCTGGAGTATTATGTTCTCGATGAAGAGGATCAAAAGCCTGGGAGGGGGTTTCGGGTTCTCAAAACCGGCGACACCTTGCATCTGTCAAGTCAGAAAGCGCTGAACCCAGCTGAGCCGCAGATGCGGCAATGGAACATGGCTGTCAGTCGCATCCCTGCCTCCCGTCTGGGGCAAGCAGGCAGAGTTAGAGGACTGCAGCTGAACCCCGCATCGCCCAAATAGAACCTCTCTTTCAAGCCCTGGTTGTTTCTCTGGGCAGACTGTCTTTGGATTGTAATATGTTTTGGGCACCTGCATATATATAGTCAGTCAAGATACCCCACTTCGGTAGCTGCAAAAGCTCGTTGAGATTCGGGCGGTGGCTTTGCCCCGACTCTTGGGACGCCTTGCTGGGCATCAAGCGTTCACCGAAGACAATTGGTTGGACAACCGAGAACCACGTGCTGCAGCAAACAAGCACAGCCCGACCATGGCTGCAGTGCGCCACTGGGCGGTGCTGGAAATCGGGTGTCAATGAGGGGCGTTATCGTCAAGCATGACTCTTGTCCGCCAAAGTCATTTTACAACCTTCGCGAAGATCGTCACCCACACAGAAAACAGCTCCTTTTCGCCCTGATTTTTGATTTCCTTTTTTTCTTGACGCTCTTCGTTCATAAAATCACCCTCATCCACGACTCCAACCATTCGCACACCGGCCCCGGTCGAGCATCAGCGACATGGAGGCCTTAGCCGCCGTCAGCCTGGCCGGCAACATCCTCCAGTTCCTGGAGTTCTGCAACAAAGTGGTGTCAGGCTCCCACGAGATTTACCATTCTCTCAACGGCACTTCGGAGGAATATGAGAGCCTTGAGCAAATGTGTCAGTTCGTCAGCGACCTGAGCGCGGGACTGGTCCCGCCGCAATCGCCACAGGACCTCGAGAAGCTCCCCCCGGAGCTGAGGCCGACCAAGATGGAGATCAACCTTGCGCGACTGGCGTTGCGATGCAAAGACGCCTCGGACCGGCTGTTTAAAGACCTGAGGGACTCGCGCCTCGACAGCGCCTCGCGTGGGAGAGCAGCTAGTCTCTGGCAGTCCGTCAAGAATGCCCTCGGGCGCTCGCGGATCAAGGCTCTGCAGAAGACGGTGGAGAATGAGCGCAAGGATTTGATGTTATGTCTCCAAGCCGTCACCTTGTGCGTTGATTGACATGCCGTCCTCCTTCGAGAGCTTTTTGTCCGGGCACTGACATTCCATTGCAGGCAGAAACAATCGGGCCTCATCAAGTACGTTGAGGGGCTCCGGGAAGCAAAGTTGGATCTGGTCCACGACCATTCGGGCAAGACGCGACAGATAGCGGACTTGGTTCAAGACATCCACGTCGAGGCGACAAAGGTTCTTGGCAACGACGACGACAACAACATCCTCATCGCGTCGATTTCCCAGCAATTGAAGAAGCTCACTGCGTCCTCCGGCAGGCACTACGTCGCGGAGCACATCATTGTGGAGAGCCTCTACTACGAGTCCTTGAGTGTCCGCCACCAATCGATCCCCGACGCGCACAAGGACACCTTCGAATGGCTTCTCGACAAGTACCCCAAGAAAAGGTCGAGAGGGGTACAGTATCCGAAGTCCTCGCTTCTCGACTGGCTCCGGACGGGAGACGGGTTATATTGGGTTTCGGGGAAACCGGGCTCAGGCAAATCGACGCTCATGAAGTTCATCGCCGATCACCCCGTCACTCAATCGGCACTTGACGAATGGGCCGGCCAGGGCAAATGCATGGTGGCCTCTTACTACTTCTGGAGCGCGGGAACGCGTCTTCAAAAGACGATCGAAGGGCTGCTGAGGTCACTCCTGTTTGACATCTTCGTCCGACATCCGCACGCTATTCCGATGGCGGTGCCGGATCGCTGGGCGCAGCTGAGCGGCAAGCATCCGGACCGAGAAGGCCCCGTCCAAGGCAGAATTGCGAGGCCGTGGACAATCCCGGAGATGTCGAAAGCGTTGGAGCGCCTGTCATCGCACGAGGGCGCCACACAGCAGTTCTGCCTCTTTATCGACGGCCTTGACGAGTACCACGGGGACCATCTTCACGTTGTGCGAATCTTGAAACAACTTTCCGAGCGCCGCAACTTCAAGCTTTGTGTCTCCAGCCGGCCATGGAACGTGTTCGAAGACGAGCTGGGACTGGACGCTGCGAAGAAGCTCTATGTCCACGAGTTGACGCGCCACGATATCCGACGGTACATCACATCCACTCTCCAAGAGAACTCGCATTGGAAGAGCGGAGCAAACGTAGATCCCCGTTACAAGAATCTGGTGGAGGACATCACCGAGAGAGCGCAAGGCGTCTTTCTGTGGGTCGTACTCGTGGTTCGCTCCGTGCTCGAAGGGCTCAGCAACGGCGACTCGATCAAGCTGCTCGAGCAGAGGATGAGAGAACTTCCCAGAGACCTCGAGCCTTTCTTCCGGCATATCCTCACCTCAATATCTCCGATCTACCACCAGCAGATGGTCTTGTACTTCCAAGTCCTGCTGGATGCGCCGCACGCGTTGACGCTCATGCACTACTCATTTCTGGACCAGTGTTTCGAAGCAAACGGGGACGCGCTCAGAACGTCGATAGAGCCCCTGGACAACTACAACATCTTTGACCGTCACAGCACGATGCGGCGCCGGCTCAATGCTCGGTGCAAGGGCTTGATCGAGGCACATCTGAACCCCCCCGAAGACCGCCCATACCTCGCGCACGAGGTCACCTTTCTCCACCGCACGGTGCGCGATTTCCTGCTGACAGACGAGATGTCGCAGTTCATGACCGACATCTTGGGCGGCTATCCAGCGAATACGACCATGCTGATGGCCTACACCAGCTTTATCAAGGCGCTTCCCGCGTCCGGGCCGACCGAGGCGCTGGTGCGGGACGCGCTGGTCTATGCCGCTCGGGCCGAGGGTGAGTCGCTGGAAACCGTGGTGGCGTGCGTGGACGAGCTCCACCGCACCATGGTCGCGCTGTCGCTGACGGATCCGCACTCGCTGTCGGCCGAAATGGTCGTGCTCGTGGTTCGAAGCGGCCTCTGCGAATACGTCAAGCAGAGCATCAGTGATCGCTCCGCTGGTTTTGAGAACGCCTCTCAGCTTCTAAATTTTGCCCTGGACGCCGCTGCGGACCTGGGGACACAGGTGGATATGGCGCCCATGGTGGCGATGCTGCTTGACGCCGGCGCTGAGCTCGATGGCAAGATGTGGCGCACATATATTCGCACTGTTGGCGCACACGTGAAGCGGTGGCAGGACCTTGACCTCGCGTTGCGGCTGAAAAGGATGCTCAATCTCTTGCTTCCCGTCGTCAAGACTGTCGACCACCCCTCCGTTCCGAACGACGTCCCGTGGGGGGCTCTATTCATGGAACTCGTCTCAGACCAGTGGGAGCTGATGCCGCGGAGCGTCATTGACACTCGCATCGAGATCATCCAAGCTCTCTTTGCGCACGGCGCGAGCCCCAACGCGCCTCTCTTGTGGGCAACCACGTGGCGGTGGTTATGCGACCGGCTGCGCCGACCGGAGTCGACATCCCTCCCCGTCCGGGCTGAGGCGTTGGCCAAGTGCACCGAAATTTTGGTTAATTCAGGGGCAGATCTGGGTGCTGAACACTCTCTGACGCCGTCCGAGGTCACCGCTCTGCTCCCGCCTCGATTGGCGGGACGCATTGTTGAGGCGATGGCGCAGCGTTCAAAGCCCGTTCTGCCACCAAGCTCCGGCGCCAGGACTGTCACCTGGGCTCGCTGGATAGGTTCCTGGGTTTGGGGGGGGACATGAGGCTATATCTTGGCGATTACGAACTCCACCACCGTGTCGGCCCAAGGATCGATTCCCGACGCAGCAAAGAATCGAGGAAACAGTGAACATAGAAGAACAGAGAGAGTGTGAAGTGACCGAAAGAGCTGTTGGAAAGACATGAGGGGACAAATCAGGCGTCGACAGAGGTGTCAAAGACGGGGGAACACAGAAAGCCAACTGATCATTTACAATCCCTAAATCGAGCCTCTCACAGCATTTGCTAGACGCTGCACTTCTCGCTGACTGATTTCTCGGTGGAGTCCTTCAGCACGCTGCTATCCCGGTCCTGAGGTTCGGCAACCCCACAGATCACGTCGCGCATAGTGATAGTATCAGGACTCTCACCCACCATAAATCCTTCCGACTCAGCCATGGCCTCGAACACCATTGATCCATCCTTGACCATGTCTGGATATACAGATAGCGGCCAAATGAGACACGCGGCATAGTATACCGCTGCGCCCATCAGCAGGGAGAGGAGAAAGCCCAGCCGGTACATGTTCTTGCTGGCGTCGTTTACCGAGTTCGGGTTAAGATTGCCCGCAATGCCGTGGATAGTGAAAGCAACTCCCGCAATCCAGGCTCCCATGGCCCGAAAGTTCCACCCATGGTAGTAGGTGTATGGAGCGTGGGGCTCCTTGGTGAAGAGGCTGGGGACGTGCAGGTTGCCGCGGCGAACAATCCAGTAGTCCACAATCATGATCTGTGAGTTGTGTCAGCAAACGCCAGCTGCAAGCCGAGGGGCAAATAGTCCGCGCCACATACGCCACAGGTAGGCATGAGAAAGACCGTGTAGGACCCCAGGAACGTGAGGAAGGACTGGGCGCTGGCAATGATCTTCCAGGGGACCAGCAGCGGCGCCAGGGTAGCGCAAATCACTTGGCCTCGAACGATGTTGATCCATCGGGGCCACAGCCCGCTGACGTCGGCGCCGACCGGCAGCGAGTTGGAGCCAGCATTCGTCGCGATGATGGCAAGCATCATTCCCTACCAAACACGGGACAATTAGCCAACATGCCACCCATGATCATACGCCGACGCATCCTATCCCGGGAAAAGCTTACTGCAGACGCAAAGAAAACCCCGGCCCTTGCACCGGGTCCCCAGTACTCGGTGAGAATGCGGTCATACAGGTCCCAGACGTTCCAGTACGTGTTGCCGAGGAACCCGGCAGCGGCGCTCGTGGTGCCGCAGCTCAGAAACATGACGAGCACCTTGCTCACAAGGATGCCTATGCTCTGGGACCACGTTGCCTGCGCGGGCCTGGTCGCGTAGCGGGCGACGTCGGGCTGGTTGACGAGGATGGGGCACAGCGCGGCCATGACCGAGTTGATGGCCTGGATCATGGGCCAGACCAGGGCCGATCCTGCGAGCGGGGTGCGGCCGCTGCCCAGCTTGAAGTCGCCGAGCGAGCCCCCGTTCATGTGGACGGCCCAGCCCAAGACGCCGAACAAGCCGGCCGTCGTGGCGACGGCCTTGACGACGAAGAGGTGCCGCAGGGTGGTGGGGTGCAGGAACATGACGGGGAACTGGAGGATCCAGAAGATGAAAAAGGCCACGAGGTTTTTCGAAGTGATGCCGGCGCTGGCGGGTAGTTTGTTGGGGATGTTGGTCCAGGCTGACCCGAAGATGGCGCGCATCAGGACCGAGGTCAGCATGCCGCCGTAGAAGGTTTGAGTGGCAAAGTAGATGGTGGCGACTGAGGCGCGGACAATGATGAAGAGTTTCGAGCCGGAGACGCCGGCGGCAGCACGGATGAAGACGGGGAACCCAATGTGGTAGCGGCTGGCGCCACGCGAGTTGAGGATGACAACCACGCTGAGGATGGCAGAGCCGATGACCGCAGCAATCATGCCGTGCCACCACTGGAGCCCGATGGTGAGAAGCGTTGCCCCAAGATTGTACGAGCCAGGGGAGAAGGTTTGGGTCAGGTAGTAAGAGAAGAAGTGCAGGGCAGTCCACGTGCGGTGTTCTAAGTGTCCGAGTCGTTGAGTCAGTATCAAGTACGAGAGGTCGTCCCAATCCAGTGACATACCGGGAGGTGTCGGCAGCAGGTCTTCATTGAAGTGCCCCTCACCCTGCTCAGGCCATTCTTTAGTCTGCAACCTCTTGATGAGTTGCTCTTTCGAGCACGCAGCCCTCTTGAGCCGCTGGAGGACCATGATGGGCGAATCGATCTCCACTGCAGGTCAATAACTGGTGGGAACTAATTAGGTGGACAAATGCTGCAGTAGGAGTTTTAATTATGAAGGTGTGAACGGTGTTCCATTGAATGCTACTGAGGATCCCAGAACGATTTGTGAATCGATACATATATATACAATAACATCCCTTGTACTTTCTTGCGTGTTTGGGCCGTGGCACGATAGATGGTCGACGATTCCTCAGATAAGCGGGCAGACTCGGGAAAGAGTCGATAAACCAACCCCCAACTCAGGGGCCCACTGACGCCACTTGGAAACGGGGTCGGTATCAGATCGGATGGCAGCGGTTATCTCATCTCGTTATCCGAGTCGGCCCCGTCCGTCGGAGGGTCCGACACAAGAACGGGGCCGATAAGATGGATCGGAGTCGGACCCTTTATCGCTCGGAGCACGACTAACAGGCTCAAGCGCCAGTCATTCATATGGGTAAAGAAACTACACAGTAACTCTCGCCGATTGCCTTCCTAGAGTGCGGTATACTGTCGGGTGGTCCGGTTAGCCCGGCATCTGTCGTGGGTCCGATGAGCGCCGGTACCCCGGTGGTCGGAATCGCGTCGTTATTTCCGAAAGCCAGAATTTTCATGACCCAGGTTAACACCAATAAACATGTAGATGCCCGTGGGAGGATGGGCGTCATTGTCCCAATCCCCATCCACGACCGGCAAACATGAATGACAAAATAGCTGCCGCGGAGCGCGCCCTCCATGACCAGACCAACATCCTCCCGCCGTACCAGCTCCTGGTCGTTTTTGCAACCTTGGCCGTCACCCTCCTCGTCACTTTCATTGACCAGAATGGCATCAGCATCACCCTTCCGACCATCGCCCAGGATCTGGACGCCACCGACACCATCTCCTGGGCTGGAACCGCGTCCCTGCTCGCCAACACTTCGTTCCAAATGCTCTACGGTCGCCTGTCAGACATCTTCGGCCGCAAGAACATCTTCCTCACCGCCGTGGCTCTCCTCTCCATCGCCGACCTTCTGTGTGGTCTGTCACAAAGCGCAACCATGTTCTACGTCTTCCGTGCAGTTGCCGGCATCGGCGGCGGCGGCATCACGAACCTGGCCATGATCATCGTCAGCGACGTCGTCACCCTGGAGGAACGCGGCAAGTACCAGGGCATTAT
>FTCU01000723.1_pt1 | contig 27320 bp, 39 predicted proteins | sample 1639521 | NCBI WGS metagenome assembly FTCU01 (sample SAMEA3914864, study PRJEB12502) | metagenome | biome: forest; material: soil | place: USA | collected 2012-03-12 | depth 0.3 m
AGGTTGTTGAGAAAATCAGTGTTGAGTGTAAAAGTGGTGTGTTGTGGAGAAAAGTGTTCCACTCGCTTGTCTGTTCCACTCGCTTATCATGCACGTTAGAGGACTTGGTGATGTCTCTATAAGCTCGGAAGATGATTGGGAATGCTGGACTGATGTTGTAATGTTCTGTCTCCTGACTCGAGGCACCTGGGAGCTTCTTTAACACAATTTATACATAGTCGTGTCAGGACTTGAACACGTGTCTGACTGCGTAGACGGGCTTCAGCATCGGTCTTCAATCCGAAGCCAATCTCGGACCTAAACTCCTCCCCTCAGATTCTGGGCCTCGCCTTGGTGTTCTTCAACCTGATACCGTTATGACCGCTGGCCGGACCTCTTCCTCCAGCTATGACCGCTGGCCGGACCTTTTCCTCCAGCTATAAATAATCGTTAACCTTGTTTCATCCACTTCCAAGCATCAGTAAACTCTAGCATGTAATCAAGAGCCTAATCCTGCGGCCAGTGGAAACAAAAGCGCTCAGGGTTTGAGGGTCGGAGGATCGCTCCACGGATCATCTGACAGCCGCTATGCCAGTGTTGTCAAACGGCCGACGCCAACCTGCTGAATCCAACTATCTCTATGAGTCCAGCTGGAGCCTAAACTATCCTGACGCCACCTAATGTGGCACAAGGCCGGTATCCGCATTCCTCGAGCTTGATGTTCGCTTCCTCGGACTCGTCGTTTCTTCGAGCGAGAGATCAAGCATTGAGCCTCCGCACTGACTCAACACGGCGTCAACCTGGGCCGCTAGGTTGACGTCCCTCGCGAGAGACGGAATCCTGCTGGGGAGATGAGTGCGAGCCTTGCTGGCCGCCGCCTCTAGCGCCGTCTTATTAATCTTGGCCAAGAGAGCGGCGGGGTGGTCCTTTCTAGCCGCATCGTAAGTGGCGCAGTAGTTCGGCATTGAATGCTTGGAGCATGCAACGTTGCAAGTGGGGTGAATTCCATGCCCCCAAGGGGTGAGAAGGCGCTTAAGTGTTGAGACCTCAGCCCCTAAAAGAACTGGATCTTGAAGTTGACTGTAGTAGTTTGGTGTAAACGTGACGAAAACATCGGGAGTGGCCTAGCCGACGACTTTTGATTCCGAACGGGCCGAATCTCGATTGATGGAAATGAGCACACATGCCACATTTGGAGCGCTCGACTTGTTTCCCTTCTGCATTCACTGAGTTGGCTTCTCGGGTCTCAGCAGGCTGCTGTGAGGTAGGTACCTACCTAATAACATCAACTTTGCTGGCGTCGAGTGCCACTGCAGAAGCAGGTCTTTACCGCCGAGTATGACATAGCTTCCGGCGTGTAGTGGTGGGCATATGAAAGAAGTTGACTTTCTCTACTGCTTCCATCATGCAGCTCCTTGTCACCCAAGCTCAACGCCGCACTGGTTGGATCAGGGGTATGGCGATGACTTCACTCGATGATTCCACCAGGGGCGTTCCTCGCAGGGACCAAGCTGGAATAGGCTAGGTAGACTATTCCGCACTTTCGGGTTTCTGTGAGGGGCAATTGCACTGCCTCAGCTGAGCCGATTCCGCCAAGAGCGCTTTCAGCCCCGCCAGCCATCATCTCACTCACCTTCCCACCGGCGCTGAGCAAGAGGCACAGCAGATCCGGATCCGCGATGGACCCGTTATCCATCGCCACGGCCTGCCTCACACTGCTGGGCACCGTGGGGAAGACTTCCCTGGCCGTCACAACGTTTATTCGCGGCTGCCGCGACGCCCGCACTGACCTGACGTCCATCTCTGGCGAGCTCACTCAGCTGCATCTGGTTCTCGACCTGCTTAAGGACGATGCTTCCGTCACCGACGGCCGCGTCATCCCCGAATCGCTGCAAACACAGATTCTCTCCATTATCCAGAACTGCTCCGCCGTCGTCGACAACATCAACAAGGTGCTCCAGAACCACTCGGGCAAGACCGGCGCGGCAAAATGGGTCGCCTTTGGCAAGGCCGAGGTCGCTGGCCTACGTATGTCGCTGGAAGCACATCGCGGCTCGCTGAATCTAGTTCTTGAACTGGTCTCGGTGTCCATGTCCAAGGCCATCCTGGACGACGTGGCTGTTGTTCGGGGTGATATGCTTGCCGTTCGGGACGACGTCCACGACATCAAGCAGGACACGGGCCAGATCTCGCAGATCATGGCCGAGCTGACGAGATTGCGCGCCATCCTCGCGGCCGGAGACATACAGACAACCACAAGGGATCAGAACTACGTACTAGAACGATATCTGGATAGCGTCACGTCGTACGCCGAGACCGTCTGCAATGATGTCGTTTGGGACTCAGATGGTGGCAGCCGCCATACACTCTCCAGGAAGCCCAGCGAGGAGAGCGTCGGCGACCCGGCGGGGGACAGTGGCGCTCAGAAAGGGGGTGAAGGAGGCACGGCAGAGTTGAGAGTTGGACGCAGCGATGACAAGGACCACGACGGGTCACCACAACCTTCAGCCACGGCAGCAGACCATCCGGAATCTCCTCATTTGGCCGCTCTCGGCGCATCAGATCAGGAACCTGACCAGGCGGGTGAGACCGTTGATCCACTCCCCGTTACGGAACCCGACTCAGAACCCGACCCAGCACTACCCGGTCATGTGGTACTGGCTTCGTCAGATGCAGAGCGAGAAAACCCTCCACCACACCAAGTGGCGAACTTGAACTCACAAATAGCACAACTCTCTCAAGTCCACACAGAACCCCTCAGCCCAGTCGTCGCCGCTGACTCGGCACGCCCCAAGGTCGCCGAACACGTTGCTCAGCCCTATCTCACGACCATGCAAACGGCGCACAAGGCGTTTGATACCATACAGGACATAAGCCCGAACCACGAGGTTTCCCCTGCGTTAGGCGACAAGAACGGTACCATTGGCCTATCCCGGAGGGACTACGACCCATACAACTACACCGCAGCGCTCGGACGACACACGTTGCCTGCGGCACAACCCCCGTCCAGAGTGGTTATTCTGCCACTCGAGGACAACTCTCCTAGTCCAGCTCTGGCTCAGCCAACGACAAGTCCTGGGTCGACCGATGATCCTATCCAGCCATCTGCAATCACGGTAAGGGTGCCAGATCTGCAGGAACGAGCGAAAGCCGCACTACTCCCCGTGCCGCCGGTTTATGACCCTAATCCCCAAGCTCTGGCGATCGAGAGCACTTCGACAATGTTTGGCATAGCGGAGATAAGGAGGAAACTGTTCATCGTTGGCGACGGTGCAGTGGGGAAATCCACGCTTCTGATGTAAGCCTCCAGGCCCGCTGTCATTGTTGTCTCTTGTCTCTATGATATCGTCAGAGGCTGACCAGGCTGTTTTCAACAGCGTCTTTTCCACAGGATATTATCCCGAGGTAAGACAGAAATGTCTACCGCCCCTAAACCAGACTATCAACGTCTTCTAATGCTTCTATTTCCCCAGGTGTGGCAACCCTCAATCTTCGAAAACTACGTCGCCGATGTCGAGGTCGACGGCAAGCACGTCGAGCTCGCCTTGTGGGACCACACGGGCCTGGAGGATTACGACCGGCTGCGAGCGCTGTCGTATCCCGACACGCATGTGATGCTCGTGTGTTTTGCGATCGACTCGCCCGATTCGTTGGATAACGTGCAAGAAAAGGTCGGTACATCACCGCAACAGCCTTGGGCCTTGAGGGTCGTCAGCTCACATGGAACAGTGGATAAGCGAAGTCCTCCACTTCTGCCCTGGCAAACCAATCATCCTCGTCGGGATGAAAAAGGAGCTCCGTCACGACGCGAACTCCATTAAATGGCTCGCGAGGGACAATCAAGTCCCGGTAACGTATGAACAGGTACCCCATCCCATACTCCACTCAGTAACACGGACGTGGCTGACAACCTACGTTTCAACTGGTGCCAGGGAGAATCAGTGGCGCGGAAAATCGGGGCGGCCAAGTACATGGAGTGTTCCGCCAGGACTGGCGAAGGCGTGAGGGAGCTGTTTGAGTGTGCAACGAGGCTGGCGCTGCTCAAGCCGTTACGCAAGAAGAAGAAGCACCGGTTGAGCAATTTCTTCAACAAGCTTGCCGAGAGGTCGGCATCGCCGCGCTTGGAGGCGGCAAAGGGGCCGGATGCGGCGGGGGACGGAGCTGGGACTACGTAGGTACCTACCTAATTAACAGCACGTTTATGAGGAGGCCAACCTCTCCATCTGTCCATACAATCACATGTAACAGTACAACGTTAGACCATCATGATGGTGATGACAACAAATCTCAACCTCCAGGTTCAACCAGCCCACCAAAGAATCCCCGCAACAATCACCATGCTTAAAACATATCCTGCCTTAGATGTTCGATTCAACCGAGCTGTAAAGGACGAATTTGCTGTGGAAGGCTTCTGGGTCATCCCGGTCTGACCGCTCTCCTCCTTAGCTTTGATGCCAGCCCTCAAGTTGCCCTCCAAGCCGAGATCCAGCCTGCCACCATCCAGCTCCCTCCTCCACTTCACTTCTTCACCCAATAGTCCCGCCCAATAATCCCGCCTCGCCTCCACAAAATCCTCCAGTTCTCAAGCATCCCCGCTACCACCTCCTTGCCGACCTCACATCCCACCACACTCGCCCTCAGTCCAAGTACCCGACCAGTTCAACGCTCCCCACCTCCTACTCCTTGACGTCCCTCAGCTCCGTGGTGGGCAGCTTGAAGGGCAGGGGCCCGTTGTCACGCACCGCGGACAGCTGCTCGAAAGCATAGGCCACTCGGAGCAGCACACCTTCAGAGAAGGCCTTGGATATGAAGGTCAGAGAGTAGCTAATCGCATGTCAGCATGTTGGGCGTTGAACCTGAAAGAAGAACATTGGAACGGATGTGTTGGGAAACAGGAAATGAGAGAATGGTGAGACTGAACGTACGGAATCCCGGGAGCCACTCGGACAAGGTGCGGCTTGTCTTCGTCAAGCTCAATAGAAGTGCCGGCGGGGTGAAATCCAAGTGGCACCCCCAGAACAGGGAACCCCATCTTAGCGGCAAGGTCATTCGCGATGCCGAGCGTCGAGGGGATGACGAGTACATCCAGGTTGTGCTTCTCCATCGCCCCCAGAATGCCGCCTTCGCCACCGTAGAAGCGCTCCTGCTTCACCATTTCCTTGTACTTGTCGCTGTCGACATCGATTCCCTCAGCTTGAGTCCATAGGAACTTGCCGATGTCGCGCTCGGGATATTCTTCCTTTGGGAAACTCTTGGTAAACTCGATGATGTCCTCGGCAGATTGAATGTTGTTGGGGTTTGTCTTCAGTGCCTGCAGGTAACGCGCAATGTCTCTCCTGAACTCGGAGGATCGCACGATACCCCTGACTTGGTCGTTGAGCTTCTTGAACCCCTCGGCTTCAGGAAAGTCGACGTTGTCAACCACCTTTGCACCAGCAGATGCTAGTGTCTTCAGGGCAGCCTCAAATGAGACCATGATGGGAGATGTCGGGTCAGAGTTGAACGTGTTCCGGGGAACGCCAATTGTCACGCCACTCAGGTCCGTGTCCTTGCAGAATTCGGTGAAGTCGGGAATTTGCTGAAACGGAATGTTCCAAGTGCCCTCGTCGCGCTCACTGCGGCCAGCCACTATGCTGACCAAGTATGCTGCATCCTTGACAGTTCTCGTGAGGGTACCAATAACATCTTGGCGAGAAGAGATGGGAACGGCGCCGTCGTTTGCGATGAGGCCGCGGCTGGGCTTGAAACCGACGACGTTATTGGCCTCGGCGGGGGCCAGGATGCTTCCAACCGTCTTGCTGTCACATTAGCATCTCGACAAACAAACCAGGAGTGCCACCCTCACCTCGGTCCCAATGGCAGCGGTACACAAAGCCAATGCAGCGGCGACCGCTGAGCCGGAACTGCTTCCGTCTGGCTGCGACTGGGGATAGTATGCGCCCATCGTCTGACCACCCCTCGGGCTCCATCCCGAACTGACGTTCAAGCCTCTGAAGTTGGCCCACTCGGAGAGGTTGGTCTTGCCCAGGATCACAACGCCGGCTTCACGCAGCCTGGCAATGACAGACGACTCGAAAGGGGGCTTGGCTCCAAGGAGAGCGTACGAACCAGCAGATGCATCCAGGTTGTCTTGTGTTACGATGTTGTCCTTGACCAAGAGCGGAATCCCATGGAGTGGCCTAGCCACCAACGGTCAGCTCAGCGCCGGCAAAGAGGGTTTGGGGGCGGTGACGAAGATCGACATACCCTCTGGCTCCAGAACGGAACCGCTCTTCGTCTAGTTGCCGGGCCATATCCAGTGCATCCGGGTTCACCTGCAGCACAGCATGAAACTCTTCGGTCTCGGTGATTCTGGCGAGGTAGGCCTTGGTGAGAGCGACGGAAGTGAAACGACCCGATTGGAGACCGCGGGATGCATCCTCAATCGTGAGCCGCATGAGGGAAGGAAATTGATCTGCTGTGCGCGTTCAATCAGAAACATGCCCGAAAAAAATGAGAGAAGTCGAAGGGGGAGCGGCCGATTTCCGCGCGTACCTGGTGTGGTGCCCATGATGCTTTTCAGTCGCGTGACAGGAAAAGATGATGAAGAGGGATCAGTGACTTGCAATGCGCAGGGTCAATAAGCAAGATGCCGCTGAGGAGGGCCAAAAAAAGAAACAAGTGCTGCGGTGCGTGCGTCAGTGAAAAAGAGCCCAGTTGGGACGGGACGGTTCAGGCAAAGTGCGGTTGGGTCGTTGGTTGGGAGGACGAAACCAACGAGGAAACCGAAAGCGGGGTACAAATTGATCGTGAGATTTCAAGTTCTTACTCTTCAAGGGAAAGGAAGGGGGCAATCGAGGAGAACGAGGCTAGCTTTGATCTCGAAATGCCTTTCCTGTGCCAGGTTGGCAATGATGGATGCCCTCTCCAAAGGTGCGCGACACAAAGCTAAAAACAAAGCACCGTCCAGCTAATCTCCTCGTTCCCTACCTACCCGCAGTCTCCCGAGTCTTCGGCTTCCAAACGGCAGCGGAATCGGTGCCATACGACATCCTGACTGTGACGGCTTCGGAGCTCCGGCTACTCCTTGACGAGAAAAGAGTGACGAGCACCGATCTCGTCAGACATTTCCTGCGTCAAATCCAAAAGCACAACAAAGAGGGCGCTCATCTCAATTGCATCAACAGCCTGGTCCCAGAACAGGCCCTCGTGGACACGGCATCTGACTTGGATCGACAGCGGGCCGAGGGCCGCCTCCGAAGCCCATACCATGGCATCCCATTTGTGGCCAAGGACAGTATGTGGACTGCCGCCTCGTTTTCTGTGCCCACTACCGCAGGTGCATTTGCTCTGAAAGATGCTACAGCTCGGAGCAATGCCGATGTGATACAGGCAGTAAGTCTTGTTGGGCTCGGTCCTTCGGGTGTTGTCTGGCTTCCGGGGCCTGCTAACACTATTTGAGCTTCTCGACGCGGGTATGATTCTGCTCGGAAAGGCGAATCTCTTTGTAAGGCACCGCCTGGGATCTTCTGCCATTGTTGCGCATCGCTCACTCGGACGTCATATCTAGGAAATGGCTGGCATGAAAGGATTTGGCGGTTTCGCTGGTTGGTCCGCTGTTGGGGGGTAAGGCTCATTCTTAAACGCAGCTACACTCAGACCTAATTCTGTGGGCTACAGTCAGACGCAGACCCCATATGTTGTAGGGGGCGTTGACCCTTTAGATACATGGCTTGGATCGAGCGTATGTGCTTACCCTTTCGTTGTCGTCCTTGTGTTGACACCAGGGAAAGACACCTGCCGGTTCCTCCTCGGGATCTGCCGTCGCAGTTGCCGCTGGCATGGTACCAGTCGCGCTGGGAACGGAAACAGATGGGTCAATCGTCGTGCCCAGCGACCGTGCCAGCCTCTACTCCCTCAAGCTCACCGTCGGAAAGCTTTCAACCCGGGGCACACTCGGCTACACGCCGGTCACAGATTCACTCGGACCCATGACAAAATCCCCTGAGGACGTGGCAACCCTCCTCGACATCCTAACGCCGATTCAAGGAAAATCGCATCGTGATTTCTTGGTTGGGTCGTTCGCCGGCCTCCGCATTGGCTTCCTTGACCCTGCCGTGTGGGCCCCAGGACCAGGTGCTGAACATCTCGTCCCCGGCCATCAACAAGCCCGAGTGACGACTAATGGCTCTTCTTAGGTACCCCTGATCAAGAGATCCTCAAACACGCCATAAAGACACACCTTTCCGAAGGCGAGTACCTTGAGTATCGTCAAACCTTGCGCGAGCACAACAAGGAACTTGGGATAGACAAAGCCCTAGAGGAATATGGCGTTGATGTCATCATGGGCACGCCGACAGGGCGCTCTGTCACAGTTGCCGCCTTGGCCGGCTACCCTGTTGGGACAGTCCCGCTTGGTTACGCTCGTTTTAACGGGCGGCCGTATGGGATGGCTGTCATTGCACGTGCCAACGAGGAGGGGTTGATACTGAGAGTTATGAGCGCGTGGGAGGCGACCTTCCCCAAGCGGCAACCTCCCCCAGCGCTCGTAGATTGGAACACTGGGAAAGGAAAAGCTGAGTGAAGTGTAGCTTGCCGTTGATATCACTGATATCTCCATGGACACTCTTTTGTTCTCTAGGCATTGTCTTTTGTTCGTCTTAAATTTCATGATTCAAATTTCCGAAGCCGGACAGAACACTTGTCCTTCTAGCCAGACGCTGAAATTGGGCAAATTGGTATTAATAGCAACAAGTCTTGGGCAAGATGCCAGGGGTCGACTTGCTTCTCATAGGCCCAACCTGGACCAGCGTGACCTTGCCGCCAGAGGCGACAAGCCTTGTAAGCGCCTGCAATGCTCCTGCAATGCAATGCAGTCTCAGCCCTCACCTAGGCAATATGTTGGTGCTTTCCACAGTTTAGGAATTTTAGCTGCGGCGCTGCCTTTCCCTAACACTCCTATTAGAACCCACGGTCCGCCTTTCAACGCTTCAAAGGTTCCAGTCCCCGTCTGACACCCGTATCGAGGCCCACTCCAACTCCAACTCCGTTACATTGGAAACGATCCTGGGGAAATTTCCAAAAGCCGTTCTATTGCCAGGGAGCCCAGGCCTCTGGTCCTTAATTATCTCAACCAGATGGCTACGAACCCTTGTCAGCCCGGAAGCACAGGTATGTACTTGAACTACCGACCTAGAGCGATTGCCTCACCATCCCACTTCACCTGGCAAATAACCTCGGGTGCCTAAACAACCCGGGGATCAAAACTTCAGGTCGCGTCCCTATCTTGCTAATTACCAGGCTTTCCGCCACTAGATGCAGTGATCCGAGTAAACGACGTTCTCGACGAGCTCAGCCCTTTTCACAACTTCGAGGAAAACACGGACAAACAAAGAAGGCTACACCGCCAATGCTCAGAATGGTTTGCTCGGCATATCGCCGAGCTGGTCAGAACCTCCGCCGCGAAAGACAATCCTATACTGAGACGTGTAGGGGGTGCCAGCCCCTCTGTCATTCGCAGGTGCCTTTCTTCCCTCCTCGCCGCCGTATCCGGGGCTTCTGACACCTCTCTCGATGCGATTCTGCATATCTGGTCCAGGGAACTTCAGCATACATCCGAATTGCCATCATCTGTGACGTATTCGACAGCAGATGCTAGTGGGCTGGAACAACAAGATCCATTGCTTGTCCAGGCGGCCTTCCTCTTCCTTGGTTGGTTCTCCATGACCTACGAACCGAGCCTGGTACCAGCGGAGCTCAAGCTCGAGATCATTCTTCCCCGGTCGGCCGAGACATCCCCGCGTTTCAGGAAACAAAGACAAGTTCCGACCGACTCTCTTGATATTTCGAGCGCGTCATCTATGTCTTTTCCTCACCTCTTCGCTTCGTTTGGACAGAGGCTTCCGGGGCTGCATAATTCCTCGGAAGCAGGTCCGGGCCCTGCCACTCAGGGCCAAACAGACGTGCTAATGGCTTCGAATATCTACTATTCCAACCTCTACCGTGTCGGCAAGCTTCGGATCCAGTGGGTAAACGACGTGGTTCATCACCTCGATTTGGATGAACGAAACCGCACAGTCAGCCTGTTCGCGTTTCCCACGTTTTGCTCATTGGTTTGCCTGAGTGACCCCACATCGACACAACCACTGAGCAGGTGAATTAATGGCTTTTTTCCCGTTCCACTGTCTATCAAACACTGGACTGGGAGTTCTCACACCTTCCCTATCACAGGCTCATGGATGATGGGGTCGATCTCGACCCCGAAACTTCTACCCATGACAAGGACCACCCCCAACGGTTTGACGACTACTGCCGGGAGATAATCATCTCGTTCGGCGTTATATTCGCGCAGGAACAGCGATCCCGCCAACAAGTCTCGAAGCAAGCCACAGGCGCTGATTGGGGCGCCGCCCTGGGTAAGGACGCCATCTTGAAAATCCTGTGCACCAAACGGTGGCAAGACCACCCCCTCTTCGACTATCTTCAGTCGCCTCCTGTTCGGAGCAACTACTCCGCCCAAGCCGATTTCCCCTTCTTAGGACAACTCCTTCTGAGGTTGCAGGCCTATATGGAGGCGCAAAGCCCAAAAGACTTCTTGACGCTCATTTTTGACCGGCGGGATCCTCTAAGGTTTTGGACTTTTGTCCTGGCAATTTTCCTCGGAGGCATGTCTCTGATCTTGAGTTTGATTCAAATTGCAGTGGGTGCGGCCCAGCTTGCCACTCAGGTCGGATCTAGATAGGTACCCGGAGGTAGAGAGGAAGGCGAGTGGAATTCGACATTCCACGCTCTACCGGTGAAGGTGAGTTAGGATTACCCCTGACACCGCTCGCTTCTGCCGAAAGTTGCGAGACTGACATATTGCGATACGTAGTGGAAGCACCTCGAGGACTGTGAGGAATCTAGTCTCGGCCTTGTTGGCAATGTTCAAGAGGGGCACCGCGGCGCCCTTATTTTTATGACACTAGCGTAACAGAGAGGCATGAGTCCAGGCAGTCAGAGTGGGCGGGTTGAACCAGCTAGACAGAGTTGTCGGCGAGGCTGTTACGGTGATCACTGGGAGGCGCTTGATTACTCTGGACGAGTAACGGGAGAGCAATCCAGAACATAGCCAAAACAGCTGCAAATTGGATAGGACAACAAGCGCTTTGAAATGCTCTAATTCCCAGTCATCCTACCCTTTAGTTCTAGACAGTGCTTAAAGATCTGGGGATCTGGTCGACCCGGCCGTTGATTGTCTCCTGTTCAACCGCAGCCTACTGTTCCTCCATCACTACACAACAAATCACGTCTTCTTGTTCTCCCACACCTTGAACTGAATCAGCTTATGCTTCCACCTCCCCCAGCTGACCCAAAAGTTAAACTCCATGATAGTCCGCTTATCCAAGTCGTCGTCCCCGGCAGCAACGTCAGCGTCCGGCACGATCACCCACGGCGTGTTGTCGCCATGTGCCGTAGCAGGAGCAGGAGGCTTGCTTGAGTCGCTCCTCGGTGGTGCCTCGTTGGCGGCGGCCCCGACCGTCTCGGCCTCGGTCGGCTTTTCTGCGTGCGGTTAATAATAAAAGTCGCGGGGCGTGTACCGGCGAGAAAGAGGACTGGGAAGTGTCATACCTGTTGGAACATAGGTGCCGCCTTGTTGTTCCAGGTTGGGAGATGTTGGGTCAAGTTGGTAAGTGCGGTCACTGTGGCGATGCTTAGGCATATTGGCTTCGTGAAAATGGAGGTCGAGAAAAAGGCTGGGGAAAAAGCTGTGAGATGCTGGACGCTGGTCCGGGTTGTCTGTTGGCCACGAGTACCACAAAAGCGAGAGGGCAGTGGTGGCGAGAGGGGTGGTAGTTACGAGCCCAATATACATGTTGCATAGGGCCGATGATATGTGCCGCGCAGCAGAGTATAATACCGTGCTCAACGGTGGCCACAAGCACAGTGAGTACTTCGGGCAGGTACTTCGGGATAACCCGCAGAGCACAGCCACGCGTCGTCGACACTCTCCTCTCGCCACCACTGCCAACCAAAACTTCCTCGCTGATCCTTACGCTCTGCGGCCTGGCCGTCGTTTCGTGTTACCCGGAGAGGTGGGACCTGGTCCAATGTGTTGGAGGCCGGAAAGTGGGCAGCATACCTCCCTGAGGTAGGATCGATCACATGTGAGCGTGGTTGGACCCGACAATACTGACCTATCGTAGCTCAGGGGCTGTGTGCTGTGTTGGCAGGACAGAGGAACTTACCCCTGATTAACGGGGACGGAATAGTGGGCTCGGAGTTTCTACTATGCCAAATCACGGAAATACGACTTCACAGCAACTTTTGCGTCTAGATCGTCTCGGCATAGCTCTACCTATCCAGATCTTGTCAAAGTCTCTCTTCTTGTAGGTCTGCATGAATCTACACTTTATCAATAGGCGAAGTGAAGAAAAAATGATGATGGGATCTAAGACGATACCTACAGTTGCATCGATGGCCATGCACGAACCCGCTCTTCTTGCCCAAGCGACGTATCTACCGCCTGTCATCCATCTTGGTATTTAAAAACAGCTCGTCATCCTGGTCCCCTTTCTGTTGCCGCTCGCTGCGGTTGGGTAGAGGGTGTGGTTGGTCGAGAATGACAACGCGTCTCCGAAACATCTTTAAGAGTTTTGGCCAGAGTTTTGTGGCAAGATTTGTGGCGAGTTGAACTGCTCATTGTGCGCCTTTAAAAGGGAAGGAGAAACGTGGGGAGGAGGAGGAGGAGGAGGAGGAGAGGAGGAGGGTGAGATGCGCAGTAGGCTAAGACAGTCATCTTTATAATTGACGGCGAGGTCGAGGCCGTTTTGTGGCGTTTGGGGTTCTCCCATGAATAATCCTGCCCTCGGTAACTTCTACCAGCTTACTTAGGGGAGAGCGGACAAGATCTCAAGTTTCACAACAAGAGAGGGTGAAGAGTTGGAGAACGTTCGGGTTCTTTTACATAGAAGTTGCACTATCACGAGATGGTTTTCTAGTAACCATAGATCTTGTGTTAGTGGGCCCCTTGCACGTCGTCGGCTCGTACCGGAGTGACACCAGTACTTAGGTATCCAAGGCAAAATATCTCTCCATTTCTCGGATTCTCCGAGAATAATCAACACGCGGGATGCAAGGCGGACATCAGGGGCATTGGCATGCGCGACGGATGTTTCCCGTGGTGTCAGGGATGCAACAGACCGTCATTCCCATTTTTTGGCGGCTTTGTGTCATGAACAGGAACAATAAACGAACAAACAGCGGCACTAAACACCGCAATATGGTGAGCAACGGCAAATCAGGTCTCCTCCCCAAGTACTCGCCGGCTTCGAACCGCTTGACATGATCCAGGCTACGAGCCAACAAACGGTGACTTGTTCACCGGTCCTCAGTCAATTTGGGAGGAAGAAACCGCCAAACCTCTTTCAGGACGGCCGGTTTACGGATCCCTCTCAACAATCAGAACACATTCTCCCAGTTTGATCATCACAAGGTAATAGACAAGGGACGACAGAATACAATCTCTTCAAATCACATGTCAAACAGCATGGGCCTGTAGCCTTTGGCATCTAGCATTCTCCAAGACGGAAAACGCCGTCTCGTGATGTTTGATGACCGGGTGGAGGCCCAAGCAAACGGATGTCACTCTCTTATATCTCGGCACCAGGGGTATTAGATTGCTGCAACGCCTCGTCTACTAAGTATGGCGATCTCTCGCTAAATCCCCTGCCGATCATCGGTACTTGATGACTAGCTCCAACAACGCAGCCGCAACCTCGGTCGGGTTTGTGGCGCTGAGGTAGTGGTTCCCCCCCTCGAGCATGGTGAGGGTGGCGTCCTTGGATGAGGTGAACAGCTTGATCTGCTCGGCCTGAATTTGGTTCCCATACACCGGATCGTCCGTTCCCTGCATAGCACCATGATTAGCCAACAATTTCACACCCGCCACAAAATCTCACACGACCATACCTGAAGCCAGCGCACCGGGCAAGTGATATCCCTCACGCGCCGCAGCAGCCCATCCCGATCCAACAAGCACCCAAGCGCCATCTTCAACTTCTTCCTCCCCTCATCCCCCCTATACACCTCCTTCAGCGTCTGCGTCCAAAACGCAACCAGCTCCGCCGTGCCCGCCGCCCCAAACCCCAGCGTAGCCACCATCCCACACCACACATCCTCCACAACCCACTCCGGCGTCGCCTCAACACTACACCCCCCGTCATAAAACCCCGCCAGCAGCGTCTTGGGATCCCAGCACCCCTTACTCCTTGAATCAGCCGACTCATAGTCCATCGACGTACCCAGCAACAACAACCCCTGAATCCGCTGCGGCGCCAGCAGCGCCATGCGCGCAACCATCCACCCGCCCTGGCTGGTGCCCAGCGCAAACGCCTTGTCAATGCCCAGCGCGTCCAGCACCTGCAGCGCCATGACGGCCGTGTCCCAATACGTAAAATGCTCGACAGGGCACGAGGTGGCGCCGTGCCCGAGCGGCTCGATGGCGAGCAGGTTGAGCGCGTCGGTGAGGGTGGTGTCGGCGAACTGGGTCTTGTAGAGCGATGCGGTGGTGCACATGGAGTTGATCAGCACGCAGGTCGGCTTGGAGGGGTCGTAGACGCCCCCCGCGCCGGAGAGGGCGTAGCCGGCTGTGATGCCGCCTAGGTGGGGGACTTTGACGGTTGTGGTGGCTGCCATGATCGACAGGCGGGTGGCGTACGGTTGACGAGGTTGGGGAACGGTTTTGTGCTTGCTTATTTTGGGAGCATGAGGCAGGCACTGGATGGGTTGAGAGAGAGGTGCAGTGATGGAGGGGGAGAAGAGGCAGGAGAACCGCGCGGGCGGGGAGGTGTGGGAGCTTGGGCGGTCAAGACAGGGGGTGGCATGGGAAGAGAGGGGTTACCAGGAGCCAGGCTCGAGCCAGGCTGTTGGGAGTCTGGGAGTGGATGTCTCAGGCAAGCGAGGCGTCGACAAACTAAGGTAGAAGGCCGGTCGGAGACAGTGCCAAGTCGTGCGCAGCTAGGCCTGGTTTGGTTGAGCTTGCCGGTGGAGATTGAAATCCACATGTCAAAGTTTCTACGAGTCTTGGGGCCCAGTCCGCATGTGATTTTTATACTTGCTCTTAGGGGCAAGATCAGCAAGGGGCTCTCATTGCCACGTTAGAGGTTGGAGATGTTGGCCTACCGTCCTATTGAGTCCATACGATGGATGGCTTCTGCCACCAACATGAGTAAAAGAAGCAAAACACAGAGGGAGACCAGGGCGCTAGTGTGCCAGGAACGTCGCACCGGGGAAGTGCCGGAAGCGACCCGGTGGAGTGGAACCGGGGACAGGGGACTCCAAGCGGAATTTCGTGCGGAATCTGGCCGGCTCGACCGGGGACCCCTTTTCTGTGCGGCACTTTTTGCGTGCCAAGACGGGCTGACGATCGCCTACGGAGAGGGAAGTATTTCCCCGGCGGGTGGTGTGGTGCTCTGACAAGCTCTGGCAAGGTCAGACAAGCGCCTCAGCTTTCTCCCAATGAGGAGGGAAGGTCCTGGACAAAGACCTCCACCGGTCGACACTCGCCACTGACACGCTCCCCACCGGCCCGAACCGCTAGGCCGGATACGAAAGAATAACGAAGGAAAAAGAGTGCACGTTGAAGCGAGGGAGGAAAACGGGAGAATATTCCATCTGCGGAGAACGAACGCGAGAGTAAGCACACAAAACACTGATCAGATAAAAACGCCTTCGACAACATCGTGGCGAGGGGGACGCTGGCAGAGTCCAATACAAGAACGTACCAGGTTTCTGGATGGAGCACGCTGTAGTAATATCATGCGCAGTGATCGATGCCCAGCCTGGTCGGGTTCGTGTTGCCCTCGATCGAAATCGCCGCTCCCAAGGGCATGGGCTGAGCCGGGCCCACCGACCCGAAGAAAGTCCCTAACCTCTTTTGCACGCGATTGCCAGGTGCCCAGCCCTCATCACCGGCTTGGGTGATATTAGAGTTCGCGTTGCATGCATGTGGGCAAAGTTTCATCCCTCCCCCTGTCGGTAGCCCCATGCCGCTGCTGAGACGGCGATAAACTCAAAATCCTGCCGTCTCCCTGCTGCGACATGCCGGATCTTTCGCTCCACCGTCCTCTTCTCCATCCAACACCGCCATGTCGGGCTCGGTGCTCCCAGGAATTCCGGGGTACGACCCCGACAATCTTCAGCCATGGACCGTGGCCGTCATAGCCTCGGTGACCGTCCTGGCTACCGTGGCCGTGGCTCTTCGCCTGTTCAGCCGATGGATCAAGGCCCAACATCTCTGGTGGGATGACTACATGATCATCTTCTCGCTGGTATGCCGTCTGAGGGGGACTAGGCACCACAGTTCGGGAATTTGCTGACGCCCACCCACCAGGTCTGGAACTATCTTGTCGTGGCCTTCATCTTTGCCATGTACTCGGCGGGCATGGGCATCCACGCAGACAAAGTGCCGCTGAACGACATCGTCCGCATGGCCAAGTTCCTCGTCGTGGCCGAGATCCTGTACGCCTTCAACCTCGTGTGGAGCAAGCTGAGCATCCTGCTCATGTACTACCGCATCTTCCACTTCCCCTACTTCAAGAAGATGGCGTACGGGATCGGCGCCTTCTGCATCGCCTGGGTCATCACCATCACCTTTCTGTTCATTTTCATCTGCGTGCCGGTGGAAAAGCTCTGGTACCCGGATCTGCCGGGACATTGCATTGACCAGGTCGGCACGTGGATCGCCAACGCTGTCTCGACGATTCTGTCCGACTTTGCCATCCTGCTGCTGCCCATCCCCCAGGTCTGGAGACTGCAGCTGCGGAAGCCGGAGAAGATTGGTGTGACCTTTGCCTTTGGCCTCGGGTTCTTGTTAGTAATACCTCCAGTGACGCCAAGTTTCATACTAACGTTCTCCCCTTAGCGTCATCTTCGCCTCGGCCTACCGCTTCAGTGTCCTCTTCTCGTACAGCAACAGCGACCCAACCTACACCCTCGCTCCAACGGTCGGCTGGACGAGTATCGAGATGTCGGCGGGCATTGTCTCGGCCTGCCTGCCGACTCTGGGTCCCGTCCTAGCCATGTGCACCAGCAAGCTCGGCATCAAGCGGACCCTGCTGAGCACCAATCGCGGCGGAGCGACAGGCAACACGTCGGGCTCCAAGAACTTTGGCCAGTCGGCCACGGGCTCGGTGAGCGACCGCACCGAGGTGGAGCTCCAGAAGGCTCGGAAGGGCAGCGCGGGGGCCGTGTTCTACCGCCTGCCGGAGGGACAGGCCTCGGGCGAGCCGACGCAGGCGGTGGACTCGGAGCTGAGACCTGGGCATGGGCATCGGTATACCGTGACCAGCCGGCCGGGACAAGGGGACGGTGAGAGTTTGAGTGGAGACGAGGTGCCGCTGCACGGGATTCGGGTGCACACCGAGTTCAAGCAGTCGACGGTTTGAAAATGGGGGCTGGTGTTAGGGTGGGTTCTTTGAATCCGGTATTTATTGGATTGGAATGTGTTTCGGATAGACAAACTCAATTATTAGGCTTTCAGCTGTGGCAAGCGAATGGTGTACTACACATCTCTTGCCGCAGGGCTGCCGTACTGGCTTTCCGTAGACGCTGACAATTGTGATGTGACAACCATCAAAAGTCTTCAAGCTTGTACACCTCATAAGCAGGTTCCTCGTACGGATGTGCCCTGCATCACCAAGATTAGCTCCAAAACACCGACAACAAAACAAAGCAGAAACGCACTTCTTCAACGCGACAACCGCCCTCCGCGCAACCTCCTCCCCGACACACAGCGTCTCGACCCTCGCCTCCTCGACGTGCTCCAGCTCGCCGACCTTGCCAATGTGGGGGTTAGCCGCGTCGCCGGGACGGAACTGGCCGGTGCCGAACACGGTGAAGCAGCACTCGGTGTAGTTGCCGGCGCCCGGGTACCGCCCGGCGCCGGCGGCAAAGATGGCCGTCTTGCAGGCCTCGAGGGCCGCGGGGGGCACGTGGAAGACGAGTTTGTAGCGGGCGAGGATGGATGCCATTTTTGTATTTTTTGACTCGGGATCGGATGAGTTGGTGATGGCCAGGTTAGTGATGGCTACCTTAGGTTGGTGATGGCTGTGTTGGAGGAGGACCGGGGTGGGGGCGGCGGGAGTGCGGGAAGGCAGCGGGGAGCTTCCGGGTAAGAGTGGGGAGAGCGACGCTGCCTGATTGACCCCGCCTTGTCTGAGAAACGACGGGACTCACATCCATTCTCATCCCACTCATGCCGTGGAACAAATACACGAACAACAACAATTCCAAATTACTAAGTGAAATTGCTACTAATTAACTACCTAACTAAGCTAACTCATCACCCCATCATTCCGATCAATCATCTCATCAAGTCATTCCATCATGATAGCCCATCCCCTCAAACCTCCAAAATTCAAGCCCAACTTCCCCCCCTCCTGATACCAAACCATCCCCCGCTCAACCATCCACCCTTCCACCCCCCCGTAACAACTCAACAGCCAACAAACCCCCTACCAAAACCTCAAAGGCATCGCCCTCCTCCTCGCTCCAGCAGTAGCAACACTGCTCGTCGGCGTCGGCGGCTTGGAGCTCGACGGCGGCACAGTAGGCGTAGTCGACGTCTTGGGCGGCGGCGAAGGCGAGCCCGTCTCAGTAGTCGTCTTGGTCGACGTAGACGGCGGCGGCTGGGACGGGAACGACGACCCACCCGTGCTGGTCTCGGTCTCGGTCTCGCAGTCGGAGGTGTCCGTCTCCGTTTCCGTCTCCGTCTCGCAGCTGGTGGTTTCTGTGATGGTGGTTGTTTTGGTGATGAGCGTGGTGGTGTCGTCGTCGTCGTCGCAGGTGTCTGTGCTGGAGGAGGTGGTGGAGGTGGAGGTGGAGGGAGGGGGGGTGGTGCTGGTGCTGGTGCTGGGGGGCTTGCTGGTGGTGGAGTGGGAGAGGGTGACGGTGGTGGAGTCGCAGTCTTCGGTGGAGGAGGAAGAAGAGGAGGACGAGGTGCTGGTCGCGCAGCCCGTGGCCGAGACGATGGCGTAGGTCGTCGAGCAGCCGAGGCCCTTGCATTGCGACTCGCAGGGGAAGGACAGGTACGACGTCGCCGGCGTGCCCGGGCAGCCGCAGTTCTGCGTCAGGGTGCTCAGCACCAGGCACGCCGGGACCGGGCAGGTGCGGCACTGGTTGGTGGTTGCGATGACGGTTGGGCAGCCCGTCGGCGCCGAGGTGAGGGTGGTCGTGTGGTGGTCCTCGGTGGCCGCCACGCTGCGAGGGAGGTCAGTGACGAGCTCGACAGATCCGTTGGCGGAGAACTTACACGGCAGCCCCGACGGCGAGGAGGACGGTAAACGAGTGCATGTTGGTTGGTTACAAACGAGTGTCAGGTTGAGCAAAGGTGCATTAGCGGTTGGGTTCCAGCTTGAAGACAGCCTTCGGGGGAGCCCTTCGATGTGCAGAAGGGGCGCATCTTATCCCATTCGGCACAAAGGCCTGCCAACTCACTCATGTTTGTAGGATGGGATTTCCAAGCCTGGCAGCCTGCAACATACGACATGCCGCAGTGGTTCTCTTGGGAGTCAGGGTGCCATCACAAAGCCCCGGAATCGGTCGGCAGCGGGGACGCGGGGTATCGCCGCCGCTCATTGGCCGGGACGGCACCGAAATGGCAGGATGGACCTCGTATTGACGAACGCCACCCTCCGCTGATTCGCCAGCACTGCTCAAAACCCTTGGCGTTGGCCTTTTGCATGCAACGGTCTGGAGGAAGACGGCGTTCGCTGGGGCTTGGACGAACCGCATGGCACGCTAGCGCGCAGTCGGGGTCCAAACCAGGGTCGTCAGTGCTGCCAACACTGTTGGACCCTGATCGCGTGTGGTGAAGAAGACCGCTCTGCGCCTCTCTGGCCCGTACTCGCTTCAGTTGCCCGGGCGGGTGACCATGTGGTTTGGCTTGGCTTTGCTAATCCCCAGCCACAAGTCAGGGTCTTATCCGTCCACCACTCGCAGAACTGTCCCAAGAACTGGGATTTCAAGTTCCAAGCTCGGTCCGTCGCGGGACCACCTGATCAGGCTGACCGCTGGGAGCCGGATGCGGCCCAATGTCACTCCGAGATCTTCATGAGTTCTTGCCAACAATGGGCTACGCACTTTCAAATCCCGCGGCTGGGCCCTGGGATGGCCGGGAGACGCACTGCCAATACGACTTTGCGGGTTATCAAGACCCGTGGCCCGGGTGGTCGGCGCCCTTCAAGACATCCCGGGGAATATCACGACGGGTGCAACCCACGCGATGAACTCTGTGTCACGGTTCGTAGGCGCGAGGAAGAAGACAGTGGCTCGCCTCACTGGCTGTTCAGGTTATATGTCCGACTCTTCCAACCTACTCCAAAGTCATGGTCCATCAGCCACACGGATTTACTGCGGCTTGAAACGCAGTCGAGTCACTCTCACCCCCTCCTCCAGCGCGGCAACCACAAAGACTCCCTCGTATTGAAAAAGCCTCACGCCCATGATGTCAAGAGCCCCCAGATCTTCTAAATATAGACCCTCACTACCGTTCAAGTCTTCTTGGCGATACCGTATCACTGTAAGATCAACAAGTCTGTTCACCATCGCTGTGCCCCGAGACGGCCGTTCGTCGGGCACCCGAGCCACAAGTTCCCTCAAACGGCTTGAGACCCTGGTCTCATTCAATCTCTCAGCCGGAGGGCGCCGTGGGAGGAGGGGTTCCTTGGAAACTCAACCATCCAAGACACTTGTCTGGCCAACCTTGGTCTGAAATAGGCCCAAGATTAAAGACCAAAAAGGGCATGGCGGTTAGAATGCGGTTTGCACCAAGAAGGCCATGAGCGTTAAACTATTGATTCACGTACCTAATAAGTGTGATAAGATACCTATCTTTATCAACTTGTCCTTTTTAATTTATCTTCCTGCGCCCTTCTATCTTGCCCTCCTTCTCTCTCTTTAAGTTTTCTCTCTTATCTCTCTCTCTATTTTCTTCGTCTCCTTCTCTTCCAGGTTCCCTTATTTGTCTCCTCTCTCTCCTTTCTTGTGATTTGTAAGACTTTTTGGAAGGTTTCGTCCAGGCCATCGGGTAACACAGATGAGCCACTCGGACCGCGTGACGAATAGAATGGGAATCGTCAGTCTCCCTTCCGAGTCCAGCATGCACCAGGTCCTTGTCGGTGACCATCCATATCCGTTGGAGTGTCTTCTGGATAACCATATGCATGAAGAGCATTAGGGCGGTTTGCCATCCAGTTTCCCGGGGTCTCCCTCGCCATCGCAAGGACGTTTTCTTCCACCAGGTAGAAAGTGGGCAAGGTGAAAGAGCAGTCGGCCTGTGTATTCAGCGAACTCGGGTGAATAGTTAGGCCGAGATTCTCCGCTACGTATCTTCACCAGACCAGGTGTCCCGTGTTTGAGAGAGCATCTTGGCAGGAATGCTAGCTAGGATTTACTCTCCCATCTTCATACCATCAAGATCTCGAGCGTCAAGATTTCTGGGCCGTTAGGCATGGCGGCGGTGCTCTTCAGGACGTTATTTGAGGTGGGAAGCTTTTCCTGGCAGACTTCCATTTGGTGCCATTCTTTCTTGTTCCTCTCCTCTCTCTTTTTTTACTTGTCTCTTTTTCTTACTTTTCTCTGTTTCCTCTCTGTCGCCTTTTTTCGACACCCTTCTGTTCTTTCTTTCTAGTGGTGTGGACTCGCCCCGTGTTCCTTCTCGGAATATCTCTCAGACGCTGGAATTCGTCGTGTTGCCACACCTCTACCCTTGGCACACCATTATGGTTCTGCAGACGGCAACCCGAAGAATGTGGCGTTATGCGCCATGTGAATGTCCCAGCGTCTCTTTCGAATACCTGCAGAAAAGTCGTGTTGGCACCTTCACAGCCTCTTTCGCCGAGCGCTCTGTTCCGACTCGTCCTGCGCGACTGGTGTGGCGTTGTGAGAGTTATTATTAGCATATCGGCCTGAGACCACACGTGGCCGACGTTTGAGGCCTGCTTTAGACACCAAGTACCTAGGTGGCTTGCTTCAAGCTGACTCCCTCGAGACAGAAATTATAGAGTACCGTATTCTATCGAGAAGGACTCTTTCACCTCCAGACTTTGTCCGCTTTTCTCTTCCCACCCAGCACTGGGTCGGACCAGGCACACTGCGGTTGTGTGGGCTTGCAGAGACATTGCTGGATAGGAAAACCCAAGAATTAATTTGGAGGAATCGTATTGCTCTTGAATGAACCAGCTTCGATGCTGGGATCGGCCATCTTTTACCCCAGTTTGGGGTTTGGTCTGATTCTGCAAGCCACGTGGGGGGCAGTACCCGATGGTGGGATACGACGGAATGACTGCGTATTCGGGAAGCATCGGGCATTAAACTCAGTTTTGACAGACGGTGGAACCGGACAGGTCGTGTGGTGATGAGTGTTTGGTGAATTGCCATGGAGGAACTTGTGCTCCAGGTCCGGTCCGGTCCGGCTCCAGGCCCAGGCCCAGGGCGACCGGGGTCGCGGGCGCGGGATTCACGTCATCGAGTGTGATCGTCGCTCTGCGGGCCTGGGCCTGGCGCTGGCGGGAATTGGAGAAGCTTATCCCAACGACACGAGCTGAGGTGATCGACGCGCGAAAACCACATTGGCCGGCGCCCAGGCTGAGGCTCACAACATGCCGATCTTGGAACGCGACTTGACGTTGCAGAACGCGACGAGAACGACTGACCGACGGCTGCCTGGGGCTCTGGGGGCTCCCCTTCAGACGAGAGGGAAGGAGGGGATTTTTGAGCCGCCCGGGCCTTCTCCACCCCAGCTCGAAGCTTGCACGATGCGCTACCTAACTTAGGGCTGCTTTGGACCCCACCACTCAGTGGGGTGAGGCCCCGAACCGCCAGAAGACAGCATCCACACCCCGAATCCTGATCGATCCATGCCATGGATCGCGCATCGCGTCTTCCCGTCTTCCATCCGTCATCGTACAGCACACGACTGTACAGAACACCGCAGTCCTTGAGCATCAACCTACGATAAGCCGGCGAGCACTGCTGAGGTGTAAATGGAAAAGGTTGCCACCCGCCGACGCCGCGGTTTCGAACTCTCAATGTCGGTGCATTCTGTCCGCCGGGCGGCCAAGCACAAGGCAGATCGGATCTCGTTGCCGAGATAGCCTGGCCCCAAGCTTCTCCCGTCGAAACCATCGAAACCATCGAAACTTGGCGCCCTCCCCCCACCGCCGGACCCAGACCGGACACCACGCCGTCGGCGATAACTCGCGCATCTGCGTCGCCGCACACCATTGCCACCACGGCGCCGCGCGTCAACACGTCTCACCACATTGGAGGGCGGACACCGGATGACGGCGGTGAGAGCTGGCTGGCTATCAATCCGCCGACCGCAGATATTCGCCGGTGATCGTCACTGCCTGGTTGCGGAGGACGTGTTTGATGTGGCACGGAACGGGGTCTGCCTCTCCCTAATTTCCGCAGAAGCGTGCTGCCGATGAGGCTCCTGGTGGTCTCGGCTGAAGCCGGCCGAGGTCAAGGTCCCAGCCAGCCTCGCTCGAGCACGCCGAGGGGCAAACGTGAAAATTACTCATTAGTCAAGGGGTTGCTTGTGAGGTCAGTGGCTGTCCGAGTCTCTCGGCCCATTCGGCCTCAGCTGCCCGTGAGACAGCCCCCAATCCCCAGTCATCTCGGCCTCGCAACCTGTCAGCACCCAGCAAGGCTCCGGTGCTGCGTCTCTGCTAACCCCGAACCGCTCTGACCCCACACCAACTCGTGCGCTTTGGGTCCGGCGCCCTCACCCCATTCGTGGCATCGCGTGCTGTCGAAATCTGGGGCCCGAGAAAACAGGTCTTTGCGTCGGTTTCGTCACGAGGCACGCCCCTCTACGCCTCGCCATAGCGGCGACCTAACATTAGCGGGCGGCGGACACGCCTGATACAAAACCAATGCCATGTCGGAACCGGCGAGTTTGGGGTTTTCCTCTCTCGTGTCACCAGCTGAGACCATGGTGGAATAAGATTTCATCCGTATTTCCAGCCCACGATTCGACAAGTTGATGTGGCCAAGACTTTGGACAGCACCGGAAACAGGGTTGACGAACAGGGGGTCCGCAGAGTCGCAGCAGGTACCGCTGCGTGCCGGCACTGAGGTGATCCTCCCCCCCCTTCCCACGCGCCCCTTAGCCGGGCAGGACCCCACCCGGCATCAGCCGGGACCCGCCAGGGTTTGACACGAGCTGGATGGATGACATGGTGGGCGGCGGCACAGGTGGTGCTGGCCCTGCTTCGGCGTGTGCTGCTGCTGCTATTAGTAGGACGCAGTCGCCCAGCCGGGACGCCACGAGCGGCGCGATCGGCCGACTTCTGCAGCGAACCGCCAGTCTGCCTACGACAAAGAAGAACAAACGCATTTCCGCCGTGGCTGCTCTCAAGAAACGACTCTCAGTGAGCTCGGCCGACGACGAGGGACGACTGTTGGAGTCTCCGCCCCGCGCTGCCATGGCACTCGCAGCTCCGCACCAGTGGCCCAGACGTACACCAGCCGATGCAGGCGACCTGACACAACCTCAGCCGCAGCAGATTTGTGCGAAACCCACAGCAGCAGAGATCGAAATGCCAAGCGCAACCCCGCAACCCCAACTCCAGAGGCGAGCCAGCTTCCGCGACCGCCTGCACCTCAAGGGATGGCAGAAGGCCCGTCCGCCCGCCGAGTCGACGCCCCGGACCGTCTACGTGCCCAAACATGCGGCCGCCGACTTTTCGCGGATGCCCGTGTCGCCGCTCGGCGCGTCGAGGCCGCGCCAGCCCACGCCGATGCCGACGCTCACTGAAGACGGCACGCCGGCCGGGCCTCCGCTGAACGGCCAGGCGCGGCCACCGCACAGCGACGAAGCGGCCCGCAGCAGGCCACAACGAGACGAGGAATCCTCGGCCAACCGCCACTACCGATCCCACTCCGGACCCGAGCTCAACTCCTACCCCGTAATCGACAACCCCATGCACGCCTCGACCGCCGCCGTGCACATCCCAATCAACAGCCAGCCAACAGCCTGGTCCACCCAGCCACCCGCGGCACCCCCGTCGCACCCGCCCTCCGACTACGAAATCTTCCTCGCCCGCGCCGAGGCCGAGGAACGCGAGCAGTACCTCCGCTCCGTGTACCAGCGCTCCGCAGCCTACGCTTACTCCTCAAGCCACGTCATGCCCGACCCCCACCGGCAGTTCGCCACGCCGGGCACCGCAGGCGGCGCGGGCTCATCAGCGGCAGCCGACCGCGTCCACCGCCGCAGCAACAGCGGCAACCGGCACGTCCTCAACGGCGACAACGGCGAGCGGCAGCGCCAGCAGGACGCCGCCGCGGCCGCCAGGAACAGGGCCGCGGCCCGCGCGAGCTGGACGCCGAGCTACGGCACGGGCGGCAGCCAGAATGAGAAGGCGCCCGAGGGGAAGAAGCTGGCTGTTCCGGCGCGGCAGGCGAAGACGCAGCCGGTGCAGCCGAGACAGCTGCCTTTGAAGCAGCAGACGCAGACGCAGCGGGTGAGTGTGGATGGTGGGGATGAGGGGGTGCGGCGCTCGCGCGAGTATAAGCCGCCGGCAACGCCCCCGGCGTCTGGCGGGCTGCGGCGGCAGGGGAGCTTCAAGAAGCGGTTTGTGGAGTACATTCGGCCGCCTAAGACTGTGTGGCCTGTTCAGACGGTTGTTGAGTAGTCTTGGGTTTTGGGGTTTTGGGTGGTGGATAGGAGAGGGGGGGGGGTCTGGGGTGGACGATGTCATGCTTTTACGGAGCCGTGTCTGGCTGTGCGATGATTGACTGAGAGATGAATGATATAGACAGGGAGGACGGGGCATTTGAGGGGGAGGGGTTTGCTTTGCACTTACATGTCTTGTCATGTCATGCCTTACACAGTGATGTTGCGGCCGGGGGTCGCTTGAACGAGGAGCAACGTGTTTGATGCACACGCGAGAGAGAGCCTCAAGGCATGATTCCTGCTGCAGTTGATGGATATGTGTCTGTTCCTGTTATGAGCGCATTGCGATATCGGCATGGATGTCTGTCAAGACTCAAGAGAGCGATCTTGTGGCCCAGACCTGGTGAATCCCCTCCCCCCTGACCCCGCCGGGATAAAGTGCTGTGGGCCGGGGACTCGGGCTAAACCAGCCTTCGTTCAGCTGGCGATCCATGCGCGGCCAGACATTGTTCCGCCAAGCCTTCTTTTCTTCCACTGCATGGCGTGCCGTCCTATCGTCTTCGCGGCTGTTTGGCTGTTTGCCCCAGCTCAGGCTTGCTGGTGAAAAGGGCGGATGCAGTGGGATTCTGGGTTCGGATGATGTGACTGTCTCGTCTTGACTGTCCCAAGCATACCACAGTGAACACTTCCGACACCCACCATCACCAACACCACCGGTGTTGGACAGCGTCGCGACATGGCATCGCCGTCGACACCGCCGCCAATAGCTTCGTCCTCTTCGCACCTGCTCACGGCGCTGCCCCTCGAGCTGCTCGTCTTTGTCATCGAGAACCTGGACCGCGTCGAGGACCTCGCGGCGCTCGCGCGGACCAGCCGGCGCATCTACAGCGCGGCCAACCCTCTTCTCTACCGGCGGGCGGCGCAGCGCGAGGATGCGCGGCCGCTGGCGTGGGCCGCGAGCCGCGGGCTGCTGGCGACGCTAAGGATGGCGCTTGCCGCTGGTGCCGATCCCAACCACGAGTTCGTGGAGCGGTTGCCCTGTGAGGAGTGGGAGCGGGCTAGCGCCGCCGCGCGCGCCGATGCCGCTGCCGGCCGCGACAAGCGGGTGTGGGCCATGTGGGACTGGCGGGCTGGCGGGGGACTGGCGTCTGAATCCCTCGGGGAGTCCCACATGTGGGTGGCCCGCTCTGGGGTGGGTGTGGATTCGGTTGAGGACAGACGGGATCATCACGACGAGGACGACTGCCACGACGACTATGACGACGACGACAACGACCATAGTCCCGAGCCTGCAGACGCGGCTGGCTACGACACCGACTCGGTCGATACGCCCGTCGCCACGCCGGCTGCCAGCTCCACGGCCGCGCCATCCCCGCGCCCCCCTCACGGCTCGGACCAAGATTCGGTCGTCTCCTCGGACGAGCACCTCTCCCGCCGCAGCGATGCGACCCCCGCGACGGAACCCGAAGCAACCCCCACACCGGACAGCACCGTAACCCGCAGCTACCGCGCGGTGCACCTCGCAGCGCGCGGCGGGCACAACGACATCCTGACCCTCCTCATCCGCCACGGCGCCGACATCAACCTCACGGCAACCCGCTTCTGCGCCTGCACCCCCCTCTACCGCCTCCTCAACGCCCTCGAACACCCGGACCCATCCGCCGAACGCCCCATCTGGACCCCCCTCCACGCCGCCATCTGC
>FTCU01001988.1_pt1 | contig 27115 bp, 15 predicted proteins | sample 1639521 | NCBI WGS metagenome assembly FTCU01 (sample SAMEA3914864, study PRJEB12502) | metagenome | biome: forest; material: soil | place: USA | collected 2012-03-12 | depth 0.3 m
CGGATCACCTTGCAGCTAGACGCCCACCAACAGCTCATCGCTTCTGCGCCTGCTCTCTTCCGTCCGCAAATGATCGAATGATCCGACCCGCGCCATTCGCGCACAGAGAACAACCTGGAAGGCTGGGCAGCGGCACCCGCTGCGCTTCCGCTCTGCCAGACGGGTCACCCTCGAAGGGTTCTGATAGGGCTCTGGCAAGCCCCGGACAGCCTCTGATAGGGCTGCCCGATCAGATCTCGCGCTCGCCGCAGAGGCTGGCTGGCCGTCTTCAATCTTGGCCGAGTGCAGACATGGCATCGCGCATGTCCAGCGGCTGTCATGACGGAGCGTATCGCGAACCAGCCGACCAGGTGGTATTTCGTGGGTATCTGAAACGCACTGGCGCTCCAGCAGCCTTGATCAGGTTCATCTCCGAGGCGGTGACGTTGAACAGGCTGGCATCCTCGAGACCTCGACAGCCATCTTCGAGGCCCCATCGACTTGGAGAGAGGTAGTATTCCGGACAGAATGCAGAATACAACTTCGACAATACCTCCGTGTAACGGCACGTCCATCCCGCCCCTCCAAACCCACCAGGGCCGCTCTCTTGCGTCGGGAGCGAGCAGACCCGGTTGCTGTTGTATATGCCGCGTCAAGAATATCCTGTCCCGTCTCTCGCTCATGCCGGAGCTCTTGATGCGGGAGAAGCTGGAGTGCAGCTGCCATGCGACCTTGTCAAAGGCGCCATGCTCTCTCCCGACGGCACAGATGCTACTCCGTACCTCCACCCGCATTTTTTTATTTGCTCGTCGAGCCTCGTCGGCGACGCCATGCCGGAGTTCTCCGTACATAGTACTCCGTACGCCGCGTCTCTAAAAAGGGCGACACACACACGGCCCAGTCTTGGTGCCTTGCAGAGATCGAAGGCCAAGCCACGAAGGGAGCCAGCAACCCAATAGCCGCGAATGTGGCGCCGCCCTACTGTGTGTCGATGGCGGGACTTCCAAGTCCGGAGGTCTAGTTGTCTGCACTGGGCCAAATGCCTGCGTCACATATTGCAGGGTGCAGGCCGAGACTATTTATTCACGCCGTTGGGTGAGATGTGGCTGCCACGAGGGAGCAATCTATTTTCCGAGACGGCTCACAGACGGCTCAACTCACCACGTCTTCCCGTCTGGTCGCTTTGGGGGCTTCAGTGATGCCCGAGCCCAATGAGAAGCGCCAACCCCGGCCGTCAAGCTGTTCGTTATTCTTGGAGAGTCTCAGGAGGAGAGCCAAGCCGGGGTTCTGCGTGCGTCGGCTCCGGTCGCACCTCCGGCGGAATCCGGGGTCAGCCAGGGGTCAGCCGGGTCAGCCGGGGCCAGCCGGGACCCGCTCGGCGGTGCGGGGCCGCATCAGCTTGTCGGAGGGAACTCGGAGCCTGGCGCCATGCGGCTCTTTTCCCCAGAGGCTAGGTGGTCTCGTGCAAATCAACCTAAGGCGCAAGGCATTCCGTCCCACTCTCGCACCAAGTAACGTTGACATTACAGTAGCGTCCAGCCTACATACCTGCTCTGCAAGTTCCGTGCATGCTTGACTGGGACTAGAAAACCACGAGGCGCACTGGCAGGCTTTCGTAGATGTTGGAGGATTTGGGACGCAGCCTTGTCGATCGACTTGATATAAGAGCTCGCCATTTCTCTCACCAAAGCTCATCGTTTCTTTTCTCTTTTCCTATACCATCCTCGGGCTTTATTTGCTCTCGTCCAAACCCAGTTTCGGCACAGAAAACGTAACCACTTACACCTACAATGCCTCACCACGTCGCTGTCGTCGGGTAAGACGAGCCCCCCTTTTCTTCCTCTACCGAGTATCAGACCTAACGCTGCCCAGCGCCGGCGTCATCGGCCTCAGCTGCGCCGTTCTCCTCCAAAGAGCCGGCTACATTGTGACTATTATAGCCCGTGACTTCCCGGGTCCCTTTGAGACCATGGACCCCATCGACAAGATCAACTACACCTCGCCTTGGGGCGGAGCCCGTACGTGCTCGCATCATCGCCATCCACCCTCTCTCATGTAATCCACTAACACCACATTCCCACCCCAAAGACAACCGCTGGGTCCCTCCACCCCCCTCCCTGCCACCGACCTCCCACGCCCACCGCGACCACGCCTTCTCCCTCACCACCTTCACCCACATGCAGCGCCTGCACGCGACCCACCCCGCCACCGCAGGCATCACCTTCCTCAAGGGCATCGAGTACCTCGAGCAGCCGGGGCCGGAATACCTCGCCCTCTCGGCGTCGTCCGACCCCAACCCGCTCTCCCTCCCCGGCTTCCGCCTGCTCGAAGCAGGCAAGGACACCTTCCCCGCCGACGGCCGCGTCACCTGGGGCTGCGCGTACGACACGTGGTGCGTCAACCCCATGGTGTACTGCTCCTTCTTGCTGCGGCGCTTCGTCCACCGCGGCGGGCGGGTGCTGCGCCGGGAGCTGCGCCGGCCGGAGGAGGTGTTTTCTCCTGCTTTTGCGGCCCCGGGAGGAAGAGAGGGGGGAAAGACGGTGCCCGTAGCGGCCGTCGTCAACGCCAGCGGTACGGGCCTGGTCCCAGACCCGGCCATGACGATCACGCGCGGGCAGACGGTTCTGGTCGCCGAGGAGTGCGCGGCGACGGTGACGCGGCAGAACGCCGACGGCAGCTGGACGTTTTGCGTCCCGCGTGCGTTTGAGGGCGGCACCGTCATCGGGGGCACCAAGGAGCTGGGGAACTGGGCCGTGGAGCCGTCGCGTGAGGTGCGGGAGGAGCTGCTGAGGAAGTTTACTGAGACCTACCCCGAGATTTTGGGCGGGAAGGCTGAGTTGACGGTGCTGAGGGACATTGTGGGGCGACGGCCGACGAGGGATGGCGGGCCAAGGGTGGAGGGCGAGGTCGTGCCTGACGCTGGGTTCGTGATGCATGCGTATGGGCTGGGCGGGAGGGGGTATGAGTTGTCGTGGGGAGTTGCGGAGGCCGTGGTGAAGGGCGTAGAGAAGCATGTCAATGGGGAGGCCACGAAGGTGTAGGTAGCCTGTGGATGAGTATGAATGCGGTTCATCTCCCAGCCTCCCTCTCTAGATATATGTACAGAGTTGCGTGTGCCATGCATGTTGAGCATGCCGGGTGCGGACCGCCACGGTCCTAGTTTGACCGACTCCCCACAGCCTTTCCGCCGTAAACGCCCTGTCAGGTTGGTCCCGACACAGCACCCACACGCACCGTCCCTAAAGTGCTTGCTTGAATATTCTTACATGGCCAGTTTTCGGCCCTCAGGCAAAAGTCCCGTTCCCAGACAGCCCAGGTCACCTCCCCTCCCCATCTTGCCCCCTCCCAGCCGGATTACCATCCCTCCTCACCACACCAGCAACCCTCTCCCCCCTCTGCAACTTCTCCATCTCCTGCCGCGCCAGCTCGCGGTCCTTCTCCGGCAGGCCCCACCACTCGCGCAGAAACGCCTCCTGCTCGGCCTTGCGCAGGGCTTTCCGCTCCCGCTCACGCTGCCGCTGCAGCCGCTGCGCGAACCAGTCCTCGCGCGCGGCGTCATGCTCGTCCTGCGTCGCGTGCGCCTTCATGCAGCCGTTCATGAGCCGGTGCGTCTCGCGGCAGGCAAAGGGCGCCGTAAAGGTCCGGCCCATGGCGCATTCGGCAAAGGCTGGAGGCACGCCTTGGTTAGCTGCCTGGTTTTATTTCAAGGTGACTGGCTGGCTGGCCGGTGGGTGGGCGAGGTTTTGGAAGCACACACCCTTGATTTCGGGCCCGCATTTGCTCCGTACCCGGGCGTGGAAGATATCTCTGACTTGTGCCTCCTGCGAGGCCGACAACGGGAGGGGATTGCGCGACGGGATGGGCAGGCGCGGAGCCTGATCGGCGCCTTCGACGGCCATGGCGGCCATGCACTGCCCGGGAGCTCCGGGTTGGACCTGTGTAATTCGGGGATCGTGGGCTCGTTGTATCGCAGTGGCACGTTCGTGGCTTCGCTCAATCGCTGGCTGGTGGGGTTACCGGATCGTCGAGGGCGGAGAGGTGGTGGTGGTGTTGTTCGTGGGGCAGTGTTTCGATGCACCACTGGAGCTCCAGAATCCACGAGCACGCCAAGAGCACAGTGCGAGGGGGAGCCCACCGCACTTCGGACGCCTAATTCACACAGTATCTCACCCACTCCACCACCTCGTCGATATCAGCTTGGACACCACCAATGCTCACTGTCTATTTCGAGCAATAGTGATACATGTTGCCTTTCGGCACCAATGCTATGCAAAAGGTGTTACACTCTAACCCCTGCTGCCCTCATGCCCCACTCTCACCTAGTTGGGCTCTCCTCGGCCAGGCCGTCCAGCTCCGAGAACTGCGTCCTATCCAGGTCCAGGCTCTCCTTCTCCTTCTTCCCCTTCTTGCCAAAGTTGCTGAGCCACCGGGACGGCGCCTTGGCCTCCTTATTCTTGGTCGTCCCGCTCACCGTCGGCGCCAGACTCGGGCTGCTCGCCATGCTGTCGTAGCTGCGGCCCAGGAAGCTCGGGTTCAGCGTCTCGTCAAGAATGTCCTCAAAGTCGCCAATGCTGGACCGCTCCATCGACGCTCCCTTGTCTGAAGCTCCACCACTAGTCGTGCTGCTGGGGCCCTTCTTAAAGAGCCCGGACTCCTTGCCACTGAGCCGCCCGGCGATGCTGAATTTGCTCGAGCTGCCCTTTCGGAACAGCTTACGGACCACGTTGTCGTCTTTGAAACTGGCTGCCAGTCCGGCGCTAGTGGGTTCCGAAGGCGTGTTGGAGAACGACTGGTCCAGCGAGAGCGAGTCTCGCGACTCGGAAACTGACGTCTGTGTGTGTACCGAGAACGAATCCCGTGACATGCGCGACTCCAACACCGGAGACTCTAACTCGATGAGCGGCGTCGGCGGCGCCTCGGGCGTAGCCCCAGACTCCCTGCTCTTTGGTGGCTTTTCCTTGGAGTCCTTGGCTTTGGACTTGTCTTTCTTCTCCGCTTTGGCCTTGTCCTTGCCCTCCTTCTCCTTCTCCTTTTCGGGTTTGGATTTGAAGAATGAGGTGATGTTGAACGCCGGCGCATTCGGGTTCAGACGGCCTTGAGCTTGAGCCTTGGACTGAGTCGGTGGACGGCTGCCTATGACTCCCACTTCGTTGACGTTCGGTAGCATCTCTTCGCCCAGGATCTCGTCATCAGCCGATGCCAGAGTCGTCTTCAACGCCGACGGCGACCCATGTAGCGATGGGCGTCGGGATGGGTTACGAGACCATGCGTCGGGCGACCACAGACGGGTGGTGCTGGTTTTCCCCAGCGTGGCAGCATCGCTCGGCTGCGGGCCCCAAATCGATCCAGAATCAGTAGACGGCCGTGGAAATTCGGCAGACGCGATGCTGGCGGGCCGGGGGCTCCCTTGATCTCTCTCAGGAAACAATCCGCCCGGGGTTCTGTGCGAGCTCGAAAAAGGATTGAGGCTCCTGGGGAACATGCGCGTGTGCGTAACATGCCCCTCGGTGATCTCGGGGCCTACCGAGTTCCGGTTGAACATACCCCAGCCACTCGAGAGGCTAATCCGTCGCTTGTTGTTGGCATCGAAATCGTCTGCTTGCTTCGGGAAGGACTGGCTTTGTCCCGCCTTAAGGGTACCAAACGCCAGGCCATCCTTCTCCACCGCTTTGGCGGGCCTGGACCGCTGGAAGGGGAAGAAGCCGCTCAGCTTGTTCGGCGGCGGCTCCGTGGCGACAGGCGACGGAATTGTGGCCGTCGCATTGAGTGATAGCCTATCCGACATGTCGTTTTGGAACGCGGGGAAGGGAAGGTTGCTCGATGAACCGTGCGGGCTCGTGAAGATGTTGAAAGATCTCCCAGATGATGCTGGCGAGTGCGGGTCGTTGTCCGGAGATGCTCGTTGCCGGGGGACGAATGGATCTGGACCAAACCTGGAAACTGGGCTGGGTTCGTCGTCGTCGATATCCGCCATGAGGTTAGATGGCAGGAGGGCGGTGGCTGACGGGCTGAGCGGAGCCGTTCTTAGGCCAAGCTCATCCAAGCGGCCCATGTCTGCTGAGTGGTCCATGAAGGGGCCCGGGGCGAACCCGGGAGGTGCGTGAGCGGATCGCGAGCTGGCGAAGCCAGCGGGGGCTGAGATGGTCGAGTCCATCTGAGGAAGTGGCGGCAACGGCGTCGCCGACACGTTCGAAAGTGAATGGACTGTCCGGTTGCGCCGGTTCATGTGAGTGGCGGCCGAGTGATCGAATTCCAAGCCTGACGTGTTGGCTTGGCTGTACAGGCCATAAGGGGCTTGTGGGATGTGCTGAACCTGCATGCCGAGGATGCGAATTTGCTCGTCCAGACTCCGAGCACGCTTGGTCTCGAAAATCGTAGCCTCCTGCAACTCCCTCCCCGTCCCCGACCGGTACCACTCACGCCGCTCTTCAGTAATCTTTTCGTGCCATTCGGTGTCCTCGTCGCCCCCCGGAAGAAGCTTCCGGTCCTCCTCGAGTTCCTTGACCTGCTCCCTCCTCTCCTTCAACTCGGCCTCAAGGCGCGTGCATTCAGCCTGCAGATCGCCGTTTTCCGCCTGGGCCTGTTCCACCTTTTCGTCCCGTTCTTCCTCCACGTCGGTCATCTGCTGGCTGAAACGCTCTCGGTCCCGCCGCATCTCCTCCATGGCCTTCTCCCACTTGGCGATGTTATCGTGGAACTTGGTCCGGTCGTTTTGCTTCTCCTTGAGCGACTTTTCCTTCTGCGCCTTGCGCTGCATAACGCTGCGCATCGCCCGATCCGTCACGTGGACATCGCGTTTGAGCTTTTCCGTCTGCTCCTCCTTCTTCTTCTGTTCCTTCCTCTTTTCCTGCTTCTCTGCTTCCAGTTCCTCCATCAACAGCCTGTTGTCGGCCTCCTCTTTGGCGATCACCCCCAGGATCTCCTCGGTCTCGCTCCGGATAGCCTCAAACTTCTCTGTCAACTCAGGCAGGGTCTGCTTACAGTCCACCGGAATAACTTCGCGCATCGGCTGGTCGAGGCTCGTGGTCGATGGCGAATGGCGTCGTGTAACAGTATTACGGCGCGGTCCGCCCCCCGCTGTGGAGTTCCCATCCCTGGCAGGCGAAGCACTCGTCTCCGGGATCGTTGGTATTTCCAGTAGGGGGAAGGGGCTGCGAGCACCTCCGCTGTCGTCGCCAGTGTCGTTCAGCGTAGAGCGTCGTGGTTCCTCCGGGACGAAATTGGATGGCATCCGAGAATTCCCCAACTCGGGCCGTCCATCGCGGCCAAACGTCCTCAGCCGGATGACCCGGCTGCCGGCCTGGAAGTTGTTGGAGCCGACGGCAATCACGCGCACGTTGTAAAAATGGTTCGGCTTCAGGCCGCTGACGACGATGGCGGGCTCCTGGTTGGCGGCGACATCTCCCACTGTTTGATGGTTAACCTCTGTGCGGCACGTGGCTGCATTATGGGCTGGATCCCAACTCACCAACCACGCCGTTCACCTGGATCAGAAACTTTTGTACGGGCCGGTTCGCCGGGGCGCGGGTCCAGTTGACGGTGGCGGCATCGGCTCGTATCTCGGCAAGCGACACGTCCGGAGGGTCGGGGACGTCGACACCCAAGATGTTGATCAGCTCGGGCACGGGCTTCCACAAGGTCTGCCATGCTCTCCGCACGAGCCTGTAGAGACGCGCGGTGAGCTTACTGCGGGATCATACAAATCGCACAGGCACGGCACGCGGCGGACAGGGGCCGCAAGCATTGCAGACGGACGGACGGACAGACGTACCATACGACGGCAACTCCGGTCACCAGCATCTTCGCATGCCTGAGGATGACGAGGTCGAGGTGGAGGGCGGCAACGGCATCGGCAGCCAAGGCGTAGGCCGAGTACGAGAGATGACGGCACAATTCGGGAGCGACGGCCCAGCCAAAGAGGGCGGCGCCGGCGGCGGCGATGAGGTTGATGCGGGCGTTCTTAGGCTCGGTAAACCACCAGGCGAGGCTGGCCGACAGAACGAGGAGCGTGGGGACCAGCGATGCCCAAGGGAGCCATGACATGACGCTGTGGTCGGGGGGAACAGCGAGGCCGGGTGTTGGACGAGTCGGAGTCGCACGCAACCTGCACGGAGGAGAAGGCGGCGGGAGTGGGGGTCGGGAGAAATGAGATGCAGAAACATCAAAAGGGCAAAAAAACGAGATGCTGGTGGCTCGCGCCGGGCGCTCCCAGGCCGAGATTCGCTTGGGCTTGGGCTTGGCCCGTCCGGCTGCTTCAAGGGGCCTTCAATTGGCCGCGGGAAAAATGGAGACGCTGGCAATTGCAGAGACAGCGAGACAGCGTCGAGAAGGGCTCCATCGAGCCATGGAAGCCCCCAACTGCTGTGGGGAAACCGCCCTGCTCACCTCTCTCACGTTGCTGTCTTGTGGGTCTCGGGCTGCACAAGCGGTCAGACCAAACCTCAGGCGGGCATGTGGGTGGAGATGGCTCCAGATGGCTGCCGAGATTGTGCTGTGGCTCCAGGTCCAGCCCGGAGCCGTTTCAGCGGCCTGCTTGGCGTGGCTGCTGCCAGCCTTCGGGCTGTTTTTGACCTGCAGCAGCCCATCTGGAGAGTCCATTTCACGTTAGGCCCAGATTGGCCACCAAAGGCTCCAATTGCTCTGCTTCCAAAATCGACGCCAAACCCAGGCGCGTTGAGAGCTTGCATGCATTCTCGTTGATTGCGTACGTTGCGTTGCGTACTCCGTCCAGAATACACGTATGCTGCTTTCCAGGCAGCCGTCAATTCTCCGGCAATGGATGACGCCGGGACCACCGGCCAGCCTGGCTCGACTGCCCGAAACTCTGAGCTGTCATCCTAACAAACACAATGCGAGCGCATAACGTTCAGGCTGCTGGATATGCCGCGCCTGGTAGCCGCTTTCTGATACCTAATGCGGTCTTGTATAAGCCGAGAGGGCCGTGTTTCGAAACACTCTGCAATCAGCCGACATTGGCCGACGGCGTTGACGTGTGGCCGGGGGTGTGGGCTGCTGGCTGCTGGCTGCTGGCTGCTGGCTGCTGATCGGCTGGTGTCATGGTTTCTTCAGAGCCCAGGTTTTGGTCGAACTGCTCAGCAGGCAGCACAACAGCAGATGAGCAATGGGCCAACGAAGTTCCGAAGGGCTGGGAGGGTTTCCATCTTTCTACTCTGAAAAGAAAAAAGGAAGAAAAAACTTCCACCTGGTCTTTGACTGGCGAGAGAATGTGAAGATATCTTTTGTCTTGAAGCCCTCCCATAAACAGGACCTAAAGGCTTCGAGAAACAGGCGATGTGACGAGTGTTCGTGACGAGAGGGAATCCGAGGCCGGGAAGACCGCGAATGGCTGGCGCCTTGTTCTCTCGGTTGTCTTCAACTTGAGAGCCGAAGCCCCAGGAACAGCCGCCGCCGGCTCCGCCAGCTCCGAGGCGCGCGCCCGTTTCCGTTGGGGTGCCAGGTTCCCGGACGCCCTTCCGCCTCGCTCATTGAAGAGGCACGGGATCAATACCGCCTAAAGACCCCCTACCAGAACAGCGGGATTCGCGCCCCCAGCCTGGTCAGGTGCTCTCCGGCGGTCGCACAGCCGTTCCAGGCCCTTCATCCCCAACCAAGTCAGCCATAATTTGGCGGGCCAATCCTCTCGATGCGCCCGCGTGCGCCCGCGTCCGTCCGCCCGTCGATCCCCAGCGGCCCAGTTGAATGACTCGCCGCCCTCGGACCTGAGTCCGCGCAAGCAGTGCGCGTGTCCTGTCTTGGAATGATGAGACTGGCTCATCTCGGGCGCCTGCGTGGTACATAGTGGTGCAGCATCTACACAGTACACTACGGCGCACATCTCGCATATCTCAGCGAGCTCAGGTGCATTCCAGGCAATCTCCATAAAAACTATTGCCCTCAATGTCAAACCACAATCCATTTTCGGGCTCGACAGGGTCCAAGTCTGGGTCCTCCGTCGATGGATTGAGCGGCCATGACATCAGCGAGGGGAACCCAGACCTGCGACAAGGGTCCAGTGGCCGGGGTGCGCTGGGAGCAGGACTTGGGAGCGACCGCCGCCGGGCGCATGTTGCCGCAGATTTGGGCTGTGCCATGCGTGGGGCCGCAAGTACCAGGCGTGTCTCGGCAGCGAAGGCTCAGCCCGGCCAAGCGCGGGTGAGTGCTGGGAAGCTCGGCGTTTGTTGAGGCCCTCGTGATTGTCCCTTGGCAATGTTGGCATTCCCTCAGCTGCTCAACAGCCGCGTGCCACGGCTTGCTTCAACTCGGTGGTCAGAGGGTGGCTGGTCTCTTCTTGAACCGCTACCTACGTCGTTCTGCAGTCCGGCCCGCAGCCTGCTTGCTGCTGGAGCCGTGGGAAATATTTACACGGTCTTCTGAACTTGCTCTCCTTCTCGTTCCTCCAACACAGCGACTTTGCGCAGTGCAAACCCACTCGCACCTTCACATGCCTGCGCTGCTGGCTGTGAGTGGCAGACCCTGACGCTTTCAACGTTGGGCTGCCCACCTCAATCTATTCCCCTCCTTCGGGCCTCGCGTCCTGTCCTCCCGCCGCAACCCACGAATCTAGCTCGATCTTGCGACGCCAGTCCGGTTGGGTGTGCTTCCGTCTCTCCAGCCGTTGCTGCGGGCTCCGAAGACGGCCTCGCCGCTTTGCACCTCCCGGCCGTCCTGACTCAACATTCCTCCCGCGCATCCCCACGCATCCATCCCTGGGGCAGAGCGCCGAAAGCAGCAGTCTGGGCGTGGCGACTCGGCACTCCATCAAGACTCGGCCTCGGCTTACATCTGATCAACCAATTCCTTTTTTTTTCTTCAGTGCAACCCACCATACGAATAGATACAACAGATACGAGTTCCTGTCACAACTCCTGGCCGCAAGGCCGCTTGCTGCACACTTCCTGAGAGCAAAATAATCCAATTCCCGCGGACCTGTCGGACACCCACACACAATCACCATGCAGTACGTCAGGAGTCTGGGCGATTCGGTCTCGACCGCATGGAACTCGATCAACCCGGCCACCCTCAGCGGGGCCATTGACGTGATCGTTGTCGAGCAGGAAGACGGCAGCTTGTCGTGCTCCCCCTTCCATGTGCGCTTCGGCAAGTTCTCGCTGCTGCGCCCGTACGAGAAAAAGGTCGAGTTCAAGGTCAATGGCGTCAAACAGCCCTACTCGATGAAGCTCGGCGAAGGCGGCGAGGCTTTCTTCGTCTTCGAGACCAGCGACACCATCCCCAAAAGCCTGCAGACCTCGCCCTTGGTCTCGCCTGCTGCCAGCCCCTCCCTCAACCCCCTGGTGGCTGGCCAGCCGCCGCTGTTGGAGCCGGAGACGCTGGACCTCAACGACCCGGTCGGCAAGGCACGCTCGTCGAGCTTCCACCGGCCGCTCCCTACCCCGCTCCTTTCGGTCAGGCGAGACGGTACGCACAGAGATCTTTCGCCGCGCAGAGAGATGCCATCTGCTGACAAGATTTAGGCCTGATCACGCCGAGGTCCACTTCTCCGGAGCTTTCCCGAGGGATCCCGTCCTCGGTCGAAGGCTCGCCAGCGCGCCCCTACAGCGAAGACATCCTGCGCCGGGAAGGGCGGAAGCCTTCCAGCGATAACGACTCGAGCGAGGGGGACAGTGCATTGTACTCGGAACGCTCCCACAGCCCCCCGCCCCTCGCGCCCGCAGGTGCTCTGCAGCGGGCCATCAACCTGTCCAAGGAACTGTCCGCCGTCAACATCCCGACCCACGTTACCGAAACCGGAGACTTGATGCTGGACATGACAGGGTTCAAAAGCAACGACGAGGATGCCATCCGAGCGGAGATCCTGGCCCGCAAGGTGCTCTCGGAAGAGCTGGACGGCAACTATGACATTGGTGCACTCTTCGGCGTCGATGAGCGGGGCAACCTCTGGATTTACGGCAGCGAGGAGGCCAAGGCGGTTGCCATGAAGAGGGCGATGGAATCAACACTCCGGGGCCCGCCTGGCGGCATAGCAATCGATGCTGCGTCTGACCCGGGATACCATAGCGACAGCAGCGATGCCACGGCATCTCCAACTACCTCCAGCCACAGGAGGGCCGAGTCCGACCTCGGCCAGATGGCCTTGCAGACCCCGCCCAGCTCTCCGGGCACATCTGCTGCTGGTGACCCGAACCGGAACTACGCCAAGACCCTGCGGTTGACTAGCGAGCAACTGAAGGCCTTGAACCTGAAGCCGGGCGAGAACTCGATGAGCTTCACGGTCAACAGGGCGACTTGCCAGGCGTACATGTACCTCTGGAAGCATGAGACCCCCGTGGTCATCTCGGATATTGACGGGACCATCACCAAATCCGACGCCCTCGGCCACGTGCTCAACATGATTGGTCGGGACTGGACGCATGCGGGCGTCGCAAAGCTCTACAACGACATCGTGGCCAATGGCTACAACATCATGTACCTCACCAGTCGTTCCGTTGGCCAGGCCGACACCACGAGGGCGTACCTCGCGGGGATCGTCCAAGACGGGCACCGCTTGCCGAGGGGCCCCACCATCCTGTCCCCCGACCGGACCATGGCGGCGCTGCGTCGGGAGATCTACCTGCGCAAGCCCCACATTTTCAAGATGTCCACCCTCCGCGATATCCGCAGCCTGTACGGGCCGGGCGGAACGCCCTTCTCGGCCGGCTTCGGCAACCGCTTCACGGACCAGATCTCGTACCGCACCGTGGACGTGCCGCGGACGCGCATCTTCACCATCAACTCCAACGCCGAAGTCTCGCTCGACCTGCTGAGCCTCAACAAGATGAAGCTCAGCTACGTCAACATGAGCGAGGTCGTCGACCACTACTTCCCGCCCGTCGGCACGCTCGTCAAGGGCGGCGGCGAGGACTACACCGACTTCAAGTTCTGGCGCAACACCCCGCTCGAGCTGGACGAGTTCTCGGCTAGCGAGTCCGAGCCCGACGACGACGATGACCACGAAAGCCAGTACGCCGAGGAGGAAGAGGACGACGAGGAAGTCGGCGAGGGCCTGGGAGACAGCTACATCTCGCGCGGCTCGATGGACGACTACGGCGAGGGGAGCATGGGCGAAAGCTACGACGAAGAGCGGATGATGGGGTCCATGGTGGAGGACGAGGATGCCGACGACGAAGAGGGCGAGGTGGACGACGACGTCGACGAGGAGGAGGTGGAAGAACACCTCGAGGTGGCCGCGGCGACGGGGCGACTACCGACCCCCGTGCCGGGCGTGTCCGTGGACGCAGCACATGATCTTGATGCCGAGCTGATCACCGGTATGAAAAACATGAAGGCCGTGGAGAAGAAGTAGACTTGGTGACGGTCTGGTGCTTGCTTGCGAGGGGCATTCAACATGGGAAAGACGGAGTCGGCGCACAGTTTTGAGCTGCATTCTATGAAGCCATAAAACCGTAGACTGTTTGGGAGGACATTTTTGCGCGGCATATTGCATAGCGAGGCGTAGGGCGGGTACATCTGGTTTTCTGTCGCTTTAGACACTTGTTTAGGTACGGATGGATATGTTCAGGTTATTGTTGCATCCATCTCATTTCCAGCTACTGTGATATGCCACCCTTGACTAAAGCAACGAGGATGAAGGTGAGATGGGTTGTAAGATAGCCTGTAAAGCGGCCAAGCCCCTCCATTCCTCCTTTCGGATATCCCTGAGCCTTTTCCGAACGCCAAAACACCTCCTATGCGGCCCAAACAGGCGTATTTCTCCCGAATATAATCCCCAGATAAAAGTAATCCCAATCCCTGCCTCTGCCCTCCGCAACCGCAGCCGTGTGCAGCAGACGAAGTATCGGCGAATCCAATCTCACGCCTCGGCCATCTCCTCATCCTCCATCCCCTCGTCCCCGAAGATGTCGCCCATTGTACCGCCCTCGACGCCATCCCCGCCAACATCCTCCGTCTCCACCTCCATCGCATCCGGCCCGCCCCCCTCCCCATCAAGCATCATCTCGTCCTCATCCTCCTCCTCGCTACTATCTTCCGCCCCTTCTTGACCCGCCCAGACGTCCTTCAGCCCCCACGACACCCCGCTCATGACAAACCGCTCCCCGGGCAGCCTAACCCCCCACTCGCTGGGCATCACCCTCGGCAGCGCCACCTTATTCCTTTCCCTCGCCAGCTCCATGAGCCAGTCCTTGCTCGCACCCCCGCCGCCACCACCCCCAATCCCGGCGCCACCGCCGCCCCGGAATTGAAACCCCAGCCGGCTGCCGATGGCCAGCTGCACGGCGTTGGCGCTGATGGTCGCATCGCCGACGTTGACTGGTGCGGCGCCCGACGCGGCGCTAGGACGGGACCCCGCGTGCGACGTGTACGGGTCTGCCGACAGATGCAGCGCGTCGGAGAGAATGGACGAGGTGTGTCGGTAGGCGAAGTCCAGCAGGAGGAGGGGCACGCGCGGCTCGAAGGAGGTGACGCCCTGCGCGGTGAGGAGGAGCTCGACGGTGCGGGCGTCGCGGGGCCGGGGGGCCGCGGTAGAGGGGTTGGCTTGGTTTCCTGGTGTTGGTGTTGTTGTCGGGTGGTGGGGGTTGTGTGGTTGTTGTTGGATGTGTTGGGTTTGGGCGGGTGTGGATTGGGACTGGGTCGGTTGAGATTGGGATTGCTGGGTGTTGGTGAGGGTCTGGGAGGTTGGAGCACCCGAGGAGGGCGGAACGCCGTTGGTTTGCGGCGCCGCGGCGCCGGAGGTGGACATGATGATGAATGCGATGCCGAGGGCAGGTTGGCGATGGTTGGGAATGGATGGAGGGAGTGGGTTGCGCCTTGAGGCGATGAGGCTCGAGTGGACGTTTGCGATGGGTTTCGTTTCGGTGAGAAAATATGGTTGGGTCGTCAATTGGATTTGCAGGTCGGTTAGGGGTTTGATCTTGGTAAATGCTGAGTCTCAATGGGCGATGAAAGGTTGATGGTGAATACCCCGAGGTCGCTGTTTAAATCGCGAATTGACAGCTGCTCCAGCGGCAAGCAACGCGTAGAGGCGCCAAGCAATGGTCAGCTGGCTCGGCTGGATCGGAGCCTCAAATAATCCGCCACCGCGAGGCCCCAGCCCATCCCAAGCCACGCGCACTGACCACCGCTTAATTATTTTCTTGACCCCGCTGAGCCCCGCCAGAAAAATCCTGGTCTGATGTGCATTTGCAGGTCAATGGAGGGGCAGTTCGAACCCCACCTTGCACCGGCCGAGTCGGGTGGGTGCCGATTCAGGAGTTTGACTGGGGGAAACTTTGGATGGATGCGATGACTCCCTGTCAATTCTCGTCGCCCTCAAGATCGGGACTCAGGTAGACCCTTCTTTCCACGCGGAGAAAAGACCACATTCTTTTTTCTTTTTCTCCCCACCACACCCCAGTCACACACACATTCACTCCCACCATGGAGACGACGCTGCCGCTTCCCTTTCTCGTCGGCGTCAACGTCCCTCCGGGACTCGGCGGCGAGAAGGAGGGCCTCAACCGCGAAGAGGTGTCGTGTCTCGGCTGCGTCTTCTTCGAGGCCGCGCCGCCGACTCTCGACAAGGTCCTGCGCTTCCTGGGCCGCCACAACACCGAGTTCCAGCCCTTCTTCGACGTGACCCGCCTCGAGTCCCGCGACGACATCGTGTCTCTCGTCGACGCCGGCGCCCGCAAGGTTTTCGTCCGCCCCGAGCAGCTGCCCGATCTTGCCGAGTTTGGTTCCCGAGTCGCCCCTGTCGTGAACGGCAGCAGTGCCAACCAGCTGGCCGCCGCCACAGAGCACGGGCTGCTCGTCTCCGGGTTCGACCCGACGGCGCCCGAGGCCGCACAGTTCATCGAGGAGGCCAAGACGAGGAAGATCACGCCGTTCTTCATCAAGCCGGTTCCGGGAACTGATTTGGAGACATTCATTGGCATCGCTGCGGAATGCAAGGCTCTCCCTATTCTGCCGTCGACAGGCCTAAGCAGCACTGCACAGGCCGGCAAACTTGCCGTATCCAAGGTTCTCGCCGCCAACTGGAAGTCAGACCGTGCAGATGGCCTGCTGCCCACCGTTGTGGTTGACGAGCACGACACGGCCCTCGGCCTGGTATACAGCAGCGAAGAGAGCGTTGGAGAGGCCATAAGGACACAGACGGGCGTCTACCAGAGCCGGAAGCGCGGCCTGTGGTACAAGGGGGCCACATCTGGCGACACGCAAGAGCTGGTCCGGCTGTCTCTGGATTGCGACAACGATGCGCTCAAGTTTGTCGTCAGACAAAAGGGGCGCTTCTGCCACCTGGAACAGTCGGGATGCTTTGGGGACTTGAAGGGTCTTGCTAAGCTGGAACAAACCCTTCTGTCGAGGAAACAATCGGCGCCGGCTGGCTCCTACACTGCTCGTCTCTTCTCGGACGAGAAGCTGTTGCGGGCCAAGATCATGGAGGAGGCCGAGGAGCTGTGCGACGCGAAGACGCCTGAGGAGGTTTCCTTCGAGGCTGCGGACCTTATCTACTTCGCGCTCACGAGGGCGGTGAGCGCCGGTGTTACACTGGCCGATATCGAAAAGAGCCTCGACGCCAAGAGCTTCAAAGTCAAACGCAGGACAGGGGATGCCAAGGGGAAGTGGGCGGAGAAGGAGGGCATCAAGCCGGCCGCGACTGCGGCTCCTTCGGCCCCGGTACAGGAGACGCCAAAGGAGGCCGCGGCGCCGGAAAAGATCACCATGAAGGTCTACGACATGGCTACCGTCTCCACAGCGGAACTTGACGAGGCTCTGAAACGGCCATCCCAGAGGTCATCAGAGGCCATCATGAAGATCATTGGGCCAATCATCGACGATGTTCGGAAGAATGGCGACAAGGGCGTCCTCGCTTACACGCACAAGTTCGAGAAGGCGACATCGCTAACGTCGCCCGTTCTCCGGGCGCCGTTCCCGGAATCTCTGATGCAGCTGCCTGCCGAGACCATCAAGGCGATTGACGTCTCGTTTGAGAACATCCGCAAGTTCCACGCGGCCCAGAAGGAGGAGAAACCCCTTCAGGTCGAGACGATGCCCGGCGTCGTCTGCAGCCGCTTCTCACGGCCGATTGAGGCCGTCGGTCTCTACGTCCCGGGAGGCACAGCCGTTCTCCCCAGCACAGCGCTCATGCTTGGTGTCCCCGCCATGGTGGCCGGCTGCAAGAAGATTGTGCTCGCGTCGCCGCCCCGGGCAGACGGCACCATCACACCCGAGATCGTCTACGTCGCGCACAAGGTCGGCGCCGAGTCGATCGTCCTCGCCGGTGGCGCCCAGGCGGTTGCCGCCATGGCCTACGGCACCGAGAGCGTGAGCAAGGTGGACAAGATTCTGGGCCCCGGCAACCAGTTCGTCACGGCTGCCAAGATGTACGTCAGCAACGACACCAACGCCGGCGTTGGCATCGACATGCCGGCCGGGCCGTCCGAGGTGCTGGTCGTGGCCGACAAGGACGCCAACCCGGCGTTCGTGGCCTCGGACCTTCTGTCGCAGGCCGAGCACGGCGTGGACAGCCAGGTGGTCCTGATCGCGGTGGACCTGACCCACGCCCAGCTGGCGGCCATCGAGGACGAGGTCCACCGCCAGGCGATGGAGCTTCCTCGCGTGGACATCGTGCGCGGGTCTATCGCCCACTCTCTCACGGTGCGCGTCAAGACGGTGGACGAGGCGATGGAGATCAGCAACAAGTACGCGCCGGAACACTTGATCCTGCAGCTCAAGGACGCCGAGAAGCTGGTGGAGAAGGTGATGAACGCCGGCAGCGTCTTCATTGGCGAATGGACCCCGGAGAGTGTGGGAGACTACTCGGCTGGTGTCAACCACTCGCTGCGTAAGTGTCATTTTTTGTTCCCTCCCAAAACGGTCGGCATGACATGCTCCAGTGCTAACAAAGAGTGTGTAGCAACCTATGGCTATGCGAAGCAGTACTCGGGGGTCAACCTGGCGTCGTTTGTCAAGCACATCACCAGCTCGAACCTCACGGCCGAGGGACTCCGGAACGTGGGCGAGGCGGTGATGCAGCTGGCCAAGGTGGAGGAGCTCGAGGCTCACCGGAGGGCGGTCAGCATCCGGCTGGAGCACATGAACCGGTGATTGGAACTGAATAGATGATTCCTTGTGATACGGGAACAGGAAGCAGCCTGATGAATTTATGCCAAGATTACAAACTGTCAAGGTCCAGACATATACAATCGATTGTTGAAACATCGGGCCGCTCCAGCATGAATTTGGATGGGCCGATGTTCGGGTGACCGTGCGGCAGGCCGGTCTTGTTTCGGTTGTCGATCCGGGGCCGGCCCGGAGCATCGGACGAGACACGGCGAGGTCGCTCGTGGGTTGTGCGACGAGGTGCTGCAGGGAGACTTCTGAGTCTTGTATGCTGTTGATCACACTGATCAATGTGTCCCTGGGTTCTATGTATTCCGGTTTCTGGTTGGTCAGTGATCAATACGACGAGTACGAGGTGCAGGATGTGCAGCGCGCAGTCGACGGAGTATGAAGAGTCCGAACTGCCCGAGCCTTCCGGACGGCAGAGAGAAGGTCGACATGGGCCGTGGCGGCGGTGGAGCTGACGCAGCAGTGAGACGGGGGCGCGCCAACCGGTTTCGTTGGCCATCAATTGCCGGTCAGCGGAGCAAAAGATGGGATGTCGGCGTTACATAGCCTGTCGGTGCAGCATTGCATTTCAGTTCGACGGCAAGCCATGGATATTACTTACTACACAGTAGGTACCGACTGTGTATCCATGCTGCAATGCGATGGTTGTGTGCTCCGGACGTTAGGTTGTCGCGAATGGAAGCAGGCCAAAAACAGGCCCCCTCCAAAGTTGCAGTATCACAATTCACGGAGCCTGCAGGTCCCTGCGTCTGCGGGCGCCCCACACCGGGAATCGGGCACATGCAGCTCGGAATGACGCTCATCTCAGCCCATGCACGGCGCCGCCCTGCCAAGGCGCGAGTCGTGTGTCCATCCATCCCATCCTGGATCGCTCGGCTGTTGTCTCTCGTCACTCGTCGTTCATCCAGTCTCGACACAGGATGGAATCAGAAAAATCATACAAATTAATAGTAGGTAGGTACTGTTGTGGATTTGGGTCTTGGGATATGAGAAAATGTTTCGAATCAACACAGCCCAAACCGGCCGCCGGGGACACCGTCCGATCCCGGGTGCTCAGGTCGAGTATTTCAGGCTCGAAAATCCCCGAGGCGGCCGGGGCAGAGACGCCAAACGCTAGAGTCCGACGGCCCGTCGTCGAGGGTTCCACAGGCCCGCTGGAATCCTGCTGAAACGTGAGGGTCCCGTATTGTCATGCTGTGTTTGCACATCACTGCTGCCAAGGAGGGGTCTGAAGCGCAACCTCGGGTGTTCGGCAGTCCTGGTCTTCGTGCGGCGTGTCCAACGCATCATCATTGATTAGACGAAGAGCAACAGGGGAGGCGTGGTTCGCCAGACGGAGCGCGTGGTTCGCCAGACGGAGCAGCAAGCATTCACCCCTCATGGCCTCATCCCGCCGGGCGGCGGCCGCCTCTGCTGAATCGAGGCCGGGTCATCCGGACGGGGCCAGAGGCCGTTGATCTGATTTGACCACGGAGTAGCAATGTGAGGTCTTGGAATACTGAATACTGCATGTGGGCGGGTCCATCATCCATGGGCCTATTTTGACAAACTGCTTGCCTCTTTCGAACATTGGCTGGCCTGTCCTGGCGTTGGTTGGCCCGCCGCCCTTCAGCCACACCACAAGTCTCACAGCAGCACAGCAGCACACTCCGCGCTGCTCCCTTCAGTCGAGCGAGGCCTTCCAGAAGGACCACGCCTTGGCCATCAGCTCCATCCCTCATCCTCGGGTTTCTTTTCTCACCCGTATCCCGATTCCTTTGCTTGTTTCTCTAAGCATTTATCTACTTAAGTAATACGAATATCCACCTGCGCTCGACCTCTCGAGCGTATCACGGTCTCTGCTCTTTGCGTCGAGGGACTCGGCGCCGCATTTTCCTTGTTCTGTGAGGAATTCTCGAGACCACCTGCTGGCTGCTCGCGACCTCTTTTGGAGCGTTAGCTGCACTTACACTCGCTCACGCGGTCAATGCTTGCGTTGACCGGGTAAAATCCCACGACCCTCGCCCGCCATGCATCCTCACGCCCTTCTTCCGCTCGCTCTTCTTCCCTTCACCACCACATCCGCCGAGCCCATCAACACGCCACCACGGGACGATGGCTTGATCGTCAGCCCCCGAGCGCGTCCCGACGCGCCGAACGGCTATGCGCCGGGCGTGGTGCCGTGTCCCAGTGTGAAGCCGACCATTCGGCTCGCCAACGCCCTCTCCAAGAATGAGACCGACTGGCTGGCCAAGCGCCGTGCCGCCACCGTGGACCCCATGACCGACTTCCTGAAGCGGGCCAATATCGACGGATTCGACGCCGAGGCCTACATCAAGAAGGTCGCTCCGGGAGTCAAGGATCTGCCCAACGTCGCCATCGCCGTGTCCGGGGGTGGCTACCGGGCCCTGATGAACGGCGCCGGTTTCGTGGCCGCTGCCGACAGCCGCACCCCCGGCTCCACCGGCGACGGCGGCATCGGTGGCCTTCTCCAGTCCAGCACGTACCTGGCCGGTCTCTCGGGCGGCGGCTGGCTGGTTAGTAGCATCTTCGTCAACAACTTCAGCACCGTCCCGGCGCTGCGTGACGGGCCCTGGCAGTTTGACAACTCCATCCTCAAGGGCCCCGACCTACCCGGCATTTTGGATACTGCGAGGTACTGGAGACGGGTTGCCGACCAGGTCAGCAGCAAAAAGAATGCAGGGTTCCTGACAACCATCACCGATTACTGGGGCCGGGCGCTGTCGTACCAGCTGATCAACTCCACGGACGGAGGCCCGGCATTCACCTTCTCCAGCATCTCCCAGGACACCGAGTTTTCCAACGCCCGCACCCCCTTCCCGATCCTGGTCGCCGACGGTAGGGCTCCCGGCGAGAAGATCATCTCGCTCAACGCGACCGTCTACGAGTTCAACCCCTACGAGATGGGCTCGTGGGATCCAACGACCTACGGCTTCGCCCCGGTGCGGTACCTCGCCTCCAACTTCTCAGGCGGCGTCGTGCCGTCCGACGGTAAGTGCGTGCGCGGCTTCGACTCGGCTAGCTACATCTTCGGCACCTCCAGCTCCCTGTTCAACGCCTTCTTGCTGCAAAACCTCACCTCGTACCCGGGCATACCCGACTTCATCATCGAGACCGCCACCGACATCCTTAAGGCCCTCGACGCCGACAGCGACGACATCGCCCAGTACCAGCCCAACCCCTTCCTCGGCTGGAACAAAGGCAGCAACCCCTCCGCCGCCTCCACGGAGCTCGACCTTGTCGACGGCGGCCTGGACCTGCAAAACATCCCGCTCCACCCTCTCATCCAACCCAACCGCGCCGTCGACGTCATCTTCGCCGTCGACTCCTCCGCCGACACGACATACTCCTGGCCCAACGGCACCGCCGTGCGCGCCAGCTACGACCGCACCCACGGCGCCATCGCCAACGGCACCCTCTTCCCCCCCGTCCCGGACGACGTCACCTTCCTGAGCCTCGGCCTCAACGCCCGCCCGACCTTCTTCGGCTGCAACACCTCCAACTTCACCACCGGCCACACCGTCCCTCCTCTACTCATCTACCTCCCGAACGCCCCCTACTCGACCCTCTCCAACGTCACCACCTTCACCATGTCCTACCCCAACTCCCAGCGCAACGCCATCATCCAGAACGGCTACGAGGCCGCCACCCAGGGCAACGGCACCCTCGACAGCCAATGGCGCACTTGCGTCGCGTGCGCGGTGCTGAGCCGCAGCCTGGAGCGCACCGGCACGGCCGTGCCCGCGGCGTGCACGAGCTGCTTTGAGCGGTACTGCTGGAACGGGACGGTCGTGACCGACTCCAAGATTGTGAGCGGTGGCGGTGGCGGGGAGTATCAGCCTACGCCGAAGCTCGGGGCGGCGGGGACGACGGGCAAGTCGGCTGCTGCTGGGAGGGGGCCGTCGAGGTGGGGGGCGGTGGCGGTCGGAGGGTTCGTTGCTGTTGCTTTTGTGGTGGCTTTGTGAGGGTGAAGGTGGTTGACGTTTATTCTGGATGTGTGTGTGTTGATGGTGAGGGATGTATCATCTTGTAAAACTTGAGCTTCGGCTTGGATGGATGGGGTCGAGAGATACCACGAGATGGGCCGGGCATGTCAAACTTGACCTTCCTTTTTTCTGTCTGTTCATTTCATGGGGCGTCTTTCTTTTGGGAAATAGAATGAGCCACTGCATGGGAGAGGCTAAAAGTTGCGCTGTTGCTGCGAAGTCACAGAACCGAGGAAAAGATGCTTTCCTCCATCTCACATACCCAATGCGTTTTGGATTTCACCATAGAGACGAAGTGCCCCTGGCAGTCGTTGCACAACCCGCGTCATGGAAATACATCTCCCTCGACATTCACCTTGAGAGCAATCCGCTCCCTGCTTCAAGGGCGACCTAGGACTCCAACGCTAAGAGCAGCCAACACCCCTTTCTCCCCTTCCACCGGGAGATTGCAAACTTTTGGTCGTAGATTCGTCAAATGTAGGAGGCGAGATAAACAGACTCAACAACGCTAAAGATAAAGATGATGCAAAGAAACAGAACATGACTTATCTGAGTCTAAAAAAGAAAAACGTTACAGGCATTCTGTGTCCATAGACCTATGCCGGCGATATGCCATTCTAGCAAATCCTAGCGGGTGCAGCCAACCGCACGTCGGCGGCCACTCACCGCTGTCATTGAAACGTATTGCGATAGGGGCCTTCCACCCTCGCTTCTGTGATCCCTGCGGGCATTAACCGGAGCCACTCGGCCCAGGTGTCCATGTTGAACGTGTCGTCTGCCAGTCGAAACGTAATGCTCAGCTGCGAGCCCCCCGGAGAAGTGCCAGCGGCTTCCCCGTGCCGCAGCGGGGCCAGGAGAATGGACGGGAGTGTTTTATTGCTCGAGAGCTGCATGCTCAGCGGCGTCGGGAACTTGGCGAGGATCTCCTTCTCCGGTTCCTGTTCTCGTATCATCCTGGGATACAGCGACAGGAGCCTGGAGTGGAGCTCGGCGGCCGAGAAGGGTTCCTTGAAGGGCTGGACGGTCCGCGTCCGGAGTTCGCTCGTCAAGGCGTGAGTGAAGACGCCTCGGCCAAGGCGCTCGGCGTGATCCTCGCCCGCGGACGCGGCAATCAATTCCAGCACGCCTTCCCGCCGAACTGTCGAGTATGAGGGGTAGTACGCACAGTCCAAGAGGAGCAAGGCGTCAGAGCGAGCGTTTTCGAAGAGGTGCTGAATGGCCCTCCACGGGATGACCGAGGCCGGGTCGGCGTGTTTGGAACTGAGCGATGGGGTGTGAGTCTGGGCTTGCAAGAGACGGAATGAGGTGAGAGAACACGAACCTCGCGAGGACCATCTCCCTTTCGCGGTCCAGGTAGCTATACCCACTATAGTACAAGATATTGAGACAGTCGCGCTGGTTATGGTCGGCAATAAAGTCCGTGACTACTTGGGACAGCAGCAGCCAGGGCGTCTTGGGGCCTCCGGCGGACGCAGAAATTGTCCTCTTGTGGACTGTGTAGTTGTAGTCCTCGCGGAAGGTCTTGGCGAGATCGTTCCATGCGCTCTGACCCCCCGGATCTTCGTCGTCCTGCCACCGCACCAAGAGGACCGAGACACTGGCGTAGCGGCTGCGGAAAGGGTTGGACAAAATGCGGTCCACGCTACCCTGAAGGTCCGTTCTAAAGCTGTCAAAGCCGGGTAAGGGCGGCAGGTTGGCGAGTTTCTCAGGACGCGGGCCAGACGGGAGAGGGGTTCTGATGCGTGCCTCGCTCAGTGCCGGCTGGGCGTGCTGCTGTGACGGCGAAGTGTCCAGGTCCATCTCTCGGGGGTCGTGGGCGAAAGGAGGCCTCGAGTTGAGCGGCGCCGGGCTGAGCTGTGGCCCGTCTAGCGGAGACAGCCCCTGGGCGGGTGACTCGTGTGATCTAAATCTCCTCGCCGCCTCCTCCCATGTCATATTGTGGTGGTTAGGGTGGCACTAGCAGGTGTAAGCCGGCCAAACATCCGCACACGCTGGAGCCCGGGAAACTGGAGCTTACCGCGACTCGCCTCCTGCGGCAATCTGGACAGGCCCCCATTTTCCGGATTAGATGGGCCCGGTCGCGCTGGACGGCCGTAAGTGGCCCGGTCCGGCGGCGACTAGCACGGCGTTGCGGCCCCACATTACTGCCATCCCGAGCGGAGAAAATGGGGTGGGCAAAGGTTGGCGAAGAAGCCACGCTGCCGGGGCTATATGGCGTTCCTGGTGTATCGTCGGTGGCGAGGGTGAGCGAGTTCGTTAGGTTTGTTGCCGTGGTTGATACCGACGAGTTGGTGTCCTTCCGCGAGGGCGGAGATCCGTCCGACTGCAGGACATGGTTCTCGTTGATGGCAGAATCCAGGACGGCGTGGTTCCTGGGGCTCAGTGCGGGCAGAAGGGAGGCGCGCCGAGAATCGTCACTGTTGTTGGGCAGTGCCTCGGTCAAGGTCGCAGCCGGATTCATCCTTTGGCTAGCACGCGGGTGATGCTCAGATAGGGCAAAATCCCATGATCGATGGCATCGGCAAGTCGGCAAAACCCTCGGTCCAAAGCAGCTGGCTCGTCCGCGGCTCCACGGCCGTGTTTACCGGCTGGTGAGTGTGCTTGACGGGGCCTGGCCAGCGGGAGGGATTCACGGCCTGATGGTGAAAACCAGGCGCATGTGTTTCAGGGATGCCAGACCTGCCGGCGAGCAATGCCTCGGTGAGGACCGGTGAAGGCTGCCGGTGAGGAGGCCCGGTCGTACGGTACCCAGCACAGTCGGGGAGGTACAAGCACGGGCGGGTGCGGATGATGGTGGTTTTGACCGAGGCCGAGTCCGGAGCAAGAGCGGAGCGAGGTGAGCCGCTGGCGGGTCTGAAGGCCTCGGGACGGGACAAGCAGAGGCAGAGCGAGACAGACGTTGATGGGCCGATTAACGTCAAGGAGTGCTGGTGATACAACAAGAGCCGTCAGAAGCACCCAAAACCATGCGGGGCGCAGGCCAGGACAAGGTAGGGAGGTAAGGTGATAGTAAGTGGTAGTAACGCAGGCGTTGAGTGAAGACAGGAAGATGGGATGACGACCGGGGGGGGGGTGTGGGTTAAGCAACACGCAACAACCGGGCAATGGCTTGACTGCTCGACGCCTTGCTCAACCAGAAACACCCCAGCCACCAGGTCAATGGTGGACCGTGGCAATGAAGACCGAGAGGTGCTCAGGTTGAGTTTTGCTCCGAGTCTTATTTTAGGGTGGGCAGCTGGATGGAGGCAGAATGGAAGAAGGAGAGCAGAGCATCTGGAAGCGGGCGCGGGAGGTGCGGGACGGCCAGCATTGATGACCCCGGGGCCCGGCTCCGAAGCGCGGGTTTCCTTTTTTTTTCGTCGTCTTTTTGATTTTCATTTCTTTCCGCGATAGGCTCTCGCTTCGAGGCTCAATCCAGTCAAGCCCAGAGTTCATTTGTCGGGCGGGCTACAGCTCCCCTCGCTCCCTCAGGAAAAGGCCCAACCCAACGCGAAATACCCCAGACCACGTGGACCCTGTCCATTGCCTTCACCGCAGACCGACCAGTGGAGTTCGACCTTCGTCCCGATGTGCCCCCCTCCCTCTCTCCCCCGTGCAGCCCGCCTCCCAGTCCGTTCCTGGTTCGTTCGCTCGGTGCTAGCATGGTCGAGCGGGTGCTGGATGCAGATGTACGCTGTGCACAGCACACTCGCTCGCCCCATCGGCAGTCGGCATGGTGTCGATATTGGCCGACGGCGTGTCTTGGGTGTCTTGTTCCCGCATCTCGAAAGCCTCAGAATATCGAAATGGGGAGGTGGATTGTGCGCAATTGCCGTATTTTTACCACTGTATTACCACGCTTTACCAGTTCGCGTATCGCGCTGCCGATGTGCTGGACCCCCACGCGGCCCGTCCCTCACTCAGCACCGATTCTCCACGGCTTCTACCCTAACCCTTACAAGCATTGATCATGTGACATGCTCCTCTTCAGAGACGAGATTACGCATTTACGTAACACGAACAGACTTTACAAGCCCCAATCGGGACAGCACCCATGGAGCCAATACCGAGCTTTGCCGGACCCTGCCGCTCGCCTCACCGCGAAGCTGCCATCCGATTGGCTCGTTCTTAGGCTAGTTGCCGGCTCCACAAACCGTCTTCCTGATGCTACGTGTGAGATGAGGTGCCTTTCTGCCATTGCCATTCTGGGTTTGCTGGAGTCGAGGTGTGAAACCGCCGAGGCGATCGGCCGAGTCTGGACGTCGCCGTCGCCGTCGCCGTCTGCGTTTTGTATTCTGCACTGCATCTGTGCCAGGTTGACATTTCGTTTATTTCTTTTTTTCTGCCCACGTCGAGGAGGCACGGAACCCAGAATACTCTGGCACGGAATATATTTTTTATGGATGCCTGTTGCCGGACTGCCACAGCCAGTCCTCGCAGCAATCACCGAAGGAGAGCCTCACCTGTGCCCGTTGATTACTACCATAGCGCGCCTGGGGGGGGTCCTGAAATGGTGACCACGAGCATTTTGCAGATGCAGGATGATCCTGGGGCGCCGAGATCCTGTTGATTGTACTAAAACGGCTACTGTGACGGCCACCAGATTGAAATGATAAGATCGCAAAGGATCGGCTTGAGTAAAGGTTGCATTTGCCGACAAAAGGGTCTTCGTGACCATGTTGGCCGAACAGTATTTTGCGTTGCCCTGCTCATTTTGGCTAGGAGTTCATTTTCCACGCCTATTTAGGCTAGCCTACCAAGGCTGCCTGCCAAGGCCGCCTGCCAGCTAATGCCATGCTGCCAATGCTAGCCATGCCCACTATATAGAACTTTTTGCACTCCACTTTCTAAATATAGTGCATTGTGCAAGTATGCTACTTCTTCGCGTGAGGTCTTACGTTCGAATTATGTTGTGAGCTGTTTTTTTCCTTTGTAAACTTGTGAACTTGTAAACTTGTAAACTTGTAAATCTGTAAATCTATAAAATGTAAACTTAAAAATTTGTAAACGTGTAAACGTGTAAAATGTAAAATTTCAAAATTATAAATTGTAAAATTATAAAATTCCTAAATCGTATATTAGAATAAGTAGAATATTAAATAAAA
>FTCU01002028.1_pt1 | contig 27108 bp, 14 predicted proteins | sample 1639521 | NCBI WGS metagenome assembly FTCU01 (sample SAMEA3914864, study PRJEB12502) | metagenome | biome: forest; material: soil | place: USA | collected 2012-03-12 | depth 0.3 m
AAACCAAAACAGAGCGCCCGGTGATGACGGAAGGTCCAAAAAGCCAAATTTGCAGGCAGCCGACGGGATCTGGCCTGCCTACGGGAGCGGGCTTGCCTGCTCGGTTGTCAGTGGGAACAGAAGAGAGCTAATCTGAGGGCCTTGTCTCTGTTTTGGGTTGCTTTGTTTTTCTGTCTGTCTTTTTTTTCTTTGTTAGCGTATAACCCTTCTTCTCTCGGGTTATTTGCTTGCTCTCGAGGTTCAGGATTGTGTCAACTCTGTCGAGATAGTTGAGGGAAGGGCCCAATTGCACCGGATACTACCACCAACTGTCTTGCCCTGACCACGTACTGGTTCAGCCTCGTCAATCTGGCCATCGTGTATTCATAGCTTTTAGACAACCTATATTTTTACGCCTTCCCTCCGGGTACGGTGTGGTGTATCTTGTGTACAGTACAAACCAAAATAGAACTCATAAAAAACAAACATCCTTCGAAACAACCCCCCCAAATCTATCCCTTTCCCCCTTTACTGCGTCTTCTTCCCCTTCGGCACCGCCACCGGCGCACTATACATCCACAGCGCACAGAACGCCAACCACCCCCCAACGGTGACCCCAATCCCCGCGATCCACGGCCACGCGCCGCTAATGACAAAGCTGCGCGGCCACTCGTCGTGCGCCATGTGGCGCACCGAGACGGTGTTCTTCTCCTCGACGTTGGACAGCAGCGGGCGCTTGTAGTTGACCTTGAAGTTGAAGATGCCGTGCTGGTCCGGCAGCTTGAAGCTCGCGCTGTAGGCCGCCTCGGTGGCGGACGACTGGGCGGCGTCGAGGGACAGCGCCAGGCGGTGGAAGGGCGAGAGCATGGAGAACTCGAGCTGGAGGGCGTCGGTGGGGGGAAGGGTCAGGGGCGCCCAGGCCGTCCAGGTGTATTCGGAGAGGGAGATTGTGTATTTCTGTTGGGGGGGTTAGTCGGGTTGTGCGGGTGGGGATGGAATCCGGGGCTGGACTTACGACGTCGTTCTTGACGCGGTAGATGGACGGGTTGGACTCGTTGGTCGCGCCCGCCTCGGCGAGGTGGTGCTCGATCCAGTTGACGCGCAGCACGCCGATCTCGTTGAAGGTCCAGCCGCTCACGCGCTTGGCGAACTCGCGGTTGAAGGTCTTGGCGGCCGTCTTGCCGCCCACCTTGCTGGCCTCGACGTCGAACCACTTGTCCTGCAGCATCTCGGCCGAGCCGACGAGCGAAAAGCGCGCCGAGTTGCGCGCCTGGAAGGCCGAGACGAGGGCTAGCTGCTCGCCGGCGGCGAAGACGTCGTCGACCACCTCGGCCTGCTCCTTGGGGTTGTAGCTGTAGGCGGTGCGCGGGGCGCGGAGGATCGGGGTGAGGAGCTCGGTGGCGCCGAGGGCGGCGCCCACGCCCCGCGGGAAAGCGAGGACCTGGTCCTTGGCGGCGCCGGCGCCGAAGAGGTCCTTCACGTCGGGGCGGAGCGGGCCGGGCGGCGGGAGGAGGAGCACGTCGTGGGTGTCGGCGGCGCTCGCGGCGTCGTAGTTGAAGTGATCGACCACCAGGCCGGTGCGCTCGGCGGGAAGCTGGATGTCGAGCTCGGCGAGCAGAGAGACGAGCGAGGTGGGGGTCGGGTTGCCGGCGCTCAGGGCGACCAGCACGTTGCCGTTGGCGTTCATGAAGTCGACGAGGATGTTGGGCGTCAGGTTGGGGCCGAGGCCTGGGAGGTCAGTCAGCCAGCGGTGTCACCGCGCGGGTCGGGATGTGCACTCACCCTTGGCCTTGGTTGGGAGGAGAACGACATGGTCGTACGTGCGCTCGCCGAGGCGGAACAGGGCCAGCGACTCGCTCTTGGGGGTCTCGAAGGACAGCTCGAATCCGCGACCTGTGGTTGCAATTGTCAGCGACAGAGTTCTCCAGTGTTCAGGAAGGCCACGGACCCGCCAGATCCCCCAGGAACTTGGAGTAGTTCTCCTTCTCGGCGACGTCCTCGAGGATGACCAGCAGCCGGTTGCCAGAGGTGCTGAGCGCCGACACGGCCGCCGCGAAAACAAAGACCAGGAACGAAGAGAGTGACCGCATGGTGGGCATCAAAACAGCAATATCCCACTCCTAGACGACCACGAGTTGTGGGAGGAAATGGCAATCGACGGGCGCACTCAGGTCGAGGTCGAGGTCGAGATCATGCCACAGCACACAGCGTCTTGCTTGCCTTCACCACACGCTGAAGCTCCAAAAGGTCCACGGTTGACACACGGGATTGGCGTGCATTGATTCGGCATACGTAGCCTTGCCAAGAATGCACAGGGGTGTCAGGACCCGCTGTGCGCTGCACAGCTGAGTCCCGCAAAACGAACAAATTACCCGCAGTTTCGCCGCAATCAACCTCGAACCAGCCAAGCCCACCCAGGCGCACCCCAAGCTTCGAGCTCGCTCCCAGCTCGACGACGCCGACGACCACCACCACCTCGCTCGCGCTGCGCCGTGTGTAGCTGCCGCCGCCCCAATTGACACCCCCCACAGGTACCCCCCCCCGCCAATCCCTCCCCCACACCGAAACCACCCCTCCCCCATCGCGATCCCTCCGGCATTCTCTAACTGACGCACCACCACCACCTAGCCCACCCCACGAACCACCCACCCACCGCAACCCTCCTCCCCGAAAAACAGGAGAAGGAAGAACAGAAAATGTCCGGCGCAACCCCCCGATTCTGGGCCGGCCCCCTCCGCTACTGGCGCTGGGCCGCCCGCGAGCGCCCCGGCATGTTCTGGGCGTGCGTGCTGGGCGGGCTCGGGCCCGCGACGCTCGTCGTCGTGCCGCCGATCCGGCACCGGCTGGGGGATCCTGATGCCGCGCCTATTCCGTTGACTTATCCCAGTATGTCATCCCCTCTTATATCATGTTTCGAGTATGAGGCAGGAGGACGATATGATGTGCGTGTGGTGGGTGCGGTGCTGACTGCTGTTGTGTGTAGTTCCGACCGGGCCGAGAAAGACGTTGACGGGGTATGGGGATGAGACGGAGTGATGGAACACGATCTTGGGAGGGATGGAGCTGAGAGTGGGCGGTGGAATGCGTGGGTGTATGCCCACCCACACGACCATACAGATGGAAGGAGAGTGTATCAACTGTACATAACGGCGTTGCGGGCAGGCAGGCGATAGAGAAAGAAGGGGTGCAAGACAGCCAAGGCAGCTGGAGTCGACCTCCGAGAAGAGGAGTGAAACGCCGCAGGGACAAAAAAAAGAGACATATGCAAATCTACCACTGCCTCATGACTATGTTGCTGCCGCCGCCGCTACTGTTTCCTGGACTAATCGCATCACCAAATCCCACATAACCAAGACTCCAGCGTTATCATCAAACTCATCCACGCGTCGTGTGATGCATCCCACAGTTCTATATGCAGCCTCCGCTTGTTTTTTTCGCTCTGCCCAACTCGCTAATCCGAACCCCTTCCCCGGCTTGCCTTTCTACCTCTCCCGCTGAACCAAATTCCACTCCCACTACAAATGTCAAGTTAGCCACCTCTCTCTCACTCAAAAAAACATCATCAACCAAGGGGCAAAGAAAAACAAAAGAGAGAAAAAGACTCACCACCCTCCCATCATCATCCCCAGTATACACCAACCCCGCCAGCGGCGCCACACAAGTAATCGGCGCCTCCACGTTCGCCCCAACCTCACTCTTCAAATTCACATGATCCAACCTGCGCACAAACTCAAGCATCCACCTTCCCGTGCGCTCCCCGACCGTCTTCCGCCACACATTCACCACCCCGCGCCGGTGGCCCGTGAACACGAGCTGGTTCTCCAGCCACTCGCTGCCGCCCGTCGACCCCTCGTAGAACGCGCACGCGTGCACATAGTCCTCTGCCGCGGCGGCCGACGCCGCCTGCGGTGGCCGTTCGTGGGAGGTGGTGGAGCACACGTTCTGGTCGAGGATGAGCTCGCCGTTGAGGGTATACAGCAAGATATTCTGCCCCGCGCCGAGCATCACGTCGCCGGTCGCGTCGTTGATGCGGGCGCACTCGACGGGCCGCGCGAGGGGCAGCTTGCGGACGAACTCGAGGCGGTTGAGGTCCCAGAGGAAGGCGACGCCGTCCTGCGAGACGGTGAGGATCGTGCTGAAGGCCTTAGACACGGCGATGTGCGTCACGGGGGTCTTATGTCCGAAGAGGGACGACCGTAGATGTAACTCCACGAGCGGCTTGCTGGGCGAGGACTGCACCGTGTAGACCGACACGACGCAGTCTTCGCCTGCTGTGATGAGCGTCTTGGAGTCGGCGAAAGTGAGCGTGGAAATTTGGCCGATGTGCAGGTTCTCGAAGAGGCCGGCGGGCTAGACTCGTTAGTTGACTTGGCGAACTTCACCACAGAACAGAAGCTTCTCACCTTCCTGTTGTCGCTGAGGAAGAAGCGCACGCTGTTGTCCGTGTAGCCCCACTCCAGGAACTTGTCGTAGTGCGGCGGGAGGTTGAGACGGAACGGCGACGCACAGAGCAGGCGGTCCAGCTTGGGCACGTAGATGAGCGAGGCGACGCGCTCGCGGCTCTCTGCAAATCGTTAGCAACCGGCCACGCCAATCTACACACACTGAGACTCACCTAGCAGTGGATACGACACCCTCGTCAGCGCCGCGATCGACGTGTCGAGCCGCTTGACGGGACACCGGTCGTACTCCCTCGCCGGGTGCGGCTTCGTAAATATCTGGTGCGGTGTCTGGCCAAAGTTGTGAATGATACCCGTCGTTATCAGCCGCTCCTGGGGGTCAGTGATATTGTCCAGGTCTCTGGCGCCCTTGTACGACAGCGGATGGAACACATTCAGATTCTCCACCGCCACCTCCCCACGCTGCTTGAAGCCAAAAACGAGATCGATCCACTGGTGCAGCCGCTGGCCGACATACGGACTCTCCAACGCCTCGCGGTGCTTCGCGATGAAGACCTTCGGGTCTCCCTTGGCCCACGGCGGCAGCACGACATTGTCGACCCTGCCGCCGCCCCCTTGACGAACACCGAAATTGTACCCGTTGATGTTGGTCAAAAAGTCCGGAAGGTAAAAGAACTCGGGGATCAGCTCCCTTATGTCCGACCCATTGTCCCTGGAGGACGAGGCCCAAGCACCCTCAATGGAGAAGAACAGCCGGTCGGGGTGGTCAAAGGTGCCGCCTTGCAGCAGGATGAAGGACTGAACAAACGGAGGCAGCCGGATGAGGTACGACGAAACGATCATCGCAGACGAGTAATGCGTTCCATAATGAAACGGCGTCTCGCCAATCTCGGCCAGGGCCCTGTACCGCATCGCAAAGTCGGCCGCGCGGGTGGGAGACTGCGCGCCCATCGGCTTGGACAGATCCCGGAAGGTGGCCGGGTTGTTGAGGTCGAGCTCCTCGCTGGTGTAGTCGGCCAGCACCCAGGGGAAGACAGGGTACTGGGTCAGATCGTTGAAAGTCCTGCCGGCCATGGTGTTGACCAGCATGAGGTAGTGGAAGTTGGATATCTCGCCCCTCTGCCACCGCCTCATCATGGGGTTCCACGCCGACGAGTTGAAGATGCTGCCGAACTTGGCCCCAAACGTCTGCGGCACCTCCTCGGCAAACTTGAGGCTCTCCAGCCGCCACGCGTCCTCTGGGTTGGGCAGCAAGTTCGGGTTGTTCGTGTGCGGCGTCATCGCCGTCAGCCTCGCGTATATCTCGTCCCTCATGGCCGGGTTGATGGCCGTCAAGAGGTAGCTCCGCCCATCTGTGAAGAAGATCTCAATAGCCACATCGCGGAACAAAAACCGCCGCTTCGAGATGCTGAGCACATCCTGCCATTTCCAGCTGCGTGACTCCTGGTCTGTCCGGCCCTGGTTCTGGCGCCTCTCACCAGCCTTGCCGCCCGTGATGATGATAGAAAACGGATCACGCTCCTCCGGCGGGGCCTGCCAAACATTGACAATCTCTCCATCCGCGCTCTGGAACAGACTGTCCATGATGTAGAGGGCCTCCTTTCCAAGAATCAAAATCCCTTCAGACGCGTCGAGACCAATGATGCGCGAGATGTTGAACACATTCTGAACAGCATCGCCCTGCTGAAGCCGCCTCATGACCTTCCGGTTCTTGTCCTCAAAAGTGTCGTCTCCCTCAGGCTCGTTGGGATCCTCGACCAGCTCAAAGTCCTCCTCCGGCCCGACGCCCTCGTCCACGCCCTCGGACACCCCCTCAGGCTCGGCCGAAATATCCGGGTCGTCCATGTTTCCATCACCTCCAACCCCCGCAGCCGGGGTCAGGACCGGAGTCGACGGCCGACTCCGCTGTGGCGCTTTCTCAGCGGGCGTGCCGGGTTTCGAGCTCCCCGCCGCGCCGTTGCCTCCCTTGGGCCGGAAATCCTGCTGCTGCTGCTGACTGGGATATTCCGGAAGCAGACGGAGACGCATCCGGTTTCTGCCCTCCGTCCGATCCAGCTTCCACTTGACAGCCTGGGGCTCGCTGAACACAGCGCCGGGACGACACAAGTCACGCTCCATCTTCGCAAAGGTCGAGGCAAGAAAGGCATTGTCATCCTGCAGGTCCTGCAGGAGCCTCTGGTGTTTGAAGTGCTCCGTGAAGTAGATGCTCTTCATCCACGCGCTGTTGGCCATCTCGTGGCGCAGCAGGATGTTGTCCCGCTCCAAGGACTCCGTGTGCCACTGCTTCAGCCTGTCCTTGCGGCTCCGCACCCTCGATCGGGCACTGTCCGCGGTGCGCTGGTTCTCGGACGCGACAAACTCCTCCCAGGTCTTGGACATGCCCCCGAAAAAGAGGACGTCTAGCGATGGGCGGTGCCGGTCCACCCACTCGAGAAACGCCGTATCGTCCAGCTCGGTGAGTTTCTCGAAGCCTCGCGCCAGCGGTCGCTGATCCGGTGTCATAGTCTGCCGGAAGATCGCCGCCGACTCCTCGGGCTTCTGCACCAGCATGATCCGCCACAGCGTTGCGGCCACGAGACGGATCCGGTGCCGCGAATCCACCAGTTTGTTGTAAAGCTGGTACCACAGCAGCTTCATGAAATCATCGTCCGCTGACAAGCAGCCAAGCAGCACAGTCTGCCAGTAGATGAGCTGCTCGATAGTCGACAAGGCCTCGGAGTCCTTAGTTTCGGGGTCGTCCATGTCCGAGAGCCTGAGGAGGGTGAACTTCAAAAAGGAGGACCGAATAGTCGCCACGGCAGAGCTGCACAGTCGTACGCTCTTCAGCGATGACACCTCGGGTCGTTGCAAGTACTCCAACAGCGTCCCCGTGAACTCGACCATGGTTTCCGCTCCATTCATGAAGGACCCTTCAAAGACGGCCTCAGAGATGTGCAGGTTCAGCCGCGCCAGGTTCTGCAAGATCTTGGGTTCCGTGAGAGCCTTTCGGTCCAACTGAACCGTGTTCTTCAGGTGAGTGATGACATTCCGTAGAATGTATGTCTCAAAGTACGCTCGGTGCTCCTGGAACCCGGGCGGCACCTTCAGAAAGAGACCGAACCCAGGGAATTCCTTTCTGACGAGGAGTTGATCGGTGAAGACGCTGACCATGAGTTCCAACACGCCTTCTAGCACGGCATTGCTAGTATTCCGGGTGACGGGCCGCTTCTTAGGAGACACAGCGTGGTTCAGACGCACAGGAGCCGGTGTCGAGGGTGTCTGAGAGGCGACTAGGATAAATGAGGAGGGTCGCCGGAGAGGAGTGCCTCGGCCCGGGCTCGGAGACGGTGGCTGAATATCAGAGGGCCCAGTGTTGGCCGTCCTGATGATCGGAACGGCAGTCGACGACGAGCCAGGGACAGGCCGGATGATCACATCGCCGCCCTCAAAGTTGAGCGGGTCTTTGGCATTGAGCTCCGTCTCTGCAGTGACCGGATCGGAACTAACGATGATCGGGTAGAGAGCCGAGCAGAGATGCCGGACGTAGTCGGAAGAGAGGGCGAAGTCCCTGAAGTTCACTGAACGCGCATGCATGTCGGCCAAGAAGCGGATGACAGTCTGCAGGACGACGGCATTTCCCACGACCCTTTCTTTATCGGGTAGTTGCGTTCCTAGAACTGCGTTAGTATCAAGTTCCAGCAGCTTGCAGGCGGCCATCTCACTTCTTGGTTCGAGCGCCTGGCCCAGCTCCATGGACCGCGCCCTCGGCCGGGTCCGCACAGCATCGAGGCTTTGCTGAGAGCTCGGTATTGTGCCCGACTCAGGAGGTGGCGAGTCCGGGTCATCTTGATGCTTGAGGACATCTCGAAGCCCGTGCTGCAGCATGTAGGTGATGACGGGCAGCACATCCGGAAACACGACGCGGCTGTTGCCAAAGATTTCCAGAAGGCTGAAGAAATCAAACGACTTGTCAAAGTTGATGTTGGCAACGTCGTATCCAAAGAGAATGCTGAACAGGATCGGCCAGAGGGTCGAAATATCCCACCACTGCTTGAGGCGGTACGCCATGATCCAAAAGCCGCCGGTCTTGCTCCCGAACTTAGCCGTGTAGCCTGAGGGCTGCGTCACAAGAAGCCGAGCAAGGATCTTGCACCCGAGGACGACGACCTCCGGGTCGTTCTCTGCGAGCAGATAGAGGAGCCACTGCCCCGACGTCAGCACGTATTCTTTTGTTTTGTTCTTTGGACCGGCTGTGAAGGTCACCTTATTCGTAACAGTCTTCGCAAACTTGCGAATGTCGGTCAAGCTGGTCTTGTCACAGAGAAGTCGAGTGTACATTTCCAAGATCCTGACGCCCAGCTGCTTCTTGGTGAGCATCTTCGAGCCAGTTGCTGAAGTTGCGGTGCCGAGCTCGACCGTAGGCCGGCGCAGAATGCCGAGACCGGGCGTAGTTGACCGACTTGTGGATGCGGGCTTGGGGGTGCGTGGCATGGAGCCGGTGGCGGTATGAAAGGCATAGGTGATGAACAAGGCAATGGACCGATGGACTTCGGCATTGTAATTGCATTTCACGAGGCTCTCGAAGGAAGCCATGAAATGAGGCATGATGTCTTCCGAGACGGTTTCGGCTTTCAACGCATCCAGAAGCCTCTTGATGATCCCTACCGACTGTGAGTGAGCTTCTCGGCACAATGGTCTGGGTGGAACTTACGCATTCGGAGCAGCCGGCGACTGTTGAATTGGTGATGCTTGCTCTTGATGGCAAAGGTGACGAACTGCTTATAGTAGAGCTCCTGAGCCATGGGCGAGGACCTCCGCCAGGTGTCGGGGTCGATCAGAAGGACACGGTAGGCGAGGGGGTTGATAATGAACGACTCTATCGGATCAGAGTGTTTGTACCCAACGAAATGGAGCACCAGGCTGAGCAGCTGGAAGCCCAACTTATCCCTGGCTTCGCTTCCCAGCGGGAGCCGCCATGCCTGTGACTGGACCTCAGACCCCGGGACGCCATATCCGAGTTTGGCACGGAGCAACATGCTCAAGACAGCGTACCCCTTGTCCCTTTCCATTGCCTCACTGTTCCGCCAACTGTTACCGATGCAGTGGAACATGAGCTCGACGGATCGCAGAAGCTCTTCGGCGGTAGACGATCGCTCGACAAGCTTGAGAGCGACAGGGGTGAAGCCTCCAAGCCGCCAGAGGTTGTCATCAAAGTAGTACGGGGTGGCAACAACAGGATCACCTGTGAGAAGCGAGACACCGTTCAGCTTGGTCAGGGCATCGTTGACACAAGGCACAGCTCCATTGACAGCGGCCGCGGTGCCGCTCTTTACAGTAGCATGAAACAGGCTGCTGGCCGAGCTCCTAGACAGCGAGCGAAAGAGCAAAGAGTCCATGAACTTGCCATCCGCCGGAAAGACAGCCCGCGGGAAGGTGCTCAACAAGACCTTGTGCTCAGGGACGATTGTGCTCGCCTTGTCTCGGATGGCTTTCAGAATGTCCGAGTTGTCGTCCTTGCCCGGATGGAACACCTCGTTACGGAGTCCAAGAGCGGCCGACGCCTCATAGGTCTGGAAGCCGCCAAGGCAATCCTGAAAGTTCCCCTGGTAACGTGGTCCCAGGCGGTAGTACACGGCAAGCAGGTCATCGCTCAGCACGTCCTCGAACAAATGGCCCGAGGCTAGGGACCACTTGGAGTGTACCAGTCCGGGGCCGAGCTGGGCCGCGAGACCGCGAGGGGTGCCTAGGAAGGCCTGAACCGGATTTGTCTTGGTACTGCTCGACGAGAAAGAAACGAAACTTTCGGTGCTTGCGTTGGAAGGCGGAGGCGGGCTCGGGTAGGCGGCGCGAATCTGCTCAGAGAACTCCCCATTGACATAGAGGCTCGCCTTGCTCGCCACCATGGTCTTGGGCCTGCGATGGACGAGGGCGATATGGTACCACTGGTGCTCCTTGAACGCCACCGACTTGAACCTGACACTCGGGCGCGAAGAGGTGACGGAAGTCTGGAGGATGACGTTTTTGGTATCCTTCTCGAGATAGGCGAGGAGGAAACAGGTTTGGGTGGCGTCGAAGACGCCGAAGAGGGTTGTGTGAGACGACGGGTCAAATTTGTCAATTCTTATCCAGCCCGCAAAGGTGTACCCGGGAGCGGTCTGAGGGGGGAACGACCGGCCAAGGTTGGGCAGTTCAATGGAGGAGTGGCCATGCAAAGAGAGATCGAACTGGATAAACGGAGGACCAGCGTACTTCTCTGTCATCTCGAGACAGAATTCGGAAGTGGCTGGGTCTCGGCGGTTCAGCAAGAACTGGGCATCTGCCAGCTGGTCTGTTCCGAGGTGCATGAGGGACCGGCAAAGAGCCAGGGCTTTCTCCCTCTCGGATTCCGCAAGGACGCTGTCCTCGGCAAAAAGCAAGCGTAGGAGTCTGGAGAGCATGCCAGTCCCATGCAGAGCGCTGAGGTTGTAGAGGGAGGCGGAGGCCAGGGACGACAGGGTCGTGAGCACCAACGTCGAAGCGGGGCTCATGGCCACACCCTGACCTCTTGGGATGGATTCCCAAAAGGCAACGACGGCTCGAATGATTTCGGCGTTCTGGATGACGGTGTCTGGCCCGACGATTTCGCGTATGCTCTTATCGATGGCTTCCAGGCTCTGAGCCACGTCGGGCTTGTGCTGCGAGGCAACTCCGGATGGCCGTTCCGTGCCATCGTGCTGGCCATTAGGTGGCTCGGGTGCGTTATCAGGGGTCGCCTGAGACGCCACGGAGCGACAGAGATCATCGAAGCGCTGGTCGTCGAGGGCGAAGGAGAGCAGCTTCCCGAACAGCTGACAGCTAGTCCAAAGGTCCGAATCCCCACCACCAACACCAATACTGGCTATTATCTGTTCCAAAGCCTCCCAGCCGCCACCCTCCACTCTGTCCCGGAAGTACCGCCTGTTGCCGGGGTGGCCGCGGAAGGCGGCGGAGAGGGTCGCTAACACGAGATGCAGCAGGTCGAAGATCGCCCTCCTCTCAGCCTCGCTGAGCTTGTGTGGGTTGTAGAAGCCGGAAAACGAGCGCAGGACGTCGAGCAGGGTCTGGAAGCCGCGGAGGTGACGGAAGTCGTCTTGTGGTTGGGAGGGCGGGGTCAGGGCGGCGACATGTTGGTGAAGCTGTCGGATCTGGCCTGCCAGTGTCTCGATCTTTGGGTACGAGCCTGCCGGCGAGGACGTGGATATCTCGGCGAGGTGTCCGAGGAGGGCCTGCAGCACTTCGGTGGCCTTGGACGTCTGGAGGGTCGAGGCCGAGGTCGAGGCTCGAAAGCGGCGGGTTCGCACGGGGAGCATCTTGAACAGCTCCTGGCGCTCAATTGTGCCAATATGCCGGCTCTCGAGCGTGCCGACTGCAGTGACAGCTTATTGAATCCCTAGGACCCATCGAGTCCAGGTGCGGAAGTTGGGGCAGCCGGCATGGAAAGGAAGCCTGGAGCTGCTGCGGCCGGCGTTGTTCGGGACGGACCGACAGGTGCTTACGCCAGCATCCAGAGAGCCAGGCAGTCGTGCTCGCGCAGAGAGCGTGTTGAAAAGCAATAACTTGGGAGCTGCCGTTGTTTGTTGCAATCGAAACGTGAAGCAAGCAAAAATGACCGTTTCTTCAAGTTGGTTTGCTGGGAGCTGGGAGCTGGGAGCTTCGTTGCGCTCGTCGAGCAAAAGTCGCGTTCCTGCCCGCCTGCACCAAGCACCACAGCATCGAACAATTGAAGCTTCCAGGCAGGCGGCCCGTTCAGCCTCGAGGTGCGATGTGGCTCTTCAGCCCAGGGATCAGTGCAGGCTGAAGCTGCGCTAATGCGGCTCGATACGGAGGGGCATCGTGGCGGTGCATTCCCTGAAACAGAAGGAGAGGGCAGCCACTCACGCAAGGCTGAGGTCCCCGCTCCGTCATGCATTTTCCCAAGCGGCCGTCTCAGAGACAAGACCCTGGGAAGAACTGTTTGGTTCTGTCTGTTGGTCTTTGTTGCAGAAACAAGACAGAGTTCCCGCCTCTCTTTCACTTGGCTGAGACTTATAATATTAGGAACCAAGGTATTCATGCTGGATAAACCGGCCGACCGTTCGGTGGCAGCACAACTACGGATTCCAGTCAGTACGGAGAAGATTAAACTAGACTACCTAATGTCTTTGAACGCATCTACGTCTTCTCCGCTGCAGCAGTTGCTGTCAGAAAAACACATGTCTCTCCTTGAGCCCGGAGTGCTCGAGGGAGGAATCTAAGGCACAATCAGCAGAGGGTGCCGACAGCGGAGAGGTCCAGGCCGCAGCAGCGATAACGTTTAGCGTCGTCAGTCGGCGACGATCACCGACCCACCGGGGCCACATGAGACCCAACATCGAAACAGTGCATTGAGTCAAAGACTCCCGAGTTGCAGAGAGAGAATTGTGAGATTATCCATGGAGCTTCTGTCCGAGAAGACATGATATCATGCAAGTTCTTAGAGTTCTCCCGATTGCGCCATCATGCGAATGCAGGGCTCAGAAGGGTCTGTTCCATCGCTTCTCTTGAGGACAGACGCTGTCTCGGTCCCTGCCGGACGCGGTATGATGTCAGAGGCACCTTGCTGAGTCTCTCGTATCTCCAGCTGAGCCCTTTCAAACAAGACGCGCAACAACCATCAAAGCACCGGGCATCAGCCCGAGACCAGACCTCATCAGGGCTCGTCCGGACTCGGTGCAGCAACGCACTCAAGGGAACCCAAAGAAAGCAGGAAACCTGAAATCGGTCGAGTCAGAGTCTCCAAAACCCACCCAGCGATGCGACGCCCCTGGCACGTGCTACGCGCTCGTGACGCATTTCCCCCGGCGCCGTCGACAGGAACCCCCCGCCCCTGCTCGGCAGGCTCCCCAGGTGACGTGCCTGACAGGGGAGCTGACAAGGTGCATGCGCGGGCTGCGCTCCCACAGCCAAAACAGGCTGCGGCATGCCGGTGAGCCCTGGGATACGATCCGTGGCATGCGTCGTCTCTCCGGGTAAGGGCAGGAGATGCTGTGTCTCATGGAATCGTTGCACATTTGAGCATGATCGAGGCAATTCCTTTTGTTATGAGACTCTGTAGGCCAGCAGCATCTCACGGGAATCGAGAGCCGGCGTAGAGTGTTCGTGGCAACCCCGTGACGCAGTGCTTGCTGGGCCGTTTCGTTCGAGACGCCGTTCCCCGCCTTCACTTGTCCCGCTAGTCCCCTGTGTGTCAACATCCGACTCCTCCTTGGCGTGTTTCCTCTATCTGGCATCGCCCTGGAACGGGTGCATCAAGATGGAGGATGGACGTCCGGGTCTGGCCATTTGCTGCCTCGCTGTCCACGAGCTTGCAGCTCCAATCGAGCTTCCCCGAACCAGGCGTGCGTGTCAGGGCGAGCCGGCAGCCAGCCGAGCCAGCCAGAGCCAGGGACAGTCCAGCTGTCCGCCAGGGTTCTTGAGCCACCCATGCACGGCGGTAAGCAAGCCGCCGATCCCGTCGCAGCCAGCCTTGCCCCAACGCCCGCGGCGAACCCCAACTGTCCCCAACAACCGAGTGTGCCCGCGCCGCCGAGGCACGATCAAGGCACACTGCACACTGCCTTCGTAGAAGTCAGAAGCACCTCGATAGAGGCCTGTCCGATGGAAAACCGCTTCAATTCCCTCGAGGGCAGCTTGCTTTGAAGTCTCCTCGCCCAGGAATTGGGCCGTGGATAAACGCGCGATAGGCAACGCCGATGGTGTCAGTCGGATCTGTGGTGGCCCTGGGCTCTGGGTGTCCACTCCGCTGTCAGCCGTCGCTGTGACTGATTGCCGGCCCTTCTGGGAGGCTGCCAGGCTGCGTTATCGCTGGGCCACCCCCCGTATCGTCTCGGCTCGCCCCAGTGGATCCAACGGCGCCCTCGCGCCATTGGCCACTCCGCCTTTCGTCATGCCGCTTTGGGCTAGCGGTGGTCTCCAACCCCCAGGCTTTCGCTGCTCCGCCTGTCCTCAGAGCATGGCAGTGAGCCAGCCGGGGAGTTCCCTGAGGCAACCGCCCGCATGGACAGCGTTCCGCAGTCGCCCGCCCGCCTCTTTATCAGCACCCAGCTCCCCCGAATTGCCGAGTGATCCCTCTTCCTCTCTTCCATCACCCTCCCGCATCTCTTCCATCATCATCCCCTCATCCCGTCCCCGAGCATCGGGCGTTGTGCAGCCGTGGTCTTTTATTGAATCGTCTATTTCTTTGAGCCTCCCCGGCCTTCCCGTCCGTCTCTCGAAGTCGTCGCTGGTCCATCGACTTCGCCGTTCCCGCACGGCAATCCGTCACCATGAGGGGTCTCGTCGCTCTCTCGCTCGCGGCCTGCGCTGCCGCGGCGCCCAAGGTCTCCTTTGAGACCATCCACGGCGATGCCGCCCCCATTCTCTCGTCGGCCAACGCCGAGGTGGTCCCCAACTCGTACATCATCAAGTTCAAGAAGCACGTCAGCGAGTCTTCGATCTCGTCGCACCACACCTGGATCCAGGACATCCACACCTCCCGCGAGACGGAGCGCGCCGACCTCAAGAAGCGCGGCCAGATGCCGCTGGTTGGCGATGTCTTCCGCGGCCTGAAGCACACGTACAAGATTGGCCAGGACTTCCTGGGCTACTCGGGCCACTTTGACGAGGAGGTCATCGAGCAGGTCCGGAGGCATCCTGATGTAAGTCTGGCGCACTCGCCCCGTCTCCCGAACACTGGCTAATCTAGCCTGGCACAGGTCGAGTACATCGAGCGCGACAGCGTCGTCCACACGATGCGTGTCACCGAGGATGCCACGTGCGACAGCGAGCTGGAGAAGTCCGCTCCCTGGGGCTTGGCCCGTATCTCGCACCGCGACACCCTGGGCTTCTCGAGCTACAACAAGTACCTCTATGCCGCTGAGGGCGGTGATGGTGTTGATGCCTACGTCATCGACACGGGCACCAACGTCGAGCACGTCGACTTTGAGGGCCGTGCCGTGTGGGGCAAGACCATCCCCTCGGGCGATGCCGACCTCGACGGCAACGGCCACGGCACCCACTGCTCCGGCACCATCGCCGGCAAGAAGTACGGTGTCGCCAAGAAGGCCAAGGTGTATGCCGTCAAGGTGCTCCGCTCTAACGGCTCCGGCACCATGGCCGACGTCGTTGCTGGCGTCGAGTGGGCCGCCCAGGCCCACATCAAGGCCGTCAAGGAGGCCAAGGCTGGCAAGCGCAAGGGCTTCAAGGGCTCCGTCGCCAACATGTCGCTGGGTGGCGGCAAGACCAAGGCCCTCGATGACACCGTGAACGCTGCCGTCTCCGTCGGCATCCACTTCGCCGTCGCTGCCGGAAACGACAACGCCGACGCCTGCAACTACTCGCCCGCTGCCGCCGCCCAGGCCGTCACCGTCGGTGCCTCGGCCATCGACGACAGCCGCGCCTACTTCTCCAACTACGGCAAGTGCACCGACATCTTCGCTCCCGGCCTCAGCATCCTGTCCACCTGGATCGGCAGCAAGTACGCCACCAACACCATCTCGGGCACCTCGATGGCCTCGCCCCACATCGCCGGTCTCCTGGCCTACTACCTGTCCCTCCAGCCCGCTGCCGACTCTGACTACTCGCTCGCGGCTATCACCCCCGAGCAGCTGAAGAACAACCTGATCAAGATCGCCACCCAGGGCACCCTGACCGACATCCCCAAGGACACCCCCAACCTGCTCGCCTGGAACGGCGGCGGCTGCAACAACTACACCGAGATCGTCAAGGCCGGCGGCTACAAGGCCAGCCCCAAGACCAAGACCGACAAGATCGACATTGGCGCTTCCATCTCCCAGCTCGAGAAGCTGATCGAGCACGACTTCGAGGTCGTCTCCGGCAAGGTTGCCCACGGCGTCTCGTCGTTCGCCGACAAGGCTGAGGAGTTCTCCAAGAAGATCCACGAGCTCGTCGACGAGGAGCTCAAGGAGTTCCTTGACGAGATCGCTGCTTAAGTTATCATCTTGGCATCGGCGTTGTGAGCGTGCAACCTCGGGGTCGTCGTTGTGTGTATGGGCTTTGCTTTTTTCATCTTGCTTTTTTTGGGATACTGGGATTGGGGGACACGTCATGCAACCGAAGGAGTTTCTTTGACCTGTACAGGCAACATGGGGGGACTCGGACGTACATTTTTGATTGATTGCTGGGTTTGGGTCTGCATTTTGATGGTAGTCGCGGTTACTCAGTCCATGAATCAGAGCTTTCTTTCGACCACAAACCACTCTCCCGTCCCAAGCAAGTGTCTGGCTGTGTATCTGTGTGCTCATTGCACCCTTCCATCTTTACTCCTCGGCCTCGTGTCTTGTCCAGGCACGCCTTCCACTCGTCTCTGACTGTATCTGACCGTCAAAGTCACCGATGACTTCCATCCCACTGCTTTAGGGACACACAGCCTGTCTTGCCTTCCTTCCTCTTGGTCAATTGTCTGACCGCACAGCCAGGTCTCGGGCGCACTCGACCACTCCGTGCAACTCCAACTCTTGTGGCATCTCATTTCCTCGCCATACAATTAATTAGCCACACCGCAGTTTAACGTCACCGTCGTTAGGCTTCTTCCTTAGTTGACTGTTACCAAAATCCTGTCTCGGTGTCACACGGGCACCGTGACGCACGCGACACAAGAACACCGCCCTTGCCCGACCGCCCCCGATGCTGCGCCGTCGCCGCAGCCTCCCGTCCAGGTCGGACCCCAGACACCGCAAGTCCGCCTCGTCAGCACACGGCGGCGTCGTCCTCGAGCATCTCGACCCGGCGCTGGCCCAGCGTGACGCCCACATCGCGGCTTAGGAGGCCTACACGCGAGCGCAGAGCCGGAGCATAGCTGATTCGGCTTTGTTTCCGCTGACCCCGCAGTCGTCGCCTCGTCGCGGGGTTGCTCGGCTGAGCGCTGCGAGCCGGAGCGGAACGGGAGGGGAGGATGTGCAAGAGGTTGGCCGAAGGCAGAGTGTTCGCTTTATGGGGCCGTGTTCTGCGCCGGCGAGGGAGTCGGGGACGTACAACGGCCGCCACTCGCGGGATATGGATCGGGACTCGGCAGGCACGCGGGAGAGCAGCGAGCGTCAGGACGGAGACGGCTGTGTTCAGCCTCCCAGTCATCCGCAGCGGGCGCCGCCGCCGGTGCCGACGCAGAAGCTGGCTACGGGCTACCTCGACGCCCTTGTCGCCGGAGACGAATACTACACCCCAGAGGACGACATGGCATCTGCGCCGTCCTCGTATCGCCGTCTTCGCAGGACTAGATCGATGATTCCCGAGTTTCAGGCTGCCCGGAGGAGCCAGGAAGGCCCAGGGCGGTTTCTGGCCAGCAGCTCGTTGAAGGCGAGGACCCAAACGGCCTCGACATCTCGTCGGTTCTTCCGTTCCGACCCCAACGACCGCAAATCAGCACATGAGGCTCCGGTATTGCGGGCCCCCAAGTCGATGAGTTTCTTGAGCAGCCGGAAGTCACAATCTAGGTCCGGCACTGACGGAGACGGGGGCGTTCAAGAGCTGAGACACTCCGACTTGCCTGACCTCCCAGAAGACGGATCCTCCGGTGACGAGCAGCGCACGCCGCGGCCCAGATACAAGGCATCCATGCTGTTCAGCTCCCGGAACCGCCATTCCGACCTAAGCCTGAAAATGCGCAAGTCTCTTCGCAGCAGCGGCACCACCACCGCCTCAACAGACGACGCAGGAGAACCGAGCAGCAACTCCCAGAGAGACGCCGAAGAGCCAAGAACTCTTCGCTTGAAGGCCAGGCACGCCTCAAGATCGCTGCGAGGCAAGCTGAAGAGCCTGTTCGCCATGACCAAGCCCGACGAGGAGACACCCTCGATGCCCTCCCAGCACATCTCAGCCCAGCGCACCCACATCACACACCTCTCAACCTCCACCAGCAACACCGAACCCCCCACCCCCGAAGACGTCGAAACCATCCACACCCCCCCAGCCCGAACAGCCACCCTCCGACTCGTCCCGCCAGGTCTAGTCCCCTCCCGAAAAGCGAGCCTAGAAAGCATGACAAGCGGACAACAGGCCCGCAACGTCTCAGACGGCTCGTCGCTGACCAGCTGGGCGCACTCCGGGCCGAGCTCGCTCACCAGCCTGGAGCAGCAGCAGTGGCGGGAGTGGGAGCGGCAGCGTCTGTCCGTTATTGGGGAGACGGGCGCGCACGCTCCGTCGGCTTCTATGAATAGGCTGGCGGTTGGGAAGGGGGTGTTGAGGGAGGTGGAGGGCCCGGAGGGGGGTGGTGGCCCTGTTGGGGGAGGTGGGGTGCCGAGGCCGGCGGTGGTGGTGGATAGTCAGCGGATTTACTCGGCGCTTGTGAAGAGGATGAGGGGGGCGGATGGGGTTGCTGCGCAGGTGGAGGGTCAGGCTGCGGTGGTTGAGGGTGAGCGAGCTACGCCGGATACCATCAAACGGGTTATCCCGGAGTGGAAGTACTCTCGTCCAGCCGACGAACTTGCCACACCCACCCGCGCCTCGAGAAGAACAAGCAGCCCTCCCGGCCGAGACGCCTGGACCGACCACCATCCCGAGACAACCCACCAGAGCTATCAAAGCAGACACAACAACACCCTCACCCACGAGCGACCAGCATCCGCGACGACAACCCCCCGCAAGAACAGACCCACCAATAGCCCCCTCCCGCACCACCTGTTCAGAACCACAAGCCCCTACCGCCGCGCGCTTAGAAAGACCATGCGGGAGGAGCAGGATGCTTGGGCGAGGGGGTCGGATGCGGGTACCACGCTGATTCACCGCCACCACCACCACCATCGCAGCAGCAGTATCGACGACGCGCGTGAGAGTGCAAGTACAGACGGGGACTCGGCTAAGAATTTGGGGTTTGAGGAGGAGAGTGTTTACTCTGCTTCTGGGGCTGCTTCTGTGTCGGAGTATGATGACGGGGAAGCCGGGCGGAATGGGAGGATGGGGGATACACCCGCCGCGTACCGCAACGGGGGTGTGGGTGACAGACGGGGCGTGTCGGCTGCCAGCTCGGTGGATTGGAAGAGGTGGCTGTCTGCCAATGTTGGGAGGTTGGAGCCTGGTCTTGACTCGCCCTCTCCCTCCCTCTCTTCCCAGGGCAAATTCACTTCTGGCTTCTACCACCACTACCCACAGAGAACGACACAGTCGTGGGGTTTGAACAGGCATGTTCGGGAGGAGGCGCAGATTTGTCGGAGTGAGTGGGATCGGTTTGGTGAGGATGAGGAGGGGGATGAAGATGAGGTGGAGGAGGAGGTAGAGAGGGTTGGGAGGGGCACGCCTTGTCCTCCTCCGATGACTACGACGACTACTACGCGTGTACCGCCGTCGCCGTCGACGTCGCCGTCAAAGTTGCCGAGGTTGTTACAGCCTATGGTGCTGGGACAGGTGCAGCCGAATGTGCCGAAGCGGTCGCCTCTGCGGACTACGTCGTCTCTGTCCACGGCTGTCACTACTATGGGCACGGGTGGTGGTGTTGGGTATGATGGTGACAAGACTGGGAATGGGAATGGGAATAGGCACGGAAATCATAACCGCGGCAGGGCTGTTGTCGACGGCAGGAGGGTGGTGACGAAGATGCTGGGAGGAGGGGAGAATGAGAGCCCGTCGTCTGGGTTGGGGTTGAGTCCGAGTCTGAGCGGTGGGATGCCGCCGCCGCCGATACCGGCGAGGAGTAAATTGCGGCCGGAGCCGTTGAGGATTGAGAGGGGTGTTGCTGGGAGTCCTGGGGTGGGCAGTCCCGGGTTGACGGAGGCGGTGCGGCGGCAGTTTGGGGGTGGTGGGCGGGAGGCCGGTGGTGCTTTTATTTGAGGGGGTGGGGTTGAGAGGCAGAGAGGAATAATGAGTGTTGGAGAGGGTGTTGACATGGAGGGAGGGGCGAGAAAGTGTCGAGTGGTGATGGCGGTTTACAGTCGGGGTGTGGCGGCGAGGAGATGGTGCCAGGCGGTGGGATATAGACTAGAGACTGGGTTACTGTGGGCAACTATACAACTAATCAGATGGAATGGAATTCGGCATGTCTAGTCGGGCATGTCTTGGTGTGTCTTCACCAGTGTGTGGGGGAGTAAACAGTAAAGCGTAGCTGATATTTATTCTTTCTCTTGCCGCACCAAGAAGGAACCTCAAGCCGCCCGCCCCGGCATTAGTGTATAACTTCCCACACGACATATTTCACCGACCATCGCGTCCCAAAGTAGGCAACACACGCAGTCTATGCAACACACGCAGTTTATGCTACACGCGACACAGCTTATTATCCACCTGCTTCCAACGCTCATTTCCGACACAGGGCGTGCACCAGAGGACATCGTCTGGGTCCATGGCGCGTTTGATTTGGAGACTGGGAGTTGTGCGTCAGTTAGCTGGGGTGATAAGGAGGGAGTGGTTAGAGTCAGAGACGTACAGGCGCTTGTAGTTGGAGCCCCAGAACTCTTGTTGGAAGTTTGGCTCTTCGAAGTCGGCCTGCGGTATCGGAGAGGGTTAGTACATGGTACGGAAGCACCCAAGTTCAGAGGAGGCGTGGAATGGGACAGACCTCGTTCATGTACGCGCCCATGTCGGGCGCCAGCTCCCGCAGGGCTGCGACACGGCTTTGGACCTGCTTCCGCACTGTCGCGGTGGCGGCTGGGTCGAGTGGCGGGGCGTCGATGCCAAAGGCTGAGGGGGAAGGTGTCAGTTTTGTGTACCTATTTACGGAGATGGCTGAGACGGGGACATACTGGCATGAACATAGGCCTTCCTCCACGCGGGAAGCACCGCGTTGCCGCACCCTCTCGGGTGTGCGTTGCGCACGCCCTTGCCAGACACGAGATAGGCGGTGGCCGCGGAGCCGTTGGCAAACTTCTCATACGCTGCCGAGCTCTTGGCCAGGTCGGCCGTCAGGGCGGCCTTGTCGAGCAGCCGGGAGCCGATGTAGCTGTTCTTTCCCGCGGCGCTGGCGTCGTAGTTCTCCAGGTACCAGGCGAGGAACGAGGGGAAGGTCTTGGGCTGCCAGAGGATTTGGTTTCCCGGCCACGTGGCGTTGACGTGGTCGAGCACGGGCTGCCAGAGGGCGCGCATCGCCTCGGGGGTCGAGTCCTGCAGGGCAACGGCCATGAAGATGCCGCCTACAATGGTGCCAGTGCCGTCGAAGGGGTTCGGGAAGGCGGGGAAGAAATAGGAGTAGCCCGACAGTCCCTGGTCGCCCAGGGAGGGGAACTGGCTGAGGACATAGGCGACCATGTCGAAGACGGGGCGGGGATTGACGACCTCGGTGGTGACGATGGCAAGTACGAGGGATTCTAGCTTCGGGGTTGGGTAGGTCTTCATCGTGAGGGACGTTATGACGCCAAAGGTTGAGCCGCCGCCCTAGGTAGGAAATGGGGTTAGCCAGACTCTGGTGGAAAAAGAGGCCGACTTACACCGCGCATGGCCCAGAAGAGGTCTGTGTTCTGGCACTCGTTGGCAGTCACAATGTCGCCCTTGGGAGTGACAACCTCGAGTTCGAGGACCTGGTCTGCGGCCAGGCCGTAGCGGGCGGACAGCAGGCTGTGTCCGGCGCCCGTGGTGTAGCCGCCCACGGAGACGGTCTTTCCGCCGCCGCCAACGACGGTCTGATTCAGGGCATCGAGCGTGCTGTACAGATCCCACATCTGCATACCCGCGCCGACCGTCACGGCGGTGGACTTGATGGTGACCTTGCAGCGGGCGGGCTGGAACGAGTCGTGGGTCTGGATGCCGCGCAGGTGATGGGTCCAGATGGAGAGCGAGTTGGGGGCGTTGGAGCGGCCGACGAAGTCATGGCCGCTGCTCTTGACGACCAGCCGGATGTTGTTCTGCCTCGCAAACTGGACGCCCAGCTGGACGTGGCGGGCCTCGGAGGCGTTCACAACGAAGAGAGGATATCCCTGACCGCTGCAAGGAGCACCGTCCACGGGAAGACAGGTGTCGTTGGCCCACTGGTTCCAGTCCATGCTGACCGGGTTGGCCTGGTGGAACTCGTAGGTCGACCATGCTGCCTGGACGGCGGGACACTCGGCGGCGTTGTAGGTTGCCTGTCCGGGATGGCAGACAGCTCCTGGAGGAGGCGGTTGCAGCAGTCGGCCGGCAAGCGACTCGTTGAAGCGGGCCCAGTCCTGGGAGGACGGCCAGCCCGGGTCGCCGGGGACGGCCTTGCACGGCCAGCGGCTGTCGGAGGCGGGGATGGACCTCGGTGTTTCCGGAGACGCGGACACGGAGAGGACGGCCGAGACGAGCTGGAGACCGCAGAGCAGGCGGCTGCGCAGGTCTGACATGGCGACGGCGTGTTCAACCAGGGGCTGCTGGAGAAGGGGGAACATGGAGCGATGCCCGCGAGGGGTGTGCTCATTCACGCTGTCACGAACGGCCAGGGCTTCCCATGATATTTATTCTTATTATTATTATTACCATCTTCCTGAACGATCGTCTCGGTGAGGTCGGTCGCCATTCGCGTCGACTGCATCTCGCTGCAACGCTGCGGTGAGGTGACAGCGCAAGGGACAGGCCCGGGGAGGGTCCGTATTCGTCGCATTCCGCCGTGCCCGACATCCCGTTGGACAGCAGCCCCCGGCCGTGTGGAGCTGCCCGTCGCCCAGCCCAAATAAGGCTGACCCAAGCTTCCAGGGAGTTCCAGGTTCTGGGGACTGCGGGAATGCCTCGCGGTGTGCCCCTGTCATACGGCCAATCTTCAGGCCGCTCCGGTCCTGAGGCCGCTGGAGACTTGCCGCATTCAGACGCGACCCGCGATTTCATAGGGCGGGCGCTGCGTGCATTTCTGCAATTCTGCAGTTCCCAGAGCATTCTCGGGCGTCCTCGGTGGGCTCCCTCGTGGAATCGTCATCCACGCGGGCGCAGAGAGTGTCAGATTGCGTACGTCGGGAGACAAGTCGACAAGATACACAGTCGTACTCTTCGTACTCGAGTGAATGAGAATCCAGCCTGATAAAGTGATAGGCGCATCGCCGCCTTGCTGTCGTCATCGCGGCCCAGCTGGGAGGAGGGAAAGGATGCAAGCAGGAATCGGACGGGACAGACCAAGTCACCAAAGCGGCTCGGATTGTCTCTCGTCTGGCCGGCCTGATTGGCTGCCCGAGTTGAGCGGGGAGTCGGGTCCTCAGCCATGTGTCTCGAGATGTCGAGACTCGAAGTCACTGGACCCGTGCATCTGACTGATGGCAGAGACGGGAGTCCGTGTGGAATACAGAATACCGGCAACGTGACTCGACACAGCAGTATTCTGTACGACATAGGTTGTGGAATGGACTTGTTGGGCGCATTCAGCGAAAGTTGGAACAAACGCCGCACGCAGTTGGTTGCAGTTGTTGCAGCACGCGCAGCACGCCGCATCGAGATTGGCCGCAGCAAAAGTTGGCAAGTCGGCGTGAAATGCGCCCAAAAGGGACACATCATCCACAAACCGATGCATGCACACAGTCAGCCTCATGGCCCAACGGTATTCTGTACCGGAAATGTTGACGAACTGAAAACACCAGGGAAAAGAGACTGCGAATTCATCCTCGCTGGTTGACATATTCCGTATCAAAACTCTCCGATTCAAGGTTTCTCCATTCCCATTCCCTATTCGCTCTTAGTGCTGCGTATTCTCTTTTCTTGGCGTGGGTTGCGGAATCCGGGTCTGGGCCGCGCCAGCGCAGACGTTAATTACAACGTTACGAACGCGCCCCTCCCCTTGTCAGCCCCCAGCCCAGCGCAGCAATTACGCCGCAATTTCGCCCATGACATTTTCCGTTGGCCCCGAACATCGTCAAAGGGGTTGGAGACAGCCAGGAACCGCCTCAGCGACCTAGCGGCAATCTCCGGAATCACAGGAATCCCAGAAATCCCACGACGAACCGCCGCTGCCAGCGCGAACCCGTGGCACCCCGAAATCGCCGGCCGAGTCCTCGACGGACCAGAGAATCGAGACTCTCGCCGCCCTGGCGCGCCCGCAGCCTCGCGCAACCACCCACCCACCACGCCCGCCATGCACGCCATCCAGCAAAAGTGCCGCCCCAAGCACCAGGTGCTCGTCCTGAAATGCTACCCGCGCACCACCAAGGGCGCCGTCGACGTCAAGCCCAACTCGAGCGAGCTCAGCTACCTGCTCTTCTACGCCCAGTCGCGCCGCTCCAAGATCCAGAAGGTCGGCGGCTTCCTCGAGAAGAAGACGGCCAGCGACGTCTACCGCCAGCGGATAGGGTAGGAATTCTGGGGACTCTACGGACTGGGTGCCCTGTTCGCGCCGCTAACCCCCCGCAGCAACGTCCAGGTCACCCTGCAGATCCTCACGGCCCTCATCGAAAAGACGCCAAAGGACCTCCCGCTCTTCGCGTCATGCGTCCTCCAGGTCCTCGAGCAGATCCTCAAGTCGCGCGACATCACCATGGTCGAGTCGTCCATCCCGACCTTTGAGGCCTTCTGCGCCCACCACGACCCCACCTCGCTGCTGGCCGACCAGGCCTACCTGCGCCAGTACCTCGCCATCGTCGAGCAGTACGCCTCGCTCGCCTCCACCCGCGCCTTCCCGGGCAAGCTCGAGCCGAGCAAGCCCATCGCCCTGCGCTGGCGCAACGCCGGCCTCAAGGCCATCAAGAGCGTCGCCTCGTCCGAGGCCCTCTCCTCCGTCACCACCCAGCAGTACGACCTGGCCGTGCCCATGATCCTCGAGAACCTGTGGACCGACAACGAGGACTTCCTCGACGTCCTGCACCAGCGCGCCGAGATGGAGGAGAAGATTGGCGGCGCCCTGCTGCGGCGCCGGACCAGCGTCGCCACGGTGCAGACGGCCGAGAGCGAGTCCAACACCAACCCCATCGCCCTCGCCGACAACGCCGTCGACATGGACAAGCTGGCCGAGGAGGACACGGGCGTGCTGGCCATGGAGTGCCTGCGCCAGATCTTTGTCGCCACCAACCGCTCGCAGGTCCACACCGCCACCCTCGCGCTGCTGAAATTCATCCAGGAGCGCGTCAGCCAGGGCGAGGAGGTCGTCAGGACCGACGCCAACGGGAGGGACGGCGGCTGGGCCGTCAAGATGTTCCTCCTGGCGGCCCGGTGGGCGCCCGTCGCCGACCGCTTCACCATTCTCGTCACCGCCATGGACTCGCTCGTCCAGCTGCCCCTGTCCGACGACACCCTGCGGCAGCACATCGTGCTGGTGGCCATGATCGGCGCGCTGCTGCGGTCCGACATCAACCTGATCGGCCTCAGCGTGATGGATGTGCTGCTGCAGTTCATCGCCCACATCCGAAAGCTGGTGCAGATGCCGGGGGACCCCAACAGCATGCGGTGCGAGCCGCACTTCCCAGGCCAGCCCGATCCCCGGTTCGAGTCGAATGCGCAACTCCCCGACAGCGCGGACAAGGCCGCCGCCGAGCGCAAGGACCTGCTGCTCCGGCTCCAGGAGTGCACGGGGGACCTGGCGACGCACATCTACTACGCCGATCAGATCTCCGACATGATCTCCACCATCCTGCAAAAGCTGAAGCCGTCGAGGTCCAGCAGCAACTCGGGCTCTCCCCGCGGCGACACCCCCAAGTCGTCGGTCCACGCCCTCGGCGACGAGCACCACGTCGACTCTCTGTTCGCCCTGACCGTCGCTAAGATCGCCGCGCTGCGGGCCATCCGGTCGGTCCTGCTCGTCGCGAACAAGCGCACCAAGTCGAGTGGGGACCGCGCCCTCTCGAGGAACCGCGTGCCCGTCCAGGTCTGGGACGGCACCCAGTGGCTGCTGCGCGACCCCGACGGCCTTGTCCGCAGAGCGTACGCGGATGCCGTGCTGACCTGGCTGGACCGCGAGACCACGAGCTCCGACTGGAAGGCCAAGGACGAGACGGCCCGGTCGGGGCACAAGAGCCGCGAGCTCCCGGGCGCGACGCTGGCGAAGCGAGCCGTGTCGAGCGCGTCGGCCCGCGAGAAGCCCGTCAAGGCGCCGCGGTCGCACTACCTGCAGCTTCTGCACCTGGCCATCTACGACAACGCGATTCAGTACATCGACTACGAGACGGATATTGTCCTGCTGCACGTCCTGCTGGCCAAGCTGGCCACCAAGCTCGGCGTCAACGCCGTTCGATACGGGCTGCCCATGATCTTCCGGCTCCAGGAGGACATCCAGGACGCCGAGACGCCCGCGCACAAGGTGCGGCTGGGCAGCCTGGTGCACGGCTACTTTTGGGTGCTGACCGAGAAGTTCGACTTTGAGGGCTCCATGATCGGGCGGGTGATCCACAACGAGATTGTGCGGCGCCGCAGCAAGCACTTTTGGGTCGACGGCGTCAACATGCCGCCGCCCAGCCTCGACCAGGTCGGCACGCCGGGCACGGTCCGCCGCCAGCCGCGGCTCCCCATCGAGGAGATCGAGTCCGAGGCGCTGCTCCCGTTCGACGAGCGCCTGGCGCTGGTCGAGTGCGTGTGCACAGCGTACCAGGAGCAGACGACTTCCCCACCGCAGAGCCCGGCCGCGAGCCCCGGCCGCAGCTTCTCGCACCCCGTGCTGGGCGCGACGCTGAGCCCGATCCCGACCATCGAAACCGAGCACGAGATCCCCGCGCACTTCCGCGAGCAGATGCTCAGCGACTGGACCCGCGACGCCGTCCTCGCGGCCGTGCAGACCGCCAGCAAATCCGCCTCGCTCAGCGGCTCCCGCTCCGGCACCACCGCCACGCACCGCCTCGCCGCCAACGGCGGCCTCACCGCCAACGGCAACCTCCGCCCCTCCCCGCACGGCAGCAAGACCAACCTGCGCCTCTCCTCCTCCCCCGGCGGCGCC
>FTCU01002026.1_pt1 | contig 27080 bp, 20 predicted proteins | sample 1639521 | NCBI WGS metagenome assembly FTCU01 (sample SAMEA3914864, study PRJEB12502) | metagenome | biome: forest; material: soil | place: USA | collected 2012-03-12 | depth 0.3 m
GCCCTCAGCTCGCTGTCGTACACGACCACGGCCCGCCGCGTCCACTACAACTTCCGCGTGGCTGTGGCCGGAAAGACAATCCATGACATCAGCAAAGGCTTCGAGCTTGCGGAGACAAGAGAGCACTACTCCGTGCCCAATGGTGGCGTTCCCGTCGGGTTCTGTTTCACTGGGCAGGGGGCACAGTACTTGGGAATGGGCAGGAGGCTACTCGAGATCCCCCAGTTCCGGTCTTGCATTGTGGCCATTGATGAGCTGGTCCGACTACAAGGCTTTGGCTCGGTCCTCCCCATCATTGACGGCGGCTGTGCAACGCCCCTGGAGCAGCTCCCCCCGACCACAGTGCAGTTAGCAACGACTTGTCTGCAGATGGCCCTGGGCAAGCTCTGGAAATCCCTCGGCATTGCGGCCAAGCTTGTTGTCGGTCACAGCCTTGGCGAGTATGCCGCCATGAACATGGCTGGTATCCTGTCCGACGCCGACACCATCTACCTTGTGGGAACTCGCGCCCTGCTCTTGGAGAAGCATTGCCGCGTTGGAACGCACACGATGCTGGCCGTCAAGGCGTCTGCATTCACAATGACCTCCCTCATCTCGTCCCGCACGGACTTGGAGATTTGCTGTGCGAATGGCCCCGAGGAAACGGTGATTGGAGGACCAACCGACAAGATTGCGGCCTTCGCTGCCTCGCTTGCCCGCCTGCCTCAGCCCCTGAAGGTGACGGAGCTCAAGGTGCAGTTCGCCTTCCACTCTGCCCAGGTTGAGCCCATGTTGCAGGCGTTCCGTGAAGGTTGCCGCAGCATCGCCTTCAAGAACCCTTCGATCCCGCTGGTCTCGCCCCTCTTGGGCAAAGTTGTGACGGCGGCTTCGGACCTTGGGACCCCGTCCCTCTATTTCAACCGCCACTGTCGTGAGACTGTCAACTTCTTCTCGTCGCTGCAGTGTGCAAAGTCCGCTGGAACCGTCTCGGATAAGATGGTCTGGGTCGAGGTTGGGCCGCACCCGACGTGCTCCAACAGCCTCAAGGCCTCACTCGGTGCCTCTTCTACCCGAACCCTCCCAACTCTGCGGCGCGGAGAGGATGACTGGGCTGTACTTGTGCCCACACTGAGTGCTCTCTATGAGGCCGGCGTTGCAGTTCACTGGGACGAGTATCACGACGGATTCAGGAAGAACCTGAGCGTCCTCAGACTCCCCGCCTATCGATGGGATCTCAAGAGCCACTGGATCCCCTATGTCCATGACTGGTGTTTGACAAAAGGAAACCCTCCGGCGGTCCAGTGCAACCACGATCTCTCAACCTCATCCGAAAACCCGGTAAACCCACCGGCGAAGAAGGAGCCCCTGACCATCTCGGTTCAAGACATTGTGGAAGAGCGCTACGGCGCGGACGAGGCTTGGATTGTCGCGAGGTCAGACGTGCAGCACCCGGATTTCCAGGCTGTCCTTCGAGGACACAGGGTCAACGGCCAACCCGTGTGTTCCTCAGCCGTCTACGCCGATATGGCCCTCACCTTGTTTGGCCGTCTGCTGGAGAAATCGCCTGTTGCCTTTGCCAAATCTGGCCTGGGCATTGAGGTATCGGACATGGTTGCCGACAAGTCGCTGATTCTCAACAACGAGGCTGTGCAGCTGGTGGAGATGAAGGCCCGAGTTCAGTGGTCGGCGAAGCAGGCCACATTTTCTCTGTCGAGCATCGATGCAAAAACCGGGAAGCCAACTGTCAACCACGCCAAGTGCGGCGGGACGTTTTCGCAAATCAGCCGGTGGAAAGCAGAATGGAACCGCCGGGAATACCTCGTCAAGGCGAGGATGGCGCACCTGCGCCAGTCTGTCGACGACGACGACTCGGGCGTGTCCCAGATCAAGACGGGCATGTTCTACAAGCTGTTCAGCTCGCTCGTCGACTACGAGCCCTCGTTCAGAGGCTGCCGCGAGCTCATCATGCGCTCTGTTGACTTCGAGTCCACTGCCAAGGTTAAGTTCAACACGCCGCCAGGGGCCGCGGATCGATGGGCATGGCCCCCGTGTTGGCTCGACAGTCTCGGCCAAATCACCGGCTTCACCATGAACGCCAACGACACGCTCGATTCTAAGACCCAAGTGTTTATCAACCACGGGTGGGAAAACATGAGGGTCTCGGAGCCGCTCTCCCAGGATCACCCGTATCAGACTTACGTCAAGATGCAGGAAAAAGGGGATCGCTCCTATGTCGGAGACGTCTACGTGTTCAGCCCGGTCTCCGACTCCATCATAGCCGTGTACGAGGGCGTCACCTTCTCTGCCGTTCCCAGGAAGATCCTCGACAAGGTGCTTCCTCATCCAGGGGCGAAGACGCCGAAGGCGTCAGCCACCGCCAGCCCGGCCGCGGTTCGTCCTGCAGTTCCCGCTGTCGTTCAGTCAACCACGGCCGTTGGGCAACGGCCAGTCGGCAACCAGGGTCTTGTCCAAACGCCGCCCATTGCAAAGGCCGGAAGTGTTCCGGATTCCCCAATGGCAAACAAAGTGCGGGCGATCATCGCCGAGGAGGTCGGCGCCCCGCTCGCTGAAGTCGTCGACAACGTCGAGCTTGCGGATCTGGGGGTCGACTCCCTTCTCTCGTTAACCATGGCCGACCGGATTCTCGAGGAGCTTGGTGCCAAGGTTGACTCCAGCCTGTTTATCGCTGGCCTCAAGGTTCAGGATCTCGTGAAACTTGTCGCGGGCAACCAAGCCCCGGAAAGCGCCCCCTCGTTCTCGAACGAGCCTGCGCTGCTCCCGACACAGTTGCCGCCTGCTGTTGGCAAATTTGAGCCACACAGCGCGACGGCAGATAAACTCCGTGTTATTCTTGCTGAGGAAGTCGGCGCCCCAATTTCCGAAGTCGTCGACGACATTGCCCTCGCCGACCTGGGAGTGGATTCACTGCTCTCCTTGACCATCGCGGAGCGGCTCCTGGAGGAGCTTGGTGTCAAGGTGGATTCTACCCTGTTGATGTCCGGCATTAAAGTCAACGATCTTATTCGCCTGGTGGTAGGAGAACCCAACGGCATCTCCGAATCCTCCTCGGCCAATTCGACGCCGGCCATGTCGTCGCCCAGGGAAGAGCCCATTCGCGACGATGAGGGAGCAATGCATAAGAACGACGGTACGGATACGCCGCTCTCGTCACTGTCGCTCCAGTCTGTCCCTGGCTCGGATAGTCACTGCTATCTCGTTGGAAACCGAGACATGTCACGTAAGTCTATTCATCTCGTCAAGCAAGAAGAACGAGTGCTAACGATCGCGTGCACAGCAGAACCAGAGCCCGCCTTCCAGTGCCGGCCCGCGACCTCCGTCCACCTCCAGGGCAACCCCTCCACGGCAACCAAAACGCTCTGGCTCTTCCCCGACGGCTCGGGCCTAGCCATCTCCTACCTCCACCTGCCCGACCTCGCCGACCACGTCGTCGTCTACGGCCTCAACAGTCCCTTTGTCAAAAACACCACCGGCATGGACCGCTGCCGTCTCGAGGATCTCGTCTCGGCGTACATGGCCGAGATGCGGCGGCGCCAGCCCCGCGGGCCGTACCTCGTCGGCGGCTGGTCGGCGGGCGGCATCTGCGCGTACCGCGCCGCGCAGCGGCTCGTAGATGAGTGCGGCGAGACGGTCGCGGGCTTGCTGCTCATTGACAGCCCCGAGCCCAGGGGTCGCAAGAAGCTGCCTGCCAGGCTGTACGACGAGTTCAACAGACGGGATATCTTCGGCACCGCGCCCGGGAGGAAGCCGCCCGCATGGTTGCTGGAGCATTTCATGGGGTTTTCGGGGATGCTGGATGGGATCACGCTCAGGCCGTGGGCTGGAGGCAGCTTGCCGACGTGGATCGTGTGGGCGGCTGATGGGGTGGATGAGGAAGTGTCGATTGAGATTCGGCCGGAGGATCCGTGGAATATGACGTGGTTGCTGAGGAAGAGGAAGGGAGAGGATCTGAATGCGAATGGATGGGATGCTCTGGTTGGGAAGGACGGGATTGTGGTTGAGGTTGTTCAGGGGGCAAATCACTTCAGTCTGATGCAGAAGCCAGCTGTGGCGAGGATGGGGGCGTTTCTCAAGGGGGTTGCGGTTTCATCTTGGTAATCTGTCATATTTCTCTTGTTTTCTCAGTATCTAGGTAGGTAGTCAGAAACTATAGATTTGTAGTCACTCCTAGAAAGGATGTAAAACATCGAGTCTGAGCCAGATAGATGGACAAGCTGGAGCAATGCCACCTTGAAGATGGTTCAATGCCCAGTATCGCCCTTCGGTGGAGATGAGGACGCAGACATGGTGGTCCGCCACCAGTAATAGAGCAGATCGTCTAGCACCGCCCTGCGGGAGCTCGCATCCCATCATTGCCACCGTTCAGCAGGCCCCCACGCTGAAGGCTGAGTTCTGGATGAAAACCTTGGTGTCATTCTAAATGATGTGTACCTAATATTCTATTGCTCTTTAGGTATCGTTGCCCCCTCCTAAAGCCAAACTCCATGTCCCCTTTGCCCGCATCTATCACAGTCAAACCGGAAACCCAAACTCCATCCAGCTCTCGGGCGCTCAGGCGGCCTGAGGCACAGCATACAGAGGCTTCATATGGCCAGTCCTATCAACGGCACCAAACTTCCTTGCGTCGGCGTTTGTCCACCAGAACACGCATCGCATCAGAAACTTGACATGGGCCGGGGCGGGCGGCCAGTTCTGCCACCGGCCATTCTCGTACTGACTGTCGAGGTTGGCGCAGAACCAGATGATGCCCGACAGGCCGACTGCCTTGCCGACCTTGTCCGCCTCCTCCTGAAAAAGCTGGGGCAAGCCCGCCAGCTTGTCGGCGTACGGGCGGAGGCTGAGGATGGTGGGGATCTCATCGGCCAGGTGCTGCAGCAGGGGCGGGGCGAAGTCGTCGATGATGGCGATGACCCGGCTGCCGTCATACTTCTCGCTGCCCGAGGCCACGGAGTCGGCATACGTCTTGAAGTCTTCGAGGCCGTCGTGGAACGCGGCGTGTTGATCGATGTTGGTGTCCATGATGCCTTCGACGCCCGTCATCTTCGCGACCTCGGGGAAGAACATGGTCTCTTCGCCGTGGTGGTGGTTGTGGAGGAGCGTGTACCAGCTTGCCATGTACCTGGCAAAGGACTTTTCGTCGGCCGGCTTGATGTGTGGTGCTTGGAGGTAAATGGAGTTGAGCCCACGAATGACGATGTTGTGCACGAGGGCCATCTCGGAGGCGAGCTCGTCAAAGACATCCGGAGTTGCTTGCGAGTCCTTGGCGAGGAAGATGGGAGTGGGGATCAGGGAGAAAGGGTGGTCTGCGTAAACTGGCGCCATGTTGAGAGTGAAAGATGAGTGAGATGAAGTTTCCGGATGAGGAGGTATCGTGTGTTTGATGGCTTTGGGGAGCTGAACTGAATCGAAGAGTGGGAATGAGGACTTGGGCTGTTGAAGGCTCCAATCTCAGGGAAGACGAACGCCATTTTATTGTTTTTCAAGCCTGGGCGCCGAGACACGACAGAAAACGGCATGTATTCCCTTTTGGACGATGGTTTCGATCCCCGTCTGGTGTTCTCGCTGTGATTCCCTATTCGGATAGGAGATAACAAATGCCTGCGCCTCGAACACACACCAAGCCTCAAGCCCGGCTTGGCAGGCCCCACGCAGGCTCTGTTCGTAAATTCCTGGCGCATGTTTGGCTGCCAAGCGGTGACCAGTTGGGCTCGCAGCGCGCGTCAGCGCTAGACCCGTCCTGTAGAGTCGATGCCACTGATTGGCACGGATTTTCCGGTGTTTGTCAGGCTCCAGCGGGCAGGAAATTTGGGATGCCAGCATGCTGGCAAGCAGTGGGATTTAGTGAGACCAGGCAGCGATGAACATGCCCGCAGGCAACAGACTGTTGACCTCTAGGTGCTCAGTGGCTCGGGCATGCCGGTGAGAAACCCCCCTGAACCCCAGGCGATGACAGGCCGCAATGCCAAGACGAAACTGCCATTGTCAAGCCACTGGCAGTGCCTTCAAAATCTTGATCGCCCCAAGCTTGCGGCTGTGGCTGTGCCCACGTTGGTAGCGTTCAACATCGCAACTGGGACTCAAAAAGGACCAGAGAGCTCTCTTGGCATTTATGGCAGACAAGACTGTTGTGCTGGAAACTGCTCAAACCAACGTTGGAACTCTGTCGCAAAATAGTGGCCCAGTTCGAGCTCGTCCTCGAAGCCGGGATGGGACTCCTCGAAAAATATTGGCTGTCGGGCAAACAAGTCTGGCGCCACGCCACCATCGCCGCTCACCGGAATTGATGGCGGATGTTCGTGGTGCAATAGGGGCGGGCCTGACATTTGCGGAGGCGGAGCTGTTGAGCGACGACGTGTTAGAGGACTGAGGAGATGGAATGCGTGAAACGAGCCAGGGAATCGGAGTGAGAACGTACACCAGCCATCAGCGAGCCGCACCAGCTGTTTGAGGTAGTCTACGCAGCGGTTCAGAACATGGTTGCCAGCATCAAGACGGACAAGCGCTTCGATGGCCTTGTCTAGGAACTGCTTTGTACGTTCGACACGAGATGAAACGGCATCGGTACCCGCTGCGGAATCTTCCTCGGGGAGAAGGAGGCTGCCAAAGATGACGAGCGCGGCGTTGAAGACTGGGAAAGCATGCCAACAGCAGCAGTCAGCGTCTGAGTCATTGGATGCGGGAATGTGGGACGAAAGACCTCGATGAATGCACGTACTGTAGTATAGAGTGAACCACCATGCCCCAATCAAGTGTCGCCCCATGGAAGGTGTGGTCAGGGTGACATAGTTGATCTCGACCACCTCTTCAGCCATCCGCACACACGCTCTGTTGAAAGCGGCTTGCATCTGGTTGACAGACTTCTGGGGTCGGAGAGAAAGGCCTGATTCCGCCGCGCGGTTCCCCAGGGACCTCGTGAGGCTTGGCCGATGGAGGAGCAGCTGCACGTGCAGGTACCGAAGGGTAAGAATCATTCTGAACCGTTCCATCGTGTAGTCGTCGGTAAAGTCACCCGACGATAGATTGGCTGACGACCGGAGGAAGAGCGGCGGGGGAAGCGACTGCTGCCAGTCGCTGAGTTCCTGTTCCAGCTCGACGATTTGGGTCATCATGACAATCTCGGATGGCGCACTACCACAACCCAAATTGTGGCCGTAGAGAGTAGCCATAATTTTCCACTTGATCCGGTACAGGAGTCTGTTTCATGGGTTTCAGCGGTTAGGCTCTGCTTCAACCAGAATCTGTCAGGCCAATTTTTGGACCCACATTGATGCATTGAAAAAGGCGACGCTCGCATCTGCAACCGCGTCCGGCTCCCCAGACGCCGATGGAAGAGGCAAGGGGAGATCTAGCTTGACGTAATCTTCCGGGATTGCACCTGGTCGACCGAAGGTCATGCTGAGACTCCTGGGGCCATTGTTAGAGCTAAAACCAAGGAATCAAGGGAGAGCGGGTAACAGAGACACGCACCTGTCAAGCAGCACGCAGCCAAACCACGTCCTCTTTCGCATCTCCTGCTCAATGGGGGAAAATTTTGCTGTCGCTTCCATTGAATGGAGGCCGATGGATAGGGCAGCCTTCACTGCTAGTCCGTGTGTTGTCCATGTCTGGGTGGACTTGGAAGTTCCTTGCAAGTACTGGCACATGAGGAGCAAATACTGAACTGCGGTGTGAGAGGTCAGTTTTGCCTTTTCCTCACCAAGAACAAGGATGCATACCAGTTTCCAAAGTCGTGCCTCTAAGCATCTGGGTCTTGCAGAGTTCCTTCGCTCGAAGATAATAAACGTGGGATTGCTCCTCTCGGTACTTGGCGGTATCCTCGGCCCAGCCTGACGTACAGACCGCCATGGCCATGATCATATTTAGAAGCCCGAGCCAAGTTCTTCGTAGCTTGCAGCGAAAGTTCCGGGACCGGATGTTTTCATAGGTAGCGAGAAACGAGCCTTCGTGGATGAAGGGAAACAGGAGGCCGGTGTTGGAGAAGTATGCCCGCATCAGCTCGACAATCTCGGAGTGGGGAGGGAGGAGGTTGGCTCCCACGGCCTCATCGGTTTCACTGCAGCGAGGGTGCGCCACCGCAGGCGTCGGGGATGCTGGGTGGACCGTCCTGATCGTTCCGGCTCCATACATGCCAACATTGGAGTTCGACAGCGGCGACAGCCCATCGTGAGTTGTTTGGCTTCCGGTGCTCATGGCGCGGAAAATCTGCCGCATGAAAGCGATGTTAGACGTCGGGCCTGGGCTCGATCAGCACTTTGTACCCTACTAACAATACGAATACGTTTCCCTCCTTACCGAAGAAGCCGCAATCCTGTTCGTCGACCAAAGACGTCACAGTAGCCATGCCGTCGGTCGTACCGCTCTCGGGCGGCGGGTCTTGGATGCCGTCGATGTTGATGACAACGCCTCCCCCGCGCCCCACGAGGTCAGACTCGGGCTTCCCAACGGGGGTAAGGCCAGAGCCGTTCCTGGAATCGCCATTTTCCACAGCGGTCAAGCGCCCCTCTTGCTGCCTTACAAGGGCCTCAAGAAGTCTGACTCTGTCTTCCAATGACGCAAAAAGACTTGCGAGCGACCCGTGTTATTCCACGTGCGGGCGACTAGGGATGGGACTGAGACACGAACAAAACTTCGGCTTACTCTTTAGGCACCAAAAGATTAGCCGAGCTGTCTGGCAGCTCATAAATGCATTCAAAGTTCAGTCGGTCGCATGGCTCGCACTTCGGCCTCGCACCGTTGCACTGGGAAGCCAAGAGTTAGTCGAGAACCCGAACGGCGCCAAGTGATAATTAGTGGACGGTGCCGGCCGGCCGGAGACTCACCCGGGATTTCCGAATTCGGCAAGCAGAACATGCCAGGCCAATGCGGCGGCGCTTGTTGGCCCGTCCGGCCGGCGATTCGGAGCCTTCCGGGCATCCGGCGCTAAGAGCAGCTGCGCCAGTCACCAAGCCGTCATCCACGTCTCCCATCTCATTCCACCACCACTCTGCCGTCGGGTGCCAGAGAAGAAACAACCTTCGGGAGCTTTCCGGGGCACTCGGGTTGGGGTTTAGAAGTGGGACAACTGGCTAGCGGGGAGGGGAGGGTGTCGGAGCGCCAGAGTGCCGCGGGTGGTTGATAGACGTCGATGTCGTGGGGAAACAAAGGGGTCAAAGCCGGCGACTAAACCAGGATTTGGACGTGACGCCCGTCCATATCCAGCACCCGGATAACGTCAAGAGGCTCTCCGCTCACGAGGTGAAGTTTGACTGGTTCGTGTGCGGGGACCGAGTGGAGAATTCGCCACGCACCGGGGAACTGTCGGGATGTTCCCCGTGAAGAGCCCCTTGCTTCATGACTTCCCAGAGCCCCGGACGCCGCTGGGCTGAGCAGCACCGGTTCTCCCTCCATCCTACTCGCAGAGAAATATCGAACACACACCAACCGCCATCATGAAAGTTGCCTGGGAACGTCTGATCCGCTTTGCGGCCACCGACGGCCGCACGCTCTTCGGAGAGCCTCTTCTGCCCAGCTTGGACTTCGATCTTGGCGACACAACCGAGGCGACTGGCTTGCAGGCAAGGGTCATCGAAGGGGACATTTATGACACGACGGGCTCCACGAAAGTGACGGACGAAGTTGTGACCGTGAAGAGACTGCTTGGGCCGCTTGCTCAATCAGATGTGCCCATTTTGCGCTGTGTCGGTCTCAACTACGCGAAGCACAGTGAGTCTTGGCCCTTGTTCTGTAAACTTTTTTGTTGAGAGCCCAAGGATTTCTAATTCGAAACTTGCAGTCCGCGAAGCAGGCCGAACGGAGCCCCCTTACCCATCCATCTTCTTCAAACCCTCGACCACAGTGTGGGACCACGGGTCCGACGTGGTGATCCCCGTCATTGCCCAAAACGACCAAGCCGATTATGAGGGAGAACTGGTCGTCGTCATTGGCAAGGACGCTAAGGATGTGTCCGAATCAGAAGCCCTTGATTATGTCGCGGCCTACACAGCAGGCAACGACATCTCATCCCGCAAGTGGCAGAGGGACCCGGCCTACGCGGGAGGCGTGCCACAGTGGTGCTACTCCAAAGGCTTCGACACCTTTGCACCTATGGGGCCCGCCTTGATCTCAAGCGCCCTGATTCCTAATCCGGCCGAGCTCCACATGCAGACCATTATCGACGGAGAAGTGCGGCAGGATACGGGCTTAGATGATCTGATCTTCTCCGTCCCGCGTCTCATCTCCCATCTCTCTTCTGGGACAACGCTGCAAAAGGGGAGCGTGATCATGACCGGGACCCCTGGAGGTTAGTTTTCCTTCTTTGAGTGATTCTCTTTCTCCCTGAGACTTGCTGACATGCAACTCCGCTCTGAAGGGGTTGGTTTTGCCATGAAGCCTCCGCGATATCTTGTTCCTGGTACAAAGATGGAGGTTAAGATCCCGAGGATTGGGACTCTGAAGAATGGCGTCAGCTTTGCTCAGTCGAATTAGGCGACAGGGAGCAGCCAGGATGCGGCGTGAGTTGGATCGGAGAATCAGGAATTTAAAACAAAACATATCAAAACACAACACCTGCTCTTCAAGGAGATGTTATCAATAGAGCTTCTTGCTCTTGCCTATCTCTTCAGTTCAGGGTTCATGGAATTGTGACGTCCTGGTATCTTACCTCCCAGCCACGTTTCCGTCATGGCCATAATGATTGCTGGGACGGACTCCAACAAGAAGCAAGACAAAGACAAAGCTGTGTGAGTTTGAGTCCGCATTAATAGTGGGCAAGGGCCAGGATCTCAGGTCTCACTCCCAATGCAACCGCTTTTCTCTTGCTACCCAATACTACGTGGCCCGTACGTTGGTCGCACTTGGTTACTGGCTTGGTTGCCGTGGAGCTTTGACACAGAGGTCAAGTCCTCCAAACAATTGCGAGGGTGTTGGATCTCCTTCCATTTCCAGGCTAGCGGTTGATGCCGGCAGATGGAGATGGAAGCTCGGGGTTCGACAACGAATCAGGCGATGGAGCACCATTTATTGTACCCCAATATCTGGCGCGTGTGTATCGATGCCCCGCATTTGGTCCCGTATCCAGAAGGGATCATCTATATCACTTTCCTTGAGTATGCAACGTTGTGCGACAGGAATGTCAGTGGTTGCCCATGTGAATCTGGGGGGTTGGATGGAGAGGCCCGCATTCTCGGCCCTCATTAATACCACGCTCAACCATCGTCACCTCCCTTGACACTTTCAACCGCTCAACTTCGATGTCATTGTGAAATCATGGCAGAAAAAGTGGAAGCGATCGGGGGTGTTGAGGTTGCCCCCGAAATATCGAACCAAGACCCAGAGAAATCCGAGCACCGCGATGAGCGCATCGGTGGCCAAATTCCCCATCGGCTGCTCGAGGAGCTGGCGCCGAATGGGGAGGGCGAGTACATTCTGGATAAGATCAACAACATGACCGAGGAGGAGGCAGTGGCCATTATCCAGGAGTCTCACAAGTTTCACGCCGATGACTGGAATTTCCCAAGCGAGATGCGGGAGCGGATGCGGCGACTGCTCGAAGGGCCGAAGGAGTACGGCGAGCTCTACGACCACGACCTGAGAATCGACGCCGTCATGCTGAAATATTCATCACCTTACCCTGGGGTCCGTGCCGTGGCAGAGATCATCGACGACGCGAGCGTGCCAGTCGAAACGATCAGGGCCTACTTCTTGGGCATCTCCTGGGCCGTCATCGGGACGTTCATGTCAACCTTCTTCAACAGTCGCTTTCCGTCCATTGGTAAGTGGCCCTTGTGTCAGGGACGCATACAAGCCCCCTAGTCGGGCCTAACTGATGTGAATCAAGCTCTGAATGGATCCGTGATCCAAATTCTTCTGTTCCCTTGCGGGAAGTTCCTCGAGTGGGTGCTTCCAGACTGGGGTATCACAGTGTTTGGAGTTCGCCATTCCTTGAATCCTGGCCCTTGGACGTTCAAAGAGCAAATGTTCAGCACAATAACGTTCAACATCTCAATATACACTACGAACGCGTACGGCATGGTGAGAGACAACCTGGAACCGTGGCGGTCGGAGGAAGTGATACTCTAATTAGGAGCTAACTGCGAATAGATCCTCGTGCAAAGAATGGGCGTTTACTACGGCCTTAGTTTCGTCACGTTTGGGTATCAACTGATGCTGACGCTCTTTGTCCAGCTGATGGGAATGGGATTTGCGGGCTACCTGCGGAGATTCAGCGTCTATCCGGTCAAGGCCTTGTGGCCGACCATCCTACCGCTCATCGCCATGAATCGAGCATTGACCCGCCGGGAGCCCAGGGAAAACATCCACGGCTGGACCATTTCTCGGTACAAGTTCTTTTACATCTGCACCATATCCATGGCTGTCTACTATTGGTTGCCTGGTTATCTGTTTACCGCACTTTCGACGTTCAACTGGATGACCTGGATCGCCCCCGAGAATTTGACTCTTGCCATCCTCACGGGATCCTCCCTCGGTTTGGGCCTGTTCAACCCCGTCACGACTTTTGACTGGAACGTTGCCACAAGCTCGTACGCGGCCCTCGCCCAACCGTTCTTCAGCACCTGTACCATGTGGTTTGGGACGCTCCTTAGCGCTCCGATCATCCTGGCCATCTACTACAGCAACATGAACTTCACAGCCTACCTCCCAATCAACTCCAGCTCCGCCTTTGCCAACGACGGCAAGCCCTATCGTGTGCAAAACGTCGTCGTCGACAACAAGCTCGACGAAGCCAAGTACCAGGCCTACTCCCCGCCCTTCTACTCGGCCGGCTACATCCTCACCGTTGGCGCCAATTTTGCCTTTTATCCAGTCTACTTTCTCTACATCATGGTCAACCAGTGGACCACCGTCGGCCAGGCCTACGTCAACTTCTACAAGGGCCTTCGCCACGGCAAGGGCAACTACGAGGGCGCCATGGACGCGCACAGCCGGCTCATGTCACGCTACCCCGAGGTGCCCGACTGGTGGTTCCTCCTGATCTTGGTGCTCGCCATCGCCGTGGCGTGCATCTTCCTGAGCATATACCCGCTCGACACCCCCGTGTGGCTGATATTCCTCCTAGTCGGCGTCAACCTGATCTTTGCGGTGCCGTTGTCCTTTCTGTCGGCCACAACCGGCACGAACTTGGGCCTGGGCTCGCTCATCCAGGTACTGACGGGCTACCTCTTGCCCGGCAACCCCAACGCCTTCCTTTTCTCTCAGGCACTCGGTTCTTGGGCGTTAGCCGGATACAGTGACAACTATGTACTAAGCCCCCCTCCAACAACAACGAAAGAAAAAAAGAAAAAAAGAAAAAAAAGAAAAAACTGACCCAATTTGTTGCAGGTCCAAGACCAAAAGCTCGGGCATTACTGCAAAATTGCGCCGAGAGCCGTGTTTCGGAGCCAAATTGGGACCATCGTCATCACTTGCTTCGTCGCAGTTGCGACACAAAACTTCATTCTGGATAGCGTCGTTGGGCTGTGCACCCCTGACCAGCCCAGCCGGTTTACCTGCGCCAACGACGGCGCACCACTGTACGCCAGCTCGCTGATGTGGGGGTTGCTTGGGTCGCAGAGGATGTTTGGGGCCATGTATCCCCTGTTCAAGTACGTGTCAAAGTGGAGTCCCCGTTTTCACCTTTTAGCTGCTTCGGGAGTCAAGCGGCTACGGAGACCCCCGAGGCAGCATTCTCTGATAATACCCAAATGACACACAACACTGGCTAACCCTGTTTAGATGGTGCTTCTTGATGGGATTGGGCATCGCCGTCGTCTTCCTTGCTGGTCAAGGATGGGGGCCGCAGTACCTTCCGGGCGTCAAAGAAGCGCTCCGACGGCGGTTGAGGCCGCGGACGTTTGCGGTCCTGGACAAGACCTTGTTCCCCGCCGTGGCCTCGCTGCTCTGGCTCAACCCGATCCTCGTCATACAGGGGGTGCAGCATTGGGCGCCCTCCAACCTCGCCTACAAAACCCCGGGGTTCATCCTCTCCTTCGTGTTCATGTATTGGCTTCCGAGGCATCGGCTGGCGTGGTGGGAGAAGTACAACTACGTGCTTTCGGCGGCCTTGACGGCGGGCGTGGCGATCAGCGCCTTGATCATGTTCTTCGCGGTCGGGTACAACCCTATCAAGCTGGACTGGTGGGGAAATAGTGTGAGCTACGCCGGTATGGATGGGAGGAGTGTTGGCATATTGCCCATTCCGGAGAGGGGATACTTTGGGCCTGAGAAGGGCAGCCTGCCCTAGAGGGCGGAGGTAGAGGATGTAGGCACTGAGTCTACTCCGCTGTTTATGTCGCAGTCCCTTGACGTTCGTTTACTTAGTCCCAAGGTGAGGCGTGCCACTGCTTGTAACTGAGTTTGTTGTACCCTGCTGCTTGCCTATTATCAAGGTAAAGGTTCTCCCAATCTAGGAGTTGTATCCATAACTGCCAGTTGATTGGGGCTTTAATTCGAGTTTTCCCGGTTTCTCGTTTGCTCTTATAGGGCTGGATAGCTAGTGTCTTCTGTCATGGTTTCTGAGATTTGATTGTTGCGGTTTCTTCTTTCCTATGCTGATAGACAGACATGATCCCGACGCACACTGTATCTCCGTTGTCTCTTAACAATTCGAGGGGTACTTTGTCTCTCGGAACCACTGCCCTAGCGTTAGCACTCGTTAAAGTTGGATCGCGATCGATCTTGAAATCTGAGGTCGTTGTTGAGAGTGTCGAGAATGGAAAATTGCGTGAATTCCCGACCCCGGAAAGTTCAGGTTGTGATCCTCGCCCTCCCAAGTCCCCGATTGATCGAAATTGTGAGAGACTCCATACGCGGTGCCCGTATTTTGCAAAGATGCACTCATCGGCGCTTGGCAACTTGTGGATGGAATGGCTAATACCCCTTAAATATGAAGCCACGGCACGCCCAACGCTTTCCCCATTCCAAACAGCCAGCTGCGAATTCCAAGCCGCCGCCGCCACTGAGCCACGGCGTTAAGGAACGGGCTGGGCACGCCGTCCCTCCTGCTGCACATGCACGTCGGGCACTGAGGGTTGCATTTACCCGCCCTCGCCCCACAGCAATATCCTCGAATTTATTGCTCCCCTTACCCCGGATCGGGTAAAAGCACTCCCAGATCCCGACTCGATCGTCAAGCCCAGAAGCCGCCCCGGCCGAAATCAGCATAGTTGGGGTGTGAAATCTGAGTGGAAGGAGAGCCCCGTTGGACCTAGCAGGCACAGGGCATTGAAGGGCCTCTCATGGTTGGCAGGGCCACTCTGATCACCCGCTCTGGGCCTCAAATGGGCCGGTTATAGAGCTATAGGCAAGATCCTCCCTTTGCGTTGGACCAATGGAGAACGAGAATTGCGGGAGAGACCTGCATCGTGGTATATTCCCTCAGCATGTCGACCGCCCGGGGCCTTTTTTCCGTCTCCCAGTGCCGGCGCCAAACTGTGTTCGTCGTCTGGTGTGTGCCATTCCAATGCACCGGCATGGCCCGGCAGGTTTCGATCTCCCGCCTGGACATAACAACCCCTCAGACGCAAACCGCGGTGGCGCGATAAGGCCAAAAAGGAAAAGGGAGGACGTCCCAAAGTCCGGATGAGCTCTTCGAGTCTGTCGTCAGCTCGCACTCTCCAGGCTCCGCCTGCGAACACCCGATCCGGAGTTCACCGGGGTCCTGGATTATGGTGACGACAACTCGGGTGTGTTATGCTCGGCCGACATACGCAGCTCCAGCACCGAGATTCGCCCTGTCAGCGCGCCTCCCGATTTTCCGTCCCCCTCTCAACCTCGGCCTCAAATCGTGGTAGGTGACAATGTTAGGCGACGCGGTCCTCTGGATTCTGCCTCTCATTGCATCATGCCATGGTGTTGCGGTCTCTAACCATCCACGGGTCGCTGCCGATGGCGCGGTGTTCCCGGACGCGGAGGCCACAGGGACTGCTGAAGGGTTGCGGAAGCCCGGGTACGTCCGGATGCCGGTGTCCAGACATCAGTTCAACGGAACAGGGAGATCGCACAAAGGCTGGCATTGGTCGTCCCCGCCGGGCACGCAGGGATTCCCGCCACCGCCCCTCTGCGTGTGGTCCAGCACCGACACGGCATCAACAGACCAGCAGACGGCGTCCGTCAGGCCCACGCCGCAGCCAGGATCCACGGAACAGTCGACCACTCCCTGGCCATCCTTGCCTGCGACGTCGCCCACGATCTCACTGGGCCCGTTATCCTTGGTATCAGCCTCGTCGTTGTATACGCTCGCCACAATAGCCAGGCCGGGGCCGACCGGGTCCGCCTCAACATCGGAGGTGGCGCCGTATCTTGCTCCACGAGAGTTTCAAGCGGACAGACGATGGGGTTGGTCAAGTCTTGACGAACTAGGGGGCATTGCCTACGTCATGGAACGCAAGTCGCCCTTCCCCGTAACCCAGACAGGAGCCGGTCATGGGCGCCAATTCTAATAGACACATGCAGTGCAAATCGGAACCCCGGCCCAGAAGGTCAAGGTGTTTATCGACACTGGCTCGTACGAGCTCTGGGTCAATCCCAGGTGCAACACGTCGGCGTCGCAGACCATCTGCCAGAACCACGGGGCCTACTTCCCCAACAAGTCCAACTCGTCCTCGTACGTTGGAGGCAACTTTGCCGTTACCTACGGAACAGGGGCCGTCAGGGGGAGTTACTGGTCCGACGTGATGGGCATTGCGAGTACGTGTTTAGTGTTGACCAAGACTGACCGAGCGGCTGACTGAAACTCGTTCACAGTGTTCCAGCTTCCCAAGATCCAGTTTGCCGTCGCCAGTGACAGCAACTACGTATTCTCGGGCATCATGGGGCTGGGCTACACCTACCCCTATACCATCAACTACCCCAGCGCCCTGAATCTGATGGTCTCGCAAAAGTTGATCCAGGCACCCATCTTCAGCCTCGGACTAGGCGGAGACGGAGACAACTTTAGTACGCTTTGCCTTTTCTGTCTCTTTCTTGTTCGCCTCTTACTCGCTGACAATTCATCCGCTCCCAAATCGCAGGCGAGATCATCTTTGGTGGAATCAACAGGTGGAAGTTTACAGGTCCTCTCGAGCCTGTACCGATATGGCCTCCCATTGCCAAGCAGGACCCGCGATGGATTCAGTATGTCCTCGTCTTTCCCATACCGTACGCACCCTGAACCCTGGCTGACCACGCTCCAGATACTGGATCAACGTAACCTCAGTCGGCATAACCAAGCCCAACGAACATCCCGTCATCTACACGCAGCTCGAGACTTTCAACATGCCAGTCCTGGTCGACACGGGGTCGACGCTCTCGTACATCCGCGCGGACCTCGTGGCTGTGATTGGGCAGCAGTTCAAGGCCTACATTGACGAGGGCGGCAATTACATCGTGGACTGCTCCTGGCGCGACGTGGCCGGCACAGTTGACTTTGGGTTCAACCGCGGCCGCATGGTCATCAACGTGCGCTACAAGGACTTTATTTACCAGCAGTATCCGGGGTACTGCATGCTGGGAGTGCAGCCTGCAGATGTCGGGTCTACCAATTACGTGCTCGGGGACACATTCATCAGGGGGGCATATTGTGAGTTATTTTTCTGTCCCCTACCGTATTGGTAAATGGCGAGAAGCTAACGAAACGGCAGTGGTTTTTGATCAGCAGTCAGACACTGTATGGATGAACCAGTACTACAACTGCGGCGACGGGGTGGTGACGGTCGGGGCTTACAAAGGGGATACCAAGAACGTCGTTGGTGCATGTTAAAACGGGGTGAAATGGAGAAATGGAAGGGCGGCTGGTTGGGTACACGGGACCGACCAGAGATGGGCTGTGGATGGTGGTGAGGCACCATAGATTTGTACACATACAAACGACTTCGTTTTCTTCTCTTCGCTCTCCTCACTTCCCTCTTACCCCTTGCCCAACAGGCCCCTCTCTCGTCCAAATGTTCATCCCCACCTTCGCTCCCCTCACGACGGGCAACCCTGCATGTAAAACCCTCTCGTCTCCCCTCCCATGCTCATCCAAATTTGCCCAGAAAATGGCATTCCCTTCTACAGGGCGGAACGTCACGCCCCTCTCCCATTCCTCGTCACAATCCACAATGCCTTCCTCGCACCACCACCCCTCCGTGGGCGCATCGACCCGGGGAAAGTTGGTGCCGCCGCCCAGCGTCCCCTCCTTGACTTGCACGTACGCAAAGAACGACGTGACTCGGTTCCCGCCCACCTCGGGCGCCGCGTTTGCCGGTGAGGTGAACCAGTCCGTGTGAAAGTGGTAGTGCTCCGTCGGGGCGTACTTCACGAGCTGCAGCGGTTCGAGGTGGGAGCGCGGGGTGGACGGCGACTGGAATGCGAGCGCGCGAGACTCGATGCATTGCACGACGGGGTCGGCGGGCGGGAGGGTCGTGGATTGGGAGGTGCGGTGCGGCGTGGACGCGTTGGAGGAGGTGGTGCCGCTGCGGGTGAAGGATGATTTGCTTGCGACGAGTTATCAATATTGATCAATTGCCAGGCAATTAAGACGATGGTGATGATGTTGGAAAGGTGTACATACCCGAGGTCGAGCAGATGAGCACGCTCCGAGGGAGTGAGGAAGTTTTGGAGGTAGATTATCAGGGGGCTCTTGGAGACGAGGGATACTTTGTACGGAGGATGTTCACAGACATAAGCAGAACTTGTTAATGGGACTTGTTGCGCAGGGTCGGCGTGGGATGATGCCACCACCACGCCTCCTAACGCTGTGAGCAATGATCGTAATGAAGGCATTTTCTTGGTGCTGAACGGCAAATGGAGACGAGACGGACAGCGTGTTCCAGACCCGAGGAGAGCTCACCTCTTAACTTCCTTATCTTCCGATGTGATCAGACCGTGATGACGTCGAGCTTGTGCAGCTGAAACACGCTTGTTGCGGCGGGCCGAAAGCTTAGTATGGGCTCCTCAGGGGCTTGTGTTGCACCCTGGAGATCTGTGCCCCTGCGTTTTCAGCCCTGCCATGACTGGGCAGCCAAATGCCCCGGCGCGTCCGCTGACCTCACTCCTCAGTCAAAAAAACAGCTCTGTCCCAAATCCCCGGTTTCTCCTCCACACCTCAGACACCTCCTCACCATTTTTCACGAGTTTGGGAGTTCGTCCCAGGCATTCGCCACGTGTGCACCATGAAGCTCCATCACCTTTACCCGCCGCTTCTCTTAGCAGCCAGGTCATCAGCATGGAGCCATATTTCCAGTGCAGAGCTCGATTCAGTCCTGAACAGAGGTGAAAGGGCCCTCGTTGCTTGTAAGTTGCCAACGACTCGAATATCACTTAACTCGGCGTTTCGGCTGACATCCATATTATTTTAGACGTTCTTGTACGTTCCAATGCCAAACTAGTGCTCAGCCAACCGACTAACACACCCTCGCGTTGTAGGCTGAGGAGTATGCATCCATCTGACACCTGAAAATTGTAACAATCAAGAGCGAGGGCTCACCGCGCACAGTCAGAACAGCCAAGCCTTGGAGCCAGAATGGATGGTAGCACAACAGAAAGCAGCAGAGAAACTCGCAAGCATCGATTGCTCAGCCGAGGCGAAATCCTGCGACCGGCTCGGAGTATCTTCCTTTCCAACGATCCGCCTCCACAATGCAGACGGCACGCAGACCCGGTACCGGGGTCACCGAAAGGCATCGCCCATCGCAGGGTTTCTCCGGCGGACAACTCGACCCGCGGTGTCGCCGGTCACCTCCCAGAACATCACCGCCTTCCAGGTTATCGACGACGTGGTATTGATTGGCCGTTTCACGCCCGGCACCACCCTTCAGACGCAGTTCAAAGACATTGCAGAACAATACCACGACCGCTATTCGTTTGGCATTGCAACCAAACAGCAAGGACCTTCCATGGAGTGCTTCAACAACTTTGACGGCCTGCATCGTACCACGTCAGAGTTCCCCAGTCCTACCTCCATTGAAGCATTCGTGAAACTCTGCGCAACTCCGCTGGTGCCGGAGCTGACGAGGCGGAACGAGTTGTCCTTCTATGAAGTGAGTCCAGCTCGACAACTAAGGTTTTCGGGGACATGATGACAACTGACAACAACCAGACCCGGAAGAGCATTGTCCACTACTTTGTTGCTAATGATAAGGAACGAGACGAGTACGTCGCCGAGATCCGGCCGCTGGCAAAGAAATACGAGGAGTATCTGCACTTTGTCACGACCGATATCAACGAGTATGGCGATGTCGCCGAGATGATGGGCCTGCAGCGAGCGTCCAAGGGATTGTCTGTGCAGAACCCCAACAACGGCGATGTGTTTCCTTACGTCGGGAAAGAGAAGATCAGCGGGACGAGCGTGGAGGCATTCCTGGGCAATATCATCCAGGGGAAGGTTCAGCCATGGCGGCCAGGAACAGGGCATGACGAGTTGTAGGAAATTACCTAAGTTGTTCGCTTAACGAGGCACTTGATCGAGTACAAATTGTCGCGTTTCTTGTCATTGACTGGAACTCGTTTGACAAAGCTCATCTTCTACCCCTTAACCTTCAGCTCACTGTCGGTATCGATCTTTTAGTCCGACACATACGTCTCGACGTCCACTCCCTCAACCCGATAGAACCCGAGAGCATTCAGCATCGGCTTGTCGTCGAAGCGGTAAAGGTACACGGGGGCGTCGCCCTCGGCAAAATGCTGGTACCGGTACCACGCCGGGATGCAGAAGGTGTCGCCCTGTTTCCACCGCAAAGTCTCGTCGCCAACCGTTGAGTAACCCGAGCCCTCGACGACGTGATACACTGAGGAGGCTGTCTCCCGAACGGCGGGGGAGCTGGCTCCGGCATCCAGCCTCTCAGCTGAGGCGCCAATGACACGGCCGACTGGAAATAATTGTCAGCGCTGAATACCAGTGGCCGTTCCAGGTTCGGGGTGCGCTTACTCTCCCTCCCATCGGCCTTCAAATAACCCTCCGAGACCCAGCTTCCATCGGCAGCATCCAGCCTCTTCTGCATATCATCCCAGGGGAACACGATGGGCGAGTCGTCGGCATCCTCGGCTGGGTACCGTGGCGAGGCATAATGCTCAACGAAGTGCACGGGGAAATGGACAAAGTTGGGCAAGTCTAGTCCGTCCAGCCAGACGACAGGGGCATCGTCGCCCCCTTCCTCGTCGGCACCCTTCTTGCCGTGGTCGTGCCAGTTCCAGGTCGGCGTCACAATCACGTCGCGCGGCTTCATGGGCACGCGCCGGCCGTGCACCGCCGTGAAGCCGCCTTGGCCCTCGATGATGAAACGGCACGCGAAGGCGGTGTGGCGGTGCGCCGGGGCTGTCTCGCGGGGCTGGACAAGCTGCAGGCCGGCGTAGAGAGTGTCGGTCGTGTAAGGGGCCTCTAGGAGCCGGGTCGTTAGATCATAGATGTGAGAGACTCGTGAATCAGGGGTGGCCATACCGCGAGCGGGGTTGGTCAGCATCAGGACGCGGCGTTCAGCCTGCTTCTCGGTGATGAGATCTCCGGCCCGCAGCAGATAGGGGCGAACTGTGTCGTAGGACCAAACGTGGGGCACCGTTTGGGGGCCGGGAGCCGGGGGGTTCAGCCGTTGCATCTGCGCCCACAGGGGAGCCGTGTGTGTGACTTTGATGGCCTCGAGGAGCTCGTCGGCTGTCTTGATTTCGCTCGCTTGCTTGCCATGGCCGTTGGCAAGGGCACCATTCCCGCTGGCTGTGGTTGCAGAAGGCATTGTGAAGGCTGTTTTGCAAGTTTGTAAGTCGTGTGTTGTGGGGACCGCTCGGCTACCGCTTAATATTGATCTTTGTTGGATCCTGAGTGAAGGTGCTGAGAGAGACGAACCCCTTCTAATTAACTCCACTGCACACAGCACCACGATATGGACAGAGCCTACGGCTGATCAAGCCGATCACCTGCATGTCCCCGATCTAACCCCGCGTTTGCAACTGCCGTCCCGGGCGCCGCCCTCATGTCTTGGATTCATTGTTGTACACCATGTGGGGGCTCCGGGGAACCGTCGGGAAGCTCCCCGGTTGTCACCGGCTCACGAGCCAGGACTCTGGCACCACCAAGATGTACATGAACGACCCGAAAACGCGCCGGCCGTAAATGGATCTTCTGATGTATCACAACTCCCTTAACTGCTTGGTGTTTACTGTGTCAACCTGCAACCGTGCTTGAATCCTTTGGGCAACATGCGAAACGAAACCACTCCAATCTCGCACCATCCAATGCTTTTCGAGACCGTAAGTCACCTGTCCGAGGGGAAAGCTGTTCATGACTGACTTAACATGGCCCAGCTGGTCGATTATCCATCACGCTCAACAAAGCTCCTGGAGAGGCTTAGCAACACCACGAACCTCGGTGACAACTTCGTGCCAAAGGCCAAAGTTCCCCTTCAAGTTTTGGTTGTGGGTGCCGGGCTAGGTGGATTGGCAACCGCGGTTGCCCTGGCTCGCCGAGGACACCAAGTAACGATTCTTGAACGAGCTCCAGTGTTGGGAGAGGTAGGTAGTTCCCAGTTCAACTGTGATGGCGATGGGGATGCACTAACAGCCATGCCCTGGTGGCGATTAGGTTGGTGCAGGCATTCAAATCCCACCCAACTCGGCCCGCCTTCTCCTGTCATGGGGCATTGGCCCGTACTTTGAGGGACACATCGTGGAGCCCGACAGCATCTCGTTTCGGCGCTGGGAGAGCGGCGCCACGATTGGCTTCACTCCATTGCTCCCTAACTTCAGGGAAACATACGGTGCGCCGTACTATGTGATCCACCGCGCCGACTTCCACAGTGCATTGTGCCGGCTGGCTGCTCAACACGGCGTGACCATCGTCACCAACAGCGATGTCGTGGCCTACGAAGAGTCAGTGCCCTCGGTAAAGACCAGCGATGACCGCGAGTACAAAGCCGACCTCGTGGTTGCCGCTGATGGTGTGAGATCAACGGCGAGGTCCGTTGTCCTTGGGGGAGAGGATAAGCCGGCCCAAAGGACTGGGTTTGCCGCATATCGGGCTGTGGTCAAGACCGAGTTGATGAGGGGCGATCCGGATATCGCTTGGCTGCTGGAGAAGCCTGCCCTCAACGTCTGGTGCGTGCTACCGCGTGTTTTTTATGCATGAATCGAAGACTCAAAACGGCTGACCCGTATTAAAAATCAGGATTGGCGAAGACCGCCACGTCATGACCTACAGCATCGCCGGAGGCAAGACCTTCAACCTCGTGCTGTCTCACGTCGACCACAGCGACCCGGCCACCTGGAGGCCGGAGAACGCAGTCGAGGATATGAAGGAATATTTCCGTGGCTGGGATCCAAAGTACGTACCTAACGTTTCACAGTGTCGAATAGCGCCTGACTGAGTCTGACATGTGCACAGGTTGACCAAAATCATTGACCTGATCAAGGAGACGGTGAAATGGCCCCTCCTCAGCGGAGCTCACCTCCCAACTTGGGTATCAAAAAGCCAAAAGCTGGTCTTGCTCGGGGACTCAGCCCATGCCATGGTTCCTTACATGTCTCAAGGCGCTGCGATGGCTGTTGAGGACGGAGCTGCGCTCGCCGAAGTGCTGTCGGTGATCGAATCAAGGGAGCAAGTCTGTGATGCCCTTCGGATATTTGAGAAGGAAAGAATGAAGCGGAGCGGCGGGATGCAGTCAGCAAGTCTCGTTAACGGAAAGCTTTGGCATTTTCCGGATGGGCCACAGCAAGAAGCTCGAGACCGGGGGATGAGGGCCGAGGTGGAAGGGAAGCCCTTCCTTGAGAGCACGAACCAGTGGAGCGACCCGGTCACGCAAGTGTGGGCGTATGGCTATGATGCAGAGAAGGCTGTGAGAGACCTTTGGAAGGCCGAAACAGCCTGATAGAATGGAAGAGGACAGATAAAGAGAGTAATCAAACCGTAGAGGGCTGCAATCGTATGCCTTTCCCAGTCAAAGGGGTCCGGCTCAAGGCCACCAGTCCGTTGGTAATAGGTACTGAGAACACCGGTAACATCGACGGTTCTGGCCAACGCTAAAGCAGCGAGATGTTTCAGCCCCGCCCCATTCCGGCTCGCCACACCATGCGCATCCACCATGATCCTCTGCGTCCTGCTGAACAGAAACTGAGTTCCCTTCCTCTCCCCTTGCATTGACGATCACTCAACATGGCATGCAGGTCGAGATCGGACCAATGCCGGTAAACTCGCAGGCGCCCCAATCCCGTGGGCGGTGGCAACGGACACAAGCCCCACGCTCGAGCCACTCCACGGATTCCCTGCGTTGAGCAAGGAAGTGGTATTGACAGAGTCGTTTCTCAGAGACATCTCCCCCAACGGCCAAGTAGGATAATTCTTTCCCGCAAACATAGCATGGCTTGAGGAAGCCGAATCCCCCCTGCCGGAGAGACCGACCGGTCTCTCCTATGCACGCTGTAGTTACAGAGAGAAGCCCGAGAGTGAGAATTCCAGAATTTCCGAGGAGAAAATAGACAGAAAAAAAAAGGCAAAAGCGAGGAAGAAGAAAAGAGAGGGAAAATAGAAGGAAGAAAGACAGAGGAAAGAGAGAAAGAAAAGAAGAAGAGAAGAAGAGGCAGATAATAGAAGATGGATGTAAGAACCTCAGGTAGCTTGTCTCTGGCCCGAGGCGGAGCTGACCAAGAAGGCGGCCCGGTATGGGATCGGCGAAGGTGTAACCGCTGCCACAACCACAGGAAGAACCACAGCAAGGAGTTGCCAGAGAAAGGGGGCGGGGGAGAGTCAGCTCCAGGAATGCATCGAGCCCAATTCGCCCACAACTATTTTGTTTGCTCGGCTCTAGGGCTTGGCGTGCCACCGCCCGTGACTTGCTTCTTGTAACCCTGCCGCTTTGTCGACACACTTGAGGCTGGTATAAGTCTGACCGTGGTTGAAAAGATTGGTCTTCCTGTTCGTGTAGAGCGGCGAGAGGGGGACGGGGACAGGCCCCGACGACGGCTTGGGTTGTCGATGATGCTAGCGATTTCCTGCGAGTCGGAGTTAGCAGCGGAAGGTCTGGAGAGGCCATCTCCTACAAGGCGGTGCTCCTGGGCAAAAGAGGGTGCCGGGCAGTGAACGACCTGAGGCGGCACTCTTCTGTCTTGCCCTCCTGAGGCTTGCAGTCCCAAATCTCGTCTTCGACGCTGCCTAGTATCTGTCAATGATGTCGACTTGGAGTTGGTCGGCATCTGTCGATTCACTCTAGGAACAAGAGTTATCGGATGAAGAAGAAGAGACATTCGGGCGTTGTTGCATTCGAAAGGCAAAATTTTGCAGAGGAGCAGATACTCATCGCTGAGCACGTCGTGTTTGCCGTGCTGGCTGTGCTTGGGGGCTGTTGGCGCGGGCGAGAGCAAAACAGCGTCGACTCGGTGTCGACCAAAGAGGGAAGCCGGGACAGGGCGCCACGCCGAGGGTCAGGTCGCTGCCAATCCTTTCCTTGGTTTCGGCAAGACTAACAGACAAAGAGGGATGGCGTCAGGAAGCGGTCGAGAAGGCCTGGCTCCCGGTGGCCAAGCCCGACCAGCATGGGCCAAACGCGGCTGGGAAGGTGAGGTGCGGCGAGATGCAGACGCGGAGCTTTGGCGGAGCTGAACCATCTTGGCTCCCGGGGTGCCATTAGGAAATGGATTTAGGATGGCGTGGGCGCCTGGAGGATCAACCATCACAGGGGGCGAACCCCCACAATGGACGCTTCCCAAATCCCCAGACGGTGTTGCCATGGTGGAAATTTGCTCTTGCCGACGGGTACTGAGAACCGGACGCGACTCTGGTTTCCATCTGCCGCTCGCAGGGAGTTGAAGGAGCCCCGTGACCTCACTTATGCTGCATCACGCCCAGCATAATGGAACCATAGGGAGGGTTGGTTGCCAACACGGGGTGTTCTGCCCTTTGTTGGTTCCAACTGCACACCTTAGCGCAATGCCGGCGAGACAATCTCAGCACGGGTAGGAGGCCCGGCCCTGCCATCGGGCTGCACTGCCGTGATCATCAAATGCTGTTGCTTCGGCGTGGATGGCTTGCATCCACATGTCCCCTTGCCAGACGGGTTGCCCTGTTCCTGCGGTGGAAGAAGCGTTGTGCGATGGAGCCATGGAGCATCCGGATATACAGGTAGAATGCCTCCAAGTCAACACAAAAGCACCTCCAGGTAGGCCTGGTTTGACCGTCCAGGGGCTAACGTTGAGAAGAACGCGGGTCTGCGAACGAGGCCAAAAATCTCTCAGTGGATTTTCAGCTTTTCCTGTTCCAGCTGCTCCTCTGAACACGAGTCGGCGCAAACCCCGACGAGACGGAGCACTTGCGCCGTGTACTTGGTACCTCAGCAAGGCACGGGCAGCATCCGGCTCGATGCGCTGACATGTGCACGTCGGCGGCCTCCCAAGCTCTGGATGGATGGACCCTTGTCCCTGACGGCATCTGGCGCGCTACTGCACGGGTGCCGTCAGCAGGATCCCCGGGAGGTGGTGCTCTGGAAGGGTCGTCTGCATGGCAAAAAGTCAAAAAGGGGTACGTGGGGGTTGGGGCAGCCTTCATGCTGGCGGATCCGGAAAATTAAGGCTTTTTTTTTCGGGGCCGTTAGCAGTCACCCCAGACGGAACCTGGAGCCAACAAGTATGCGGAGCAGAATCCCATGTACAGCTCAAACAAACCCACCTTTACCGCCCCGACCACCCTGCCCACCTTTGAGCGGAGACGATCCATCCCAAGTTTGTCTGTGGATGTGATGGAAGGGGCAAAAAATAAAACCTCACGTTGAAGGGAAATAAATCACTCAGTCCCATCAATGCCCACGGGCCGCATCATCATCCAGGCCAGTCTGCGTCGGCGAGGGCCATCCCCAATCCAGGTAAACTTGAGGTAAACATCACGTAATTGATCACCGTCGTGTCTGACAAAGGCGCGGTACCTACACAGTACCTGCCAGCCGTGTTCCTTCACTAGGCTGCCAGGGCTCTTCCCTGCCTCCTCTTGTCGTGATCATTGGGGGGGCACTGTGCTGTGAGCAACTGCGGGATGGGATACCCGTTCCAAACGACATCCACCTTCCCATATTTTCCTGACAGTACAATCACAAACCTGAGACGAAAATGGTCCGATCAGGTGCAGCTGGATCCATGTCGTTCTACGCCACGCAGGAGGTTCGTCTCCCCGTGTGCGCGGC